>Ga0193751_1000493_pt1 | contig 30719 bp, 25 predicted proteins | sample L1c2metaG_FD_143050 | JGI IMG/M metagenome (GOLD analysis project Ga0193751, IMG submission 143050) | Soil microbial communities from a riparian zone of the East river system, Colorado, United States - L1c2 | ecosystem: Environmental > Terrestrial > Soil > Riparian zone | place: USA: East River... | reverse complement strand
ACCGTGCTGGCAATCGCCGTCGGATTTCTCGCCGGCGCCGCCAGTGGCGCGCTCGCCTTCGCCACGACGGGTCTCAATGGCGCGCTGGTCGCGGTCGCCATCGTCGCCGCAACGGCGCTGTGGGCGTGGGCGCGCCAACAGCACGGGTGAAAAGTTCTCGGCGATAATGCTCACCCTCCCCTGGAGGGGGAGGATCGCGCGCCGAAGGCGCGCGGGGTGGGGTGAACGCAATGATGCGTTGCGCCCACGCGGTATCATCCGCTCATTCCCGCGCAAGCGGGAATCCAGCTTCTTTCTCTGGGTCCCCGCTTCCGCGGGGACGAGCGGAAATTGCTCCTCCCTCCAGCGAGAGGTGAGAATCACACCCGCCGCGGGGTCTCTTTCGCGCGCAGCGGCGCGCGGCTGTGCGCGTTGTTGAGATGCACGAGATGCTTGAGCATCGCCATAAAGGCGTTGCGCTGCCCGGCTTTGAGCGGCGCCAGGATCAGCCGCTGCGTCGAGCGCACTGCCGGCGCGATGTCGCGGATAAGCCGCCGGCCCGCCGGCGTGATGTGAAGCGATTTGGTGCGCCGGTCGTGCGCGCCGTTGATGCGATTGATCAGTTTCTTGCGTTGCAACCGGCCGACCACGCCGCCGATCGTGCTGCGATCGAAGGCGATCATATTGCACAACGCCGTCTGATCGATTCCCGGATGATCGTTGATCGCGACCAGCGCCGCATATTGCACCGGCGTCACATCGAACGCCTTGGCCTCATTGAGAAACAGCGCAAAGGAAATCTGCTGCAGCCGGCGAATGAGATGGCCCGGCATCTCGATCAAACGCTTATCGCCAGTCGGCTCTGCCATTTCGGTTCCCGTCGCGCCGGCCATAAACACACAACGCCATGAAGGCGCCGCGTAAAAAACTCAACCTCAGTTCTCAAAGCGACATATCAAGGCGTTGACCGCGGCGCGATATTGTCGGTACATTGAGCATAATCGTCAGTATACTGACGAATTGCAAGTGATTGTGTAGGCTAAACCTCAAGCCGCAGTGGAGGACAACATGCCCGAGCATCCCGAGGCGATCATCGCCGGCAAAAAGCGGCCCTTCACCGGAGCGGAATTTCTGGAATCGCTGCGCGACGGCCGCGAAGTCTACATCTATGGCGAACGCGTCAAGGACGTCACCACGCATCCGGCCTTTCGCAATTCGGCGGCCTCGGTCGCGCTGCTTTACGATGCGCTCCACGCCGGGCCGCTCAAAGACGTGCTCACGGCGCCGACCGATACCGGTTCCGGCGGCTACACCCATAAATTCTTCAAGGCGGCACGTTCGCGCGAAGACGTCATCGCACAGCGCGACGCCATCGCCGCCTGGGCGCGGCTGTCCTACGGCTGGCTGGGCCGCAGTCCCGATTACAAGGCAGCCTTCCTCAATACGCTCGGCGCCAATGCCGAGTTCTACGGCAAGTTCGCCGGCAACGCCCGCGCCTGGCACAAACGCGGCCAGGAAGCGGTGCTCTATCTCAATCACGCCTTGGTCAATCCGCCGATCGACCGCAACAAGCCGGTCGAACAGGTCAAGGACGTCTACATCACCGTCCAAAAAGAAACCGACGCCGGCATCTATGTCTCCGGCGCCAAGGTGGTCGCGACCAATTCCGCGCTCACCCAATATAATTTCCTCGGCCAAAATATGGGCCAGGAGATCACCGACCCGGCCATGGTGGTGATGTTCATCGCGGCGATGAACACCCCCGGCATCAAGCTGATTTGCCGGCCGTCCTATGAGTTCGCCGCGGCGGCGACCGGCTCGCCCTGGGATTATCCGCTGACCTCGCGGTTCGACGAGAACGATGCGATCTTCGTGTTCGACAACGCCTTCATCCCCTGGGAAAACGTCATCATCCACCGCGACATCGAGCGGCTGAAGAATTTCTATCCGCAATCCGGCTTCTTCAACGGCTTCACGCTGCAAGGCTGCACCCGGCTCGCGATCAAGCTCGATTTCATCGTCGGGCTATTGTGGAAAGCGGCGCGCGCCACCGGCGTCGAATCGTTCCGCGGCGTGCAGGCGCAGATCGGCGAAGTGATCGGCTGGCGCAACCTGTTCTGGTCGTTGACCGACGCCATGGCCTGCAATCCGGTGCCGTGGGTCGACGGCGCGGTGCTGCCCAATGCGCGCGGCTCGGCCACCTATCGGCTGTTCATGACCGAGGCCTATCCGGCGGTGCGCAACATCATCGAGAAGGTGATCGCCTCCGGGCTGATCTACCTGCCCTCGCATTCCCGCGATTTCAAAAATCCCGAGATCGACAAATGCCTGGCGAAATATGTGCGCGGCTCGAACGGCATCGACTACAAGGAGCGCATCAAGATCATGAAGCTCCTGTGGGACGCCATCGGCTCTGAATTCGGCGCGCGCCACGAGCTCTATGAGATGAATTATTCCGGCAGCCACGAACTCATTCGCGTCTTCCAGCTGCAGCAGGCGCAAGGCAACGGCGCGCTTAAAGCTATGGAGGCGCTCGCCGACCAATGCATGGCCGATTACGACGAGAACGGCTGGCGCCATCCGGCCTATCGCGACGGCAGCGATATCTCGCTGGTGGGGAAGGTGTGAGAAATTGTAGCCCGGAAAGTTCACGTCATCCTGAGGTGAACGCGGACATCTTCGGCGCGGCAATTGCGGGGTGCTGAAATCATCGGCCAACCCGATCAATGATGGGTTTTAGGCGATTAAGCTTTTCTGTCCACATTGCTTCGATATGGCGTTGCTCGGCGGTTTTATTGGGGGCATCAGCCGAAATTCCCTGAAATAAATTGAGTGTTCTAAATGATGATTTTTCGGCGACGTTTACAAAATCGGCATCTAACAAAGCCAACACTCTGTTGTCCCAATGCGTGAAAATCATAGTCTCCTTATCAAGTTCAAATTCGGGAATCGTCGGCATAAGCCTATTGCGCTCGCCGACGCCCACTGCGTAGAGATTGTCAAGTTGTTGCGCGAGGTCCCGCTGTGAAGACACTGAAACAATAGGGAACCGACAAAAAAATTCTTCTCGGCAAAATTTCACGCCCACCCACACAGACCGGCCTTTTTCATATGTTACGCGGCCCTTTAGATAGGCTGATGTCCGCACGAGCGTCGGATTAGAATCGAAAACTAATTCAGCTTTGTCCCATACGTCGACCGGAATCGGTTTTTCAGGCGTCGTCACCATTCCGTGAAGGCATTCCTCGCCCCAGGCGCTGACCTGATTGTTCCTCAGTGCGTCATGAATTTCCTTATGCAGGCGAAATTCTAGCCAGTCGCGCCGGATGTGCTTCGTGACAAGCGTCGTTGCTAGTTGTTGGCGCTTCCAAACGCTGTCGGCCAAAATCAGAAAATAAGCATCGCGCGCGCCGATATTTGGTTCAAGTTTTTCGGGGAGGGGCAAAACAGATGCAACGGATGCCGCATTGCCAGCTTTTACGCTTCGCGAAAAGGATAGACGCATGGCCACAACGATGATTACCACGCATGCGGCGACGACGAAGGCGGCGAGAACAACGCCCTGTGGGGACCATCCTGTATTGGTTGATCCGAACAGCATCATTGCGACCCACGCAATGACGCCAGACCAAAGCGTCTTGGCGTCGAGAAAGTCCAAGAGCGCCATAAGGCTGTTATAGTCAGCCCATCGCCGCCACATCCATCCAAGAAATCTGGCAATACTGCCCATAGCAAAATCCTTCTACGGCGAGCCGCAAAAGGCGACTCCCCGAGAAGTAGATTCCATGCCCAAAGGCAACCAGTCACGCCCCGGATAATCACCCGGGAAATAGGCGTCACCGTCCTATTGACATTCGTCCCCTTGTACGTTACATACACTCCCGAATCTCGCCCCTATCGGACGCGGCCCGGCAGGCATGCCGGGTCGCGGGGCGAGTGCGGTGCCCGCGGGCGGACTTGCAACCCGCTCCCGGGCGGCATCGGGCATCAGCCTGCCGGCACTATGACCGGCGCGCGAGGTGCAATCGCTGGACTGGGACAGGTGAGGGCGGGTAACGCCCGCAATCAACTGCGCAAGGTCTTCGCCCCCCGGTTGGGGCGAGCGCATAGGATCGAGCGCTCTTGCCGCGTCCCAGGAAGCCTGGCCTGGCGCTGAGCCTTTGGCGACGAAAGTCCCCTAGGCAAGAGCCGCGGTGGAACGCCGACAGTCGTGCGCCTCACGCTTGAGGCGCGGCCGTGCCCGTCGGCACGGCAAATCACCATTGCGTCTGTCGGCGTTCTACTTCCGATTTTTTTCCGTTCGTCATTGCCGGACAAAGTCGACCGAAGAACGACATCGCTTCGCTCGTCTATGCCAGGCAATCCATGCCGAAGCTTCGCTTGCGAATGCTTCCACCGGCATTTGCCCGCTGCAGCTCAGCATGGACCACCGGGTCAAGCGCGGTGGTGACGACTTCTGACAGTGGCGTGGCATAGCTCGGGTGCGCAGACGCACCGCGAGAACGTCTCGTCATTGCGAGCGGAGCGAAGCAATCCAGGCTGGGATGCCGATCTGGATTGCTTCGTCGCTAACGCTTCTCGCAATGACGGAAAAAGTCAGCGTGAAAAAATTCGCCTGGCTTCGGTGTTTATGGAGAAACGAGAGCGACGGAACAAAGGAATTCACATGACTACTTGGACCAATATCATTGCGCTCCTCGCACGCATTCTATTGGCGATCCTTTTCGTGCAGGGCGGATACGGCAAGCTGTTCGGCGGCATGGCCGGGACGGTCGCCAACATGGCGAGCCACGGCATACCGTTTCCCGATATCCTGGTCTGGGGCGCGGTGGTGGTCGAGCTCGGCATTGGATTGTGCCGGATGGCCGGCCTGCTGGCGCGCTGGGCGGCGCTGGTCTTGGCCGCCTATACGTTGACGCTCGGGCTCATCTTCCACGCCTATTGGCTGGCGCCCGCGGCCGAGGCGCGGTTCGACCGCATCATCTTCTTCAATCACCTTTCGATCATCGGCGGCATGCTCGCCATCGTGGCGTTCGGCGCGGGCTGCTACAGCCTTGACGCGCTGATCGCCCGCCGCAAATAGGGTCGCGGAGCGCAGCGCCGTCGGCAATCGCAGCGGCGACCGGGCACGACGGATCGGCCGGTTGCCGTGCACCCGCCGTTCACGCTTTTGCTCTAAGGCCTATTATTGACCGGCCGCGCGGTTTCATGGCACGTCCCCCGCGGCATGGAATGCTGAACGAACAAGAATGGAATCTGCTAGAAAGTCGCCACATCTACGATCTACTGGATAAAGTGCATGCCGTTCCAATTTAAGAAATTCCTCGATCACGGAACGACAAATCCGATCGTCGCGCGACTAAGCTTGCAGATTTTGCAGATTCTTCAGCAGTCCGACGTCACAAAAACCACCAGTGATAAAATTGGATCACTGTATCTAAATTCTCTCCAGAAGGAACTCATTCGCTGCTGGGAAATCGAGCAACGATTGCGACAGGAGTTTCGTACAGCGGTCGAAACGTACAAGCCGCCAAGCTCGAAAAATCAAGTCATCCATGTTCCTCAGGTCTCTCGACTTGAGGAAGAATGTCACAATTTTTTGTATGTAGCGAAAAACTACGTTCGGGATTTTCTGGCCGTCTTTAATGTGCTGTATGGAACGTATTTTAGTGAAGCAAGCGAATACTCTCGGGCAAAGAAGGGCAAAGAGTCCGTCATAGATTTCGCCGAGCGAGAATTCGGTGAGCAAGATCCTAGAACTAAGTTCCTTCAAGCAGCAGCAGTCGGTATTGAATCTCTAATTGATTTTCGAAATGCGGTAGAGCACCCGCACGGTCGTAGCGGCGAATTGAAAATAAATAATATTTCAGTGGGTGAGGATGGCAAAATTGTAGAGCCAGCCTGGCACAGAGAGAAAGGGGGTCAAATCCTAACCCCTCCTTCGGCAATCTTCGCTGATATGGAAGCTATTATCCATAACCTCTTTATTTTAGCGGAGGATACGTTTGTTTTCTGGGCAGCAAAACACTTGAAGTCTTCTGAGTTCATGCAAATTGCTCAGATTCCAGAATCGAATCGCGACCCTAAATGTCCGATTAAGTGGATTGTGACTGCGAGTCAGAAACTACTAGAGAAGTTAGGCGAGGCTGTCGCTAAACAGCAAACGCAGACTAGACCCGACCGCTATAACGCCCGCGACGCCGAGGCGCGCTGGCAAAAAATCTGGGACGAGCGCGGCATATTCACAACGCGCAACGACGATCCGCGGCCGAAATACTACGTGCTGGAAATGTTTCCCTATCCGTCGGGGCGCATCCATATGGGCCACGTGCGCAACTACACGATGGGCGACGTGGTGGCGCGGGTGAAGCGGGCGATGGGATTGAACGTGCTGCATCCGATGGGCTGGGACGCCTTCGGCATGCCGGCCGAGAACGCCGCGATGGAGCGCAAGGTCCATCCCAAGGCCTGGACCTACGACAATATCGCGGCGATGAAGAAGCAGCTCAAATCCATGGGGCTGTCGCTCGACTGGAGCCGCGAAATCGCGACCTGCGATCCGGCCTATTACAAGCACCAGCAGAAAATGTTTCTCGATTTCCTGCGCGCCGGCCTGGTCGAGCGCAAAAAGTCGAAGGTCAATTGGGATCCGGTCGATCAGACCGTGCTGGCCAACGAACAGGTGATTGACGACCGCGGCTGGCGCTCCGGCGCTTTGGTCGAACAGCGCGAGCTGACGCAATGGTTCTTCGCCATCACCAAATTCGCCGCGCCCTTGCTCGAGGCGCTCGACCAGCTCGAGCGCTGGCCGGAGAAAGTGCGGCTGATGCAAAAGAACTGGATTGGCCGTTCGGAAGGATTGCTGGTCCGCTTTGCGCTCGACCCGGCGACCGCGCCGAAAGGCGAAGCCGAACTGGAAGTCTTCACCACGCGGCCGGACACTTTGTTCGGAGCAAAATTTATGGCAGTGGCGCCGGATCATCCGCTGGCCGCCGCGGCGGCGAGCAACAATCCGGCTTTGCGCGAATTCATCGAGCAATGCCGGCACCGCGGCACCTCACAGGCTGAGATCGAGACCGCCGAGAAGCTCGGCTTCGACACCGGCATTCGCGCCGTTCATCCGTTCGATCCGTCGTGGCGGCTGCCGGTCTATGTCGCCAACTTCATCGTCATGGAATACGGCACCGGCGCCATCTTCGGCTGTCCGGCGCACGACCAGCGCGACCTCGATTTCGTCAACAAATATGGCCTCGGCAATGTCCCGGTGGTGTCCCCGCCCGGCGTCGATCCGAAAACCTTCGTCATCACCGATACCGCCTATGAGGGCGACGGCACGATAATCAATTCGCGCTTCCTCAACGGCATGACCAGCGCGCAGGCCAAAGAGGAAGTAGCGCGAAGGCTCGAGAAAGAACGTTTCAATAACCGTCCGGTCGCGGAACGCCAGGTGAATTATCGGCTGCGCGATTGGGGCATTTCGCGGCAGCGCTATTGGGGCTGTCCGATCCCGATCATTCATTGCGAGACCTGCGGCGCGGTGCCGGTCCCGGAAAAGGACCTGCCGGTAACGCTGCCGGAGGACGTCACCTTCGACCGGCCAGGCAACCCGCTCGACCATCATCCGACCTGGAAGCACGTCGCCTGCCCGCAATGCGGCAAGCCGGCGCGCCGCGAAACCGACACCATGGACACCTTCGTCGACTCATCCTGGTATTTCGAGCGCTTCACCGATCCGTGGATTGCCAACGCGCCGACCGATCGTCCCATGGTCGATGCCTGGATGCCGGTCGACCAATATATCGGCGGCATCGAGCATGCGATTCTGCATCTGCTCTATAGCCGGTTCTTCACCCGGGCCATGAAAGCGACCGGCCATGTCGGCCTCGACGAGCCATTCGCCGGATTGTTCACCCAAGGCATGGTGGTGCACGAGACCTATCGCCTCCCGAACGGCGACTGGGCGGCGCCGGCGGAAGTGAAGGTGGAGGCCGACGGCGAAACGCGCCGCGCGCGCCTGATCGCGACCGGCGAAGCGGTCGAGATCGGCCCGATCGAGAAAATGTCGAAGTCGAAGCGCAACACGGTCGATCCCGATGACATCATCGAGGCTTATGGCGCCGACGTTGCGCGCTGGTTCATGCTGTCGGATTCGCCGCCGGATCGCGACGTCAACTGGACCGAGAAAGGCGTCCAAGGCGCGTGGCGTTTCGTTCAGCGGCTGTGGCGGCTGGTCGGCGAGGCGGCGGAATTGGCGCAAGGCGCGCCGGCCGAGCGGCCGGCGGCCTTCTCCGCCCAGGCGCTCGCGTTGCGCAAGGCGGCGCACCGGGCCTTGGCGCGCGTGAGCGATGACATCGAAAAGCTGCACTTCAATGTTTGTGTCGCGCATATCTATGAATTCGCCAATGCGCTCAATACGATAATCGGCGATTTGGGGGTGCAAAACGGGGCGCAAAATGGGACGGCAAGTGCAGCCGATGAGGGGCCGCAGACGGGCAGTGCGGCGACGCCGGATTTGCGCTGGGCGCTACGCGAAGCAGTTAATATTCTCGTGCGATTATTCCATCCCATGATGCCGCATCTTGCCGAGGAATGCTGGGCGCTGCTGGGCCACGACACGCTGGTGGCGCAAGCCTCGTGGCCGGAAGTCGAAGCCGAGCTCTTGGTCGAGGAGACGCTGACGCTGCCGGTCCAGATCAACGGCAAAAAGCGCGCCGACGTCACCGTGGCGCGCGATGCCGGCAACGCCGATATTGAGAATGCCGTGCTGGCGCTCGATGCGGTACAACGGGCACTCGAGGGCAAGCGGCCGAAAAAGGTGATCATCGTGCCGCAACGGATCGTCAATGTGGTGGCGTGAACGCCGCGAGAGAATTCGCGCAGCGGCGCGGCTCGGCGCCGCGTTGGCTGCGGCCGGCCTCGTCGCCGGCTGTTTCGAGCCGCTCTATGGCCGCAATCCATCGCTCGGCGACGAAAGCATTCGCGACAAGCTCGCCGAGGTGTTGATCGCGCCGATCCCGACGAAGCAAGGAACGCCAGAGGCGCGCATTGCCGTCGCCACGCACAACGCCCTGCAGTACGATCTCAACGGCGCTGCCGGCGTCGTGGCGCCGACGCATCGGCTCGAAGTTGCGTTGTCGCTGGTCGCCATAACGATGACGATCGACCCAGTCAGCGGCCGCCCGACTGAGGAAATCGGTGGCTTGAGCGCGACCTATCAGCTCGTGGAAATCGCCACCGGCAAAATTGTGCTCAAGGACAGCACATTTGCCCATGTCGGCTACGATATTCCCGGCCCGCAGCAGCGCTTCGCCAAGCAGCGCGCCCAGCTTGACGCGCAAGATCGTGCCGTCAAAGTCGTCGCCGAGGCGATCCGCAACCGGCTCGCTTCGTATTTCGTCGCCGGTACCTGAGCGCCACCGAATTTAGCTGCCGAATTCAAAGACCCCAATTTAAAATTTAAAGAGCCAATTTAAAGAATCATGGTCGCCATCAAAGCTGCCGATGTCGATGCGTTCGTCGCGCGGCCCGATCCGGCGCGGCGCGTGGTCCTAGTATTCGGGCCGGACGCCGGCCTGGTCGGCGAACGCGTCCGGGCGATCCTCGCGGCATCGGTGGACGATCCAAACGATCCGTTCGCGCTGGCGCGGCTCGAAGGCGAGGAGCTGACCGCCGAACCGTCGCGCCTGACCGAGGAAGCGCTGACCATGCCGCTGTTCGGCGGACGCCGCGCGGTGTGGGTCAAGGCCGGCAGCCGCAATATCGCCCCCGCGGTCGAGGCGCTGCTCGGCGAGCCGCTATTCGCCGGCTCCACGCCGCAATGCCGGGTCGTGATCGAGGCCGGCGATCTGCGCCGCAATGCGCCGCTGCGCGTCCTCTGCGAGCGCGCCAAGAATGCCGCGGCGCTGCCATGCTATGCCGACAGCGAAAGAGACCGCGCCCGGCTGATCGATGAGGAGATGCGGGCGGCTGGATTGTCGCTTGCGCCGGATGCGCGCGCGGTGTTGATCCCGCTCCTCGGCGGCGACCGCGCGGCGTCGCGCAGCGAAATTCAGAAGCTTGCGGTCTACGCGCGTGGCCGCGATCAAGTCGGCGTCGAGGACGTCGCCGCGGTGGTTTCCGACGCTTCGGCGCTCACGATCGACGACATCATCGATGCCGCCTTCGCCGGGAAGCCCGGCGAACTCGAGACGCAGCTCGCCAAGGCGCGGGTTGCCGGCACCGCGGCCGGATCGATCTTGTTCAACGCGCAGCGCCAGCTCGCGCAGCTTCACAAATGGCGGTTTGCCATCGAACAAGGCCGAGGATTTTCGCTCGATGCCGTGCAGCCGCCGGTGCCGTTCCGCCGCCGTCCGCTCATCGAAGCGGCGCTCAAGGCGTGGAGCGCGGCACGGCTCGCGACCGCCATGGCGCAATTGGCGGATGCAGTATTGGATGCGCGGCGTAATTCCGCCCTTGCCGATACCATTACCGAGCGGGCTCTGCTCGCCATTGCCACCAACGGGCGGCGCAGCGCGGCCTGACCGCGGTGCGAGATTCTTTTCCGGTTTTCTTTTCGTTTCATCACACTCATGTTTGAATGTCGGACCAGACGACAAGCGCTCTTTGAAAGTGGGAGATCACCGCATGCAAAAACTGACAGCGGGAATAACCAAGGCCGGCAGCGGCATTGACGGCATCGCCTGGAATATTCTCGGCCAGACCTACGTGCCGAAGTCGGTGAGCGAGAGCTCGTTCTCCTGGCACGCGACCTTTCCACCCGGCACATTCGTGCCGCCGCACATCCACCCGACGCAGGACGAATTCATCTATCTGTTCGAGGGCCGCTTCGATCTTCTGCTCGACGGCAAGGACGTGATCGCGACGCCGGGCGATCTAATCCGATTGCCGATGGGTCAGGCCCACGGCATTTTCAACAAATCGGACCAGCCGGTTAAATGTTTTTTCTGGGTGTCGCCGACGCGCAAGCTCTACGACTTATTTTGGGCAATCCATTCGATGAAAGAACAAAAGCCCGAAGAGGTCGTCGCGATATCGGCCAAGCACGAAGTGAATTTTCTGCCGCCAGGCTGAACAAATCCTGTCAAACAAAAAATTGGAGCGGGACAACGATTCGACGAAATCTCATCCCGCACTAAGTCGGATTTTCCAAGCTGAACGTGCCGGAATCGTCGTCATAGGCGAAGACTTCCGCATAGCGACCCCAGCCGATCACAGCGCGCAGCGTCAGCTCGGCATCTTCTGTACTCATGTGGTCCTCGAGCTCGTCGAAGAAGCGGCTCTTCGGCGCCATGTGGTTGGCGCGTTCTTGCAGGACGTGGCGAATGTGCTCCGCAAGCGGCACGTAAGTTAACAGTTGCCGCTGGAATAGGCGCTTGCGGTCGTCGGTGCCCATTTCCGCGAATTGCTTGCCGGTATCGGTAAGCTTGATGTCGCCGCCTTCGATTTCGGCCAGCCGCAGCAGTTGCAGCGCGTCGGCCACCGGAAACAGGTCGTCGACTTCCAGGTGCAGCTCATCGGCGATCACCGGCAAGTCGGCGCGGCCGTTATAGGGTGCGGCGGCCAGCGTTTCGATGAGACCGGCGAGTATATTGGCGGAAACGCGCGGCAGCACGGTATTGATTGTCGCGGTCGGCAAGCGCGTGCCAATCGGCGTCGGCGTGCGGGCCGTCATCGCCACGTAGATTTTCTCGACCAGGTCGCGAAACCGCGGATCGAGCCGGTTGCGCGGCTGCGGCAGATCGACAGCGATTTCGCTGATGATTCGGCCAGGATTGGTGGAAAACAAAAGAATGCGGTCGCACATCAATACCGCTTCCTCGATATTGTGGGTGACGAGAACGACGCCTTTGATCGGCAGCTTGCCGTCGCCCCACAGTTCGAGGAAGTCCGTCCGCAGCGTCTCGGCGGTGAGCACGTCAAGCGCGGAAAACGGTTCGTCCATGAGAAGAATATTGGGATGCACGACCAGCGCGCGAGCGAAACCGACGCGCTGGCGCATGCCGCCCGACAATTCGCGCGGAAAAGCCGACTCGTAGCCGTCGAGCCCGATCAAATCGATGGCCGCGAGCGCGCGTTTGCGGATCTCCGCGTCCGGAAGACCGAGCGCTTCCAATCCCAGTTGCACGTTCTCCAGCACTGTCAGCCAGGGGAACAGCGCGAAGGATTGGAATACCATCGCGATGCCCGGCGCTGGCCCGGTCACGCGCTCGCCAAGATAGGTAACCGTTCCGCCTGAAGGCTGCGCCAAGCCGGCAATCAGGCGTAACAGCGTCGATTTGCCTGAACCGGTGCGGCCGAGCAGGCCGACGATCTGTCCTTGCGCCAGCGAAAGCTCGACGCCGTCAAGCACCAGATGTTCGCCGCCGTCGGCGCGCGGAAACGACTGGCGCAATTCGTGGACATCGAGCAGGGCAGCGCTCATCTAAAGCCTCATCCAAGACGAAACTTGCGTTCGGCATAGCGGTAAAGCGGCCGCCAGAACACGCGATTGACCACAACGACGAACAGGCTCATCACCGCGATGCCGAGCACGATGCGGTGAAAATCGCCGGCATCGGTCTGTTCGGCAATATAGGCGCCTAGTCCTTCGGCGTGCAGATGCACATCGCCCCAGGACGCGACCTCCGCGACAATGCTCGCATTCCACGAACCGCCCGATGCGGTGATCGCGCCCGTCACATAATAGGGCAGCACCGCCGGCAGCGCGACACGGCGCCACCACAACCAGCCGCGCACGCGCAAATTGACCGCGACGGAACGCAGCTCGGCCGGGATCGCCGCCGCACCGGCGATGACATTGAACAGGATGTACCACTGCGTGCCGAGAATCATCAGCGGGCTGAGCCAGATATTCGGATTGAGCTGCCAGGCGACGATGCCCGAGACCACAATCGGAAACAGGAGGTTGGCCGGGAATGCGGCAAGAAATTGCGCTATCGGCTGCATGAAATTGGCAACGCGTGGCCGCGTTCCAACCCACACCCCGATCGGCACCCAGATCAGGGTCGCGACCGCGATGAGCACAACCACGCGCGCGAGCGTGGCGAAGCCAAGTACCATAGTGACGCCGACATCGCGCAGCGCGAGACCCTCGACTGCGAATTGCGCCAATTGCCACAACGTCATTGCCGCCAAAACAAAGACGACCGCGGCGGATAGCAAGGCCAAGCTCCGGCCGGCCCGCTTGGCCAGTGCGCCAGCTGGCGCCTTGTCATTTTTTTGCCGGCGCAACGATAAACGCCACAAGCCGGCGACCGGCTGGGTTAGCCGTTCGATGATGCGCGAGCGGCGCAACACATCGAACACCCAGGATTGCGGCGGCGGCATGCCAGGCTCCTGCTCGAAGCGGAAGCGGTCGGCCCACGCCACCAGCGGCCGAAACAGGACCTGATCGTAGATCAGGATCACGACCAGCATGGTGCCGATTGCCCAACACACCGCGGCGAGATTGCGACGTTCGATGGCAAGCGCAATGTACGAGCCGATTCCCGGCAACGTCACGGTCGTATTGCCGACGCTGATCGCCTCCGAGGCGACGACGAAGAACCAGCTGCCGGACATCGACATCATCATGTTCCAGATGAGCTGCGGCATGGCAAAGGGAACGTCGAGGCGCCAGAATCTCATCCACGCGCTAAGTCGAAAATTGCGCGCCGCTTCTTCGAGCTCGGTCGGCACCGTGCGCAACGATTGGTAAAAGCTGAACGCCATGTTCCAGGCTTGGCTGGTGAAAATTGCAAAAATGGAAGCGAATTCCGCGCCCAATACGCGCCCGGGCGCTAGGCTCATGAAAAAGACGACGGTGATCGAAATGAAGCCGAGAATCGGTACCGATTGCAGAATATCGAGAAGCGGCACGAGCAGCCGTTCGGCGGACCTGCTTTTTGCCGCGAACGTCGCATAGGTGAAGGTGAAAAAAAGTGACAGCACCATGGCGATCAGCATGCGCAACGTGGTGCGCGCGGCGTATTCAGGCAGATTGCGCGGATCGAGCGAGGGCGGCTGCCGTTGCAATTCGGCCAGGGGCTCGAAAAGATTCCGACTTGCTTCGCCGAGAAAAACCAGAAGGCCAAGGATCAGAAGAACGGCGAGAATATCCCATCGACTGAACAAACGGGTCCAGCCGCCAACCGAAATTGGGACGAATACGCGCATGCTTTAGGCCAGCTGTCGGAGATTGCAGTCACAAAACCGAAGTCACAAAACCGAAGTTACAAAACCGCGGGTCACAAAACTGTCGAGAAATCGCGAGCGCGCCGGGTCGGCGGTCCCGGCTTGTGAGTTCCCCCAATAACACCGGCAACGCCTGGATCAAGCGATTGTTGGCCCGCCTGACGAAAATAACGCGCGAGCATCCAATGCCGCGGCACGATCGGGCGTCGTGAAATCACCGCATTGTCAAACGATCTATCCGGCCGGCGCAGAGTTCAAATTCCAATGGAGGGTTCCGTTGGCGTTGCAATCGGCAAAGGTCGTGACCGCATTGGCGGCGAGTTTTTTTGCCAGTTCTCTGGCGATATCGGCACCACAATCGGCCGTCCCGGAGCAGCCGGCCGCAACGGGCTTGTGGCAAAAAGTGGACGAGCAAACCGGCCAGACGGTCAGCTGGTTCCTATTCGTCGAGCACGGCGGCCTTTATGAAGGCGTGATCGCCAAGCTTTTTCTCCGGCCGGAAGATCCGAAAAATCCGATCTGTTCGAGCTGCCGCGACGACCGCAAGAACCAGCCGCTGCTCGGGCTGCCGCTGATCAGGGAGATGCAGCGCGACGGCTTGGTTTACCAGGGCGGTAATATCCTCGATCCACGGGATGGCAACATCTACAGCGCAATGATGCGGGTCAGCCCCGACGGCGAGACGCTGACCGTGCGCGGCTATCTCGGCATCGCTTTGTTCGGCCGCGATGAGATCTGGCGCCGCCTGCCCGACAACGCGGTGCGGCAACTCGATCCGATCGTCGCCGCCCGCTATCTTCCCGGCACGGCCAAACCCGGCCTGCCGCTCACAGCATCAGGCCGTCAGGAAAAAACAGTTCGGCCGCCGAGCGCCATGCGCTAACGGCGGATGCGCTAACGACGGATGATGATCGAGGCTACCGGACCTCGCTGCTCCCAGCCCGCCTGTTCGAGCTCGGGAATCGTATCCTCGGCCTCCGGATAGCCGAGACAAAAATAGCCGATGAATTTCCATGCCGCCGGCACATCCAGAATGGCTGTCATCGCCGCCGGATCGAGAATTGAAATCCAGCCCAAGCCGATGCCCTGGGCGCGCGCCGCAAGCCAGATCGTATGCACCGCGGTGACAGCCGAATAGTCGATCATTTCCGGCATCGTCCGGCGGCCGAGTCCGTGGCCTTGCGTTGCCGCGCGATCGGCAAACACCGCGAAATGCACGGGCGCCTCGTCCAATCCGGCGAGCTTTAATCGCGCGTAAAGTCCGGCGCGTTGCGGCGCCTGCGCCGCCAGCGCCTGTGCGTTGCACGCCGCAAAATTTTCGCGAATGGCCGTGCGCAGCACGCGATCCTCGACAATGACGAAGCGCCACGGCTGGCTCAAGCCGACTGACGGAGCAAGACACGCGAGCTCGATTAATGATTCCAACGCGCCATCCGGCAGCGCATCGCGCCGGAAACGCCGGACATCCCGCCGCCAAACCAGAAGGTCGCGCAGCCGGGCGCGAAACGCCGCATCGAAGCCGGTCTGTGGCGGCGCTGACGCGACTTCCTCGATCTGGCGATTGACGCGCATGTTCACGACCGAAGACTAATGCCTGTTGGCATAGGCGGCCATTGCAATCTGCAGCCGGTCCCAATCGTCCTCCGCAGCCGGCAGGCCGAAGCGCAACCAGGAAGGGTGCGCAGGAAACATGCGGACAAGAATTCCGGCGTGGCCGAGGTGATGGAAGAGTTCCAGCGCCGCCGCCGTGCGCACCAGGCGAAACAGCGGTGTGCCGCCGACAATCTCAAGTCCGCTGTCGGCGAGAATTTTATCGAGCCGAGTGGTTCCTTCCGTAAGCCGGCAGCGCGCCTGCTCCATCCAAGCGCGGTCGGTCAGCCCCTCGACACCGATCGCCAATGCCGGCCCAGAAACCGCCCACGGACCAAGCTGCGCCGCGAGCCGAGCTGCCAAATACGGCGCGGCCAGTGCAAAGCCGAGCCGGATACCGGCGAGCCCGAAAAATTTGCCGAACGATCGTAATACGACGATCGCCCTGCGTCCGACCTCGCCTGCGAGACTGGCGTCGCGCGGACCGACGTCCATGAAGGCTTCGTCGACGACGAGAAGCCCGCCGCGCGATTCCAACCGCTTTGCCAACGTCATCAGAGCCGCCTTGTCGGACAGCCTGCCGTCCGGATTGTTTGGATTGGTTACAATGAAAAGTGTTGCCGCCGTCGCGGCATCAAGATCGGCAATCTCGATAACATCATGGCCGGCCAGCGCCGCGGCGCGCGCGTGTTCGCCATAGGTCGGCGCGACCACCGCGGCGCGGCCCGGACGAACCAGCGCGGCGACCAGCGGCAGGAGAATTTGCGTTCCTGGCGCGGCCACGACATGCGCTGCCGAGGGTGCGCCATAGGCTTGCGCCGCGGCGGCCTTTGCCGCGGCAAGCGCATCGGCCTCGGGCAGCTGCGCGAACAGATCGATCGGCAGTTCCGGCAGCGGATAAGAATGGGGATTGATCCCGGTCGAAAGGTCGAGGAAAGGTTCGGCAGCGTCAGCAAACAAGCGCCGAGCAGCGGCAAGGTCGCCGCCATGCAGGAGCGAGTGATCAGGATCACCAGAGCACATCATGTCGGCCGCACTTGCGCTTTTCGCCATGCTGATCGAGCTCTGCATCGGTTATCCCGAACGGCTGGTTCGCGTCATCGGCCACCCAGTGACCTGGATCGGCGCTTTGATCGGTGGCCTCGACCGGCTGTTTAACCGCGATATGACGCCGGCTCTGCGGCGACTTGCGGGAATTTTAGCGGTCGCGCTCGCGCTCGGCGTCGTTGGTGCAATCTCTTTTGTCGTGCAATGGCAATTACTCCGCCTGCCGTTCGGCGTTGTTCCAGTCGCCGTGCTCGCGAGCGCGCTGATCGCGCAACGCAGCCTGCACCGGTATGTCGCCAATGTCGCCTCCGCGCTTGAACTGCAAGATCTCGACGCCGGCCGCAAGGCAGTATCGCACATTGTCGGCCGCGATACTGCTCGACTCGATCGTGCCGGGATTGCACGCGCAGCAATCGAAAGCCTGGCGGAGAATTTCTCGGATGGCATCGTTGCACCGGTTTTTTGGCTTGTGGTGGCGGGACTTCCGGGCGCCGCGCTGTACAAGGCGATCAATACCGCCGACAGCATGATCGGGCACCGCACCCCGCGCTACGCCGATTTCGGCTGGACGGCAGCGCGGCTCGACGATCTCGTCAACTTGCCGGCCTCGCGACTCGCGGCGCTCTTGCTCATCCTCGCCTCGGTTTTGCGTAACGATGCTTCCGCCGGCGCGGCATGGCGCGCGGTCCGGCGCGACGCGGCCCGCCATCGCTCGCCCAATGCCGGCTATCCGGAAGCGGCGATGGCCGGCGCGCTCGGACTGTCGCTTGCGGGTCCGCGTTTCTATGCCGGTATACGCGTCGAGGACGCGTTCATGGGTGACGGCCGGCGCGAGGCGGAAGCCAAGGATATCCGCCGGGCGCTGGCGCTCTACCGTTGTGCCGACGCGATTTTGCTGGCGCTCCTCGCTGGGCTCACCGCAATTCTTATCGCGCTAGACTGAGCAGGCGATCGAGATCGAGATGCGCGGCGAGATGCGCGGCGAGCCGATCAAGCGTTTGCTCAATCATCTCATCATAGGCGATGCCAGCCGCGCCAGCCGACAGGCGGCTAAGCCAAGCCGTACGCTGACAATCGTCGGCGAACAGCCCGTGGATATAGGTGCCGAGCACGCGGCCGTCGGCGGATACCGCTCCCTCAGGCGAACCGTCGTCGAGCCGTGCAAACGGGCGGGCACAGTCGGGCCCTGTGGTGATGCCCATGTGCATCTCATAACCGCAAAACGGTGCGCCGCCATTTGTCGTGCCGCGGATCGGCTCAAGCCGTTTGTGCTCACCGAGTACGGTTTCAAGGTCAAGCAAGCCGAGGCCGGCGACTTTGCCCGGAGAGCCCTCGATCCCCTGCGGGTCGGCGATAGTGCGCCCCAACATCTGATAGCCACCGCATAGACCGAGCACCATCCCGCCACGCCGCCGGTGCGCGGCAATGTCGATGTCGAAACCTGCGGTGCGGAGCGCATGCAGATCGGCGATCGTCGCTTTCGAGCCCGGCAAAATGACTAAGTCCACATCGGCCGGCAGCGCGGCGCCGGGACGCAGCCGGATCAGATCGACCGCAGACTCGGCTTCGAGCGGATCGAGGTCGTCAAAATTGGCAATGTGCGGCAGGATCGGAACGGCAACGCGCACGCGGGTGCGCGATTTTGCCGGCCGCGGCTGCTCGAGCGCAAGCGCGTCCTCAGCCGGCAATAAATGCGCGTCCCGGAAGAAAGGAACAAGACCGAGCGCCGGCCAGCCGGTCGCATCGGCGATGCGTGTCATCGCATCGGCGAACAATGCGGCGTCGCCACGAAATTTGTTGACAATGAACCCGCATATCAGTGCCGCGTCCTTGGCCTCGGTCACCGCTTTGGTGCCGACGATGCTGGCGATCACGCCGCCACGGTCGATGTCGCCGATCAGCACGACCGGAACATTGGCAGCTTGGGCAAAACCCATATTGGCGATGTCGTTGGCACGGAGATTGATCTCGGCGGCGCTGCCGGCGCCCTCGACCAGCACGAGATCGGCCGCGCTGCGCAAATGCCGGTAGCTCTCCAAGACGGCGGGCAGCAGATCGCGTTTCATGTGCTGATAGGCGGCGGCCTTGGCGCTGCCGTAGACGCGGCCTTGCACGATAATTTGCGCGCCGATCTCGCTTTGCGGTTTGAGAAGAACCGGATTCATATGGACGGTAGGCGGCGTGCGCGCTGCGCGCGCTTGGAGGGCTTGGGCGCGGCCGATCTCGCCGCCATCGGACGTCACCGCGGCATTATTGGACATGTTCTGTGGCTTAAACGGACGCACCGCGAGGCCGCGCAACGTAAAAGCCCGGGCGAGACCGGCGACGATCAGCGATTTGCCGACATCTGAGCCGGTGCCCTGGAACATCAGCGCGCGTCCAGGCATCGCTAAACCAGGCATGGCTAGAACTCGATGCCGGGCTGCGCTTTCACGCCGGCGGCGAAATGGTGCTTCACCAAAGTCATTTCGGTAACGAGGTCGGCGGCGGCGAGAAGCTCCGGTTTAGCATTGCGGCCGGTGACGACCACATGCAAGCCGGGCCGCCGCGCGGTGAGCGCCGCGACGACGTTCATCAGCTCGAGATACTCGTAGCGCAGCGCGATGTTGAGTTCGTCCAGGATGAGCATCGCCAGATTCGGATCAGCCATGAGCTCGCGAGCTTTTGCCCAGGCGCGTTCGGCCGCGGCGATGTCGCGCGCGCGATCTTGCGTCTCCCAGGTGAACCCCTCGCCCATCGTGTGCCAGACAAGCTGATCGCCAAAGCGCGCCAACGCATCGCGTTCCGCCGAATGCCAGGCGCCTTTGATGAATTGCACGACGCCGACGCGGTGGCCGCGGCCGAGCATGCGCAGCGCCAGCCCGAATGCCGCGGTCGATTTGCCTTTGCCGGTGCCGGTATGGACAATCAGCAAGCCTTTCTCGATCGTCTTGGCGGCAACTTCCGCATCCTGCACGGCCTTGCGCTTGGCCATTTTGGCGCGATGCCGCTCGGCTTCACCTTGATCGATTGGTTGCGTCATCGCTTCACCTGAGACCGGGTTGGGCAAATCCCTTGGCGCATGCTTGAGCGGACGGTTTGACGCACAGTCTTACAGCGCTCCCTTGAGCGCGAGCGGCAGGCCGGCAACGACAAGCACCACGCGATCGGCGCGTGCGGCGACACGCTGGTTGAGCATGCCCTGCAAATCGCGAAAGCGCCGGCCCAGCGGATAATCCGGCACAAGGCCATAGCCGACTTCATTTGCAACCATCACCACTGGCGCCTCAACCGCGGCCAGCGCCTGTTCAAAGCGGGTAATTTCCGTGTCGATATCGGCGGCGCCGAGCACGAGATTAGAGAGCCACAGCGTCAGGCAGTCGATCAATACCGGCGTTCCGTGGCGTGATTGCAGCGAACCGACGAGATCGCGCGGCGCTTCAATGGTCTGCCAGGCCGCGCCACGGCGCGCGCGATGCGCGGCAATGCGTTCGGCCATCTCAGCGTCGCCCGGTTCCGCCGTCGCAACATAGTTCCATGGCGGTTTCCATGGTGGCGGCAGCGCTACGATCAATGCTTCCGCGTAACGGCTCTTGCCGGAACGCGCACCGCCGAGAACGAGAGAAAGTTTTGCTACGTTCTGCATGAAAATCCGGCGGCCAGATTGACAGGCCCACACATCGAAATCTATCACTAAGGCATCGATGGTCCCTCGATGAGGGTGAATAGGGAATGCGGTGCGGCCGCGCATGCGCGACGGCCAAATCCGCAGCTGCCCCCGCAACTGTGAGCGGGAAGTCTTGTCCGGTTAAGCCACTGGCGCATCGAATGCGCCGGGAAGGCGGGGCGAGGCGACGATCCGCGAGCCAGGAGACCTGCCATCGGCCGTGTCGACGCGACAAACACGGGTCGGGGTGCACCTGTGGATGATCCGAAAGACGAAAGTCTTTTGGTCCTCGCTCGCGCCGACGGCAGGTTAGGCGAGGACCGTTCGTGCTCAACCATCTGAGATCGGCGCTCGACGATGCGTCGCCCCATCAAGGGCGCAAGATCGCCGCGATTTACGTCCTGTTGTTCGCTGCCAATGCGGTCGTCTGGACCTGGGCTTTTATCGCGCTGTCCGGCAGTCCGACGCTTCTCGGCACCGCAATGCTCGCTTATGTGCTGGGGCTGCGCCACGCCGTCGATGCCGATCATATCGCCGCCATCGACAATGTCGTGCGCAAGCTCATGCAGGAAGGCAAACGGCCGGTATCGGCCGGGTTGTTCTTCTCGCTCGGACACTCGCTGGTCGTCGCGATCGCCGTCGCGGTGATAGTTGGCACGGCTTTCGCCCTGCAGGGCCGGCTTCACCCATTCAAGGTGATTGGCAGCGTGATCGGCACCGGCACATCGGCATTTTTCCTGCTCGCCATCGCAGCCGTCAATCTGATCATTTTGCGCGGCGTATGGCGGAGCTTCCAGCGCGCCCGCCGCGGCGAAGCGGTTGCCGAGCACGAGCTCGATCAATTGCTCTCTGGCCGCGGCCTGTTAGCGCGGATCTTCCGGCCGCTGTTTCGCATGGTGACGCGAAGCTGGCACATGTTCGCGATCGGCTTTTTGTTCGGACTGGGCTTCGACACCGCGACGGAAATCACGCTGTTCACCGTCGCCGGCAGCCAAGCCTCCGGCGGCATGAGCTTTGGCACGGTGATGATTTTTCCAGCTCTGTTCGCTGCCGGAATGACACTCGTCGACACCAGCGATAGCGTGCTCATGGTCGGCGCCTATGGCTGGGCATTTCTCAATCCGATCCGCAAGATTTGGTACAATCTGACCATCACCGCAATTTCCGCCCTGGTCGCGATGCTGATCGGCGGCATCGAGGCGCTGGGCCTTCTCGCCAGCAAGCTCGAGCTTGCCGGCGGCTTCTGGGACATGGTCGGTAGGCTCAACTCTGGGCTCGCCGGTTTCGGTTACGTGGTTATCGCAATTTTCGTAGCCAGCTGGATTGTCTCCTTGCTGATCTACCGCTGGAGCGGCCTTGGCCGCATCGTCGTTGAGCGCGCGTGAGGCAACTCGATGTCCGAAACCCGATTGCCGGTCGTCTATGTTTGCGTCACCTGCCGGCGCGCCGGCGAGCCGGAGGCCGAGCCACGTCCCGGCGCGCTTCTCGCCGCGGCAACCGAACGGGCGGCGGATGGAACCGAAGTCGAGGTGCGGCGGCTGCGCTGCCTGGCCAATTGCACGCGCGGACCGAGCGCCGCCATGCGTTGCAACGGGTCATGGACCTACGTCTTCGGCGGGCTCGATACCGTCAATGCCGGCGCGCTGATCGAAGGCGCAAAGCTTCTCGCCGGTGCCAGTGACGGCATTCTGCCGTGGCGCGGGCGCCCCGAAATTCTCAAGCGCGCTTTGATCGCGCGCGTTCCGCCAATTGATTTTGTGGAGAGCGATCTATGAACGGCGAAGTCGCCACGCGGCTCGCGCGCGTGCCCTGCACCATCGTCACCGGCTTCCTTGGCGCCGGAAAGACGACCTTGATCCGGCACGTTTTGGCTAATGCGCAAGGCCGGCGGCTTGCCGTGATTGTCAATGAATTTGGCGACGTCGGCATTGACGGCGAAATTCTCAAAGCATGCGGCGATGCCGCCTGTCCAGAAGACAATATTGTCGAACTTGCCAATGGCTGCCTGTGCTGCACCGTGGCCGACGAATTCGTGCCCGCGCTCGACGCTATTCTCGCCAAGGACGGCATCGATCATATTGTGATCGAGACTTCCGGCCTCGCTTTACCGAAGCCGCTCGTGCAAGCATTTCATTGGCCGGCGATCAAAAATCGCGTCACCGTCGACGGCGTCGTGGTGGTCGTCGATGGTGCCGCGCTTGCCGATGGCCGCGTCGCGGCCGACCTCGATGCGCTCAAGCGCCAGCGTGCGGCCGACAGCTCGCTGATGCACGATGATCCAGTCGAAGAGGTGTTCGAGGATCAAATCGCTTGCGCCGATCTCGTTGTGCTGAATAAGCGTGATCTGCTGGATGAAGACGGGCTCACCCGAGCGCGTGCGGCGATCGCGAACGCGCTGCCGGGCAGCGTCAAAGTGCTCACGGCGAGAGACGGCAAGGTCGACCAAAAGCTGCTGCTTGGACTAGGAATCGGGACCGAGAATGACATCGAGAACCGCCGGACCCGCCATGACGCCGAGGCGGAACATGATCACGATGATTTCGACAGCTTCGTCGTTCCGCTCGATGAGATTGCCGATCCGTTAGGGCTGGTCGCGCGTGTTGGCTCGCTGGCCGAGCGCTTCGACGTGCTGCGCGTGAAGGGCTTTGCCGCGGTCGCGGACAAACCGTTGCGGCTTCTGGTGCAAGCGGTCGGGGCGCGGGTGACGCATCAATTTGATCGGCCCTGGAACGGCTCTGAGAAGCGGCAGGGGCGACTCGTGGTGATTGGCCTAAAAGGCCTGGACCGCGCTGCGATAACAGACGCGCTCCGCGCCTGAACTTGGTTGGGCTGAGCAATGCATCTGCTCACGACAAGTTCGACCAACCTCGACGAAATCGTCGAAGCGGTCGATCTCGGCCAGCCGCCGGGCGACATCGCGATCCTATCCTTTGCCGACAGCGATCTCGCCGCTCTTGCCGCGGCATGGCAAACCGAGCGCGCAGTACTGCCGAGCTTGCGCCTGGCGCATTTACGCGATTTGCGTCACCCGATGTCAGTCGATCTATGGATCGATCGCGTCGGCACCCACGCCAAAGTTATCTTGGTTCGTCTGCTCGGCGGGCTTGATTGGTGGAAATATGGTGTCGAGCGGCTTTCGTCCCTGGCGCGCGAACGCGGCGCCGCGCTCGCCGTGCTGCCCGGCGAAGATCGCGACGATCCGCGGCTCGATGCCGCTTCGAGCCTGACGCCGGATGAGTTGCACGCGCTGTTGCGCTATTTCCGTGAAGGCGGGCTTGCCAATATGCGCGCCTTGCTGCGCCGGCTGGCGCACCGCGCTGGACACGCGCTGCCAACGCACGAACCCGCGGCGGTGCCGCGCCTTGCCGCTTATCTGCCGGGCGAAGGCGCACTCCCGCTCGAACGCCTGGCGCCGACGCTTGCGCCGAATAGCCCGGTTGTACCGATTATTTTTTATCGCGCGATGCTGCTGGCCGGCGACACCGCGCCGGTTGACGCGCTGTGCGCGGCTTTGACAAGGCGCGGCCTTGCCGCCGCACCGCTGATCGTCACGAGCCTCAAGGATGCCGAAGCAGCGGCTTTTCTCCGCAACGCTTTCGGGCGGCTCGGACCGGCAGCCATCGTCACCATGACCGGCTTTGCCGCGAGCGGCGCGGCCGATGCCGTCTCCGCCCTCGATTGTCCAGGCGTTCCGGTGTTCCAGGTGGTCAGCGCCACCACCAGACGGGCGGCTTGGCAAGACAGTCCGCGCGGATTGGGCGCCGCCGATCTGGCGATGCACGTGGTGCTTCCCGAATTGGATGGCCGGGTGCTGACCGGCGTTGTCGCGTTTAAGGACACGCTTCCGCCGAGCGAAGAACTCGCTTTCACCGCGCTTGCCAGCCGCCCCGAAGCTGATCGCGTCGATATCGCCGCGGATCGCATCGCCGCGTGGGTGAGGCTCGCGCGCCGGCCGCGGCGCGAGCGCGCCGTCGCGATCCTGCTGCCGGATTATCCCGGCGCGAAAGATCGCGCCGGCTACGCGGTCGGACTCGACGTGCCGGCAAGCGTGCTCGCAGTGCTGACCGACCTTGCCGCCGCCGGTTACATCGTCAACAGCGCACCGAAGACCTCGCGCGCGTTGCTCGATGGGCTCGCGCACGGCGCAGACGATGCGGTCCTCACACTGGAAGACTATGTGCGTTTGATCCGGCGCGTGCCGCGCGCGGCCGCTGAAAAAATCTACGATGCATGGGGCGATCCGACCGACGATCCCGACACGCGCGACGGCGCCTTCCGTTTTCGCGCGCAAAGGTTCGGCAATGTCCTTGTTGCGCTGCCGCCCGATCGTGGTCGCGCCTCGCAACGGCGCGCGGATTATCACGATCCGCAATTGCCGCCGCGTCACGCGCTGATCGCTTTCGGTCTATGGCTGCAACATGTCGTACGCGCCGATGCGCTTATCCATATGGGCGCGCACGGCACGCTGGAATGGCTGCCCGGCAAGGCCGTGGCACTGACCGCAGCGTGCTTTCCGGAAATCGTCACCGGTGCTTTGCCGGTGATTTATCCGTTCATCGTCAGCAATCCTGGTGAGGCGGCGCAAGCCAAGCGGCGCATCGCCGGCGTGACCATTGGCCATTTGCCGCCGCCGCTGACCGCGGGCGGACCGAGTGGCGCGGCGCATCAGCTCGAACTCCTACTCGACGAATATGCCCAGGCCGAGGGCCTCGATCGCCGCCGTCGCGAGCGGCTCGCCAGTTTGATCATCGAGACGGCGCAGCGCGGCGGCTTGGCGCGCGAGGCCGGTGTCGCTGCCGCGGCCAGCGCGGACGAAGCGCTCAAGCAGATCGATGCCTGGCTGTGCGATCTCAAGGATCTCGCCGTTAAAGACGGCCAGCATATTTACGGCCGAGCTCCCGAAGACCACGATGATCCTGCTTGGTGTGACAGCGCCGCAGCCGAGCGCACTGCGCTGCTCGCCGCTCTCGACGGCCGCCGCATCGCAGCCGGACCGGCCGGCTCGCCGGCACGCGGCCGCCGCGACGTGCTGCCGACCGGACGCAATCTGTTTACTGCCGATCCAAGGACGCTGCCGACGCCGACCGCGATGGAAATCGGCCGCCTTGCCGCGACCGAAGTAGTGCGTGCCCATCTGCAAAATCATGGCGAACCGCCGCGCGCCGCAGTGATCGATTTATGGGGCAGCGCCACGCTGCGCACTGGTGGCGAAGAAATTGCGCACGGGCTTGCGCTCATGGGCTGCCGGCCGATTTGGGAGCACGCCACCGGCCGCGTCACCGGTGTGGAAGTGCTGCCCATTGCCGTGATTGCGCGCCCTCGTGTCGATGTCACTTGGCGCATTTCCGGATTGTTTCGTGATCTATTTCCGGCGCAGATCGCGCTGATCGATGCTGCGATACAGGCGGTCGCGGCGCGCCAGGAAGAGGACGAGGACAATCCGCTCGCCGCGGCGCGCGGCGCCGGCAACGGCAAAAGCAACGCCCAGCGCCTTGATCGCGTCTTCGGCACAGCGCCGGGCGCCTACGGCGCGGGCATTGAGGAACTGCTTGGCCGCGATGCCGGCCGAGACGAGATCGGCGCCGCCTATCTTGCCGCAGCCTCGCATGCCTATGGCGGCGCCGAAGGCCAAGCCGGCGCGGCGCCCGGCGCTTTTGCCGCGCGGGTCGCCGGCGCCGACATGCTCGTTCACGTCGGCGACGATCCCGGCCGCGACCTCCTGGAAGGCGCCGAGGACGTTGCCTTTGTCGGCGGCTTTGCCGCTGCGGCGGCAATGCTGGGCCGCGCCGCCGATATTGTCATGCTCGATACGACCGATCCGCAGCGGCCGCGGGCGCGGTCGTTGTCGGCGGCGCTGGCGCGCATTATCCGGGCGCGGGCGGTCAATCCGCGCTTCATCGCCGGCCAGATGCGGCATGGCCCGCACGGCGCCGCCGAGCTTGCCGAGACCGTCGATCGGCTGGTGAATTTCGCCGAAACCACCGATGCAGTAGCCAGCGAACTGTTCGATCTCCTGCACGCCGCCTATGTCGAGGATGCGGCCGTGCGCGATTTTCTGCTGCGCGAAAACCCAGCGGCCGCCGCGGCGATTGCCGCACGGTTCGAAGCGGCGCGGCGGTGCGGCTTTTGGCATCCGCGGCGCAATGATGTCGATGCTGCCCTGGCGAAGCTCCACGCCGACGCCGCTGCGGAAGCGATGACATGACCGGGCCTGCGAACCACAGTTTTCCCGAGCGGCGCGGCGTCTGTCCGGGTCTGTCGCGGCCATTGCCGACCGGCGACGGCTTGCTGCTGCGGCTCATTACCATCGGCACTATTTCGCTCGACGCGTTCGCTGCTCTGTGTGCGGCGGCGCGGCGCCATGGCAACGGCATCGTCGAGATCACTGCGCGCGGCAGCGTCCAGATACGCGGCTTGAACGCCGGCTCCGCATCTAAATTCGCCAATGAGATCGCCGCGCTCGGCATAGCCGCCGCAGATGGCGTGCCTGTTCTGTGCAATCCACTCGCCGGACTCGATGCCGAGGAAATTTTTGATGCCTCGACGCTTGCCGCCGCGTTGCGCGGCGCGCTGGCGCGACGATCGCTCGCGGAGCGGCTCGATCCTAAGGTGTCCGTGATCATCGATGGCGGCGGGCCATTCAATCTTGCGCGCGTCACTGCCGATTTTCGCCTCCGCGCGCAATTAGTAAACGGCACGCCCGCACTGGACATCGGCGTCGGCGGCGATGCGGGGAGGGCCATCGATCTCGGCCTGATCGCGCCCGAATATGCGCTCGAAACCGTGTTGCGCCTGCTTTCTGTCCTGGCGCAGCGCGGAAGCAGCGTGCGCGCAAGCGCCGTAATCGCCGCCGAGGGCGCAATCCCATTTCATGATGCGCTGGCGTCCGCGCGCGCCGCATCCGCGACGCAATTCGATCCAGACGGAGCAACCAATCTCAATCTTAGTTCTGCGTCGTCCCAATCCAAAGACCCGATCGGACTGCACCCGTTGCGCGACGGCTCGCTTGCCTGCGGGATCGGCCTCGCCTTCGGCCATACCGAGGCAAGCCTGCTCGAAAAAGTCGCCGGTGCGGCGGCGGCTGCCGGAGCGCGCGGCCTGCGCACTGCACCGAACCGCGCGCTGCTGGCGGTCGGACTAAGCGCGCAAAACGCGGCGGCCTTTTTCGCCGCCTCCGAGCAACTCGGTTTTGTCACGCATGCCAGCGATCCGCGCCGACATGTCGTTGCCTGCGCCGGCGCACCGTTATGCATTTCCGGCTATATCGCCGCACGCGCTTTGGCGCCGCGCGTTGTCGCCGCTGCGGCGCCATATCTCGGCGACGGATCGACGCTCCACATTTCCGGCTGCGGCAAAGGCTGCGCCCATGCCGGCGCCGCGTCTCTCACTGTGGTCGGCACGGTCGATCGTTGCGCTTTAATCGCCAATGGCTCCGCGCGCGACGCGCCGTTCGCGGCGGCGCCGGTAGGCGAGTTGCCCGCTGCCGTCGCGCGATATTTGCGTGAACGCTGCAGCGCTGCCGCCAATGGGCCCAGCCATGGAGCCGATCATGTTTGAGCGCGCGACAGCGCAAGCCGCCGGCTATTTGCGCGACGGCGCGGCGATCTATCGCCAGTCCTTCGCCATCATCCGGGCCGAGGCGGACCTATCGCGCTTCACGCCGGAAGAAGCCGACATTGCCGTTCGCATGATTCATGCCTGCGGTCAGGTCGAGGTGGCGCAGCATATCGTATTCGCCGGCAACCTGGTCGCCGCGGCGCGCGACGCGCTCACCGCCGGCGCGCCGATCCTGTGCGATTCTGAAATGGTGGCGCGCGGCATTATCCGCGCGCGCTTACCGGCGGGTAACGAAGTGATTTGCACGCTCAACGACCCGCGCAGTGTGGCAATTGCCGCAAACGCCAAAACCACCCGTTCGGCGGCGGCGCTCGATCTGTGGCTGGATCGTCTTGGCGGCGCAGTGATCGCGATCGGCAATGCGCCGACGGCGCTGTTCCGACTGCTCGAACTATTGGAAGCGGGCGCGCCGAAACCAGCAGCGATTGTCGGCATTCCGGTTGGCTTTGTCGGCGCCGCGGAATCAAAGGAAGCGCTCGCAGACAATGCGCATGGCGTGCCGTTCTTGATCGTACGCGGCCGCATCGGCGGCAGCGCCATGACGGCTGCCGCCGTTAATGCATTGGCGAGGCCGGGGATATGAGCATGGTTGGCGCAGCGAATGCCGGCAAGCTGATCGGCGTTGGCGTCGGCCCCGGCGATCCAGAACTGATGACGCTCAAGGCAACGCGCGCGCTGCACCAAGCCGATGTGATCGCGTATTTCGCCAAAGCGGGAAATCCGAGTCATTCACGCACGATCGCCGAACATCACTTGCGCGCCGGAGTCGTTGAACTACCGCTCGCTTATCCGATCACGACCGAGCTACCGAAATGCAGCACCGGCTATCGCGACGCAGTCGATAATTTCTATGCGTGGGCGGCCGGCGAGATTGCGATGCATTTGGAAGCTGGGCGCGTGGTTGCCGTCATTTGCGAAGGCGATCCATTGTTCTACGGCTCCTACATGCATCTGCATGCGCGGCTCGCGCCGCGTTTCGCGACCGAAGTCATCGCCGGCGTTACCGGCATGTCGGGCTGCTGGTCCGCGGCAGGGATGCCGATCGCCCAAGGCGATGACGTGTTCACGGTGCTGCCAGCGACGCTGCCGGAAACGGAGCTGGTTCGGCGTTTGTCGGACGCGAATGCCGCGGTGGTGATGAAGGTCGGCCGCCATCTGCCGAAATTGCGGCGCGCGCTGGAACGCAGCGGCAGGCTGTCGCGCGCGATTTATGTCGAGCGCGGCACGATGGCTGCGGAAAAAATGATCCCGCTTGCCAGCAAAGCCGATGACGACGCGCCGTATTTCGCCGTGGTGCTGGTGCCGGGCTGGACGCAGCGTCCGGGAGGCGAGTCATGAGCCTGGTAATGAGCGGGCGCCTCGCCGTGATCGGCTTGGGACCGGGCGACCCGCGTTATCTCACAGCGGAGGCCGAGGGTGCGCTGACCGCCGCGCAAGCGCTTTATGGCTACGGGCCTTATCTCGACCGCGTGCCGGTGCGTGCCGGCCAGAGCCGCCATCCGTCCGACAACCGCGAAGAGGCGGCCCGTGCGTGCGACGCACTCTGCCATGCCGCGCAAGGCGCCAACGTCGTTGTCGTCTCGGGCGGCGATCCGGGCGTGTTCGCCATGGCGGCGGCGATTTGCGAGCAGATCGCCACTGGCCCCGATGCCTGGCGCACGCTCGAGGTCGTCTTTGTTCCTGGAATTACCGCGATGCTGGCGGTCGCGGCGCGGATCGGCGCACCGCTCGGCCACGATTTTTGCGCGCTGTCGCTTTCCGACAATCTCAAGCCGTGGCCGGTGATCGAGCGCCGGCTCGATGCCGCGGCACAGGCCGGATTCGCGATCGCGCTCTACAATCCGGTCTCGCGCGCGCGCCCGTGGCAGTTCGCCAGCGCAGTCGAGCGGCTGCGCCGGCATCTGCCGGGGATGACACCCATAATCTTTGGCCGCGCCGTCGGCCGGCCTGACGAGCGCATCGATGTAACAACGCTCGAAACCGCAGCCGACCAACCCGCCGATATGGCGACGCTGGTGATCGTCGGCACGCGCGAGACACGCATCATTGTGCGGCCGGGACATTCGCCGCTTGTCTATACTCCGCGCGCCGCGGCCGAGGTGAGCGCATGATCGAGCCACGCGATCGCAGCCTCCACCGTTTCGACCGCAGGCGCATCGGAAGGCGGCGGCCGGCGCACCATGATCACCTCTATTCCGAGTGCGCGCGCTGCGGCGATCTTGCCGTAGCTCGCGATGCCGCCGCTGTTTTTGGCGATCACGGCATCAATGCCGTGCAAGACGATGAGCGCGCGGTCATCGGCTTCGGTAAATGGGCCGCGCGCGGTCAGATAACTGACTTGCGGCAGCGGCAGCGGCGGGTCGACGGGATCGATGCTGCGGATCAGATAAAAATGCTGCGGCGCGTCGGTCAAGGAGCTGAGTTCGTTGCGACCAAGCGTGACAAACACGCGGCGCGGCCGATCCCCGAGTATGCGCACCGCCGCGGCGACATCGTCCACTTCCTTCCAGAGATCGCCGCCGATAGCGACCCAAGCCGGCCGGCGAAGCGCCAGCAACGGCACGCTGGATTGGCGCGCGGCCGCGCTGGCATTTGCCGAAATCACGTTGGCATAGGGGTGCGTCGCGTCGATCAGCGCATCGATCCTCTCGGTGAGGAGATATTTCGC
>Ga0193751_1000492_pt1 | contig 30781 bp, 27 predicted proteins | sample L1c2metaG_FD_143050 | JGI IMG/M metagenome (GOLD analysis project Ga0193751, IMG submission 143050) | Soil microbial communities from a riparian zone of the East river system, Colorado, United States - L1c2 | ecosystem: Environmental > Terrestrial > Soil > Riparian zone | place: USA: East River... | reverse complement strand
AACGCCAGAATCGTCGCCTTCACCATGTCGGTCGTGTAGGAGTTGAACTGGCTCGGGTTATCGAGCGTGATCCAGGCGTTGAACAGTCCAGCCACCGGCTTACCATCGGACCCCTTCACCGGGCGCTTCTCGTAGCGCACGCTTTTGGAAACGGTTTCGCGCACCGCCTCGACAACAAGATTATGATCCTTGGCTTCAAATTTCTGCGTGGCGATGACGCGGGCTGCTTCAGCAATCATGGAAAACTCCTCACGGTGTGGGAACGAGTACGGCACGGCACTTGAGGGTGCCGGCATGGGCTGCCTCAAACACCTGATTGATCTCGCTGAGCGAATGTTTCTCGACGAATTGGCCAACCTTGACGCGGCCATCCATCACCAGTTCCAGGGCGGCGGGATAGAGTTCGGGCGGGCATCCCCAGTTTCCGATCGCGCGCGCGTGGAACGCCATCAGGTTTGAGAGCCGAACCTCGACCTTGTCCATCGTGAATCCGACGACAGCGAGGGTTGCACCATGATTGATCAGACTGAATGCCGTTTCCTGGCCGGCACGCGTGCCGGAGCATTCAAAAATAATCCACTCGGTCTGGCGCAGACCGTGTTGCTTGGCAAATTCCTGGATCGCCGCTTTGATTTCGCGCGACGTCATCTGCTTAGCATTCAGCGTGAGCGCGGCGCCCTGCCCGGCGATGGCGGCAAGCTTGTCATTGTTCACATCAACCGCGACAACGATGCCTCCTAACGCGGCCGCGATCTGGACGGCATAACCGCCGACGCCGCCAACCCCGTTCACGACGACGAGGTCTCCTTTTTTAACACCGGCCTGCACAACCGCCTGGTAGGGCGTGGTCACCGCATCGGCGATTACGGAAAGGTCGGCCAGTTCGATTCCCGCTGCCGCCAGGCGGGGTTCATCGACAACACAAAGTCCGCGCGCCGGCACGATGATATGAGTGGCGAAGCCGCCATGAATATCGTTGCCCGGCATCTTCTGGTTTGGGCAGATTGTCGCCTTGCCGCGGAGGCAGGCATCGCAGCGACCGCACGGGATCACCGCCGGAATGATGACCGCCCGGTCGATGTACCAAAGAGCATCTGCGCCTGCCTCGATGACATGGCCACTGATCTCATGCCCAAGCGTTAGCGGCAGCTCATGCTTCGTGCGCACTCCATCGTAATAGTAGCCAAGATCGGTATGGCAGACGCCACAGCCCGCAATTTCGACCACCACTTCATCGGGGGCCGGCGTGCCGATATCGAATTCGATCGGGACCAGGGGCTTGCCTGCGCCTGTCATCATCCAGCGAGTGGGCTTGGCACTCATCGATCTGCCCTCCAGTTTGCCGCTGAGCCCGTCGCCGGACATGCAGCGCCTTAATGTTCATTCTCTGATCCGTAACCGTTGAACTGCCTTGACCAAGATCAAGGAAAAGAAAAAAAACGTATTCTAGTACTTAAATACATATTGGAGCGCAGCGGGCTCCAATCAGGAGGAAATGCCATGGGAGCTTCGCCGAGCATCTCGATCGCGATCGTTGGCAGCGGCGGCGCCGGTGCCTTGACCACCGGAAATTCCCTGCTCGAAGCGGCCAGCGCCGCGGGTTGGCATGGGCTATTTACCCGCACCCTCGGCCCCCAGATCCGCGGCGGTGAGGCGGCAGGACTACTGCGCTTGGCGGTGCATCCCGTCGATTGTCTACCGGACCAGTTCGACCTGATCGTTGGCATTGACTGGCTGAACGCGCACCGATTTGGCGGTGAAATCAAAGCCGGCCCGCAGACCTTAGTGATCAGCGATCCCCGCGGCGGCGAACCGCCGCCAATGGTGACCCAATCCGGGGCGCGCGTCGTTGAAATCCCGATAAAGGAAATGGCCAAGTCCATCAAAGACGGACGGCCCAACATGATCGCACTCGGTATTGCCGGCCGGCTGCTTGGCTTTTCCATCGAGCAGGTGTTCGTACCGATCGCGAAGCGTCTTGCTGATAAGGGGCCGCAGGCCGTCGACGCCAGCCGCGCCGGAATCAAGGCCGGTTTCGACGCGGCCGCAGATATCGACTTCGACGCGCAACTCGCCCCGCCAAATCCGAGCGACACCCGCAGGTGGCTGCTGTCGGGAAACGAGGCAACCGCGCTCGGCGCGATCCGTGGCGGTGTTCGTTTTGCCGCCGCTTATCCGATTACACCCGCGACAGAAATCCTCGAGTGGCTTTCGCCAAGCCTTGCCAAAATCGGCGGGATCTTGCTGCAGGCCGAGGACGAACTCGCCGCGATCAACATGGTCATCGGCTCATCGTACGGCGGTACGCCAGCCCTGACGGCGACTTCCGGGCCCGGACTCTCGTTGATGATCGAAGCGCTCGGCCTTGCCACCGCCGCCGAAATCCCAGTCGTGGTCGTGGACGTCATGCGAGGAGGTCCGTCGACGGGCATTCCCACCAAATCAGAGCAGACCGATCTGAATATTGCCATCTACGGCTTGCACGGGGACGCGCCCCATCTCGTGCTGGCCCCGCAATCGGTCGGCGACTGCCTGTTCACGACACAATGGGCGACCTATCTCGCGGAATCGCTGCAAGCACCAGCCATCGTTCTGTCCGACCAATTCATGGGGCAGTCACGCGCCGCTATCAAAGGTCCCGCCGACGTTGCGTTTATCGGTGCACGGACGGTAGCTACCAATATAGCAGCTACCTATAAGCGCTACGCGCTTGCATCCAACGGCGTGTCGCCGATGGCCATTCCGGGGGCGCCGGGCGGTCAATACACCGCCGACGGGCTCACTCACTCCGAGACCGGTACGCCGACCAGCGGAGCCACCGACCATCTGGCACAGCTCGACAAGCGGCGCGATAAACTCGACCGCTTCAATTTTGGCGACCACTGGGCAAGCATCGAAGGCACCGGCGACCTCGCGCTCATCACCTGGGGTTCGCTTACCGGCGCCGCGCGCGAAGCGGCTGGACGCGCCGCCGCCGATGGGTTCGATGTCCGCGTGATCGCACCGCGGTTGCTGGCGCCCGTCCAGCCGGAACGGCTGGCGGCCGCCCTGGAAGGCGTCAAACGAATCCTGGTCGTCGAACAGACGCACAGTCGCCAGTTCCACCGATACCTGCGCGCCCATTACGACCTGCCGGCGCCGGTCCGTGTTTTCAACCGCCCGGGGCCACTACCGATCACGGCTGGCGAAATTCATCATGCAATCACGGATTGGAGATGACGGATGTCAAGTGTCAGTACGCGCCTCGCCTGCAAGCCGGCGGATTATAAGTCGGACTTGAAGCCGATCTGGTGTCCCGGCTGCGGCGACTACCACGTGCTCATGTCGTTCACGCGCGCGTTCGCGCAGCTGGGTTTAGCGCCCGAAAAGATCGCCGTCATATCCGGCATCGGCTGCTCGTCGCGGATCCCCGCCTACACCAATTGCTACGGCTTTCACGGCGTGCACGGCCGCTCGCTCGCTCTCGCCGCCGGACTGAAAGTGACCCGGCCCGATCTCACCGTCGTGGTCGCCAGCGGCGACGGCGACGGCTACTCGATCGGCGGCAACCACTTCCTGCATGCCTGCCGCAGAAACATCGACATAACATATGTGGTAATGGACAACCGCATCTACGGCATGACCAAGGGCCAGCCCTCGCCGACCACGGAGCCGGAATTTGACACCGCGCTGACGCCGGGCGGTACCGGGGTGGCGCCGTTTCACCCGCTCGTTGTCGCCCTCGCCTCGGGGGCGAACTTTATTGCTCGCTGCTTCTCCGGAGAACCAAACGAAACCGCCGACGTATTGGCGGAAGCAATCAAGCACCCGGGGTTCTCTTTCATCGAAATCCTCAGCCCTTGCGTAACCTTCCGACCTGACGAAAAGGAGTGGAAGGACCAGGTACGCCCGGCCCCAGTCGCCGCCACCAACGATCAAGGCAAGGCGGCGCGTCGACTCATGACAGACGATGGTTTCAACCTCGGAGTCCTGTACCGCGGCAATCGTGCTCCGTTTCAGCCTGCGGTCGTCGGAGCAGGCGACACCGACTTATCGGAGTTGGAGAAGGACTTCGAGCTATGAGCAAGACATCGGACAATCCGAAGATCTCAAGCCTGAACGATCTGCTGGCCGTCGCCTATCAGATCGAGATCGACGCGGTCGAACGCTACAATGTGTTGGCCGATCAGATGGAAACCCATAATAATCCGGAGTTGGTGAAGATCTTCCGAGACCTGGCCCGCGCCGAAGGCATTCATGGCGAGGAAATCCGTCGTCTCGCCGGCGATTTCGATGTCGAAAACGAAGCGCACCAGTTCGCAAGATTTGGACGAACGGACAGCCCGGAAGAAGCCGAACTCGGCTCCGCGCACTATTTGATGACACCCTGGCATGCCTTGCAGCTCTCGCTCGCCGGCGAAAAGCGCGCCCTCGCCTACTTCACCTTCATCGTAGAGACGACAAAGGACCCCAAGGTCAAGGCGATGGCGGCGGAACTCGTCGAAGAGGAGGCCGAGCATGTCAATCTGGTGAATCGACTGCTGCGCCGGTATCCGCCGCCGAGAGATTCTTGGGCCGAGGATCTGGATCCGCCAGTCTCTCAGGAGTGAAACAATCATATTTGAAAAATATGATTGCAACCTGACGGATGCATTGGTCGATTCGCCCGACTTCGATCCGAGGCGAAACTGACTTTTCAAATTGATGGGAAATTGTGCCGCACGTGACACCACCCGGCGCCCGACCGGCGGGATCAAGCGCTAGATTGCAGCGGGCCCGAGCTGGAAGGGAACGCGCTCAACTTGCAGTTTTCCGCTCGTCCTTGACCCGTACGGCCTTGCCTTGCGAACGCGGAACCTCGCCGTGCCGTTTTAGCGCTATATCGCAGGTCACGCCGATCAATGATTTGATGTGATGGCGGATCTCGGCCTCTTTCCTGGCGCGCGCACCGTCATCATCGGGCGCATCTGGCGCCAGCTCCACTTCCACCGTGATGGCATCGAGCGCGCTCGCGCGCGTGAGCACGATCTGGTAGTGTGGCGAAAGTCCGGGAAAGCCGACGAGCACGGCCTCGAGTTGAGACGGGTAGACGTTGACCCCGCGGATAATGAGCATGTCATCATCGCGGCCGGTCACGCGCATGATGCGAACGTGCGTGCGGCCACAAGCGCAGGGTGAATCGTCCAGCCGTGTGATGTCGCGTGTGCGGTAGCGGATCATTGGCAGCGCGTCTTTGGTGAGCGTTGTGATGACGAGTTCGCCCGCTTCGCCGAACGGCAATGGCTTCAGCGTCTCGGGGTCAATGATTTCGAACAGGAAATGGTCTTCCCAGCCGTGCAGGCCTGACTGCCTCACATTACATTCGCACGCGACGCCCGGACCCATGATTTCCGACAAGCCATAAATGTCCACGGCTTTGATGCCGAGCCGTTGCTGCAAGTCGCGACGCAGTGCTTCACTCCATGGCTCTGCGCCGAACACACCGCAGCGCAGCGGCGATCGCCGCAAGTCAAACCCCGCCGCGTCTGCCACCTCGGCAATATTGAGCGCATACGACGGCGTCGCGCATAATATATTCGCACCGAAATCGCTGATTAGCGAGACCTGCCGCTCCGTGCCGCCGCCCGACATCGGGACCACCGTGCAGCCGAGCCGCTCTGCCCCGTAGTGCGCGCCGAGCCCGCCGGTGAAAAGGCCGTAGCCGTACGCGTTGTGGACGACGTCGCCGGGCACCGCACCGGCGCAGCCGAGCGAACGTGCCATCAGCCCCGCCCAGCGGTCGAGATCTCCCCTGGTATAGCCGACCACCGTCGGCTTGCCGGTGGTTCCCGAGGAGGCATGCAGCCGCGCCAGTTGCTGGCGCGGCACGGCGAACATTCCAAACGGATAGTTGTCGCGCAGGTCCGTCTTCAGGGTGAATGGAAAGCGTACGATATCCCCGAGAGACGTCAGACTCTCCGGCTTCACCCCAGCCGCCTCGAAAGCGCGGCGGTAGTGCGGCACCTTGGCGTAGGCGTGCTCCAGCGTTCGTTTCAGTCGCTTGAGCTGCAGGGCGGCAAGCGCCTCGCGCGGCATCGTCTCGGCAACAGGGTCAAACATGAAGACTTGAGCGTCACGCAGTGCGGTCTGACTACTCATTTGGCGTAACCTCCCGGTGGCTTCGTTGCGGTCGGCTCTATCTGTCCCCTTCGGATGTCATGACAGAGTCCACCCCGGCTTCACGGCCCGACCGGCGCGGCCAGTGCCTCGCACCGGCGTGTGCAGCAGCGCGAAGCCCTGGTTGTAGCCGGCGCGAGTGATGAGCAGGAACTTGAAGCCGAGTCCGGCCGCCGCGGCCGCGAGACCGGCAAGAACGAACATCGGCGCGGTCAGGCCGTCGACCAGCAAACCGGCGATGACGCCGATGGTTGGAACCACGAGACCGCCGATCAGGAGCCACGGCCGGTAGCCGTCGAGCACGGCGAGCGCCTTGGTCGGCGCGCCGTCGAGCGCGAGTGCGCGACGATAGGCGATCCAGGCGAGCGTGCGGGCGGCGGCGAGCACAACGATGACGACCGCCGCGCCGCGCGCCAGCGGCGCGAGCGCCGGCAGCAGCACGCAGGCGGCAAGGAACACGCCCGCCCCCTCGGTCAGGCCAGTCGCGACGATCAGCGGCACGATGCGCTGCGCGCGCCAGGCCGGGATGCCCTTAGCCTCGCGCAGGATCATCCCCTGACAATAGAGGAACATCAGCGCTAACGCGGCTGCTGCGAGCCACAGCGCCACCATTCCGGTCCACACGGCGGCCAGTGCCAGCGGAAAGAAGGCATTGGCGACCCACGCCTCACGCGACATCCACGAGCGTTGCGGCTGGCGCAGCACCGAGATCGCCCGCAAGGGACGGCCGATTTTCATCAGCACCATGACGAGACCGAGGCCGATGAGCGCCATGGCGAGCAACCCGAGCAAAGGTGACGGCCCGACCGTCGCCGCGGCGATCGCAGCGCCGACGAACAGGCCCGGGCCGATACCGCCGCTCATGAAATTGCCGGCAGCCTTCCAATCCCAATGCTTCTGGTGCCACGGCTCGACACCGCGAGTACGAATGCGCGGCGGCGCCATCGGCGTCAACGGCTTCTCGCGATCGTCATCGCCGGTCGACGATCCCGCGTGCTCATAGAGATAGTAGAAGCCCGGTGAGGTACCGACCTCCTCGTGCATGCGGAAATGCTTGTACTGCTTCAACAGTGTCGACACCTTGCTCGATGGGTCGTCGATATCGCCGAAATGCAGCGCGTCGGCGATGCAGGCATTGGCGCAGGCGGGAGTCGCGCGCGGGTCGACGCCGGGAGTGAGACCGTTCTCCAACCCGAAGTCGATCCGGTCGGAGCAGAAAGTGCACTTCTGCGAGACACCGAGCCGCGCCAAATCCTCACGCTCGGCCTCGTGCTGCATCTGCCGGCCCTCGCCATAGGCGAAGTCGCTGGCATCGACCTTGAACCGCGCCTGGTACGGACAGGCGACGTCGCAATAGGCGCAGCCGATGCAGATGTCGTAGTCGATCGTGACGACGCCGTCCGGGCGCTTGCGCGTCGCTGTCGATGGGCAGACGTGCATGCAGGGGGGATCCTCGCAGTGCTGACAACCGACTGGCACATAGGTGCGCGACACCGTTGGATATGAGCCCGCCTCGATGTCCAGCACCTTGCGCCACTGCACGGCAGGCGAAGTCGCGTTGGTGTGCTTGCACGCCGCCGTGCAAGTCTGGCAGCCGACGCAGCGCTCGAGGTCGGCGAGCATCACCCAGCGGGTCATACTGCACCTCCGAGTTTCGTCACCTTGACCTTGACGAGATCGGCCGCCGAGCCGGTGGCATCAGTAAGATCGAGCAGCATCGGCACCAGCGCATTCATGCTTGGGGCGTCGAAGTCCTTGGCATAGGGCGTCGCCCAGTGTTCGAACTGCCCGATGATCAGCAGGGTGTCGGGGCGGATGCCCTCGCGCAGCACCACCCGGCCTTCCGTGGCGTTGAGCGGCGAGCGCACCTCGATGCGGTCGCCGTCTTCGAGGCCCATCTTGGCGGCCGCGCTTTCGTTCATCATCACGCTGCCGTGGCCGATGACGTTGTCGGCGAGCTCCTTGATCAATTGGAGGCCGACATTGTTGCCCCACGAGTACTGCATGCTGCGCGAGGTCACGAGCCAAAACGGATAGTCGGCGATGTCAACCTTGAAGTGCTTGGCGAGCGCGTCCTCCCACAATTTTCCGATGTCGCGCCAGTGCGGGATCGCTTCGTATTCCTCGAGCTGGCGGTCCCACCAATTGATGTCTTGCTCGTGCAGGCGGCGGCCAAGCTCCTTGCCGATGCGGAACAGGCGCTCCTGGAAGGGCTGCTCGAAGCGCAGGCCTTGCTCGACGAGACGCGGGTAGAGGTACCACATCAGGCGCGGGAACGGCGTGACGCGGAAACCACGCTCGCGGAACCAGGCGAGGCCATCGCTCGATTTACCGTCGGTAATCTCCGCGCTCGCAGCGCGGCAGGTCGCGTCCCAAATCTCCTCGACGCTGTGCGACTTGGAAATGTCGAGCGAGAAGTCGTAGTTCTGGCCCAATAGTCTGACGCCGTGGCCGCCGCGATTGATCGAGGCATTGTAGGCTTCGAGGATGCCGGAGCGACGCGCCAGTTCGGTCGCGATCCAAGTGAAATCGCGCGCTTCACCCTGTGGCGTTACGGCGGGATCGCGCAGCGCGAAGCCCTGATAGTCCCAGAATTGCTCGATGTATTTGGTACCGCCAATGCGCAGAAGCTGCAGGCCTTCGAGGTCGGTGCAGTCCGGCAGCAGCACGTCGGCCATGTGATTGGTCTCGTCGCGCGTGAGCGTGAAGCAGACCGTGAACGGAAAGTTAGCGACCGCCTCACCGACCCGCTTGGTGTCCCAGAACGAGATCACCGGATTGGTGCGGTAGACGAACCACACGTCCGGAGGCGTCGCGTGCGGGAAATGCTCGAAGTCCTCGCTCTGCTGCATCCAGGCGAGATGGGTCGGCCCCAAAGCCTGGCTCCAGGCCGAGTTAGCGACCAGCGGCACCAGCGTGCGATGGCCCGAGCGCATCGGCGGGCGCGACAACCAGGCCTCCTTGCTGGTCGGGTTCATCGGATAGTCCATGAACCCGTCCGGACCCGGCTTGACGCTCGACCAGCGATTGTCGGCCGGGCGGTTGATGCGTACCGTGCTGCCAAGCGTACCGCCCGGCACCTCAAGCGCGCCAAGCAGGCACGGAATCAGGGTGCGGGCCCAGCAGCATTCGTAGCCGCCCCAGCCGTTATTGACGGTCTTGCCGAAGGAGATCGACACCGGCCGGAACGGCAAGGTGACACCCTCGATCTCGATGGTCTCGCCGACATGGGCGTGATCGAGAAACTCGTTCGTCACCCGGCGGATAGTTGCGGCCGGCACGTCGCAGATCGAGCTCGCCCATTCGGGCGAATAAGGCTTCACATGGTCGACCAAGTGCTCGAACGCCGGATGCACCTCGATGCCTCGGTGCGTGATCAATTCGTTGTCCGGTCCGACCTCGACGCCATCGACCATGAACGCGCCTTCGAGCGCCGGATCGGCGCCCTTGGTGTCGAATGGCACGGCGCGCCCACTTCTGAGGTCGATCATTAGCGGCTTGCGCGTATCGGCGCTGCGCAGAAAGTAGCCGTTCGGGCCGATCAGGTAGGGCGACGAGGTGACGTTCTTCAGGAATGGTAGGTCGAGCCGGTCGCGCGGATGCTCGTGCAGCAGCACGTGGATTATAGCGAACAGGAAGGCGACGTCGGTCTTTGGCTTGATCGGGATCCATTCGGCCGAGGCACCGCCGGTAACGGAGAGATGCGGCTCGATCTGCACCCGCTTCATACCGCGGTTACGCGCATCAGCGTGGCGCTTAACGCCGCACACGCCGCCCGATGCCTCGACATTGGCGCCGAACGAGAGCACGTACTCGCACAACGGCGTGTCTGGCGCGACCGTGAAAGCGCGGTGCCACAATTCGCCGTAGAGATGCTCCGAATGCGTGCACTTCACGCCCTGCCCGGAGCCAAAGCTCATGTCGACCGGGCCCCAGGCACCCAGAAACGCCGGCAGCGTTCCCATGTAGGCCGTCGGCGTTCCACCACCGCCGAAGCTCGCTGCAACGCGCGGATAGCCGGCTTCGTCGGTCAGGCCGGCCGCGCGCGCGGCATTGAGCTTTTCCGCCACCAGATCGAGCGCCTCATCCCACGAGATCGCCACGAAGCCCGGATCCTCACCTCGTCCCTTCTTCGGGTTGGTGCGTTTCATCGGCGTCAGTACACGGTTGGGCGTATAGGCCTTCTGCACCAGTCCGAACGCCTTGACGCACACCTTCCCGCCAGCCGGATGGATCGCCGCCGCATCGAAGTTCGGAGTGATCTCGGTGGCGATATTGTCCTCAATACGAACCTTCAATAGGTCTGGGCCAGCGACGCACTGGTAGCAGTAGGTCGAGACCGTCCGCTCGTTATGCGCCGACTTGCTTCGCGCGGATTTGGCCGACATGGCGTCTACCCCACTTTGCCGCCGGCACGTTTGGCGGCTTTCGCCTTCAGGCGCTCAATCGTCTTGCCGACGTCGACCACGAAGCGGCCATGCGTCCCGCTGCAGATTGGCTCGATTTCGTCTTTGGCCGACACGTCGAACGAGACCTTGCGCCCTTCCACGGCGCTCAGGGTAACCGTGATCTCGACCGACATGCCGAGCAAGGTCGGCGCAAGATGTTTGATGGCGATGTCGGTGCCGACCGAATCCTCGCCGGCATCACCGTGCTGCAGCAGCAACTCGCGGCAGGTCTGCTCGATATCGCGTACCAGAAAGGGGGTGCCGTAAACGCGGCCTTCTTCGCCCATGAAGCCGATGCTGCGGTCGCGGTCCACGGTAAGGCGGTTCACCCGCGAAACGCCGGGACAGAGGGTCGCCTTCATTGCTGTTCTCCTCGGGATTGGCAGGCACGGTTTGCAATTAGATTGTTTTTCCGCACTGACCTACTTGACCAAGGTCAATACCCGATCAAATTTGTTCAAATTCCCAGATATGCCTCCTGGACCCGCCGATCGCCCCGGATGTCGGCAGCGGTTCCTTCGAGCATCACCTTACCGGTTTCGAGCACATAGGCGCGGTCCGCAATGGCCAACGCCGCCGACGCATTCTGCTCTACCAGCAGGATGGTCAGGCCTTCGTCCTTGAGCGATCGGATCACCGCAATTACCTGATCGACCAGGTTGGGGGCGAGACCCATGGAGGGCTCATCGAGCAGCAGCAGCCGGGGCCTTGCCATCAAGGCGCGTCCGATCGCGAGCATTTGCTGCTGTCCGCCGGACAACACGCCAGCCGGCATTTCCCAAATCGCTTCAAGCATCGGGAACAGCGCACAGACCCGCGCAAGGTCCCTTTCCAGATCCGCGTTGCGGCGCGACCACGCACCGAGCCGCAGATTGTCCTTCACGGATAACGGCTCGAACACCTGCCGGCCTTCCGGCACTTGCGAGATGCCGGCCGCCACCCGCGCATGCGCAGGCAGCTGCTCGATCGGCTCGCCTTCGAACCGTATCGTACCGCCGGTGATCGGCTGAACGCCGGAAATGGCGTGCATCAACGTGGTCTTACCAGCCCCATTGGCGCCGATTAATGTGACGATCTCTCCGGCGACGACATGCAGCGTGACCCCGTGCAGGACCTCAATACGGCCATACGCGCTTCTGACACTCTCAATCGAAAGCACGAACCGCCTCCTTCGAACCATGAACACCCAAATAGGCTTGGATCACCGTGGTATTGGACCGCACTTGTTCGGGAGTGCCTTCGGTGAGCGTTCGGCCGTTTGCCAGAACATGAACACGGTCCGAGATATTCATCACCAGACGCATATCATGCTCGACTAACACGATCGTGATTCCGTCCTTTACGATGGAGCGAATCACGTAATCGATTTCTTGTGTTTCGACAGGATTACAGCCGGCGGCCGGCTCGTCGAGCAGCAGCAGCTTGGGGTCGCTAGCTAGAGCGCGCGCGATTTCGAGGCGCTTGAGGGCGCCATATGCGAGCGAACCGGCCGGACGTTTGCCTGCATCGGCGAGGCCGACGCGAGCAAGCGCGTCATGAGCAGCTTCGCGGGTCACCTCATTCTGGCGCGCCACCGACGGCAAATGCAGCAGATCGGCCAAAATCCCCGTGCGCTCATGACGATGGCGGCCGACCATCGCATTTTCCAGCACCGACATTCGGGAGAATATCTGCAGATTCTGAAAAGTCCGCGATAACCCTCGCCGCGCGAGTTGGTCAGGCGGAAGGCCTGTCACCATTTCACCGGCGAACCGGATGCTTCCGTCGTTCGGCGTATAGATCCCCGACACCAGATTGAACAGCGTGGTCTTGCCGGAACCGTTCGGCCCGATAATCGAAAACACCTGGCCGGATTCGATGGCGATGCTGACTCCGTCGAGGGCCCGCACCCCACCGAAGGTAATGGACAGCCGATCAGTCTCCAGGATCATCATTTTCGCCGTCCAGCACCGCAACAATCGACGGCACGATGCCCTGGCGCAAGAAGATCATGAATACCATCACGATGAGTCCGAGCAGCGCCTGCTCGTATTCGTGGAAGATGGTGAGCGCCTGCGGCAGCACGACCAGCACCGCCGCGCCCACCAGAGAACCGACGATCGATCCCATGCCGCCCAGCACGACCATGGCGACCAATTCGATCGAACGCAGGAACCCCGCCGCGTCGGGCGTGATGTAGCCATTGAACAGCGCCAGATAAGATCCGGCCACCGACGCGTACATTGCGGATATTATGAAGATTGTAAGCTTCTTGCGTGCCACGTCGATGCCGAGGACGAGCGCGCCGATCTCGCTGTCATGGATGGCTTGCAGCGCACGGCCGGTCGGGCTGCCCATCAGATTGAGCGCGAGCACAAATCCGCCGACAAAAGTCGTACCGGCAATCCAGTACCAAGTATACGCTCCGCGCACGCTCCAGTCGAAAAGCACCAGCCCGGGAACGCTCATGCCGTCGGGACCACCGGTCCAGCCCGCCTCGTTGGTCAGCACGATAGCAACGAGCAATCCGAGTCCGAGCGTCGCAACGGCGAGATAGTGTCCTTTAAGCCTTAGAATCGGCCGCCCCACCAGGAAAGCGAGCGCGCCCGAAAGGATTGCGCCGGCGAACAAGCACGAAGGCGCGCCAAAATGGATTGGGCCGATGGCGACGGAGTAGGCGCCTATCCCTAGAAAACCGGCGTGGCCCAAGCTGACTTGACCGGCAAAGCCCATGAGCAGATTGAGGCCCACGACCGCGAGCGCAAAAATAAAAACAAGCACGCCGATGCGATAGTAGTACGCAGACGGAAAGAGCAGCGGCAAGATAATAACGATTACCGCGACCACTATCGCCGGCATCAATCGAGTTTCGAGCAGCGCACGCAATCTTACACCCGCTCAACTTTTGCCCGACCGAACAAGCCCCGCGGAATGGAAACCAAGACGACGAGAATGATCAGGAAAGCGACCGCGTCTTTGTAGTTCGAAGAGAAATAGCCCGCGGCAAAGGCCTCAATCATTCCAATCAGAAGGCCGCCGACCACGGCACCGAGCGCGCTGCCGATTCCGCCGAGCATGGCCGCCGCGAACCCCTTCAGCGCCAACAATGTACCCACATCGTAGCTGGTCAGCGCGATCGGCGTAATGAGAATGCCGGCGATCGCCCCGATTGCCGCCGATACCGCAAATGAGAAGTCAACGATGCGCCGCGTATCGACGCCGATGAGTCGCGCCGCCAGGCGATTGGCCGCAGTCGCCAGTACGGCCTTGCCCAGCAGGGTGCGATCGATGAACAGCCAAAGCAAAGTCACGATGGCTGTCGCGCTTGCCAGCACGACAAGGCTTTGCGGCAATATGGCTGCACTCCCGAACTGGATCGGATCGGCGCCGAACAGTGGAGGCAAACTATGGAAGCGCCTGTCGAAAACGATCTGGGCCACGCCGCGAAGAAAGATCGAGGCACCAATCGTGATCATGATCAACGCCACCGGACCTGCTCCACGCGCTGGTTCGATCGCAAAACGGTGTAGGGCCAATCCTATGGCGGTTGTCACGATGATGGCGATGAGCGCAGCGAACGGCAACGGAACGCCGGCAAGCGCCACGAAAACGGTCGTCATCCCGCCTAGCATGACGAACTCGCCTTGGGCGAAATTGATGATATCCGACGCCTTATAGATCAACGTAAAACCAAGGGCGACCAAGGCGTAGATGGCGCCCACGGTCAAGCCCGAGGAAATGAATTGCAGCAACTCGGCCATCCCGTTAAAGGCCTCGTATGGCTTGGGTTCAATAGCAGCAACGCGACGCGCGCAAACTCTCGCGAGCATGCCTGATTTTCATCTCACGTGCCGGGGACCAACATCCAGTCGCCGCCGTTGATTTCCAACATACGGAACGCCGACAGGTCGAGGCCCATATGATCGGTCGCTGACATGTTCACAATTCCACCGGTTCCAATATAGCCTTTGGTCCGCTCAATCTCGTCGCGGACCTTGGATGAGTCGACGCTCTTCGCACGCTGCATTGCCTCAACCAGAATCATGAGGCCATCATAGGCGTGGCCGCCGAAGGTCGAGACCGGCTGTCCGGTCTTCATTTGGTAGGTGCGCGAATAATTCACGACGACGGATTTCTGCGGATCGTTACTCGGGAGCTTGTCCGCAATGAGAAGCGCCGCCGCCGGCAACCGCACGCCTTCGGCCGCGGGACCAGCGAGCTCGATAAACTGCTTGGAAGCCACACCATGGCTCTGGTACAGCGGCAGCTTGATTCCGAGTTGACCATGATTGCGCGTCACAATCGCGGGACCTTGACCAAAACCCGGATTGACCACAGCCTGCACGCCAGCCTTATTGCGAATATTCGTGAGCTGCGGCGTCATGTCGCTGTCGCGCGGTCCGTAGTTCTCCTCGAGAGCGATGCTGATTCCCGCCTTGGGCGCGACCGCAACGCACTGGTCGCGCATCGACTTTCCGAATGCATCCGTACCCGAAATCAACGCAATCGTCGTGAAATTGCGGCTCTTGAGGTCGGCAAAGATTTTCTCGCAAGCCATCTTGTCGGTATGCGGCGTCTTAAAAACCCATTTGTGTACGGGCTCGACAATCTGAATCGCGCCGGCCAGCGAAATGAACGGAATTTTGGCGTCCTCGAATATCTGGATCATGGCGAGCGTCGTGCCGGTGGTGCTGCCGCCGACCATGGCGACGATTTTATCTTCCTCGACCAGACGGGTGGCGAAGGTACGCGCGTTCTCGGCACTGCCGGCGTCATCGTAGACAACCAGTTGTAGCTTTTGGCCGTTCACGCCGCCTTTGGCATTGATCTCATCAACATAGATTTCCAGCGTTTTCTTTTCCGGATCACCGAGAAACGATGCCGGCCCGCTCACCGAGAGGACGGCACCTAGTTTGATTTCGGCGGATGCTCGGTGAGCTGCGCTGAGCAGGGCAAGGAGGGCAATAGCAGCGGTCACCGTAAAGCGATGCAATACCCTCATGGGATCCTCCAACGATATTTATTTCACTAATGCATATCAGAGCGAGAAGAACGGGGACTTGACCGAATTCAAGGCAGGAGCCACACGGCCAAAAGTCTGATGACGATCCTCCAGTCGAGGAATCCCTGTTCGCCAGAGTCAGGCCCTGAAGAGATTGGATAGGTTGTGGCTCGCAACGGGAACCTGTAACGCGGACCTTCAAGGCGACGGCTCCTTGTTTCCCTGCCGCCGGCAGACTGCCGTCGAATTTCGGTTCCGGTGCTCAAGCTTATGGGATTTGTCGACGGGCCTTTGCTGCACCCCATATCACGCCAGCGGCGAACGTCAGAATTGCCAGGGCGGTGCCTACGCCGCTCCAAACCAACCCCAGATCAACAATATTGATGCCGACCTCTGGATCGACGATGCCCCGCAGCACTTCCAAGACGTCAGGATGCAATGTCACCGGTCATCTCCAAATTTCACTTTTTGTAGCACCTGCCGCCGGCATTCTCATTGACGCAGCGCAAACTCGGATATCAATGGCCGACGCGATACACGGCCTTGCCGAGCATCTGTTCGCCGTAGGGCAAACCGATATGATCGGTGGCAAACCCACCAAAGTCGTGGGCCGGGCTGCGTGTATTTGTGAGATTAATTACCGCATTGATTTTCGCGAACGCCGCTTGTTAAGCTGCAGCATGACCAACGTTCTTCCCGACACGATCCGCCGTCTCTACACCGATCCCGGCGAATATATCGATTGCGACCATCCGGCCGTCCGGAACTTCGCCAACGCAGCCGTCCCGTCGGACGCCAGCGACCGCGAGAAGGCTTGCCTGCTCTATAAGGCGGTACGCGACGGCATCCGCTACAACCCTTACGTCAACACGCGCACGCCCGAGACGTTCCGGGCCTCCAGCGTGCTTGCGGCCGGCAACGGCTATTGCGTCGGCAAGGCGGCGCTCTACGCGGCGACCTGCCGCGTTCACGGCGTTCCCGCCCGCGTCGGATTCGCCGATGTGCGCAACCACCTCACGACAGAAAAGCTCCGCCAGAGCATGGGCACGGACGTTTTCACCTGGCACGGCTTCACGGAAGTCTATGTGGACGGCGCCTGGCGCAAGGCAACCCCGACCTTCAACGCCACGCTCTGTGCCAAGGTCGGCGTTCATCCGCTCGATTTCGACGGCCACAACGACGCGCTTCTGCATCCATTCGACGGCGCCGGCCGAACCTATATGCAATATGTGAACGACCACGGGACATACCATGACGTGCCCGCAAGATTCCTGATGCGGGAGATGGCGCGCAACTACGCCAACATGCAGGTCGCGGACCTGTCCGGCCGCGACATGGAGCGAGAAGCCGCCAGCGCCGCCAAATAGAAATTCACGAGACAATATCCTGCGACATGTGCGAGCGCTTCAGGCGTCCCGCAGCATCTCGCGCAGCCTGAACTTCTGGATTTTTCCCGACGGCGTCGCCGGCATGGCCTCGCGCACGATTAGTCGCTCGGGAATGTATTGCGCGGCAAGCTTCTGCAGTTTCAGAAACTCCGTCATGGCGGCAAAGTCGATCGTGTGGCCCGCTTTCGGCACAATGACGGCACAAGCGCGCTCGCCCAGCCTTTCATCCGGGTAAGCGACGATGGCGACCTGGGCGACGGCGGGATGTCTGTACAACAGAGCCTCGACCTCGACGACGGGTATGTTCTCGCCGCCTCTGATGATGACGTCCTTGCTGCGACCGCTGATGCGGATATAGCCGTTGGCGTCCATGCGCGCAAGATCACCGGTTTCGAGCCAGCCGTCGGCATCGGTCCCGTTCCATTGCGGACGCTTCAGATAGCCGCCGAAGTTCGAGCAGGTGCGAACGACGAGCCTGCCGATCTCTCCGGGCGGCACGGTGTTGCCTTCGGCGTCGATGACCCTGACCTCTGCACCGGGCAGCGCGCAGCCGTCGGTCGTGAAGGCAAGGATATCATCGTCCTCAGGCTTGATCAGGGTGACCGCGCCGTTTTCTGTCATGCCCCAGGCCGAAACGATTTTGGCACCGAGCGTGCCGCGGGCCTGTTCGACCAGGGGTCCCGGAATCGGCGCGCCGGCGCATAAAAAGATCTTGAGACTCGGCACGCCCCCGGTCTCCGATACCGCGCGCGTGAGATCCGTCAGAAAGGGGGTGGACGCCATCGTGAAGGTTACGCCCTCCTGGCGTATGAGTTCGGCCGCCTTTGCCGGATTCCAGATATCCTGCAGCACGACGCTCGCCCGCAGCATGATCGGCATCATCAGGCCATACATGAAACCGGTCTGATGGGCCATCGGCGAAGCCATCAGAACGATATCGTCCTTCCCGAGCTTCAGACGTTCCGCATAGGGAATGATGTTTGCCATCAGCGTATTAGCCGAATGCATCACGCCCTTCGGCTCACCGGTCGTGCCGGAGGTGTAGATCAGCTGGGTGATATCGTCGGGGCCAGGCCGGTGCGCTGACAGTAGCCTTTGTGCATCCGGCTGCTTTTCCCATTCCGGCTGCGTCAATAGCGCATCGAAGTCGTCTGCACCTCCACCGTCAACGACGACAACGCGTTTCAGCGACGGAAGCTGCGGTTGAAGGCTTCTCGCCATCGCTTCATGATCGAAATTTCGGAATTGCCTTGGAACGATCAGTATCTTTGCCTCGCCATGCTTCAGCATGAAGCTGAGTTCCCGCTCTCGAAAGATCGGCATCAGCGGATTGAGGACAGCGCCTAACCGCGAGCAGGCGAGGTACAATAGGCTGAATTGCCACCAGTTCGGCAATTGCATGGCGACGACATCGTTGCGCCCCGCGCCAAGGCGGGACAGTCCGGCCGCAATTCGATCGGTGAGGGTTGCAAGCTGCCGGTAGGTGAACCGGTGGACCTCGCCGGTGTCCTGGCGAACCGCGGTCAGCGCGAGCTTGTCCGGGCAAGCGGCAAGGCAAGCGTCGAGGTCGTCATTGATCGTGCGATCGTGCCAATAACCGCGGACAACGCTCTCGGCGCGGCGCGGGGGCAGAAGAACGGCATCGAATTCCATGGGGCGTCTCCTGAAGCGGTTGGGCAACGTACGTTTTTCAGACCGGAACCGCCGCGCGACCTGTGCGACTACGGGCGATGATGGTCTTCACGATCTGGGTCGCGCCGTCGCCGCGCAACCAGATCCTCGTTGAGATACGGGTTCACTTGCCTGCCTCCCTCCCTCAGATATGACCGCTGGGCCGCCTGATGGCGGTCTTAAGTGTGGTTCACTACTTGGAGAACTTGCGGAAGTCGGGCTTGCGCTTCTCCTGCAGGGCCTTGACGCCCTCGCGGGATTCCTCGGTGTCGTAGTAGAGCTTGAGCGCATACATGCCCATTCCGGCGATGCCGGCCTGATGGGCAGTATCCATGTTGAAGCTGCGTTTGGCGATCGCGATCGCCGTCGGGCTGCGCTCGCACAATTCCTCGCCCCACTTCTGGACCTCGGCGTCGAGCTGATCATGCGGCACGCAGGCATTGGCAAGCCCCATCGCGGCCGCTTCCTGACCGGTGTAGCGGCGGCACATGTACCATATCTCGCGGGCCTTCTTTTCGCCGACGACCCGCGCCAGAAACGCGGTACCGTAACCGGGATCGACCGAGCCCATCTTGGGGCCGACCTGACCGAAAACGGCCTTCTCCGAACAGATCGTCAGGTCGCATATCGTGCACACGTTGCCGCCGCCGATGGCATAGCCTTGTACGCGCGCGATCACTGGTTTTGGCACGTCGCGTATCGCCGCATGCAACTCTTCCATGGGCAAGCCGACCGTGCCTCGGCCGTCGTACTTACCATCATGAGCCGACTGGTCGCCGCCGGTGCAGAAGGCACGATCTCCCGCGCCCGCGAGCACAATGGCGCCGATGTCTTTGTCGTAGCCGGCCTTGTACAGGGCCTTGATCAGTTCGTCGCAGGTCTTGCCACGAAACGCATTCATCTTCTCCGGCCGGTTGATAATGATCCAGGCCACGCCGTTGCGGATCTCGTAGATAAGGTCTTCGAATTCCATATTGTTTCCTCCCAAGTAAGTCGGCTGCATTGAGATTGGTCAAAATCTAAGGATAGCGTTGGCGGTTGTAGCATTCGACGTGTCCTGGTGTAGCGGGGCGCTAACATAATGTCTGTCAAGAATGTCCTTTGTCCGAAATGGGTGGGTCCGCGAAGACGGCTACAGCGCTGGCCAGATACCACCCGACACGGCGAGGATTTCACCCGTGATGTAGGAAGCCTCGTCACTCGCTAGAAACAGGCAGGCGTTGGCGACGTCGGCCGGTTCGCCAAGGCGCTTCAGCAGCGGTTTCGCCGCGTAGAAGGAAAGCTCGTCCGCCGACATTCGTTGCAGCACCGACGTTCGAACGGTGCCAGGCGCAATGCAGTTAACATTGATGTGAGGCGCGAACTCGATAGCCATGGTTCGCGTCAGCGAGGCCACCGCCGCCTTGGCGGCGCCGTAGTCGGCGTTGCCCTTCTCGCCCGCGAAATTGATCGACGAAATGTTGACAATCTTGCCATATTGGCGCTCGACCATGATCGGCGCCAATAGTTTAGTAAGGTGCAGGATGCCCTTGGTGTTGAGCGCGAATGTTGCGTCCCAGCGTTCCTCCGTCATCGTCACGATCGGTTCAAATAACACCTTGGCCTTGATGCCGCCGACAATATTGACAACAATGTCGATGTGGCCGACCGTGGCGCGCCCGGCCGCGACCATCGCCGCCGCCTCCCCCGCCTGTGTGATATCGGCGCGCTGGGCGGTCAGCTTGGAGCTGGTCCTCAGTAGCGGCGTGATCAGGGCGACGGACTCGGTGAGCCGATTTCCCGAAATGTCGGTGAGGACGAGCGAGGCGCCCTCGCGGGCGAAGAGTTCGGCCACCGCTCGCCCCATCGGTCCGCCAGCACCAGAGACTAGAGCTGTCCGTCCTTGCAATCGCATCAATTCGAGTCCCCCACTCCGCCTCAACTCCATGGCGCCGCCACCATCTTTCGTAGTTCCTCGACCGCCTCGGGATTGACCAGGGCCGAGAGATCACCGGCTTCTTCGGCGAGCAGTACGGCTCGGATCACGCGACGCATAGTCTTCAGGTTGCGGGTACGCGGCAGATCGCGCACGAACAGCAGCTGCTTCGGCCGAAACGAACTGCCGAGGCCTGCTGCAACCGCGTCGGAAAGCGCGGATGCGAGTTCGGAACCGGGCATCTCGTTCGGTCCGGCTACGACGGCGCAGACGACCGCCGAGCCTTTGATGGGATCGGGGACTGCGACTGCGGCGGCATCGCTGACGCGGTGGGTGGCAAGCAACAGCGCCTCGATCTCGGCCGGGCCGGTACGCTTGCCGGCGATCTTGATCGTGTCGTCGGAGCGTCCCTGGATGAACCACGAGCCATCGACATCGCGCGAGGCCCAGTCACCATGCACCCACATCCCCGGAATCCGACTCCAATAGTTTTCAATGTAGCGCTCAGGGTCGCGCCACAATCCGCGGGTGGTGCCAATGCAAGCTTGGCGCATCACGAGTTCCCCGACTTCGCCGGGACCTACACTACAGCCGTCCTGGTCTGCAATGTCCGCGCCGGTGCCCGGTATCGGACCAAAGAAACTTGCCGGCTTGATCGGGTAGAGCACGTTAGTAGCGACCAGGCCGCCGAGTTCGGTACCCCCCGAATAGTTCATCAAGGGGCCGCGTCGGCCGAGAGCATTCTCGTAAATCCACATCCAGGAATCCCGATCCCACGGCTCGCCGGTCGAAGCCGCGACGCGCAATGAAGACAGGTCATATTTCGAAATATCGGCCGTTCCGTAACGCATCATCATGCGGGCGAGCGTCGGACCGCAGCCGAGAAAGCTCACTTTGTGGTCCTCTACCAGCCGCCACAGGCGGCCGGCCTCCGGGTAGTCCGGCGTACCCTCGGCCAGCACGCAGGTTGCGCCGGCGAGCAGCACCGCTGTCACCTGAAGCGGGCCGACTAGCCAGCCGAAATCGGTCATCCACATCAACCGGTCGTCCGGCTTCAGGTCAAAGCACAGGATAAAGTCTTCGCCGGTCTTGACGGTGACGCCGCAATGGGTGTGCACCGTGCCCTTCGGCCGTCCCGTGGTGCCGGACGTATAGGCGATCATTAAGGGATGCTCGGCGGGCAGTTCAACCGCCGCAAGATCGTCGCGGCCGCATGCCGCCACATCACTCCACCACGCGTCGCGGCCGATCTGCATCGGCACATCGTTGCCGAGCCGCCGGGCGACCACCACGTGGCGGATTGTTGGCACGCCTATGATCGCCTCATCGAGCACGCTCTTCATCTCGACCGACTTGCCGCGACGCAGCGAACCGTCGGCCGTGACCACCGCAACCGCTCCGGCGTCGTTGAGCCGCACCGTGATGGCGGCGGCACCAAAGCCCGAGAACAGCGGCAAAATGATGCAGCCGAGGCGCGCGAGGGCGAGATAGGCGACAGCAACTTCCGGCACCATTGGCAGATAGATGCCGACAGCGTCACCGCTTTTGAACCCGAGCGCCGCAAGGCCGGAAGCAAAGCGATTCACCTCCTTCGCGAGTTGCTGATAGGTGAGGCGGCTGCGGGCTCCGTCCTCGCCTTCCCAGACAATTGCGTCGTGGCTGCCGCGGCCGCGCGCCAGATGACGATCGAGCAGCGACAAAGTCATGTTGCCGGTCGCGCCGATGCACCATTGTGGCCATTCGATTCCCTTCGACTGGTCCAGCACGCGGGAGTAGGGCTTCACGAACCGCACGCCGAGGAAGCGGATCAGGGCGTCCCAGAACCATTCGGGGTCCAGCGCTGCCTTGCGCTCCAGCATCGGATAGTTGGCAAGGTTCTCGGCTGCGATGAAAGCTGCCCAGTTGCTTTCCTTCCTGAAAGCTTCGCTCGGGTACCAGACGAAGCCGCCGGCCGTGTCGTGGCTTCCAGCCATTTTAGCGGTCCCCCGTTGCGCCGAAATCGCAGACGACGATATCGGCGATATGCGGCATCATGAATGCCTTCATCTCCTGGTGCACGGGCGATATCTGATAGCGGTCGTGGTCGGCGGAATTCTCGAACGTGCCGATCACCGTCCAGTCATAGCCCTTGGCACGATGGGCGGCGTTGCGGCCAAATTGGTAGTCCCGCACGTAGGGGAGCTCGCGGCGGATCCGCTCTCCAAAGTCGCTCACCCGTGCAAGGAAGGCGTCGTCGGCATCGGTCAGCCGCATCAGGACGACGTGATAGAACATGGCTGTCATTCTTCCTTTGTCGCACGCCGCTGTCCCGCATCGTTCTGGCAAACCCGCCAAACGAACGAGTGACTTGAGGTCCTGCTATTGACACCCAAGACTGAATGAACGATCATTCTATCGAAAGACGGGGGTAACCGCAACCATCTCGCGGAAAGGGGAACGGTCGGTTGGAGATGCCAACGAAACAGAGCGCACGAACAGGCCTTGTGTTCGTGTCGCAGTTGCGGTCGGCGCCCCGGGAACGCTTTCGTCAACAGCCGCCACGGACGGATGAGGATCGCCGATGCTAGTGCAGATCCTCAATGGTTTGGTCTACGGCGGGCTCCTTTACATCGTGTCGGTCGGGCTGGTGCTGATCTTCGGCCTACGCCGCATCGTCAACTTCGCTCACGGTAGTCTGTTCATGCTCGGCGCCTATGTGGGCTTCAGCGTCGCCGTGATGGGCGGTTTCTGGGGCGCCATACTGGCCGCGGCGATCGTGCTGGCGCTGGTCGGCGCGCTGCTCGACATCACGATCCTGCAGCCGCTACAGCGCGAGGACCCGATCGTTACCGTGCTGGTGACCTTCGGTCTTTTGTTGATCCTTGAGGATTTCGCCCAGTTCGTCTGGGGCAAGGACTTCCTGAAAATGCCAGTGCCTTCGATGTTTTCAGGCTCAGTGTTGATCTTTGGCGAGAGCTTCCCGGTCTACCGACTGGTGGTCATCGCGGTCGCGGCGTTGGTCGCACTCGGCCTGTCGGTGTGGCTGCGCGTCAGCAAGATTGGCCTTTACGTGCGCGCCTCCAGCGCCGACCCGCTGACCACCGCGATGCAGGGCGTCAACACCGACCGGGTCAGCGTGATCGTGGTGGCGCTCGGGGCGGCGCTCGCTGGCATTTCCGGCACTATCTCCGCGCCGCTCCTGGCGCTATCGCCTTCGATGGGCAGCTACATCCTGATCGAATCCTTCATCGTCGTCGTGGTCGGAGGCCTCGGCAGCTTCGCTGGCGCCTTCATCGCCGCGATCGCGATCGGCCAAGTGCATAATCTTGGCCTGGTCTACGTGCCGTGGGCTGCGACGATGATCCCGTTCTTGCTGATGGTTGCCGTACTGATCTGGCGCCCGACCGGCATCGCTGGGAGCCACGTCTGACGATGACCGATATCCTGGCCACCAAACCCACCGTCACGCGCCCTCCCCCGCCACGTCCTGCACTCGCGCTTGCCTCCACAATCGGCGCCTTCGCAATCGGCGCGCTGATTGCAGCAACAATCCAGTCCAACCTCGTGATGACGCTGCTCACCCAAGCGATCATCTCCGGCATTCTCGCCACCGGCGTCGGGTTCCTGATGCGCCAGAACGGCGCCGTCTCGTTCGGGCATGCGGCGTTCTACGGCATCGCCTGCTACGCAATCGCGCTAGCCATGAAGTTTGGCGCGATGCGGGTGGAAGTTGCCATCATGCTGGCGCTGATACTGCCAACGGGGCTTGCCTTCCTGCTCGGCCTCGTGATCGTCCGGATTCCCGGTGTCGCCTTCTCGATGCTGACTCTCGCCGTCGGCCAAGCGTTCTACGAATTCGCCATGAAGGCCCGGCAGGTCACCGGCGGCGAGGACGGCTTCTCGGTTAACCTGTCATCGACCGTCTTCGGCATCCCGACGGCAATATTCCAGGACCCGCACAGCATGTTCGTGGTGAGCTGGAGCGTGCTCGTCTTGATCATTTTCGGACTGGCCCTGACCGCGGCAAGTCCGTTCGGCCGCTTGACCGTTGCGATCCGCGAGAACGAGGAGCGCGCGCGCTTTATCGGCTACGAAACAACGCTCCCGCGGGTCTTGGTGCTGACGCTGTCGGCCTTTGTCACAGCGGTCGCCGGTGTGTTGTTCACGCTCTACAACAGCTTCGTGTCACCCGATGTGCTGCACTGGAGCTTGTCGGGTTCAGCCCTGATCATGGCGATCATCGGCGGCCCGCGGCTGATCTGGGGCCCTGCCCTCGGCGCCATCATTTTCTTCTTCGCCAAGGATATCGCCGGCGATTTTACGGAGCACTGGCAGGGCATCATCGGCGTCATCTTGATCGTCGTCATGCTGGTGCTCCCGGTTGGCCTGGGTGGCGCGCTCGCAAGGCTATGGCAGAGGAGGCTCGGCCATGGCTGAGACCTGCGCGATCGAAGGCGACCAACTAACCCGGCAGTTCGGCGGGTTCCGCGCCCTCAAGGGCGTCGACCTTGCGGTGCCGCGAGGGGAAATCCGCGGCTTGATCGGCCCGAACGGCGCCGGCAAGTCGACCCTGATCGACGTGCTGTCGGGCCGCGCGCCACGCCGGTCTGGCACCGTCAAAATGTTTGGTGCCGACATCAGCGCCATGACGGCGCAGCAGCGCCGCCGCGCGGGTCTCGCGCGTTCGTTCCAGCGCACCAACATCTTTCCGGATCTGACTGTTATAGACCAGCTCGAGCTCGCGGCGCGAGCAGCCGAGACGCCCAACATCGACGAGATCATGGCCGAATTGAACCTGGCGGCACTCGCCTTCAGGCGGGCCGCCGACATCTCATACGGCGACCAGCGCCGGCTTGACCTTGCGCTCGCCTTGATTGGCCGACCGAAGATCCTCCTGCTCGACGAGCCGGCGGCCGGCCTGTCGATCAAGGAATCGCTCGAACTCGCCCATGGCCTCAAGGATCTGGCGGCCCGTTGGGGCGTCACCGTTCTATTGGTCGAGCACGACATGGAGGTCGTTTTCTCGATCTGCGACCGCATCACCGTTCTTCACCTCGGCGCCATCCTCGCCGAAGGGACGCCGGAGGAGATCCGCGGCGTCCCGGAGGTGGTCACAGCCTATCTTGGAAGTTCCGTATGAGCGAACTGCTCGCCTTCAGCAACGTCGTGTCTGGCTACGGGGACGCCCGCATCCTGCATGACGTCGATCTGACGATCGGCGATGGCGAGCGCGTCGCAGTCCTCGGCCGCAACGGCGTCGGCAAGACGACGATCGTCAACACCTTCCTCGGCGTCGCCCGATTGTTGAGCGGCGAAGTTCGACTTGCCGGAGAGCGCTTTTCGCCTATCCGCCATTTCATGGCTGCGCGGCGTGGCATCGCCGTGGTACCGCAGGGCCGCCGCATCATCCCGACCCTGACGGTGCGGGAGAACCTGGTGATCGGCGGCGCCACCGGCCGCGACAAGCCCTGGACCCTCGAGCGCGTGTTCGACTTGTTTCCTATCCTGCGCGAGCGGGCAAACACGCCGGGTACCGCATTGTCGGGCGGCCAGCAGCAGATGCTTGCGATCGGGCGCGCCCTGATGTCGAACCCCTCTCTGCTCGTACTCGATGAACCGAGCGAGGGTCTTGCACCCGTGATCGTTGACGAACTCGCCGTCGTCCTACGCCAGCTCGCAGACGCGGGCACCGCACTGCTGCTGATCGAGCAGCACTTCGGTCTCGTTCACCGGGTCGCGGAGCGATACTACGTGCTCTCGAAAGGCACGATTGTGGAGGAAGGCCATCTCGCGGGGATCTCGATGGAGAGTTTGAAGAGGCACGTTGCAGTCTGAGGTCAACGCCAGGAGAGAAGGAATAAAAACATGCGAAAGGAAGAAAACATGCGCAGGTTAAAATTGCTCGCATTAGGCCTGCTCGGAGCAGCGGCCGGGCTCATCGCCCCACCCGGCTCAGCGCTGGCCCAGGAGACTCTGAAGATCGGTGTGCCAACCGCCCTCACCGGCACCTATGCCGGCCTCGGAGCCGAGGCGGTGCGAGCCATCGAGTTCGCGGCGGCGGAGGCCAATGCTAAAGGCGGCGTCGCCGGCCACAAGGTCGAGATCAAGGTACTCGATAGCGAAGCCAAGCCGGAGGTCGCCCGCAAGCAGGCGGAGAAGCTGGCGCTTGACGGTTACAAGATCCTGACCGGCACCATCGCGTCGGGCGAAGGTCTCGCCATGGCCCCGCTGCTGGCGCGCTGGGATGCAATCTATGTCTCGACCATCAACAAGAGCGACAAGCTGACCGGCGACTCCTGCGTGCCGCGGATGTTCCGCGCCAATCACCAGGACGCACAGGATGCGGCCGTGGTCCGGCCGTGGCTCAGCAACCGCAAGGAGACCAAATGGGCGATCCTCGCCGCGGACATTGCCTGGGGCCGTGACTCCGGCAAGAGCTTCGTCGACGCCGCCAAGGTCAACAAGAAGGACATCGTCGCCGAGATCTACTCGCCGTTCGGTTCCAATGACTACGCGCCGTTCATCCAGCAGATCAAGTCATCCGGCGCCGAGGGTCTGTGGGTCGCGCTCGCCGGCCGCGACGCCATCAACTTCGCCACCCAGGCCAAGGAGTTCGGCGTCCTCGACAAAGTGTTCGTCGCCGGTGTCAGCTTCGTCACCGACAACAACGTCAAGACGCTGGGGGCGATCTCAAAGGGCATCTGGGGCATCATCAACTATTCCTCGACGCTCGACACGCCGGCGAACAAGGCATTCGTCGAAGCGTGGAAGAAGAAATATAGCGGCGATGAGCCCGCGAGTTTCGAGGGCGAGACCTATCTCGGCATGCAGGTGATCTTCCAGGCGGTCGAGAAGGCGAACAGCGTGAAACCTCTCAATGTCGCCAAGGCGCTGCGCGGCGGCACGTTCGACACCATCCTCGGCAAAGTCACGTTGCGCGCCGAGGACAATCAAATGATCCTTCCCAACTACTTCGGCTACATCGGTGAGCAGGGCGGCAAGCTGCGCCCAATCATCACAGAGACGATTGCGGCGAACGTGGCCACCACGCCGCCAACCGGAACTTGCAATATGGGCTCATTGTAAGCAAGACAAGTGATCGGCGGCTGTGTTCTGCGGCCGCCAATCACAACGAAACTTCAGCGACGAAGAGGGTGAACATGAGCCTGACGGTCAAGAGCAAGGTGGAGGTACCCGAACTAATCGAGAAGCGGCGCGGACAAATTATCGCGGCCGCGATCGAGCTGTTTGCCAAGAACGGCTACCACGTGACCACGATACGCGACATCGCCAAGCGCGCCGACGTCAGCATCGGCACCATTTACCAGTACGTCTCCGACAAGGAAGACGTGCTGTTCCTGGCCCTGATCGAGGTGCTCGACGCCTACCAGCGCCACGTGCCGGCCGCGATCGCAGATGTCAGCGAACCGCTGGCGCGCTTCCACGCTGCGGTCAAGGCTTACTGCGCCGTCAACAACGCCAAGATCGGCGCTACCGTGCTCGCCTATCGCGAGACCAAATCGCTGCCCAAGATGCGGCGCAAGCTGATCCAGGAGAAGGAACTCGCCACCAATCGGCTCATCGCCGCGTGCATCAATGACTGTATCGCCGCAGGTCTGTTCGCAGAAGTCGACGTCGAGCTCTTCACTTATCAGATCATAATGTTCGCGCACGCATGGGCCCTGAAGGCGTGGCACTTCCGTCAGATGATGACACTCGACGACTATCTCGCGCGCGGCATCAAGCTGATGCTCAACCCCAAGCTGACGCCGCACGGCAAGAAGACGTTCGCCAAGCTCAGCATATAGCCCGGACGACTTCGTCTCGTGATCCGCGCCGGATCAATTGCCCTGGAACACCGGCTTTTGCTTGGCCACGAACGCCTCGTAGGCACGCTCGTAATCCTTGGTCTGCATGCAGATCGCCTGCGCCTGGGCCTCGGCCTCGATTGCCTCGTCGATGCCCATATTCCATTCCTGGTGAATGCATTTTTTGGTCACGGCGTTCGCGAACGTAGGACCGGCGGCGAGCGTCTTGGCCATCGCTTGCGCGTCAGCCAGCACGGCGTCGGGTTCTGAGAGCTTGTTGTAGAAGCCCCAGCGCTCGGCCTCAGCGCCGTCTATCGTCCGGCCCGTATACAAGAGTTCCGCAGCGCGGCCCGAACCGATGATGCGGGGGAGCATGTTGCATGCACCCATGTCTGCGCCGGCAAGGCCAACGCGCACGAACAGGAACGCCACCTTGCTGCGGGCGGTGCCGAAGCGCAAATCCGATGCCATCGCCAGGATCGCGCCGGCGCCTGCACAGATTCCGTCGATCGCAGTGATGATCGGCTGCGGGCAGGCACGCATTGCCTTGACCAGATCGCCGGTCATGCGGGTGAAGGCGAGCAGGCCTGCCATATCGTCTTTGCGCTGCATTTCGACCAGCGGGCCGATGATCTCGTGCACATCGCCGCCCGAGCAGAAGTTACCGCCAGCGCCGGTGATGACGATGTTGGTGATGTCGCTGCAGTAGACCAGATCGCGGAAGGTGTCGCGCAGTTCGGCGTAGGAATCCAGCGTAAGCGGATTCTTGCGCTCCGGCCGGTTGAGCGTGATCGTCGCCACCTTTCCGTCGCGTTGCCATTGAAAGTGCAACGGCTTGAAATTGGAGAAGTCGACTCGGGTCGGGTTGAAGCGGGTGGCTGTTGAGGTCATGCGAAGGATCCTTGTTTGATAGAGTGAAAACGCTTGTCCGTTCGGCTGGAAAAGGTGCTTACGTCGCTCAGCCGGAGAAGGTGAGACCACCGCTGACGCTAAGTATTTGACCCGTGACATAGCTCGATTTCGGCCCAGCGAAGAACACGATGGCGTCGGCAATTTCCTGTGGCTTGCCAAGCCGGCGGAAGGCGATCGCCCTGATGAAGGCCTCCTTGAGCTTGTCGGAACGGGTGTCAAGCAGCGGGGTGTCGGTGGGCCCCGGGCACACGCAGTTGACACATATGCCCTGGCGCGCGACCTCGCGGGCGAGCGATTTTGTGAAAGCGATCATCCCGCCCTTGGCCGCCGCATAACCGGTCTCGCCGGTCGAGCCGACGCGGCCCGCGTCGCTCGCGACATTGACGATGCGGCCGTTGCCGGCGGCGATCATCGACGGCAACAGCGCCTGCGTCAGATGCAGCGACCCGGTCAGATTGCCGGCGATGACCTTGTCTAGGTATTCGGGCGGCGTTTCGAGAAATGGATAGAAGAGGCTGAACCCAGCGGCGTTCACAAGGATGTCGATCTTGGGATGGCGCGCCGTGACGGCAGCCGCGCAACGGCGCACCGAGGTGCTGTCGGTCAGGTCGATCGGCTCGTATTCGATGTCAAGTTTGGACCGACGCGCTTCCTCGACCAGCGTCTGCCCCGTCGTTTGGTTGATGTCGGCGCAAACCACGCGCGCGCCACTGCGCGCCAGTTCCATGACTGTTGCCTTGCCGATTCCGGACGCTCCGCCGGTGACCAATGCGATCTTGCCCGCGAAATCCATGTCGTTCTCCCTGTCTTGCCGATGGTTAGGTTCGCGCTCCGGCGATGAAAGCGCTAATGCGCTCCCGCGTCTCGGCGTTAGTCTGAAGGTTGCGTGTCAATTCCAGTTCGTCGCCATAACCGCCGCGGCCTGGCGTGGCTGCGGAGGTCATGCACAGCTTGGCGGCCGCAAGCGCGGCGGCTGGCAGGGCGGCGATGCGCGTTGCGATCTCGCTCGCGCGATCGGCAAGTTCCGCGCGCGGACAGGCCCACTGCACCAAGCCGAGCCGCTCCGCCGAGGCGCCGTCGACGGCTTCGGCGCCGAGGATCAGCCGATTGGCGAGACCGCGGCCGACGAGCCGCGTCAGCCGCTGCGTCCCACCAGCGCCGGGAATGAGGCCAAGCTTCACCTCCGGCAGGCCGAGTTTAACTTCGGCGGCAGCGATGCGCAGATCGCACGCGAGCGAGAGTTCGAAGCCGCCACCGAGTGCTGCGCCGCCGATTTCCGCGAGCGTCACCTGTGGCAGCGATTCGATGCGCGCATAGAGCCGCTGGATCGAGGCGACATAGGCGTAGGTACGGTCGGGGCCATCGGCAGCGTCGAAGCGGGCGCGCATTTCCTTGACGTCAGCGCCGGCGCAGAACACCTTCTGGTCAGAACGCAGATGCAGCACCTTCCAGTCGCTTCGCGCTTCTATTCCGCCGATCTCGCGCGAAAACCCTGAGAGCCAAGCCTCGCTGAGTGCATTGACCGGCGGTGAACTCATGGTCAG
>Ga0193751_1000491_pt1 | contig 30818 bp, 15 predicted proteins | sample L1c2metaG_FD_143050 | JGI IMG/M metagenome (GOLD analysis project Ga0193751, IMG submission 143050) | Soil microbial communities from a riparian zone of the East river system, Colorado, United States - L1c2 | ecosystem: Environmental > Terrestrial > Soil > Riparian zone | place: USA: East River... | reverse complement strand
TTGACCAACAGGTCAGGGAAACCGTCGTTGTCGTAATCAAAGAAGAAACTGGCAAAACTCTGCGAATCCTGCAACTGCACGCCCGCCTTCTGCGCAACTTCGGTGAACGTGCGATTGTGATTGTTGTGATATAGGAAGTTGCCGCCGTAAAGATTGGAAACGAACAAATCCACGTATCCATCATTGTCATAATCCGCTGCCACAGCTCCCTTCGTAAACGCGATCTTGTCCACGCCGGAGGACCGCGAGATGTCTTCGAAGGTCCCATCGCCCCTATTTCGGAATAGCTGGCTAGGGCCATTCTCATTGCCAACAAACAGGTCGACGAAACCGTCGTTATCGAAATCGCCCCAAACTGCGGCTTGAGTGCGAGTGGCGGGCGTCGCCAAACCGGCTTCATTCGTGACATCCGTGAAAGAGCCATCACAGTTGTTTCGCAAGAGCGACTTGCGCATTGGAAACTCCCACGCACCCCGCAAAACGAGGAAATCCATGCAGCCGTCGTTGTTGTAATCGGCCTGTATCATGTTGAGTCCGCCCAATTGCTCCGCAAGCCCAGCCTGCGCTGCGCGGTCGGTGAAAGTACCGTCACCATTGTTGTGAAAGTAGCGGAGCGGTTCACATACGTTATAGCTGGAAATCATTACATCCAACAGGCCGTCATTATCGAAGTCATCCACAACAACGCCATTCGCCATTGAAACAACATTGAGCCCAGCGAGATGTGCGACGTCAACGAAGCGCCCGATGTTTTCCCGGGAGTCAAACACACTCGGCGAGATCAAATACTTCTCCGGAACACCGTCGGGATATTTGCCCATGGTCATGTAGGCCAGATTCAGTAGCCATTTTGTTTGGACATCATCGGGCTTCCGTGCAAGGTACTTCGTGAAATAGGCAATGGCCTGTGCCGAGTCTGCGACATTGTCGTACTTCACGCCCGGACGGGGTGGAAAAATGCACTTAACATCTGGATCGTGAAAAACATTGTTTCCCATTTCTGATTTGTGCAAGTAGGCGACCCCAAGCACTGCTTCCAACTGAGGTACTCCGGCTGGAACGCTGGCTAGAGCAATTCGATAAGCGGCCTCCCATTCCGCCACCGCCTGATCCATGTTTCCTTGATAGGCCTCGACCTGCGCCAATGCATAGTGTGCCTGGATCAAGTCGACGGGTTTTTCAGCCTGCGAGAACTTTGGTGTAGCAGAATGAAGCCGGTTCTTGAGGCGCAGCTCAAGCGCAGATAATGATTGCTTACGAACCTCGCAAATCTCGGTTAGGTTTTGCTCCCAGCCAGGTGGTTTGGGATATTTCTGAAACGCCAAGTCCGCAATGATTTGTCCGGCGACATCGACCGGATATCTGATGCTGCCTTTGCCGGAAAGGGGAAGGTCTCGATTGGCGCTCATGCCTTGACCCGTGGAGCTTTCGCTCTCCGCCAGGACTTTCAGGATTGCGTATCCTCCCGGGACTTTGATCACCCTGGTGACTTGCCCCGGCGCTAGTCCTTTCAGGGCCTCTCGCAATTCGGGACGCAACGTGGCAATGTCCACTCTGCCAAGATACCCGTAATCTTCCGCATTTGGATCAATCGACTTGTCTTTGGCGATTATTCCGAAGTCCTCCCCTTTCTGCAGGCGATCTAGGATCTGCTGCGCTTCTGCCGCGGAACTCACCACGATGACACGCAAAGCAATTGCACCGGACGGCCCGCGTTGTCCGCGCGAAGAAGTTTGAGAAAACGAAGCGCGAACCAGCGTTAGCAGAAGGAATATCGATAGCAGAGTGCGCCAAGGACGCCGGACAACTTGCTTGCTCGCGATATCGAAAATGAAGGAATGGAGGATTTTCATAGAGCTGGCCTGGAATCCGTATCGTGAATGCAATCGATGATTAAGCTTATCTGATCCAGCGCTGCATGTTGGTGCTGCTGGAATTCCTATCACATGATCAGACACGAAACACAAGATTGGAACCGGTTTCGACCGCCGTTCTTAATCTCATGGCCGCCGCCACGAGCACCTCCTCAACCCTCCAGATTTTCAAGCGCCCTCCTAAATGAACCAGGAGAATACCATTAGCAGCTGAGTCGGCGTTTCGCCCTTCCCCTGGACCGAGCGATGGGCATACTATCTCTGGAAAGCTCTGAACTCGGCGCCTGTCACGCGCTGGAAGGACAGGGCGCTGTGATCAAAGGAGAAGATAAAGAGATGAGGAGAGAGGATCCAAAGGCGCGCGTTCGCTCCTCCCGGATTGTTTTTGCGGTCCTCCTCGGCATCGCCGCGACCTGGTGGATGGCTCATTACACGGCGACCGCATTCACTCCTGGAAGGTTGTCGTTCAACGAGACAATCCAACCGATTCTTTCGGAGAACTGCTATGCGTGCCACGGCCCCGATCCAGGCGCACGGAAGGCCGGGCTACGATTGGACCGTAAGGAATTCGCCTTCGCGCCCCACGAAAAATTTGGCCCTGCGATCGTCCGGGGAAATCCAGAGAAGAGCCCACTGGTGCGACGAATTGAGTCGAGCAATCCGAAAGAGCGGATGCCTCCTCTGGAAGCGCACCGAACTCTAAGACCAGAGCAGATCGCGCTCTTGCGCCGATGGGTGAAAGAAGGCGCAGTTTACGAGGAACATTGGTCTTTCATCGCACCGAAACGTCCCGCGATTCCGGAGACCAAAAATCGTCAGTGGGCGCGAAATCCGATTGATGGTTTCATCCTGAGCCGCCTGGAGAAAGAAGGGTTGACGCCCTCGGAGGAGGCCGACCGGCCAACTTTGATCCGCCGCGTGACGTACGACCTTACGGGACTACCCCCCACCCCTGAAGAAGTGAAAGCGTTCGTTACAGACGGTTCGGGGAATGCGTACGAGAGAGTAGTCGACCGGTTGCTGGCGAGTCCGCGGTACGGCGAGCATCGGGCCCACTACTGGCTGGATGTCGCGCGTTACGGCGACACTCACGGGCTGCACCTGGATAATTTTCGCAGTATCTGGCCGTATCGTGATTACGTGATCAAAACATTCAACCAGAACAAGCCGTTCGACCAATTCGTGAAGGACCAAATCGCCGGAGACATGCTGCCCGCGAGAAATCTGGACACGTTGGTCGCTTCGGCTTTCCTGCGTGCCGGCATCAGTTCGGGGGAAGGAGGAGCGCTGATCGAAGAGCTGCGCGTGAACAACAAGCGGGAACGCGCAGAGGCGTTTGGCGCGGCGTTCCTAGGTCTCACGACCGGTTGTGCAGTCTGCCACGATCACAAGTTTGATCCCACCACGCGCCAGGATTTCTACCGGCTCACGGCGTTCTTCAACAATCTGACGGAAAATCCATCGAATGATGATCGGCAGGACTGGCCGCCGTTTATTCGGGTGCCGAAGAACGACAATCGCGCGGCCTACGAGCAGATTCTGGCAAGGCGCACCGCACTGGAGAACCAGATCGCCCAGCGGCGTGCGCGAGCACGTGAGCTTGTGGCTAGTTGGCTGAAAGATTCCAAAGCACGAGCGCAACCGGTCAGCACAGCTGGGTTACAAGTACGCCTTCGTTTCGACGAACAGAAGGATATGACTTTCGTCAACTCCGCGCCCGCTGCGAAGGTGAAGAGTGTTTCCGCGACTGAAAGTCCGGTGATTTGGGGCGAGGGGATATGGCTCTGGCCTTACGTGAGAATGGACACAACCACGCGGCTGGATTTGCCGGATGCCGGCGACGTTCAAGGAAATCAGCCGTTTACTGTGGCTCTCTGGTTGCGTCCTGACTTGCGGCCGCTCGAATCCAAAGATAAGAAAAAGCCCGACGGCGTAATTCTTGCGCGCGCCAATGCGAAAGAGGATTCGCGAGGCTGGCAGCTTCGCATCCGCGAGGGCAAACTTGAATTTACGCTTGCCCACAAGTCTCCGCAGAACGCCGTTACGGTCGAGACAAAAGAAAAGGTTCTGATCGAGGGTCGCTGGAACCATATCGTTGCCTCTTACTCCGGCTCGGGCAAAGCCGATGGCATGAAACTTTACGTCGACGCCCGGCCGCAGGAGGTGAAGATAGTCAAAGACACGCTCGATGGCTCAGTGCGTACGTCAGTGCCCATGACCTTCGGGAGGATATTTCCTGACGTGGACCCGCTGCGGCAGTCGGCGTTTCAGGACTTTCGCTTCTACGCACGCGAGCTTGTGTCCGATGAAGTGGCGCGCGTGCCGTCCGAGGACTACGTAGCGGAGATTGTCCCGAAGCCGCTTTCCGCTTGGTCAGACGATGAATTCAAAGTTGTGAGTGACTTTTATTTTGCGCAGCGCGATGAACTCTCGCGCTTGCTGACCGCGCAACTCCCCACCCTCAACAGCGAACTGGACCGCCTCTCAAAAGACGGGGATATCACGTTAGTCAGCGAAGAGGCTCCCGGACTCGCATACGCCGATATGTTGACCCGCGGAGTCTACAATGCGCGCACCGAACGGGTTCGGCCGGCAGTGCCTCATTTTCTGCCCCCGCTTCCTGCAGGTACGTCTCCCGACCGGCTTGGGCTGGCGGAGTGGACCGTGAGCCCCACAAATCCCCTGACCGCGCGGGTGACGATCAACCGCATGTGGCAGGAAATATTTGGCACGGGGATCGTGGAAAGCACCGAGGATTTTGGCGTCATGGGTGCGCGGCCAAGTCATCCAGAACTTCTCGACTGGCTGGCGGTGGATTTCCGGGATCACGGCTGGAATGTCAAACGCTTTTACAAGCAACTGGTTCTTTCGGCGACATACCGGCAGTCTGCGCGTGTGACCCCTCAGCTTGCCGAAAAAGATCCCAAGAATCGTCTGCTTGCCCGTGGGCCGCGTTTCCGCATGGATAGCGAGATGCTGCGTGATACAGTCCTGGCGGCTAGCGGTCTGCTGGTGGAGAAAATCGGCGGCCCCAGCGTGAAACCCTATCAGCCGCCCGGAATCTGGGACGGAAGCCACGACGCCAGCAACACGCGAAAATATGTTCAGGACCACGGCGACGCGCTCTACCGAAGGAGCCTCTACACATTCTGGAAGCGCATGGCCACAATGCCGGACATGGACACTTTCGATTCTCCCATGCGTGACGCAGCCTGCACTCGCCGCCAGCGCACCGACACTCCATTACAGGCACTGGTGGAGATGAATGAACCGTTGCGGCTGGAGGCGTCGCGCAAACTGGCGGAACGTGTGATTCATGAATCTTCAACTGTGGACGCGCGGATGAACTATCTTGGTCAGATATTGCTGGCATGTGACTGGAGCTCGAAAGAAAGAACTGTTCTCGAAACCGCGCTCACAAAATTCGCGGCAACTTATTCTAAAGACCCGTCGGGCGCAGCCAAGCTGTTGAATGTCGGCGAGAGTAAAGTTGATAAAGCCATCCCGGCGCCGGAACTGGCGGCCTGGATGCTGGTTTCCAGCGCGGCTCTGAATCTGGATGCGGTGGTGAATAAATGAATCCTCAAAAACCATTGCCAGGACATGTTTGTTGCGACAATCATGGCGAAGGCCCGTCGGTTTACGATCTGCCTGTACCGAAGTCGCTGCGGGATGAGTGGCTTCGTCTCGCAAGCCGCCGGCATTTTCTCGGCCGCATGGGCAAAACCCTGGGATGGGCTGGATTAGCTGTCCTCATGGGCGACAAACTTCTCACTGGCGTGGCGCACGCCGCCGAGCACGCATTGCCCGGCCCTGAATCGTTGCGGTTGCCGAACTTCCCGCCTGCGGCGAAGCGCTGCATCTATCTTTTCATGTCGGGCGCTCCTCCGCAGATGGATATGTGGGACTACAAGCCGGGGCTCTCCGCGCTGTACGACAAAGATTTGCCCGACTCCGTTCGCGGCAACCAGGCGCTTACCGGCATGACCGCCGGCCAGGCCCGTTTCCCCATTGCCCCGTCCCACTGGGGGTTCGCGCAGCACGGTAAATCGGGACGTTGGGTGGGCGATCTGCTCCCGTGGACAGGGAAGATGGTGGACGACCTCGCGCTGGTGTACTCCTTGAAAACCGACGCGATCAACCATGAGCCGGCAATTCTTCTGATGAACACGGGTAACATGATTCCCGGTAAACCATCCCTGGGCGCATGGCTGTCGTATGGCCTGGGCAGCATGAACGAGAACCTTCCAACTTTTGTGGTCCTCAACTCAGCTCTCATTCCGCATTCTAATCAGCAGCCTATTTCTCCGAAGTTGTGGAGCAGCGGGTTTCTCTCCAACGAATACTCCGGCGTGGCTTTTCGGTCGGAGGGTTCTCCAGTGCTGTATCTCGACAATCCCCAAGGCATGAACAGTGGTACTCGCCGCGAACTGGTAGACACGGTGAATGCCATCAACCAACTGACATACGAAGATCTCGGCGATCCGGAAACTCACGCGCGCATTCAGGAGTACGAGATGGCGTTCCGCATGCAAACGTCGGTGCCTGAACTGGTGGACATGCACGACGAGCCTGCGAGCACCTGGTCACTCTACGGCGAAGAGGCGAAGAAACCGGGCACGTTCGCGCACAATTGTCTTCTCGCCCGACGGATGGCAGAGCGCGGAGTTCGCTTCACGCAGATTTATCAGCGTGGCTGGGATGTGCACGGCGATTGTGTCGGCATGTTGCCCAAACTATGCGCGGCTACGGATCGCGGCACCTACGCGCTCGTCACCGATTTGAAGCGCCGCGGAATGCTCGACGACACGCTGGTCATCTGGGGTGGAGAATTCGGCCGCACGGTTTATAGTCAGGGCGGACTCTCAAAAGAAAACTACGGGCGCGATCATCATCCGCGCTGCTTCACCGTTTGGCTGGCGGGCGGAGGAGCGAAGCCGGGCATCGCCTATGGCGAGACGGACGAATATTGCTACAACATTGTTCGCGATCCAGTGCATGTGCGCGACTTCAACGCCACACTGCTACACCTATTGGGGATTGACCACGAGAAGCTCACATTCAAATTTCAAGGGCTGGACCAGAAATTCACCGGAGTGATTCCGGCGAAGATCGTACCCGGTCTGTTGAGTTAGTCTTATCTGCCGCTATGAAAAAACAGACTCGCCGATCGTTCCTGACCGCATGTTCCGCTGCCGGCCTGGCAGCCACGCTGCCGTCTTTTTACCTTCAGGCTTCTGACAAATCTGGCACTCGTCCGCCCGTGCTTGGTTCCGGCCCGCATACTTACGAGTGTGTCCACGACTGGCTGGTGCCGCCCGAAGGAATGGTGTGGGGAGACACGCACGGGCTCTGCCAGGATGCGCAGGGTCACATTTATGTCGGGCATACCGTGCACAAGTCGAGCATGCGCGGCGAAGCCATTGTCGTATACGACGACAAAGGCCGGTTCATTCGCGCCTTTGGCGAGGAGTTCAGAGGCGGAGCGCACGGACTGAAGCTGCGCCGCGAGGGATCGACGGAATTTCTCTACCATTGCGACATCAACCGTTGCAAGGTCGTAAAAACCACGCTCACCGGCGAAGTGACTTGGGTGCACGGCTATCCGCGGGAAGACGCGAGTTATATGGAGCGGCCGATCGACTTCGTGCCCACCAATGTCGCGTTCGCTCCGAATGGCGATTTCTACGTGGGCGACGGCTACGGCTCGAGCCACATGCTGCGCTTTTCACTCACCGGAAAATTCTTAGGCGAGATCGGCAGACCAGGACATGGCGATGGCGAAGTCGACACTCCGCACGGACTCTGGCTGGACCCACGGGGAGAAAGCCCGCTGCTGGTCGTGGCCGATCGCGGAAACCGTCGCATTCAGACGTTCACACTCGACGGCATATACCTGCGGACAATTAAAGACGAGGCGCACCTGAGAATGCCTTGCAATTTCCACACTCAGGCGGAGTGGATGGTGTGCCCTGATCTCGATAGTCAGGTGTGTATTCTCGATCGCGAGTTCAACGTGGTTGCCCAACTCGGGGATGGCAAGGCTGAGAATGGCGAAGTGGGATCACGCCGCAGCCAGTCGCGTCCGCAATTTACGCCGGGAAAATTCATCACGCCCCATGATGCCATCTTTCTCCACAACGGCGACATTCTCGTAGCCGAGTGGTTGCCGATCGGACGCATCACGCTCCTGCGCAGAACGTAACGGAACCCCGCATGCCACTTCGAGTCCGCGCGTGGATACTGGGCGTCGGTATTGCCGCAATTTTTCCGTTACCGATCCTGCTGATTTACGCCCCGCCGGACGGCCAGCAGCGAGCCGAACTCGCCCAGTTCTTCGGCCGCTTCCATCCTCTCGCGGTACACATACCCATCGCACTGCTGCTGCTTGTGCCACTACTTGAATGCGCCGCGCTGGTTCGAGAGCGCTGGCACCTGCGCGAATCGGCAGGTTTCGTCCTGGGTCTCGCTACAGTTGCCGCAATCGCATCCGCCTGGCTCGGATGGCTCCTGGCCTGGAGCGGCGGTTATGAAGGTCCACTCGTCGCGCGGCATATGTGGGGCGGCGTATCCCTTGCGGCGGCGAGCCTCGCCTGCTGGGGCCTCTATCAGTGGAAGCGCAGTGCCTATGGGATCGCGTTGTTGGCGACGGTCGGCTTGCTGATCTGGACCAGCGATCAGGGCGGCAAATTGACTCATGGCGAAACTTTCCTGACCGAGCGCTCGCCAGAACCGTTCCGTCGCTGGCTTAGTGAAGAAAAACCAACCGCGGTTGACCCAACCAGTTTCTATGCAATGCGGGTGCAGCCGATTTTCGAAGATAAATGCGTTCTTTGCCACAATGCCGGGAAGTTCAAGGGCAAGCTGCGCCTGGACAGCTACGAACACGTCATGCGTGGGGGCAAGGACGGTCTGGTCATCCGCGCTGGTGAACCCAGCAAGAGCGAACTCTTTCGACGCGTCACACTTCCTTCCGACAACAAGGACTTCATGCCGGCAGAGGGGAAGCCGTCCTTGAGTGCGGCAGAAACGAAAATCATCGAAGTGTGGATTGCAGCGGGAGCGACCACCCGTATTGCCGAGGCAGCAATGCAGGGATTACCGCCGTCTCCCGAGGAGAATACGGTTTCAGCGCCGCTCACCGCTGACTACCGTCCGCAAATGAAGACGATTGCAGGGCTTGAAGCTTCCCTCGGCATACGCCTTGTCCCGCGTTCGCAGAATCCGACGGACGGACTGATCCTTCGCACGGCGAGCGCGCCGGAGCATTGCAACGACGCGACGCTAGCACAGCTTGCGCCTGTCGCCAACCTCATCGTGGATGCGGAACTCGCCCGTACCAAGGTGACTGACAAGGGAATGCCAGCAATCGTGAACTTCTCCAACCTTAAATTTCTTGATCTATCCAGCACCGCAGTGACTTCCGCCGGAGCGAAAGAACTCACAAAGCTTCGGAAGTTGGAATCACTCAATCTGACTGAGACAAGAGTTACGCGTGACGGGATTCCCGAACTGCAAGCCAAACCTGGTCTGAAGCGACTCTATCTATTCGAAACGCACTAAGCCCCTTCATTTCGAGCGTGCGAGGGGATTTATGTGGGGACAGCCGCCCCCGGCTGTCCGGCGAGCGCAGCTCGCCAGCTGCCGGAAGCATCAACTAACTCCGAGGAGATGTACTCAGAATACGATCTTGCCGGTCAAAGACTGGGGAACAGCAATGCCGTTCCGAATCGCGGTTTGTCCAGCATAGAAATGCGCCAACTTAGGGAGCCTCGCGATGGCCGGCAATGCCGCGGGTGTGACCGGCGTGTCGAAGATATTCAACGATTCAAGTTGATCCAGCGTGCCTAGACCTTGCACCGTCTTGTCGGTAATCCCGGTATGCATCAGCCGCAGGACGCGCAGTTGTTTCATGGCAGCAATCGCCGTCGCAGAGCTGTCGGTAATCGCCGTCCGAGAAAAGTCCGCTGCTGTTATGTGTTCCGCCAGCGGGGCCAAGGCTTCTAAATCGTGGTCTCCAAACTTAGGACCCAGGATCGAAGCATTCAAAAGCAAGTTGGCAGAGCCTCGTGATTCGTACGCCAAAATGTTTGGATATCGTTGCTGCAGTTGGTTAACCGAGGATGCGATTCCCGCCCTCAGTTTTCCAACAGCGGCAGGGTCAATCTCCTCGAAGGCCACTTCGGCAACTGACTGGGCCCCCGAACCCGCCGGTGCATCCTTGATGGCATTCGCAGGCAGCGTGCCTGAGGCGCCGGCACCAATCCACAGTTCGATCAGTTTCACCTGGTCCGCGGATAAGGGCCGCTTGCCCTCCTTGGGCATGAAGTCGTCGTGGCCGGGAGGCAATGTTATTCGACGAAAGAGATCACTGCCTTGAACATTCTCGGCTCGGACGACCGGCCCATTCTTGCCGCCTCGCATTGCGCCGCGGTAACTGTCGAGCCGCAGATTTGCTCTATGTTTGCTTGGACCGTGGCAGGTGACGCAACGTGCCTCGAAGATGGGTTCAACCCGCGCTCGATAAAAGGTGTTTGGCCCGGCGCTCGCCAACGATGCCGCGCCGCTGGGCAGTCCCAGCGCGTGACGCAATCCGCCTGGCATGTGCTCGGTGAGGTGATCTTCGCCCAGAGACAGTTGCCCGCCGCGGTAGCCCGTCCACGCTACAAGACCAACTCCAGCCGAAAGCACAATTCCGTAGATGAGTCCCAATCCGCGTTCGCTGCTGCGGGCACGCAAGATCCAGCACAACCAGCAGACTGCCGCGAGCGAAATCCCTCCCCACATGTGTTGTGTCACTAGTGGCCCGGAATAGCCACCGGTTCGCCCAAGACACCATCCAAGAATCGCAGCCACGGTGGCGCCGAGCGTTGCGAGGCCGAGCACAAAGCCTGCAGAACTTCGCAGATAGAGAAACCGGGAGCTTAGCCCTGCCAATTCTAAAATCGGTACCAGCAGAATGAGGGCAATAGGGAAGTGCACCGCCAAAGGATGAAAGCGCCCGATGAACTGCGCCCACGCCGCGCGTTCGTTTCCGTCGGGGGAAAGCAACGCCAACAGGACTGCCACGATCAAAATGGGTGCCAGCGTGAGCAGTCCTAAACGAGACTGCCGGAAGACGCGGTGCCCCCACAATGTCATGAGCGCAAGTACCCTAAAAAGCTGTCTGGACGGAGACTTGGAAAGTGGCTCATGCCAAAATCTCAGCCACGACGCGCGCCGGTTTCACGCTGGTCAACTTCTGTTCCAAACCTTGAAACGAATAATGGAGCTTGTGATGGTCGAAGCCCAACAGATAGAGCATCGTCGCATGCAAGTCGCGGATCTCGACTGGGTCTTTTACGATCTCGTATCCCATCTCGTCGGTTTGGCCGTGGGTGATTCCTGGCTTGACGCCGCCGCCCGCCAGCCAAATCGTGAATGCCCCCGGATTGTGGTCCCGGCCGATATATTTCATTTCCTGACCATTGCGATTTTCCCGCATGGGTGTCCGGCCAAATTCTCCTCCCCAGACTACGAGAGTATCCTCAAGCATGCCACGCTCTTTGAGATCGGCTAACAAGGCCGCAGTCGGTTGATCCACTTCACGGCAACGGTCCATGAAGCCGAGATTCAACGCTTCTTTTGCGTCTGCCCCGTGGGAATCCCATCCCCAGTGGTAGAGCTGAATGAATCGCACGCCGCGCTCCGCCAGGCGCCGCGCCACCAAACAGTTGTTGGCGAAACTCGATTCTCCCGGCTTCGATCCATAATTCGCGAGGACCGAAGCGGGCTCTTTGCGGATGTCCATGGCGTCAGTGGCATCCATTTGCATGCGAAAGGCGAGTTCGTATTGGGCGATACGCGTGATCGTCTCGGGATTCCCGAACGCGTCATAAGTCTGCTGATTGATCTGATCGATCGCGTCTAACATGCTGCGACGCAACGGGCGGCTTACCCCCGGCGGGTTATCGAGATACAGAACCGGTTCGCCATGCGAGCGGCATTGCACTCCCTGGTAAACACTGGGCAGGAAGCCGGAGCTCCACAGTTGCTTGCCGCCGTCAGGTGACTTGCCTCCCGAAAGCAATACGATGAAACCCGGCAAATTCTGATTCTCTGTACCAAGCCCGTAGAGCACCCAGGAACCGATCGAAGCATAACCGAGACGCGCGTTGCCGGTGTGTACCAAAAGTTGCGCGGGCGCATGATTGAATTGGTCGGTCCGCATGGACTTGATGAAGCAAATGTCATCCAAGTGCTCTTCCAAATGCGGTAGGCGGTCGGAAATCCAGTGACCGCTTTGTCCGACCTGATGGAACGGATACTGCGACCCCAAAAGTTTGGGAACGCCGCTGATGAATGCGAAACGTTTGCCCGCCAAAAAGGACGCAGGGCAATCCTGGCCATCGAGCCGCTTCAAGTCAGGCTTGTGCTCGAAAAGTTCCAATTGGCTTGGCGCCCCCGCCATGTGCAGGTAGATGACTCGCCGCACTTTGGCGGCAAACTGAGGTGGCAATGCGGCAAGGGGGCTGGATGCGTCGCGCGTAAAGTCGAGATTGGTGGTTTCGGAACGGCCAGTCTCATACGCGGCGCTGGCATACTTTGCCATCGACGTTCCAACGAACAGAGTTCCCAGTCCGCTGCCCAGAGTGCGCAAGAAATGACGGCGCGTTTGCGCCTGCAGCAGCGCCATCCGCAGTTCATTCAGCCGAATTTTGGAATTTGACATGAGGATCACCTGGTCAGTGCGGCATCGACGTTTAGCAAGACGCTGGCCAAGGCCGTCATTGCTGCGAGTTCTTTCCCCGATCTGCTGTTGCCACTCGCGCCGACCTTCACTATGCGAGGAGCAGTCGGCGCGGTGAGCGCTTTTTCATACAAGGTGCGCAACGTCGCCAGCTCACCGTCTGTCAGATTACGCGACAACACCAAGCGTGCGCCGTATTCAAGACGTCCGTCAAGCGCGTCTGTCTCTTTCATCATGCGCTTGGCGAGTGCTTCGGATGCTTCCTGATACACCGGATCGTTCAGCGTTACCAGAGCCTGTAACGGTGTATTGGTCGGGATGCGCCGTGCCAGACTCACATCGTGCTCCGATGCATCGAAGGTTAGAAAGCTGGGATATCCGCTGGTGCGTTTGATGTATGTATAAATCGCCCGCCGATAACGATTGGGGCCGGTCGCGTCCACCCACTTGCTGTCGTTATAAACGGAGTTCCAAACACCCTGGGGCTGAGGCGGCATGACCGGAGGCCCACCCATAGTATCGCTCAACAGCCCGCTAGCCATCAGAGCCTGATCCCGGACCATCTCTGCCGTCAGCCTTTGCTGCGGACCACGCGCGAGCAGGCGATTGCGCGGATCCCGCTCGACCAGTACTGGGGCAGCTTTAGCGCTCTGGCGATAGGTAGCGCTGGTGACCAGTTCGCGCAACAACGCTTTCATATCCCAGTGGAGATCGTTCTGAAAATGAAGTGCCAGCCAATCGAGCAATTCGGGATGACTCGGCTCTTCGCCCACACTGCCAAAGTTTTCCAACGTCTCGACAATTCCAGTCCCGAAAAGTTGCTCCCAGTAGCGATTCACCGCGGTGCGCGCAGTCAATGGCTGCTCCGGCATGAAGAACCATTTTGCAAGGGTCAAGCGATTGCGAGGCTCGCCGACGGGAAGTTTTGGAAATAATCCCGGAACATCTGGAGTGAGCGCGGGACCTGTCTTCGTTAGAAAATTCCCGCGCTCGAACTCCAGCGTATCTCGTTTTTCGTAAGGAGCCTGTTCCACCATCACGGGAGTTTCGACACTGCGAATCTTTCGCAATCGGCGAGTCAGGCCCGTAAGCTGCGCAAGGCCTGCTGCGTAGTTGGGATCCTGCGTCAGCGCTGACCAATGCGAATCCGCATTGGCTGCTATGCGCGCGCGCCTCACGAGAGCAGGCTTGTCGCTGACGTTCTCCGTCTGTGTCAGGTGCACTCTCAGGCGGCTGCCTCGGGACAACCGCAAAGGCGAAGCGGGAACTGCGACGGTCCATCGGTTGTAGAAGAGATTTGGATTAGCCCCAAAGCCGCCCGTTCCCGGGTCTGGCTGGGGCTTCAGACCTGATTTGGCGGCCCGATCCACCGCCGCTTGCAGATTCTCTTCCGAATCCGAAATGAAATAACGAAATGGAATCTTATCCCGGCGGCCGTTCGGCTGTACGACCCAGGCGTCGATCTGGTCGACGATAAATCCGAGTTCAGGCGTATGGCGGGCAGCGTCAGGGTTCGCTGGCGTCACCTCGATGCGCAGGGCTGTAACTACAGGAGCATCGACTGTTGCCGTCAACGCATAGACCGATTGTCCAGGTGTATTAGCGGCAGCGTGCATTTCGCCATCGTGAATCTGGAAAGCTACGGGCTTCTCTCCTGCTTTGGAGAGTGCCAGTTTCCTGGTTTCCGCAATGGCCTTAACAAGATATTTCCGTTTGTCCGCTTTCTTTTTGGCCGGCAATTTCTCGTCTGGCAAACGCGCAAGCTCCCGCTGCAACTGATCCGCCTCCCAACGCAAGGCGGGTGCCTCGCTGGCGGACGCCGCGGTGATCGGCAAATCTGTCCATTGTGCCCGCCCCTCCAACTCTCGCCCCTGATCCATCAGCGAATGGGTTAGCGCCGCAATCTCCTGCTGAACCTTCGCAGCTTCCGGATATCTGGCCTTGTCTTTTGGAACATACACGACAGGCGTGTCCTCGGGAAGGTCGGCATCGCGCGAGGTATTGAAGAAGGCCAAAGACTTGTAGTACTCGGCGTGCCGGATCGGATCGTAAGGGTGCGAGTGGCACTGCACGCAATTCATGGTGACGCCATTCAGTACGGACCATGTGGTGGCCGAGCGATCCATAGCGGCTACTAACCGGAACTCCTCATCATCGGTACCGCCTTCGTCGTTGTTGGGAGTCTGGCGGTGAAAGGAAGTCGCGATCTGATCCTCAAAGCTGGCATTGGGAAGTAAATCCCCTGCCAGTTGCGTGATCACAAACTGATCGTAAGGCAGATTGCGATTGAAGGCGTCAATGACCCAATCGCGATAGGGCCAGACGCCAGGCCGACCCCGATCGGCTTCATACCCCTTGCTGTCCGCGTACCGTGCCAGGTCCAGCCACAACGCCGCCCAACGCTCGCCATAGCGCGGCGAGGCGAGCAGACGATCCACCTGTTTCTCATAGGCATTGGGCGACGGATCAGCCAAATACGTCGCCTGTTCCGCCGGCGTGGGCGGCAGTCCGGTGAGATCCAGGGAAACTCGACGCAGCAGCGCACTTTTATCAGCTTCGGGCGAGGGAGCGAGTCCCTCCTTCTCCAGCCGGGCGAGAATGAATCGGTCCAGCGGTTGACGTGGCCACTCCGACCTTTTCACTGCGGGCAAGGCTTGTGGTTTGGGGGCAACGAAGGCCCAATGGTCCTCCCACTTGGCGCCTTCTTTAATCCACCGGCGAAGCAACGCAATCTGCTCGGGAGAAAGAGGCGGCGCATGGTACGGCATTCGCGCGTCGGGATCTCTCGAAGTCACTCGCGCGATCAGTTCCGATTCGTCCGGCTTGCCCGGTACGATCGTGCGATGCCCCGATTTCCCGACGCCCAGCGCCTCTTCTCGGAAAATGAACGACACCCCGTTCTTCTGACGCACCCCACCATGACAGAGTATGCAGTTCTGGTTCAGGATCGGCCGAATATCACGGCTGAAGCGGACCGGCTCATCAAACCGCGCATAATGGAACCGGCCCACGCCTCGCCAAGTTGCCAGTCCGCCACCAATCAGGACGGCTGCAACGAGAGCCATCATCAAATGACGAAGAGACAATATGGTGCGGCTGAGCATGTCACCATATAAGTAGCACAAAGGGTCGGCCACAGGGAACTTAAGGCTGGGAGTTTCGGAGAATGGCTTACCGCGCCGCCGCCGAAGTTAGCTGGATCTCCACGTGAAGGCCGGCGACCGTGAAAAAAGCAGATTTTTCGTTCCGACCCACCTGGACAATCACTTGGTTCAGGTAACGAGAAGGCAGCGCGGCATTGGTCTGGCAGATCCGAGGAACAGACCATACGGCGCCTGCGAGAACGCCCGCCCAAAACGCCATCGCGGCGACTTTCACCCACGAATCGAAGTGTTCTTCGATCACGACAGTGCCCGCACAAATGTCTCCCAGGCGGCGGCGAATATCGGAACAACCTGCAACCACAGCACCTACCAGGTAGAAGCCGATCCCGTCCACAACGCGGAGGAGATTGCGGATTGCGAGAACCGCGAGCGGGTTGCGCTCGGTCTCCGTCGTGCGGATAACGCGAATGCCGACCATCGCTTTCCCCAGGGTGGCGCCGAAGGCCGCTTCCAGGAGCCAAAGATAGAGAAAGAAAACCGCAAGATTCAGGAATTCCGCAATGAGGAGTGCTGCCAGGGTCAGCTTCAGTTCTGGTCCGTCGACAATGCCCCAGCGCATGAACGCCCAGGCATCCATGATGGCAAACACGCCGAAAAGGAAAATGCTGTCGAGCGCAAATGCGATCAAGCGATCGCCTAGGGTTGCCATTCGGCAAAAGGATTCGTTTTTCTGCTCGCGCGGAACGTGCTTGGGCGTCGCGCTTGGGGCGGGGGACGCGGGCTCGATTACGCCTGCTTCCTCAAGCAAATACTGAGCGGGCGGAATGACACTGCCGCAGGATCCGCAATTCTTGGATTGAAGGCTTGTTTGCCTGTGGCAATGTGGGCATTCCATAAATAGAGACACGCCTGCTCGTGAGTTGATTTAATGATTACGCTCAGAGCTGGGAATTGCAGCATGACGAAAGGACAACAACGGAAGTCTCCTATTTTTGTGCGTTCTGCCGGGCATGCTCTGCAATGCCCCACCTTCGGTTGCAGGTTCGAGCAGCCTGGGGGAGAATGTGGCTGTCCTTCGTTCATCGTCCACTCCCGTTCCAGGTGTCAACAGAAAGGAACTGCCGTATATGAAACTCCGATTCGTCTTGGTGTGTATTGTTCTGTTCGGGTCCCTGGCCACTGCCAAGGCAGACAAAACGAATGGTCCCCCACAGCTCATTGATCGCGATGTAATCTTCGGCAATCCAGAAATTGCGGCCGCGCAACTTTCTCCGGACGGCAAATACATCGCCTTTATGAAACCTTGGAAAGACACTCGCAATGTTTATGTGAAGGCAGTGGATGAACCCTTCGCCGCTGCGCGCCTGCTTACCACGGAAACCAAACGGCCGGTCGCCGGGTATTTCTGGACCCGAGACAGCAAGTACATTCTTTATGCGAAGGATAATGATGGAGATGAGAACTTCAATGTTTATGCGGTCGATCCTTCAGCGAAACCCGCCGCAGGAGCGGATGCGCCGCCCTCGCGTGATCTAACCGGACTGAAAGGTGTGCGGGTGGAGATATTCGAAGTGCCGAAGAGCGATCCGGATATTGTCTACATCGGACTCAACGATCGCGATAAGGCTTGGCATGACCTTTATCGGCTGAAGATTTCCACGGGAGAGAAGACGCTGATCCGCAAAAACACCGAGCGCATTACCGGATGGGTGTTCGACCTAAAAGGGCAGCTGCGTATGGCGACCCGCAGCGCGGAAAACGGCGACACGGAGATGCTCCGCGTCGATGCGGATGGATTCACCAAAGTATATTCCTGCTCCGTGTTTGAGACATGCCAACCAATGCAGTTTCAGCCGGGAGACCAGCGCGTCTACATCGAAACCAACAAGGGCACCGATTTGACCTCGCTGGTCCTGTTCGATCCGCAGACGAGCAAAACCGAGATGGTGGAATCGGATCCGCTGGGCAAGGTCGACTTTGGAGGCGCACTTTTTTCCGAAGCGACCGACGAACTGGTGGAAACCTGGTACTTCGCCGCCCGCGTAAAGACCTACTACAAAAATAAGCCGTTCGGCGATGACGTGCACTGGATTGAGCACAAGTTCCCGGACCATGAAATCTTAGTCGTTTCGCGCACCAAGGACGAGCAAGTCTGGCTGGTCACGGCAGTCAGCGACACAGAGCCGGGCGAGACAATGCTCTTCGATCGCAAGACACATGTCCTCAAGCCGCAATATAAAGTCCGGGAGAAACTCCCGCGCGCAGACCTGGCCCAGATGAAGCCGGTCACCTACAAGTCATCCGACGGGTTGGAGATTCCGGCTTACCTCACGCTTCCGAAGGGAGTTCCGGCAAAGAATCTGCCCACCCTTATCCTTCCACACGGCGGTCCCTGGGGACGCGACCGGTGGGGGTACAACCCGTTGGCACAGTTCTTCGCCAATCGAGGCTACGCCGTACTGGAGCCCAACTTCCGCGGCTCGACTGGGTATGGCAGGAAGTTTCTGGACGCCGGCAATCTGGAGTGGGGCCGCAAGATGCAGGACGATGTGACCTGGGGCGTGAAATACCTGATTGCCCAAGGCATCGCCGATCCTAAACGGATTGGGATTATCGGTGGTTCGTACGGCGGCTACGCCACGCTGGCGGGTGTTGCCTTCACTCCCGAGCTATATGCCGCGGCCGTCGACATCGTGGGACCGTCGAATCTGATCACGCTGCTGGATTCGATTCCGCCATATTGGGAATCCATTCGCAAGATGTTTTACCAACGCATGGGCGACCCGAGTACGCCGCAAGGCAAAACGCTGCTGATGGAAGAGTCGCCCTTGAATTCCGCCGACAAGATCAAGACGCCTCTGCTTGTGGCCCAGGGAGCCAATGATCCGCGAGTGAACCGGCGTGAGGCCGAACAGATCGTGATTGCGTTACGCGACCGCGGTTTCCCGGTGGAGTACATCCTCGCACCGGACGAAGGGCATGGTTTTGCCCGGCCGATTAATAATCTGGCCCTGTTCATGGCGTCGGAAAAGTTCTTTGCGCAGCACTTGGGAGGAAAGTATCAAGAGGGCGGCACAGCCGAAGAAGTTGCTCGCCTGAAGGAAATTACTGTCGATCCGAAGACCGTCGTCCTTGCGAAGAAGATCGATGCAGGGAGCATCAGCGCTCCTAAGCCGGCAATGGATTTGCAGACCGGCACCTACAACTATCAGGTGAAGATCGAAATGGGTGGCCAGCAGATGAATATGAAGCTCTCCACTACCGTAAAGGACGGCGCCGGTTCCTGGACCGCGACCGATCAGATGGATACGCCACAAGGCGCTGCAACTGACACGGCGACGCTGGAAAAAGGGAGCTTGCTGCTGTTGAAACGAAGCGTCAAGCAGGGACCGATCGCCATCGATCTCGATTTCGCCGGAAATAAAGCTACGGGCAAGATGACCACAAACGGGCAAGACCGGCCGATCGCGGTTGATCTGGGCGGCCCGCTGTTTGCGGACGCTGCCGGTTCCGATCAAGTCATTGCCTGCCTGCCGCTTGCGGAAGGTTACAGTACGACTTTTCGCAACTTCGATGTCCAAACGCAGAAGGTGAAATTACTGCAACTGTCCGTCGCCGGAAAGGAAGAGGTTCAGGTTCCTGCCGGCACCTTCAACGCATTTCGGGTCGAGATCTCCTCCGCGGATGGAGGCGCGGATAAAAAGACTCTTTGGATTGCTGGGGAAACGCACAAAGTAGTGAAGGCCACCGCGGTTCTGGCTTCCATGGGCGGAGCTGTGATGACTCAGGAACTGATGCAGTAGACAAAGTCGCGGCATCTGACACCTTGTCGCTCTGAAATTCGGGTTTTTGTCGTCTCGGTTTCGGATCGGAGGTTTCTGTGACACTGAGGCCGCCAGTTGATATTCCTTGGGTTACATCTCCTTTCGGATTTGCCAAAGCAGCAGAGAGACGGCCAGCCAAACGATTGTGGAACCCATGAGGACCAGCCATGCGCTGTGGCCTGGTAATAAGCGCTTGACGAGCAAGGCGAAGACTAGGAGCCCGAGGCTGCCGATTGCGGCGCCGGCTGCATCCACGCTGGCTGCTTTTCTTCCGCGCGCGGAGCCGTGGAGTCCAGCACGTTCTTTTTTCTGCTTCTCGTGCTTTTCGATCAGAGTGGCGCTGGCGGGGAAGATCGCAGGAAACGCTAAGAACGGTCCGCCGACCCCCGGCCCAAATTTCTTGGCGAATACAGTGGAAACCCGATGATTGTCCGATAGTCTGCGAATTTATAACCCTCCATATGAGTGGAGAATTTTGTGGAACGATCTACAGATGCACGCGCACCGGAGCGAACCAGCGACCTGGAAGCCCAGCTAGACGAGCTTGGCACGGACCCGCGGCAAGTGGGAGGTAGCGCGGGCCAGAGCGGAGATACACAGTCGCTTTCAGCGATTGAGGATGCCAGCGACGAGTCTGTCGAAGAGCTGGCCCAGACCGAGCAGTCGCTCGAAGCGGCTGCGGTGGAAGGGGTCGAGGATGCCGCCGATCATCCGGGGCGTCCCGTTCACACCCATGAAGAGTACGGTCGCCCGGACGACATACCCCCAGCTAAACCAAGAAGCGACGCTGCTTAAACCTTACAGAAAACAAGCCCGTTCTAGATCCCAACCGTTCTGTGCGATGTTCGCTCAAATATCGGGAAAACCCTTAGCAATCTCGGGGAAGTGCTGTATTGGTACTAGGGGCGAAAAGCGGGACAATTCTTCGTGTCGAATTGATCGCGCTCAAGGAATTGGTGTGCATTCCAATCTGAGAGCTATGTGAATACGACAACAAAGCTCACTTTGGAGGATTGCATATGCGAAAAGTATTATTGCTCGTTTCGGTACTGTTGCTCGGCGCGTGTTGGGCCGCGGCGCAGGACTCTACAAACTCAAGTTCCAGCCCAGCCAGCCCGACGTCGGCAAGTGCGGGTCAAACAGGTTCAGCGACCTCGAGCGGAGCCAACACCGTTGAAGGCTGCTTGAGCGGCTCCAGCGGCAATTACACATTGACTGCTAAGGACGGCACATCTTATCAGTTGACCGGAGACACGGCGAAGCTGAGCGAGCATGTGGGCCACGAAGTAAAGATTACCGGGACCTCGAGCGCGGCGTCGTCGAACGCCGGCGGAACTGCTACCGGTACGGCAGGTGCGAGCGGCAGTTCACAAACCCTTGAAGTCAGCTCCGTAAAACACGTTTCCAAGACTTGCCAGAACGGCACCATGTCCAAATAGTTTCACGCACACTGGATCCACCGGCCCGGCCAATATGGCTGGGCTTTTTTGTTTGAGTTACGGTTTTGAGTTACCGGTTTGAGTTACAAGGTGCAGACCCGGCTTTTGAATTAACTTTACTCGGAATCACGCTGCTTCGCGAGAGGGCGGCTTGGCATGAATGACCTCCGGCTTCCCATGATCTTGCCGGTGAATCTCCTGACTTAGGGTCGGACGCTTCTTGCCGGGCATTTCCGGGATGCGAACGACTCTTCGAGTTCGAGCCGATTCATAAATTGCTTCCACGATTCTTACGTCGGCTAAACCTTCGAGGCCGGAAGGTTCCGGCTCCTTATCCTTGAGTATGCAATCCGAGAAGTAGACCAGCTCGGCGGCGAACTGATCCCGTTTAGGAAAGGAGCGCGTCTCTGTCTTTTCGTCGCGAGTTACCTGCTGTTTGAGCGTCATGGCGTACTCGTAGGCCGGGTCGAAACGCAGTACACCCTTGGTTCCAATCAGCGAGTAACGAGCGATATCGGCCGCACCAAAGCTGCATGTGAAAGTGGCAAGGCGCTCTTCGGGGAAGCGCATTACTGCCGAGGTCATTTCTTCCACGCGCTGGAATCTCTTTTCGCCGTTGTTTGCGGTAACGGCCAAAACCTCTATCGGTTCCGAACCAAACAAATAGCGGGACGCATTAATACAATAGACCCCCATGTCATAAACGGGACCGCCTCCGCGCGTCGTAGGTTCGCTCACACGAATATTATTGTCAGCCACTTGCTGTGAAAACTCCGACGTAAAGATCCTGAGGTCGCCTAGCTTCCCGCTCCTGGCGAGACGAACGGCTTCGAGATTCCCAGCTTCAAAATGAAGGCGGTAGGCGATCATCAACTTCACGTGGTTCTGACTGGCAGCATCGATCATGGCCTGGCACTCTTCGGCCGTAACGGCCATCGGTTTCTCGCACAGGACATGGACCCCAGCCGCAGCGGCGCGCACCGCAAATTCCCGGTGCAAATGATTGGGCAGCGCCAGATAGACGGCGTCCACATTGGAAAGGGCCCGGCTGTAATCTTCGTAAGAGTAGAGGTGCTCCAGAGAATATTTCTTGCCCACCTTCTGAAGTTTGTCCGAGTCTCCAGACACAAGGGCGAAGAGCTCTGAATTGGCCGCGTTCCGGAACGCGGGCAGCATCGCGACCTGTGCAATGTGTCCCAGGCCAACCACAGCGTAACGAACCTTGCGCCTCGATATGCCGCGTCGCGTCATTCAGTCCTCCGAATTTATGAATTCAAGTTTACGTCCACCCAGCCGATTAACTAGGTGCCACCTTACTTTACAACGGGGTTCTTGATTTTGATGCAGTTTCCAAATGTGGAGTGGGTATTCAATTACGCGCGAGCCATCTTGGAGACTGTGGACCGTCAGTCTGGCCTAGGGCCTCCCCACGAGCGCCATAAAGGAAACTGTATGGGGCCGTGCAGGAAAGTCTGGGCAGGCTCTACAGATTCGAAATGATGGTTCCACCGGAGTATATGGCCTAAGAAGGTAAGTGGTGCGCGTGCAAGCCCTGCCGAAGTGAAGGCTGGCTTGCCAGGCGGTGAACGATGCCGAGCCCACGGGAAGTAGTTGCTGGCCTGAAAGCTATTGCCGCTGTGGCGGGTCTTCTTGGTCTGCTGGGGACAGCGGGATTTACGCAAACCAGCGTGAACGATATTCATGTGGTTCCACGCCAAATGTCGCCGGCAGTGGCGAATGCTGTCGCCTCAAGCAAGCTGGTGAATGGATCGCTCCTTCACGTGGTCAAGACCGACGTGAAGCTGGTACTGGTTCCGGTCGTCGTGACCGATCCGATGCAACGGCTGGTGACTGGGCTTCAGGCCGAGAATTTCCAACTCTTTGAGGGCAAGAAACCGCAAGAGATCCGGCATTTTTCCAGCGAAGATGTGCCTGTTTCCATTGGCATCATTCTCGATACCAGTGGCAGTATGCACGACAAGATGGGTCGGGTACGCGAAGCAGTGACGCAATTTTGTGAAGAGGCAAATCCTCAGGATGAGTTTTTCATGGTCGTATTCTCCGACCAACCTCGCCTGGTAACGGATTTCACAACCGCCCCTGAGGATCTGGAAAAGGAACTCCTCTTCACGCAACCCAAGGGCCGCACCGCACTGCTCGACGCTATCTACATGGGCCTGGGCAAGATGAAACAGGCAAAGCATGCCAAGAAGGCCTTGCTAATCATCTCGGATGGCGGAGACAACCACAGCATCTACATGGAAAAAGAGGTTAGGGCCGCGGCCAAGGAATCGGACGTGATGATCTATGCCATAGGGACCTTCGACCGTTACGCCTCCACGCCGGAAGAAACGCGGGGACCGGCACTCTTGTCGGAACTGGCGGAGCCTACTGGCGGGCAGGCGTACACCTTGCAGAATACGATGGAATTACCAGCGGTTGCCCGTCACATCGGCAGAGCGCTGCGTACCCAATACGTATTGGGATACCGTCCCGAGCAAATGCCGCGAGACGGGAAGTGGCACAAGATCCAGGTGAAGCTGAGATTGCCCGGGAAACTGTCGTTCTTGCGTGCGCGTGCGAAGACGGGTTATTACGCGCCCGCGGAGTGACCGGACAGAATGTCCCGCGCAATTGTGCGTTTTCCTCAATCTTTTTTCGATTCACTGTCTGCTCCCGTACGCTACCGAACTTATTTTTTCACCCTACTTCTTCCAACCAGGTTTTTCCAGAATCCCTGACGACAACTACCTTGGAATCAATCGCATCACATCTGGTCCATTGCGAGCAGTGCGAGTGATTGCAAACGGTGGCTATCGGGAGCTGGCTAAGTTAGCGTTTCACATCGGTTCGGCGGTTACGTATGCGCTTGTTAAGTCTCGTTTTTCTATTCTGGAGCGCAGCCCTGTTTGCGCAACTGGCGCCAGCAAGGCCCCAAGCCGCTTATAACGGCCAGAATGTGAGCGCCATTTCGCTGATTGCAAATCCCCACCGCGACCTGAAACCCCTGTTTCCGTTTGTGGCTCAAAAGGTAGGCACTCCGTACTCCCAAGCCACCATTGAGGCTATCGCGCAGGCGTTGAAAGAGGCGGGAGGCTTCCCACGGGTCGACGTAACTGTCGAGCCTGAGATTGCGGGCTTACGAATCAACTTCTTGTTGGAACCCGCCTACTACCTTGGCGTTGTCGACTTTCCCGGCGTCGGAAAGTACTTCGCGTATACCCGGCTTCTCCAAGTGGTAAACCTTCCCGATGAAGATCCTTACGATCCGGCGCGAATTCCAATCGCTGAGACCGCGCTCACGGACTTTTTGCACAAGAACGGATACTTCCAGGCAAAGATTCACGCCGAACCGAAAATCGACGACGAACACCAACTCGTCAGCGTGAGCTTTGTGGTCGACATGGGAAAGCAGGCGAGCATCTCCTCGGTCGAGGTCCAGGGACCTGACAAGCCCGAAAGTGCCCAGTTACTGCATTCCGTAGAGTCGTTGCGGGCACGGCTCTCTGGGGGATTGCTGAAACCGGGAAAACCCTATGCCCCGGCACGAATCAAGGAGGCCACCACGCTGATGAAGAGAACGCTGACCAAGCAGCGCAGGCTGGCCAGCAGCGTTCACGAGAATCCGCCGCAATACAACGCCGAAACTAATCGGGTGGATGTCTCTTTCACGGTCAGCGTGGGACCAGTGGTCACGATTCGCACGGTCGGCGCCAAGCTGACAGTCATTCCATTTCTGGCCGGACGGCAGATGAAAAAGCTGATCCCAATCTATTCCGAGGGCACTGTCGATCGAGACTTAGTTGAGGAAGGGCAGCGTAACCTGACCGACTACTTTCAGAAAAAAGGTTTCTACGATGCCAAGGTGACAACAGATTTCAAGGAACAACCAGATCAAATTTTGATTGTCTACAACATCGACCGCGGCAAGAAGCACAAAGTGGATCGCATTGTGTTTCGTGGAAACTACGAAATATCCGCGAAAGAACTGATGGATCAGCTTACGGTAAAGAAATCGCACATCTGGACCCATGGACGCGTCAGCCAGAAATTGCTCAAACAAAGCGCCAACAATATTCAGGCGCTCTATCGAGACCGCGGGTACGAAGAGGTAAAAGTGAAACCTCAAATCCTGGATCGCGAACCTAAGATCGACGTAGCTTTCGACATTGAGGAGGGCACTCAAACGATGGTGGAGGATGTCCGGATTTCAGGAAACGAAAATATCGGGTCCGAACAACTCACTGCGCCCAAAGGATTCCAACTCCGAGCGGGTGTGCCTTTCTCTCCGCGCAAGCTTGCGGAGGATCGAAACCGCATTTCGGCGAACTATCTGAACCGGGGCTATCTCAATGCCGAAGTCAAAACCGTAGTGCAGCAGAATCCGGGCGATACGCATCGCGTGAACGTGTCCTACCTGATCACGGAAAACCAGTTGGTGCGAATCAGTGAGGTCGCTTATCTCGGACAGAAACAAACGCGGCTATCGCTCATCAAGAGGACGGCGCAGATCCCCCCTGAAACGCCCATGCGCCGGGATCAGCTGTTGGCAGCCGAAAGCAGGCTCTACGATTTGGGCATCTTTGACTGGTCCAGTGTGGGTCCCCGCAAGCCTATCTCCGATCAAACGGACGAAATGGCTCTGGTGAAGGTGCACGAAGCGAAGCGCAATGAAATCACGTATGGAGTCGGGTTCGAAGTGTCACACCGTGGCGGAAATATTCCGACTGGCACAGTAGCCCTTCCGGGAGGGGGCGGCAGCATTGGGTTAGGTGGCCATCAGATCGCGCCCAGCCAGTCCACGTTTGCCAGTCCTCGGGGTTCGGTCGAATACACACGCCGCAACATGCGAGGGTTGGGAGAGACCGCAAGCGCATCGCTCCTTTTGGCGCGCCTTGATCAGCGAGCTGTGACGACCTATTCGCAGCCTCACTTTATCGGTTCCCAATGGCAGTCGCTGACCAGTTTCTCAGTGGAACGCAACAGCGAGAATCCGCTGTTTACAGCCGGACTGGGTGATCTTTCCTTTCAGGTGGAGCGCCTCATAAGCCGTAAGGAGAACATCCGTCTGCAACTCCGCTACGACTTCAATAAGACCACCCTGTCGCATTTGCTGGTGCCAGAGCTTGTGCTCGACAAGGACCGCCACGTGCGGCTCTCGACTTGGTCGGCAACGCTGATCCGGGACACGCGCGATAAGCCGCTAGACGCGCATCGCGGATCTTTCTCGACAGTGAACGTGGGAATTACACCCACGGCGTTTGGCTCAAGCGCCAACTTCGCCAAACTCTTTGGGCAATACGCTTACTACCAACCGGTGCGCTCTCTAGTGTTTGCTAACAGTATCCGCCTGGGATTTGCAACTCCATTTTCTGGAAGTTTCGTCCCAACCAGCCAAATGTTCTTTTCCGGGGGCGGTACTTCATTACGCGGATTCCCCATTGACGAAGCGGGACCGCAACGATTGGTTCCGTTCTGCAATGTGCTCAAAGGGGAGTCCGGATGCGTGGATGTGACCGTACCGGTCGGCGGGCGGCAACTTTTCATTCTGAACTCAGAGGCGCGCTTTCCTCTGGGGATTGCCAAGGCGCTTGGCGGCGTTGTCTTTTACGACGGCGGCAATGTATACAGCGCAATCAACTTTCACAATTTCGTCAACAACTATAGCAACACGGTTGGACTTGGCTTGCGTTATGCAACTCCGATTGGGCCAGTGCGGTTTGACATTGGACGCAATCTGAACCCTGTGCCGGGAATCAACCCGCTGCAGTATTACATCACCATCGGGCAAGCCTTTTAGGGGAGGGTCATGAATTGGAAATGGTGGAAACGGAAGATCGGTTGGACGCTGGCAGGATTGCTAGCGCTGCTTCTTATCGCGGTGGTCGGCGGATATTTGTATCTGCGCAGCAACAGCTTTCAAAGATTCGCGCTGAGCAAAATCGTGGAACAGGCCAACCTTGCGACCGGCGGCAAGACTCAGATTGGGGGACTGGATTTTGATCTGTCGACGCTGACCGCGCATCTTTATGACATCACTGTGCGCGGCACGGAAAGGCCCGATCAGCCTCCGCTCTTGCACGCAGACGAACTGACTGTCCGGCTAAAAATTCTGTCCGCGTTACATCACCAAGTTGCGTTGCGCGAACTTCTGATTGATCATCCGGTGGTCTATTTACAGGTCACTCGTGAAGGTAAGAATAATCTCCCGTCGGCTCCCCCCACTCAAAGCGGCAGTAGCACCAGCGTCTTCGATCTGGCAGTAGAACATGTCCAACTGTCGAAAGGCGAGGTCAACTACAACGACCGAAAGACTCCACTCGAAGCTGATCTGTATGACCTCGGAACTGACATTCATTTTCACACTCTCGCCAAGAGCTACGAAGGCGCTATCTCGTACAGCAATGGGCACGTGAAGTATGCCCAGTACGCGCCTCTTCCGCACAATTTGCAGTTGAAATTCAACGCATCGCCCGACCGATTCAGCCTTGAATCCGCCACGCTTAAGGTCGGATCTTCTGCTGTGGAACTTCGTGCCGGTGTTTCGAACTATTCGAATCCCGTGGCCGACGGCGACTATCAGATTCAGATTCATGCCCAGGACTTCGCCACGATGTCACCGACGACCCGCCCCGCAGGCGACGTTTCCTTGACTGGCAAACTGCACTATCAGGCAATCGGAAACCAGCCGCTTCTTCGGAATATTTCTGTCAACGGCAATCTTGCGAGTGAAGTGCTTTCGGCGGTGGCCTCAGGCAATCGCGTGGAGCTGCGTAAGTTGCAGGGAACTTATGAACTGGCTGCGGGAAACTTAGAAATAAGAAATCTTTCCGTGGATACGATGGGCGGCCGCATTACCGCGAATGCACAGATGAAGCATCTCGATACAACACCAGATTCTAGGGTCCAGGCTGCGCTGCATAACATTTCTCTCAGGGACTTACAGCGATCTCTGCGAACCCAAAGCGTTAACGGTGCGACTGTTTCCGGAACGCTGGGTGGAACGGCGCAGGCCGCGTGGAAGGGGAGTATCGCCAACCTCCGCGCCCATTCAGACCTGACGTTGAAAGCTGTTGCCAGCAACAAATCCAATCCATCGGACGGCCGGGTTCCGGTCAATGGCGCGATTCATGCGGACTACGACGGGGCTCGTCAAACAATCTCGTTGCGCGACACGAGTTTGCGGATTCCCTCCGCGACACTGACCGCGCAGGGGACCATCAGCGACAATTCCAGCTTGGTAGTTCAGGTTGCGGCAACCGACCTTCATCAACTCGCGGCATTAGCTTCATCTTTCCGTTCCGCCCCCTCGCAATCCTCGCCAGCCCAAATCCCGGCGGTCTCAGGTTCCGCGAACCTCAACGCTGTTGTCAGTGGCTCGATGAAAAGGCCAGCAGTGACTGCCCAGCTGAGCGCTCAGAATTTGCAGGTGGAAGGCAGCCAGTGGTCGACGGCCAAAATGCAGATGCGTGCGACTCCCTCGGAATTCGCGGTGCAGAGTGGATCGCTGATCAACGCGCAGCGGGGACAGGCAACGTTCAGCGCTAACGTCGCCCTGCGAAATTGGGCGTATGAGCCTTCGAATCGGATCGAAGCGCATCTTGACGTGCAACAGATTCGGATCGCCGATCTGCAGCGTCTCGCGAACCAGCACTATCTAGTCTCCGGCGATTTTTCGGCGAAGGTGTCGCTGGGAGGCTCGCAACTCAATCCCGTGGGTTCAGGTTCGGCGCAGATCACAAATGCTCGCGCCTACAACGAGCCGATTCAGAACTTCGTAGCGAAATTCAACGCTACAAACGGCTCCATTGTTTCCACATTGAATCTGGCGGTCGCGGCCGGAGCCGTGGAAGCAAATTTGTCTTACACTCCCAAAACCAAGGCATACACCGTCCGTCTGGATGCGCCATCGGTGGTGCTGGAAAAGCTGCAGACGGTGAAGGCAAAGGATTCGTCTCTCACTGGAACTGTCAGCGCGTCGGTGAATGGAAAAGGAACTCTCGACGATCCTCAACTCACCGCGGTGATTCAGTTGCCTCAACTCCGGGTCCGGCAGAGTTCCATCTCGGGGTTAAAGGCGGAGCTGGATGTCGCTCATCATTACGCCGATCTCAATCTAAATTCCAAAGTGTCGGAGGCTTCGATTCACGTGCACGGCCGCGTCGCTCTGAGCGGCAACTACTACACCGAAGCGGTTATCGACACGAACACCGTCCCTTTGGATGCCCTGGTGGCGACCTATGCACCCAGTATCCCGCAAGGATTTAAAGGGCAGACCGAGCTACATGCCACGCTAAAGGGGCCGCTGAAAGACAAGTCGCAGGTTGAGGCGCACCTGACGATTCCGGTCCTAAGTGCCAGCTATCAATCGCTGCAGATTGGAATCGCCAGCCCGATGCGCGCGGACTATTCCAACTCAGTTGTAACGCTGCAGCCCACGGAGATTCGAGGCACGGGCACATCTCTTCACCTGCAAGGGCGGTTGCCGATCGGCGGAACCGCCTCTCCGACGCTGTCCGCAAATGGATCGGTCGATGTCCGCATTCTGAAGATCCTCTCGCCAGACGTAGAGAGTTCCGGCACCGTAGCCCTGGATGTACGCGCCTCCGGGTCGGCGGCCAACCCGATAGTCGCAGGACAAGTCGAATTCAAGAACATATTTGTGACGACCGCTGATGCTCCGGTCGGCGTCGAGAAGCTTAACGGCACATTGGATATCTCAAACGATCGGGTGCAGGTGTCCAAGATGACAGCGCAGGTAGGAGGCGGCAAAGTTTCTGTCGGCGGCGCTATCACCTATCGGCCCGCGGTGCAGTTTAATCTTGCGCTGCAAGGACAATCGGTGCGTCTCCGCTATCCCGAAGGTTTGCGGTCGCTCCTGGACGCCAATCTTGCGTTTAGCGGCACGACTCAAGCCTCGACTTTGAACGGGCGGGTTCTGATTGACAATTTGTCCTTCACCCAAGACTTCGATCTCGCGAGCTTCGGCGATCAGTTCAGCACCGGAAGTGCTCCCGCCCAGCCTGGATTCGCCGATACCATCAAACTTGCGATTGGAGTGCAGTCGCAATCCGATCTAAACGCGACGAGTTCGCAGATCAGTATCGCCGGGCGAGCCGCCCTGCAGGTGGGAGGAACCGCCGCAAATCCAGTGATTACCGGTCGCACTACCCTCACCTCGGGCGAGTTGTTCTATCGGAACCTCCGTTACCAGCTTCAAAAAGGTGTTATCACGTTCGATGATCCGAATGAGACGCATCCGGTATTGAACGTCTCAGTGGGTACGACCGTCGAGCAATACAATCTCACACTCACGATGCGAGGTCCGCTCGATAAGCTCACGACATCCTATGTTTCCGACCCGCCACTAGCGACCGCCGACATCATTAACCTGGTTGCCCGCGGCAAGACCACACAGGAGTCGGCTGCCTCGAGCCAGAGTACCGATTCCATGATTGCCGCTCAGGCTGCCAGCCAGGTGAGCAGCAGCGTGCAGAAACTCGCGGGAATCTCCAGCCTGCAGATTGATCCGTTGATCGGCGGCAACAACCAGAATCCTTCGGCCCGCGTGGCCATTCAGCAGCGTGTTACCAAGAATCTGCTGTTCACCTTCTCGACGGATGTTTCGCAACCTGGAAGCGAAATGGTGCAGGGCGAATATCAGGTCAGCAAGCACTGGTCAGTGAGCATGGCCCGCGATCAGCTTGGCGGAGTTTCCGTGGACGGCCGATATCACACTCGCTTCTAGTTAAAGCTGGAAGCGAGCTAAGCCGCGTGATCGAGAGTGGCTGGTTGTGTAATGCGCTCTCGGTCGTCGGAGATTAGGCTCTTGGGCGGCACGCAACCCT
>Ga0193751_1000490_pt1 | contig 30860 bp, 23 predicted proteins | sample L1c2metaG_FD_143050 | JGI IMG/M metagenome (GOLD analysis project Ga0193751, IMG submission 143050) | Soil microbial communities from a riparian zone of the East river system, Colorado, United States - L1c2 | ecosystem: Environmental > Terrestrial > Soil > Riparian zone | place: USA: East River... | reverse complement strand
TTATTTTTTCTTTTTTTTTCTCCCCCCCCCCCCCCCCCCCCGATTTGCGCTAAACCATTGAAACATAAGTACTTACTTCCATCATCTACAAAACAATGAACTTAGCGTCGAAGTAGTCCGCTCTGGTTCGATCAGGTGCATCGAGCGCTCGCTGCCTATCCGGTCCTCATTTTCGAGTATGGCGAAGGGGAGTGTCTATGACGGCGGTCACTGTTGAATGTGATGAAAAATCGGCGGGGATAAAAACGGCGACTGGGCGCACTTCTCTCCTGCCGCGCAAAGCGAGGCCGAACGATGTCGGCTGTTCCTCAGGCCCCCTTCGGCTCTCGCTCAGGGCAGGCTTTCTCGAAAAGCGCGAGAAGGGGCGCACCCCCAGTTATTTCGTGTCAACACTCGAAGATTTCTTGTTCGTGCGCGCCAAAAAACTTGCATCACGGACGCGCCACAACATCCCGCACGGACATGAGCACTAGTTGCCCGCCGGGACGGATCTCTGGCCGAGAAGGAGTAGGAGCATCGAACCGACCTATCACCGTTGCCGTGACAGTGTATTTATCGGGCACTATAGAGTGCCGTTTGCCTTCGGGCTCTCTGTATGCCTGTACGAGACTCCAGAACTTCTTGTACTCCTTAGGTCTGTTCTTCCATGTCACATCAGTTGATTCAACAAGCAGGATCCCGGCTGGCAATTTTTCCCTTGAGCTACAATTCTTGTCATAAAGAGCGTTTGATTCGAGACCGGCAAGAACGTCCGCACGCAATTCGATGATCTTGCCATCAAAAGAGCCTGGGTTGGAAACGACTTCGCAGATTGTTGTCCTTACCACGTTCCCTGCTCCTTCCGGTTTACCTGCGGCTACCTGCGCCTCTGCACAAAACGTACAGGCAAGCCAATAAACGGTCAGAAGTGACATCAACTGAAGCGAGATTCTGACCCTGCCTTTGCTGCGAACGATCATCTCCACAATCTCCTTTCGGCCATGACACGGTAAGTGCAGAAGCCATGCGTGTTCTAAGGCCTGGCTCTTCAACTTAGGGTCTTTCCCAGTCAAACGTTCCCGGGTTCTCGGGCGTGAGCGTGTAGGGCGGCCACGCAAGAATCGTACGAATAACCCACGCATTGTTTTGCCTATTTTCGTCGGCGGGTGGCCCAGCCTTCCGATGGCAAACCACACAGAGGGTGCCCCATCCTTCGCGGCCTTTTGCGAAGGGTGGGTGGCAGACTGACCGCACCATGGGCTTGGCCTTTCACGCCGCGTGTGCGCGAAACGAAATCTGCCCCCAACCCTCATTCACCCGCACCGGCCCAGACTCGTCGAGAAAATAGAAGCGATAACTGCTCCAGCGCCAATCCTCAGGTGTCGCGGCCAGACCTCGCTTCACCGGATTGCGGTGCATATAGCGCATTTTCTCCACCCGCTTCTTCTCTGTCCAAACATTGAAATCATGGAAACGAGTCTGCCAGAGCGGCGCGCGCAGGCATCTCGCCAGACAGCTTGATCTGGCGCGGATCGCGCGGTTTCATTTTCGGCAACAAGGCACGAGCCGTGCGCTGCTTCAATACTTGCATCACCGTGGAAGGGGTCCCGACCTCGGGCTCGCTCAGTAGCAAGTGGATGTGTTCCGGCATTACGACATATCCCACCACCACGAAGCGGTAGCGCTGGCGAGTTTGTTCTAACACGGAGAGTAATCGGTCGCGGCTCCGGGCGGAGCGCAGAAGAGGGAGGCGGCGATAACAAGAACACGTGATAAAGTGCAAGTGATCGGCGCCGTAGTATCGATGCAGGCCGCGAGGCATGACAAGCATTATGCTATCAGCAGCATCGCGGCCCACCCTTGCAAAAAACGCAAGCCTGCAGCCGGGCAACTTTCCCGCGCCTCTTAACCCTTTTCCCTTGTTTCATATGCGCTGATTATATGTATATAATGGTACGTACACTACGGCAAGTACAGTGTTTCACGTGGAACATATCTCCATTTTGCAAAACAGCAGGCTTTCTCAAAGAGCGCGAGAAGTGGCGCACCAGAGTTATTCTCGTGCCAACGCTCAAAGGCAACCCGCGCTATACTTCCTCGCTAGAGTGGCCGACCCGCCCAATCCGCCGCGGAAAGTCCCAAGCTTCAAGCGACCGTGGAATCCCACCCTAACGTCGAAAAGCACGACGTTAGGATGGGCCACCCCTCCAGGGGATATTCCCCTCGCCGGACGGTGGTCATCGGCTTACTCCTATGCTTTGCTCGGAGTACTGAGTCTGGCCTGCCTGCTGCCTTTTTCAGGTCGTGCCTTTTCACATCGATGACCCGCTATTGTTTTCGCTGCGCGTCAAATTACCCAGCACCCCCTTGACCCGTACGGCTTCAATGTCATCTGGTACGAAAGCCTGGATCGGATGGCGGACGTTACTATGAACCCGCCGCTGGCTTGTTACTACGGAGCGGCTGTCGGCCGAATTGCCGGATGGTCGGAGCGCGCATTTCACCTCGCATTCCTGGCGCCCGCGCTCGCCCTGATTCTCGGAACCTATCGCCTGGCAAAGCATTTCACGCGTCTTCCAATCCTGGCTGGGTTGGCCACGCTTCTTACCCCCGGGATACTGGTGTCGGCATGCAGCGTCATGTGCGACACGTTGATGGTGGCGCTATGGGTGTGGGCGGTGATTCTGTGGATCGAAGGCCTCGAGCCGCGAAAGGGCTGGTATCTGGCGGGGTCCGGAGTTTTGATTGCGGCGGGCGCTTTGACGAAGTATTTCGGGGCGGCGCTGATTCTCCTGCTGGCGGCTTACTCCCTGGCACGCCTGCGGCGCTTCGGAAACTGGATGTGGTATCTGCTGATTCCCGTCGGCGCGCTCGCGGGCTATGAACTCTGGACCCACGCGCTCTATGGGCAGAGTCTGCTGGCGAGCGCCGCTCATTTTGCGCACGCGAACCGAGGACATGCTTCCCGGTTCACGAGGACGTTGGTCAGCCTTAGTTTCACCGGAGGCTGCACGCTTTCCGTGCTTGCGTTGTGTCCTCTTATGTGGTCTCGAAAGGTGCTGGGCATCGTTGCCGCCGGCAGCGCCCTGGGTGCCTCGGCGCTTATTTTTGGATGGGTAAATTTATCGGAACAGTTCGCCAATAAGTTGACGCCCCATCCGCTCCATCCGCTTCTTGCCCATTGGGAGCTGATCGGCAGCCAGTTAGTGCTCTTTATCGCAGGCGGTGTTTTCACTCTGGCCCTGGCGATTGCCGACTATCAGAATAGACGAGATTCGGATTCGCTGCTGCTGGGGCTGTGGGTCGTCGGTACATTCGTTTTCGTCAGCCTCCTGAACTGGACGGTCAATGCCCGGTCAGTGCTGCCGTTGATTCCCGCGGCTGCGATACTGGCGATGCGCCGGCTGGAGGCAATGCCCCACGCGTGGACTCGCAGCCTGAAACTGCAAGTTGCTGGCGCACTGATCGTGTCTGGCATTCTGTCGATCTGGGTGGCTGGCGCGGATACGCATCTCGCCAACCTGGGGCGCGAGGCCGCCCAAAGCATCCGCGGGCGGACCAGTAATGAAGTTGGAACGCTCTGGTATGAAGGGCATTGGGGCTTTCAGTACTATATGGAGCAACTGGGGGCCCGGCCCGTCGATGCCGAGAACTTCCAGATTCGCCCCGGCGACTTTGTTGCTGTGCCGGAAAACAACCTTAGGTTCGCCGGTTTTCCGCCGGATATGTCTTTTCAGAAGGAAGCGGTTTTGGAGCTTCCCAATCCGTCCGGGGCAGCACCACTAAGCTGGCAACTGGGTGCCGGCTTCTACACGTCTTATTGGGGTCCGTTGCCATTCGCATTTGGCCCTGCCCCGCCGGAGCGTTACGTCCTAGTTAGGGCAAGTCCGGTTCGCTAACCAGGCAACTCGCGACATTTCCCGTGCAACTAAAGAATTAGTTACCTTTCGCGTTATGAAGCGTCTAAGGTGCGTGGAGGGCCTGCGGTGCCGCCGAGACAATCGGGAACTTTGACCGAAGCCGAGCTGCGGATCATGAATGTGCTCTGGCTCAAGGGGTCGGGCACCGTCCAGCAAGTGCTTGATTCTATTACTCAAAAGCCTGCTTTGGCCTACAACTCTATTTTGACCACCATCCGTGTGTTGGAGAGAAAGGGCTATTTGAAACATTTAAAGGATGGACGGGCGCATCTGTATACGCCGCTGGTGGGGCGGAAGGAGGCGACGCGCTCGGAGATACGGCACTTGGTGAGCCGGTTTTTTAAGGACTCTCATGAGCAGCTCGTTTTGAACCTTCTTGAGGATCAGGGTATCGGGGCAGAAGAGATCGGCCGCCTGCGGCAGATGCTGGATGAGAAGGGCGCCGATTTGACGGAAACCGATTTAACCGAAAGAGATCGGGGCGGCGCGAAATGAATTGGCTTTCGGTTCAGACCGTGGCGCAGATCTCGGTCGAGCGCATTCTCCACGCGCTTCCCGAAGGATTCCTGATCGCAATCTTTGCCTGGGCGTTGCTGCGGGTTTTGCGAAGGCAAAATTCGGGAACCCGGTTTGCCGTCTGGTTCCTGGCATTGCTGACCGTCGCGGCGCTGCCTGTGCTGGGCGGTATCGGCGAAGGGCGGGCGCCGATGGTGGCGGGGATTTTGTCCGGGATGGCTTCGGCAAATTCGTGGGGAAGCCTGCGGCCGGCGATCACGATCCCCGGTCGCTGGGCGCTTTTCGTCTTTCTTGCCTGGGCCCTCGGTGCGAGCGTGGCGATGATGCGTTTGGCGGCTGGGCTTTGGCGACTGCGGCGGCTGCGCGGGAGCTGTACTCCTATCGTTGCAGCAGATCTTGATCCGGCGGTGCGAAAAACGGTGGAGGCGATCGGCGCGTCGGGGTCAGTTATCTCAAATTCAATCTCAAATTTAATAACGATCGCCACGTCAGAGTGCGTGCGCGTGCCTGCCGCCATCGGTTTCTGGAAGCGGACCATTGTCCTGCCGGCCTGGACGTTGCGAGAACTGCCGGCCCAAGATCTGAACGTCATTCTGTTGCACGAATTCGCACACCTGCGGCGCTGGGATGACTGGACAAATCTTATTCAGAAAATCGTGCGCGCTTTATTTTTCTTTCATCCAGCGGTGTGGTGGATTGAGAAGCGTATCTCGGTGGAACGCGAGATGGCGTGTGACGATGCCGTGCTGGCGGAAACTGCCAATCCGCACGGATACGCTAAGTGTCTGGTTTCGCTGCTGGAGAAGAGTCTGGCGCATCGTCTAGCGCAGCGCTTAACGGACAAACGATGGTCGATGGCCCAGGGAGCTGTACACCGGGCCCGTGAGGCTTCGCTGCGGCTGGCGCAGATTCTCGACAAGAACCGGCCTGCGGCCATCCGCGTCTGGAAACCCGCGCTGGGCATGGTCGGCGCTTTCTCAGTGGCGTGCCTTATGGCGCTGCCGCTCGCACCGCAGTTTGTTGCGTTTGATCGCGGCTCGCTGACCAGCCACGGGGATCCGGTGGACTCGGCTGCGGTCAGCCCGTCTTCGTTCCCATCGTTGCCGTCCTCCAGTGGAGAGCCGGGCGTCCCCGCCCGGCTGGACGGGCGAGACGCCCGTCGCTCCACTAAACGTCCCCATGCTGTTGGCGGACAGCATTTTGTTCCCGAATCGGTAGTTTCTGCACGTTCGAACGCGGCACCGCCGCGCGAGCGAGTGGTCGAGGCTGGCACAAGCGCCGATCAGGAAACCGTGCCGGAATTTCGAACCCTGATCTTTATCGAAGCCACGCAGTATGGGAACTCCGACTCGGCGGTGTGGAGAGTCCAGGTCTGGCGAGTGATGTTGGTGAAGACAGGCCGCGATACATTGGCGGGAGTGGCTGTGGCCCATTCGACTTAGCCGCAAAATTTTTTTGCACCGAGCAACAGATAATTAGTTTCACGGGAGTTAGTTTCACACAGTTAGTTTCACAAGGAGAAAAGAAAATGAAGAAGTGGATAGAACGTAGCAAAGCAGTCGTAACGAGGCATCTGGCAGTGGCCCTGATTGCCGTGGTGGCAGTCGGGGCGGTAGCGACGTTTAACTTTGCGAAGTCTGCAACCGCAGCGGTTGCGGCTCCGGCCGCGGCGGCGCTTGATGATAATAGTGTCGGAGCATTGCTGACCCTCGACCGGGCAATGGAAACCCTGGCGGCGCGAGTTACACCGGCGGTAGTGAATGTAACGGTAGCGTCGAAGGTCAACGCGCAGCAGGGCGACGCGGGTGCGGAAGGTATGCCTGACATGCAGCAATTTTTCGGCCCGGGCAATCCTTTTGGCCGCCAGTTTGGTGGTCGGCAGTTCAGTTTTCCGTCGCAGCCTCAGAACAGGATGGAACATGGCCTGGGTAGCGGCGTGATCATCTCCCCTGACGGATATATCGTCACCAACAATCACGTTATCGACGGAGCGGTCGACATTCGCGTAACCATGAGTAACCGGGAAGTCTTTCCAGCTAAGTTGGTCGGCGCCGATCCATTGACGGACCTCGCAGTGATCAAGGTCAATGGAACCAACTTACCGAGCGTGCCCTGGGGTAACTCGGCCAGCTTGCATCCGGGACAAACGGTGCTCGCATTCGGGAATCCGTATGGGTTCCGCTTCACGGTGACGCGTGGCATCATCAGCGCGCTGAACCGTCCCAATCCTGACGCAAGCGATCGACGCAAGCCGGGCGAGTTCATCCAGACTGATGCCGCCATCAATCCCGGGAACTCGGGCGGAGCGCTGGTTGACGCGCGCGGAGAACTCATCGGAATCAATACCTTCCTGATTTCATCCTCGGGATCATTCTCAGGAATGGGCTTTGCGATTCCTGCTCAGATTGTCCAGCCCACGGTGGAGACATTGATTCGGGACGGCAAAGTAACTCACGCGTATATCGGAATTCAGATCGCGGACGTTACTCCCGACAACGCAAAGTTCTTCCAGATGAATAAGGCTGAGGGAGCGCTGATTAGTCAGGTCGAGCCGGAAGCGCCTGGAGCGAAGGCTGGACTGCGCACTGGAGACGTGATCACGGAACTCGATGGGAAGCCCGTGACCGACGCTGGACAATTGCAAATGACGGTCGGACAAAAACGGCCGGGTGAAACGATCCATCTGCTGGTGATGCGTGATAGCAAGCCAACGAGCGTTGCTGTGAAACTCGAAGCGCTCGGTGGCGGCAGAGGCACGGAGACTGCCGGCGGAGAACACGGGAAGGGGCGTTGGGGGCTGAGTCTCGGCGACTTGACCCCGGACGTCCGGAATGAATTGCAAGGGCAAGGGCAGGGACAGGGACCAGTTCATGGCGCCGTTGTCGAGGACGTCCAGCCCGGCAGTCCGGCGGACAATGCGGGCTTGCAGCGTGGGGACGTCATCATGGAAGTGAACCGGCACTCCGTGAAAGCCGCGTCCGAGGTGGCACAAGCATTATCTGGGGTGCCAAGCGGGCAGGATGCGCTAGTGCTGGTGTGGTCGAACGGGGGCAGCACATTCCGCGTGTTGCATCCTTCGCAGGGCTAGCGCGGTCGGGCTAGCCTTATTATTGATGATCGTTAATTATGAATTATTGACGATCAGTTGCGCGCTGTGTTCCGCCCTGCATCAAGTTGGGTGGGCGCAGCGCGCATTTTCTTCCTAATGCGCGCCTTTCATTTTTCGGACGGCATCTCAGCGGTTTGACGGACAACAAATAACAAGAGAGAGAAAAGCAGTCTCCGTCCGGCGAGAGCGAAATGCGCGAGGCAGATGAAGAAGTTCGCCCGCCTGCTCCGGAGGAAATTCCGGGAATGCACAAGAAAATCGCTTTCACTCATATCGCTATCCGCGCCATTCTCAGTCGACTTGGCGGGCCCTTATAAGGCGTTCTCCTGCGCCATCTTCTAACCGCTTTGAAACTATGGCAAATGCATGTTCCGTTGTCAATCGGGATGGTCGCGGCCCCGTTCTGGCGTCATTAGAAACCCAGTAGTTTGTGTAAACGCTGCATCTTGGGGGGTCGCGGAGTTACGTTCATGGTCACCTTACTCCGCGCACTAATTTGGGGTCGCGTTTCATGAATTCGCCGTCCAGGTATTTATCCACGATCCTATCGCTGTAGACGTCATAGATGAGATGAAGATGTTCGGGGCGCCAGTCTACGCCGCGCCAAATTCGGCCTGAAGTTTTCTGGGCTACCGGCGGGTTGAAGGTGCCGTTAACTCCGGCCACGACCAGTTCTGGCAAGTCCTCACCCACGGCAACGACGGCGCGACAAGCCAGATCGTGAATGCCATCCCCGCGAACCAGTTCCGCGACTGCCGTATGGACGATGTCACCACCGTCGATCGCCTGAGTCAGGGTATGGACCGTCATGCCCGACATCTGCGGCTCGAGAAAATAGCTCGGCCAGAACAAGGTGACGCCGCCGCGATACCACGGGGAAAGGCCTCCGTGGACGTTCCAACGCTGGCCGTGGGCGCGGCTGAGCGTTTCCTCGCTAAGTTTGTGGACGCCGTAGGACATGAGCAGATTGGGTTGAAGCCGATCGATGAAGTCCCACACGCGCGGCGTATTCAGTTCGCCTTGTTCGATGATTAGAGTCTCGACGCCGAGCGGCAGTTCTGGATTGGAGAAAAATCGCGATTCGGCAGCGGCGCGTCCCGCGAAATGACGGACGAATAGATCGCTGATGTGTTGATTCAATCCGGGAGGTGGGTCGGGAATGAATGCTTCCCGGCGCTCGATGATCAAGCCGCTCAGCAGATTGCTCTTGGCTATTTGGCGCGCTATGTAGGCATGCCTCGGGTGACTTCCACACATGAACAGAATTCCCATTCGCTCTCTTATCTTCCTTTGTGGGCCAGCAGCCCGGATTGCTCAAGCTTTTCGACGACGTCGGAGAGTCCGCTCAGCTTACAGCCGCACCGTGTCGCGATGTCCATCATGTCCTGGTCGCCATCGGCGTAGTTGAGGACCGTCAGCATACGGTTCAGAAACTGTCTAGAATCGACCAGGTCGTCAGTGGAATTTGTCCACGTGGCCACACTGTTCTCGTTGGGGTACAGCCCCCGCGGTCCAAGCTGTGGCTCGCCATACGGCTTCAAGTTAACGTAGCAACTGCCCATCTCCTGGGTCTGAAGGATCTGCTCGACTTCTTGAATACTCCGGACGAGAGTTGGTATCCCCATGAATTCTTTCGTGTCCAGCGAGTTGTGGTATCCAGCGTAGAAGCCGTAGAGGGTGCGAGCCAACTGACCGACCGGCAGATTGAATCCCGGGGAGCAATATTGTCGCTCATCGGAGCCTTCGACGGGATCGAATGGCCGGATATCGACCGCATATTTTTCACGGGCACGGAGGTAGCGAACGGTACGATCCGACAAACCGTCGCCCTTACGACTCAACTTGTAGGTAAGGCGCTCCGCGGGACCGCCAAGGCAGGTCAGAACTATGCCGGAGACCATTTTTTCCCGAAGATGGTCAGCGTAGCGATGCAGGTAGCACAGGGAGCCGATCGTTTCGGGATTCAACAGGAACCGGTAGGTGAAGCGGCGACGAGGCCACTTGCTGATGCAGTCAAACAATCCGAGCAGGACCAGTGGCCCGCTGAGTTCGTTATTGGCCAGGGAAGGATGACAGAGGTAGGAGGTGAGGAGAATCTCATTGGTAGAGTCGCCGGGCAGCACGCATTGGGCAAACTGAACGCCACCGTTATTCGAAAAGTCGCTGTCAATGTAAGCTTGGTACTCGCCGTCTTTGAGCGTATGAAGTTGACGACCGGGCAGGCAAAAGCCCCAGGTACGCTTGTAATAACTGGTGACGTATGGAATGGCATCGGGATAAGCGGGCACGCAATGGAGGTGCGGCTTGAGCTCTGCCAGACTTAGTCGCCGATTGATGGGCTCAGAGTAATTGAGGACCGACAAGGTACTTTGCTCCAGATCCGCGACCACCCGGCCGTCCGGAGCGGTTAGTTTCGCGCTGCGGATATTCCACTCTGGCGGCACCGTCCAATCGAAAACGGTAGTCCCCGACGGCACGGTTTCGATTTCCAGCGGCATATGCCGTTGAAAAATAGCGAGGCTGCGGCGAATCCCCTCGCCGGTGATGCTACGGCAAATCGGGAACAGCTCGTCGAACAATTGTTCGAGAATATCCTCGGTCATCTTATTTCGCGCTCCGGGGTCACAAGGCTCTTTGGTACAAAAGCCAAAACGGTCCCCCGACCATAGCACAACCGATCTTTAGAAGGTTTCCTGGTGACAGACCTCCCACCTTCCTCTTCGTGCTACCAGCGATCTTGTAGGAGGGGACGGATCTTCTCATCATAGATGCGCCGCACCCCGGTCATTACTTCGTCGGTAAGGGGCGGCAGGTCCGAAGCCCGGCAGTTGTTCGAAACCTGCTCCGCCCGCTTGCCACCGGGAATGGCGCAGGTCACGGCGTCGAACATGAGGATCCAGCGCAGAGCGAACTGACTCATCGAGACGCCGGCGGGTACGAGCGCGCGCATCTCTTCCACCGCCTCCAGGCCGACGTTGTAATCGACGCCGGAAAATGTCTCTCCCATATCGAAGGCTTCTCCGTGGCGATTGAAATTCCGGTGGTCGTCGGCCGCGAAGGTGGAATCGCGATGGAATTTACCCGTCAGCAGACCGCTGGCGAGGGGCACGCGGGCGAGGATGCCTACTCGCTTGTCTTTATCCTTATCTTTATCTTTAACTCGCGCGAAGAATTCGTCCGCGGGACGCTGGCGGAAACAGTTGAAAATGAGTTGCACCGTCTGCACGTTGGGGCACTCGATCGCCTTGAGCGCTTCTTCGATCTTCTCGACGCTCACTCCGTAATAGCGAATCTTGCCCGCCGCCACCAGGTCATCCAGAATTCCGAAGACCTCAGGGCGGTCATACAGCGAACTCGGTGGGCAATGAAGTTGCAGCAGATCGAGGCTGTCGGTCGCAAGATTCCGCAAACTGTCTTCGACCCACATGGTCAGGTTCTGACGGCTGTATCCTTCGACTGTCTGACGCGGCAGACGGCGTCCGGCTTTCGTGGCCACCACGATCTCGCGCTTTTCGCTCTTCTTGAGTTGGGCAATCAGACGTTCGCTGCGGCCATCGCCGTAGACGTCGGCGGTATCGATAAAATTCACTCCGCAGTCGATGGCTTTGTGCAGCGCAGCGAGGGATTCGTCGTCCGAAACGCTGCCCCATGCGCCGCCGATGGCCCAGGCGCCAAAACTGATGTCCGAGACTTTCCAACCGGTGCGTCCGAGTTGACGGTAGTGCATGGGTCCTCTTTCTTGTATAGAACGGCCTTGTATAAAAGAGCTGGGACTCCGCTCTTGCGTCGGAACTTCGGCACTGGAGTCGGACTTCTAAAGTGTAACTTGAGAGTCGAAGGTGCTGCTGCGAACCCCACGGGATGCCGTCGCTACGCTAATGCGAAGCATAAACAATTCGAATTGGACTCAGTACAAACCAGATACTAGAGTCTTTAGTGCGGCTAAATATCGGAATAGCGCAAGCGCAAAACAGCAACTTGGCCATCTGATATGCACACCGTGGTAATCAACAATCCTGCAGCTAATGTAGAGCAGTTCCGTCTTTACCCGATAGAATGGTCTGTAGGATATTTTTCCCGACCCTCTGGGCGTCCGCTCGTTATTGGGTGATCGCCATTGGGTGATCGGTCGGAACACCCAAGGAATTTAAGCGAATGGAGACAAGGTTGGACCAACCGAACAATCCAGTTCAGGATCAAGACCACGCTGCCTGCTCTCTCGATGCCAGCTATGTGCTGACGTGGGACGAAATTGCGAACTTGGCGGCGGAGCCCGGCAAACCAGCTGAGACTCTGATGAACGTGGTCGCGCTAATCGCCAGGCGGTTTGGCACAGATGTTTGCTCCGCCTACCTGCTGGAGCCAGACCGCGCCAATCTCGTTCTGGCGGCGACGCTCGGGCTTCGCCATGAATGCGTTGGCAAGCTTCGCATGGCGGTCAATGAAGGACTCGCCGGCCTGGTCGCTGAACAGGTCCGCCCGGTGGCCGTTGAACACGTCAGGAATCATCCTCGCTTTAAGTACTTCAAAGAAGCCGGCGAGGATGATTATCAATCGTTCCTTGGAGTCCCCCTCATTGATCGTGGTGTGCTGCAGGGCGTCCTGGTGGTTCAAACCTTGGAGCCGCGTATCTTTCCGGAGACAGAGATTCGCCAGCTCACGGAGGCCGCGACCCGGGTTGCGCCCATAGTGAGCGAAGCCCGCATGCTCGACCGTTTCATCGCGCCCGCTCAAGAACGGCTCTGGGCGCTGGCTCGCAACCTGTGGTGGAGCTGGGATTATGATTCCGCCAGCTTGTTCCGCGATCTCGATCCGCTGCGTTGGAGTCAGCTCAATCACAGTCCGGTCTCGCTGCTGAACGAGTATCCGCTACCGAAACTCGAAGCACGCGCAGCCGAACTTGTCCTGCACAGCCGGATCAACTACGCCTATCGCCGCCTGCGCGAGTATGAAGAAGCGGAGCGGACCTGGGGCGCGCGCCACGCCGGTGTGCTACGACCCCGTCCCGTGGCTTATTTCTCCGCCGAATTTGGCGTGCATGAGTCTCTTCCGGTGTATTCCGGTGGACTTGGAGTTCTGGCCGGCGATCACATCAAGAGCGCCTCTGATCTTGGGATCCCTCTGGTTGGCGTGGGCCTGTTTTATGGCCAGGGATATTTCCGCCAGCGCCTCGATCGCGATGGCTGGCAGCACGAAGAGTACCTCGAGACCGATGTAAGCCAGCTTGCTATGGAAGCGGCCATTGGGAAAAACGGCCGGCCGGTTGTGGTGCAGGTTAATACGCGCCACGGCGCCATTTACGCAAAAGTCTGGCGCGTAAAAGTGGGTCGCTGCGATTTGTTTCTCCTCGACTCCGACGTGGAAGGCAATACTCCCGAGGACCGCGAGATGACCTCGCGTTTGTACGGAGGCGACGGCCGCGTTCGCGTGCATCAGGAACTGCTTCTGGGCGTCGGCGGCCTGCGCGCTCTGAAAGCGCTTGGCATCACACCGGGAGTTCTTCACCTGAACGAAGGACACAGCGGATTTGCGGTCCTCGAAGCGATTCGCCAGCGCATGGAAGAAGAGGGCATCAGCTTCGACATGGCGGTGCCGCGGGTTGCGCGGGAAGTGGTGTTCACGACCCACACTCCGGTGCCCGCCGGGCATGATCGTTTCGACGCCGATCTGATCGAAGAGCATCTCGGACCTTTGCGCGAGTCTCTCGGGCTTTCCAAGGCAAGTTTCATGGCGCTGGGACGCGAGAATCCCGAGAGTGACGAGCGCTTCTGCATGACTGTGCTTGGCCTGAAGCTTTCGCGGCGTGCTAATGCGGTTTCCTCTCTGCATGGGGAAGTCTCGCGTGCCATGTGGACTGGACTGTTTCCGGGCAAACCGGAGGACGCGGTTCCCATTGGACACGTTACGAACGGCGTCCATGTTCCTACCTGGTTGGCTCCGCAGATGTTCCGGCTCTACGACCGGCATCTGGGTACGGGATGGCATCTGCGCAGCAGCGAGGCGAAAATCTGGGAAGGCATTGACAACGTTGACGACGGCGAACTCTGGGAGACGCATTTCAATCTGAAGTCGCGAATGATCGAATTTGTGCGCCGCCGCGCCGTGAAGCAAGCCGCGCGCCGCGACGAACCGCGCGGAGTACTGCAGCAATTGGAACGCGTGCTCAGTCCCGACGCCCTCACCATCGGTTTTGCGCGCCGCTTTGCTACTTACAAGCGCGCCAATCTGTTTTTGGCCGATATCGAAAAAATAGCGAGCATGGTCAATGATCCGAAACGTCCGGTGCAGTTCGTGTTTGCGGGGAAGGCGCATCCTCTCGACGAACCGGGCAAGCGCGTCCTGCAGCAGATCGCGCAGTTGATGCGCGACCCGCAGTTTGCCGACAAATTCGTCTTCGTCGAAGACTATGACATCAACGTCGGCCGACATTTGACGCAGGGTGTCGATGTCTGGCTGAACAATCCGCGGCGTCCGCTCGAAGCTTCGGGAACCAGCGGCCAGAAAGTCGTTTTGAACGGCGGCTTGAACCTCTCGGTGCTGGACGGCTGGTGGGCGGAAGCGTACGACGGCCTGAATGGCTTCGCCATCGGAAACGGCAGAACTCACTCCGAGATGGATGTTCACGACACGCGCGATGGGGAAGACCTGATGAGAGTTCTGCGCGAAGAAGTCATTCCGCTGTACTATCAGCGCGATCGCGACGGCCTGCCGCGCGGGTGGATCCAACGCATGAAGCGCACCATCCGCACCCTCGGCTGGCGCTTCAACGCGGATCGCATGGTGATGGATTACACGCTCCAGTGCTATGTTCCTGCAGCTGGCGGCACATCGAGCGACTCGCGGCTCAGACTGTAAGAAATCCCCCCTCCTCGACCGCCGACTCCTCGACCGTCGAGGTGGCTTGTGTGGTGACGGGGTTACGGCCCGTGTCGCGGGGCGGAGCCCCCATAAGCGCTAACTTAAGCTTGTTGGGGCTAGTAGTCGACCTTCAACACGCGATGGTGGACGTGCGGCAGGTTTCTAGACGGTAGCTTTCGAGTTGCCGACTACTCAGACCGTTGGATTACGAAACCAAAGAGAAGTTCGCTGACTATTTGGTTGCCGTGCTTCCAAACGGTGGTGCTGGTCCACCGCGTAGATAGTCAATAAGGCGAGATATTTCAGCAACAATTACATCGGGCCTGTCGAGTGGAACCATGTGCCCGGAGTTCCGCGCGATCACACGCCAGCTCAGAGGAGAAAGGGCCTTCGACGCCTCCTGCTCTCCTTCCCACACAGGAATGTAGGACAGCCCTCGCGGCGTCATCCCTTTTCGCAAATGGGGATCTCGCGTGATGACAAGGAGAGGTATGTTGCCGAAGCTTATAAGCCGTCCAGCCTGGTTGGATGATTTCTCGAAATAGTTCAATTCGCTCTCGTCGGTATCCACGTAATCAGGTCGGCACGCCATAGCGTTGTACTGGCCTGCCCAGCCTGGAAAGTCCTTGGCCTGCACGGAACAATGACCAAGCAGGCGCTCCCATCCCGACCAAACGCGTCGTCTGTCTTCCCATAGCTCGCGTTTGGCATCGCGCTTGTCCTCTTCATAGGCGACCCGAAAGCCGGGTAATTCGTCAATCTGTCGGGGTGAACTAGCGTCAATCAATGCGACGCCAGCGACGTCAGCCGGAAATTCTCGGACGTATTCGCGAACATAGAGGCCACCAACGGAATGACCCGCCAATACGAACGGGCGCTTCAGTCCAGCCTTATCGAGCAACGAATGCAATTCCCGAACAATCGTTTCTGCATCTCGCGGACCTTTGCGCGGCTCGCTCCAGCCATGTCCCGCGCGATCATATGAGCAAACCCGTGTTATCTGCGAAAGGTCCGGCTGCACCTTTCGCCATAGCGACCAAGGAGCGCTCGCAGCAGCTTCCATGACGACTGCGGGTGCGCCTGTGCCTGAGCAATCAATGTGCATCTGCAGTCCCTCGACGGCATAGAAATTGCCGGGGACCGGATTACGCTTATGCTGCCACCTCGCCGCCGCCAGATTCCAAAGCGAGAGCGCCAGTAGAAGCAATACGCAAACCGCCGCACTTATAACAGCAGACCGCGCGGCACTTCGACCGAACGAGCGGTGCGCATGAATTGGCAATGCTTGCGATTTCATGGGGATAGTCTACATAGGGCGGGCCATCTATCACGAAAGCTTTCTGGCCTTACGGCAAGCGGTAGTGCGAGCGGCAACGCAGCTTGCACCTGCGGGTTCATATTGGACCGGAATCGAAACCCAATGTCATTGTCGCTCTTGCTTGGCCACGCCGCATAGCCTTTCTTATGGGTGCCTAGGTCCCTCGGGGCTTTGATGTACTGTGCAATTGCTTCCGAGTGACGGGCAACGCAGAAGCAAGCCTGCCTTAAGTTAGCGCTCATGGGGCGGAGCCCCGCCACCACATGGACCTGTTCGATTCGCGGACCCGTGGAATCTCGAACCGCAGTTTCAACTTGACAGCTTGATCAGACCATTTACTATAGATGAATATTTATGCATCATAATGGATAAATATGCCTCAACGAAGAAAATTAGAATAACCGAGAGGTCGGGGCGACTGGAAGAGAATCTGATGGCGGCCAAACTTAAAACCGCGGTGCTCGGCGCGACCGGCTATTCCGGCCTCGAACTCGCTCGCCTTCTTGGCCGGCATCCGCGGACTGACGCGCCGTTGCTTTTGCGGCGCAAAGCAGAGAGAGAGACCGACGGACCCGCCGCTGGATTGCCGCACATTTCTGGCAATGGCTCCGGCAATGGCAATTCGCCGGTCCAGCCGTTTTCGTGGTCCGCGTTGGAGCAACGTGGCGTAGAACTGTTGTTCCTGGCCACACCGCACGCCGTTTCTCGCGAACTTGTTATCGAGGCGATGACGCGCGGGATGATGACGCGCGGGTTGCGGGTCGTCGATCTTAGCGGCGCGTGGCGGTTGAAACAGGAACAGCATCGCGCCATCTATGGCTTCAAAGATGCCAACGCCCAGACGGCAGCGGAACTCACGGATCGCGCCGTGTACGGTCTGCCTGAATTGAATGCGGACCAGATACCCTCGGCGGCTCTGGTTGCGAATCCAGGGTGTTATGCGACTTCGATCATTCTTGCGCTGGCGCCCTTGCTGTCGGCTGGCATTGTGGATTGCGAGCGCGGCATCATCTCCGATTCGAAGTCAGGCGTATCGGGCGCCGGCAAGGAACCCACGGCGCGTACGCACTTCGTGTCGGTGGCCGACAACTTTTCCGCATACTCCGTCTTCGGACACCGTCATACCGGCGAGATACTGGAACAATTGGCGCTCAGCTCCAGCCAGTTGATTTTCACTCCGCATCTTTTGCCAATTCCGCGCGGGATTCTGTCCACGATTTATGTTCACCTGAAGCGCGAAATGACGGCGGACGAGATTCAGGCTTGCTTCGGCGATTTCTACAAAGGCAAGCGCTGGGTGCGCATTTTTCCCGCGTCGAGTTTGCCGGAAATCCAATTTTCTGTGCACACAAATTATTGTGATCTGGGTTTCTGCCTGGCGCGCGATGGCCGGCGGCTTGTCGTGGTTTCCTGTCTCGATAACCTGCTTAAAGGGGCGGCCGGTCAAGCCGTGCAGAACATGAATCTTATGTACGGCTGGGACGAGGCGGAGGGCCTGCAATGAAAATTGTCGTCAAGATCGGCGGCGCCGCGCTGGAAGATAAAGTGACCCTCAAGAAATGTGCGCAAGCGGTGGTGCAGCTCGCCCAGGACGGACACCAGGTCACCGTCGTGCACGGCGGCGGCAGCGCGCTGACACGAACTCTGAAGCTTCTCGGGAAGACGAGCGACTTCGTCCACGGACTGCGCGTGACTGACGCCGAGACGCGCGATGTTGCCTTGATGGTGCTGGCCGGCATCGTGAATAAGAGTCTGGTGGCGGCGATTGCTGCTGCCGGGTGTCCAGCTATCGGCCTTTGTGGCGGAGATGGCGGCGTCTTTCGCGCCCGCAAAAAACAAGACGCGGAATACGACTTGGGATATGTCGGTGAAATCTGCTTTTCCGAGCCACGCTGGCTCCGAGCCATTTGGGCGGAAGGTGGAATTCCTGTGCTCTCCTCGGTTGCGCTCGGAGGTGACGGGCAGTATTACAACGTGAATGCGGACCAGATGGCGGCGGCGTGCGCCATAGCCTGCGAGGCCGACGCGCTGATTTTTCTCACCGACGTGGCCGGTGTAAAGCAGGCTGACGGTTCGGTGATGCCCAGATTGGATACCAAGCAAGTTGCCGGGCTTATTGACGAATCCGTCATCAGCGGCGGCATGATGCCTAAGCTAGAGGCCTGTACTCAGGCTCTCAAGAGCGGCGTGGGGCGCGTGCGCATCCTGCCCGCAGCGCAGGTCGAAATGCTGCCGCTGTTTTATTTCACCAAGCTGGAATGCGGTACAGAGGTGCTGAGAGCATGAGCCTCGCTTCTGTCTCCCGCATGGAAGCGAAGCTTTTGCTTCCCACCTACGAGCGCCAGCCCATCCTGTTTGTTCGCGGGCGCGGCGTGTATCTATGGGATTCTCAGGGCAAGCGGTACTTGGATTTCCTGAGTGGAATCGGAGTCAATGCGCTCGGCCACAACCACCCTGCTGTCCAGGCGGCGATTAAGCGTCAGGCGGGCCGGTTGATTCATGTCTCGAATCTTTTCTTCCACGAGTATCAAGCGGAACTTGCGCGGCTGCTGACAGAAATCTCCGGGCTTGACCGCGCCTTCTTTTGCAACAGCGGCACCGAGGCTTGGGAAGGAGCGCTCAAGCTCGCCCGCGCCTTTGCGCAAATGAATAATCGCAACGGCAGCAAGGCAAATCCGAAGACGCGCATTCTTGCAATGGAAAACTCTTTTCATGGACGCACTTTCGGCGCGCTTGCCACCACCGGTCAGCCGAAATATCGGGCTCCATTTGTTCCGCTCATGCCTGGCGTGAGTTTCGTCAAGTTCAATGATCTCGACGACCTGCAGCGAAAATTCGATTCCGGAGTCTGTGCCGTGTGTATCGAGACCATTCAAGGAGAGGGCGGAGTTTGTCCAGTCAATGCGGAGTTTCTAGAACTCGCGTCGCGCCTGACCAGGAAGAGCGGCGCGTTGCTCGTGCTCGACGAGATTCAGTGCGGGCTCGGCCGCACGGGACACCACTTTGCTTATCAGCATTATGGAGTTCTGCCCGACGTGGTCACCGTCGCTAAGCCGCTGGCTTGCGGCTTGCCGCTAGGCGCCATCCTCACCACCGAACGGGTTGCGAGTTGCATGCATCCCGGTCTGCATGGGACCACGTTCGGCGGAGGACCGCTGGCTTGCGCCGTTGCCATCGAGTTCCTGCACGAGGAGAACAAGTTGCTGAAGCATGTGCGCACGCTGGGCGAATATTTTCACGCGGCGCTCGAAGCGCTCGACAAGAGACACAAATCGATTCAGGACGTTCGGGGAGCAGGCCTGATGCTGGCCGTGGAGCTGGACTCGCCCGAACTGGCGAAGGCGGTAACGAAGCAACTGCTGAAAGAAGGGATTATCATCAATCGCACGCACGAAACCGTGCTGCGCTTTTTGCCGCCTTACGTGATTCAGAAAAAGCACGTGGATCAACTGGTTAAGGCGCTAGACGCGGCGCTGCGCAAGAATGCAGAATCCGCTTACGAAAAAACGCCCAAAAAAGAAAAAACCGTCACGCCGCGGAACAAGGGAATCCATGCGCACGCGTGAGGCGGTCCTGCCCGACGCTGAGCAGATTCACGCTCTCATCGCGGCCTACTCCGGCGACGGCACTCTCCTGCCTCGCACGCTGGCGGAGATCTGTGAGAACGTCCGCGACTTTATTGTGCTTGAGGATGACGGACGCATTATCGGATGTGGTGCGCTTCACCTCTATGGGGTGCACCTGGCCGAGATTCGTTGGATTACCGTCGATCCCTCGAGCCAAAGCAACGGTGGCGGCAGACGGCTGGTCAAGGCGCTTCTGGCGCAAGCGGAAAAACACAGAGTCACCTGCGTCTGCCTGTTCACTCGCATTCCGGAATTTTTCTCGCGCCTGGGATTCGCTATCGCCGCTCATCAGGATCTACCTGACAAGATTCATAAGGACTGTTATCAGTGCCCCAGACTGTATCGCTGCGACGAAGTAGCGATGGTCCGCGGAGAGGTGCCCACGTTTGCAATCTTGCCGCCGCCAAAGAACTGGTTGAAGATTCAGGCATGACCTCGCTGCGCCGTTCTCCTGAGACAATTCGTTTGCCGGTGGGGTTCTCTTTCTCTGCTGTCGCCGCCGGCATTAAAGTCAGTGGCCGGCCGGATCTCGCGCTGGTGGATGCTGCCGGTGGGGCGACTGCTGCCGCTTTGTTCACCAAGAACCGGGTCGTCGCCGCTCCGGTGGAGGTTGGGCGCGCTTCGTTGCTCGCAACCGGCGGCCGCGTTCGAGCCGTCGTCGTGAACTCCGGCAATGCCAACTGCGCTACCGGACGCGCCGGCGTTCAAGCCTGCGAACGGGTTTGTCGCGAAGCCGGAAAGCTGTTTGGCGTGCCCGGCGCCGAAATCTTTCCTTCCTCGACTGGCATCATCGGAGTTCGATTGCCGGCGGAAAAAATCTACGCAAAGTTGCCGGAGCTTATCAACCTTTCAGGGCGACCGCCGAGCCAGCGTGGCGCGCTCGCCTTCGCCCATGCCATCATGACCACCGACACGCGGGCTAAGATCGCGTCCGCGCGCTTCCGCGTGAGCTCAAAAGACGTCACCGTGTTGGGTATTGCGAAGGGTGCGGGCATGATCCATCCGCAGCTGGCGACCATGCTGGTGTACTTGTTCACCGATGCGGGTGCGAGTCCGAGTGAGCTGCGGCCTCTTCTGCGCGAGGCGTGCGACGAGTCGTTAAATCGCATGTCCATTGACGGCGACACTTCCACGAACGACACCGTGCTTCTGCTGGCTAGCGGCAGGAGTGGTGTTCGGGTGAGGGACGTTGGCACTCGGAAGAAGTTCTCCGCGGCATTGACCGCAGTATGCCAGTCTCTCGCCGAGCAGATTGTTAGCGACGGTGAAGGCGTGCAGCACGTGATCCGTTTGTTCGTCGAACAGGCGCGGGGCAGGGAAGAGGCGTTACTGGTGGCGCGGACGATTGCCCATTCTATGCTGGTCAAAACCGCGTGGGCTGGGGCCGATCCGAATTGGGGACGCATCCTCGCGGCGGTGGGACGGTGCGGCGCGCCCATCGATCCATCTCGCGTCCAGATTTTTATTGGCAGCCAGAAGGTATGCCGCAATGGAGTCGCCTGGGCGTTCAACGAGCGGCAGGCTCACCGCAGTCTCGCACAGCCTGTCTGCGATATTCGTGTGCAGCTGGGGCGCGGACAGGAGTCGGTGAGATTTCTTACCACCGATCTGACCGCGGAGTATGTGCGGATCAACGCCGATTATTCCACGTAGACAGGTCTCAGGTGTCAGGTCGCAGGTCGCAGGAAAACCGAAGGCAAGTTCAGGTTTGTTCCTGAGACCTGACACCTGCCTCTAGAAGCTGAACATCGCTTGCAATTCAATCTTTCGGTTCGCCGCGGCGCTTGAGAACGGGCCACCGGCCAGGGCAATCGACTGTCCGAACGAGGGCGAGGTCAGCGTGCCGACCGGAGTTGCGGCATTTACTTTATTCAGAATGTTCCGCGCGTTGACGCTGAACGTCAGACTGTAGCGCCTAGTGGTTGCTGGTCCCCCGCCGCCGAACCCGCCGCCGGGGCCTCGTCCGAAGCCGCCGCCTCCGCCCCCGCCACCTCCGCGTGGACCGCCGCCTCCTCCACCCGGACCGGCGCCCGGCTGCGCTCCGCTCTTTCCACCAACTTCGGGACCGAAGCCGAATGATTTCGCCAGCCGCAGATTAAGCGTGAAGTGATTGGGGCCGGTTAGATAGTTGATGGGAATCGGAGTGTAGGCACTGGGTGGAATCACGTAGTGGAGACAAGCGGCTGCGGTCGGGAACGGACACGAACCCGGAGGATTGGCGCCGAATGCGGGTCGGTCATTGAACAGGGAATCGTTGCTCAAGTCCTGGCCCACGGTAACGTTGTAGGGCGAGCCGGAATTGAAAATCATAAACGGACTCAGGCGAAACCCGCGCGGCAGTCCGATCGTACCTCCCATAAATACCCGATGCCGCATATCAAAGGAAGCTCGGCCGTAGTCCGCCGCCAAATCGTACTGATTCGATGGGAAACTCGAAGCGCCGGAAGCATCGCTGTTCGCGTAATTCAGAGAGTAGTAGCCGAACAGAGACAGCTTCGCTCCGGCGCGGATGTTGAAATTCGCGATCAACTGGTTCTGCCGGAATTTTCCGTCCGAGACGTATTGGTAGATGGGTCCGGCCGCCGGGTCTGGAAGCGGCCCGGACGAGTACGGTGTTCCGGGCGGAGGGGCGTTGACGTTCAGCGACAGAAACTGATGCACGCCGCGCGCGTTTAGATACGAAACCGTCACGTTCGCGATCTTCGTGACCTGACGCTCCAGACTAAAGGCGGTTTGCATGATGTATGGAGCGTGCAGCTGAGAATTGATCTGGTAGATTGCCTGTGTCGTTGCCGGCAACGTATCCACCGGCGGCGGAGTCGGATAAGGCGGAGTGGGCACGACGTACTGTTGCTCTGTGACGCCGTTCAAACGGTTTGCATTCAGAATCAGATCCTCGGCGAAGCGGTCGTAAAACAGGCCAAAGCCGCCGCGCAGCACGGTTTTTGGCGCGCTCTTGCCGCCTCCGCCTATGCCCCACGCAAAGCCGAGGCGTGGCGCCCAGTCGGCATGATCGTGAATTGCGTTCTGCGTTTCAAAACGCAACCCGCCGCTGAGAGTGAAATTGGGACGCACCTTCCAGTCATCCTGTAGGTAGAGTCCCGCATCCACCATCGTGACGAGGAGGTTCGGAGGCGCGCCGCTCGGGGTGGCATTAACCGAATACTGACTCGGCATCCCATTGTTGAAATCCGGGAGACTCGGAAACGTATAGGTACCATTGAAGCCAGCGCTGGACACATTAAGTTCGTGAATTGCGCGCAGGCGTCCTCCGAATTTCACGAAGTGCTTGCCCTGCGATATCGAAGTGTAATTCTGCAGTTCGTAGTGATCCTGGTGGTCGGTCTGCGTTCCGGCACTGCTGCCGCCGCGTGTGAAGCTCCCAAGTACGTTGATGCCTACTGCGGTGCTTAACGGAGTCTGCCCGCTGTTGTCACGCAGATACTGGAAGCGGGTTTCATTGATCATCTTCGCTCCTAGGATCTGCGTGTCGGTGATCTGGACAGTGTGTTCGGTGGAAGTGGTGTCGTAGCCGGCCTCGGGCAGCACTATCCCGCCGACACCGGCGTTCTGCTGCGTGTCACGGTAAAACTGATAACGGGCGGTGAGCGAATTATTGGGGGTGACCTGGTAGTCGATGCGCGGACTGATGTTGGTGCGGGTCCTTGGATTGGGAACGCTCTCGCTCAGGCCCAAATCCGGCGTGTTCACGACTGCGATTTCATCGATGTTGCGGCGCTGCACGTTGAAGAAGAATGACGCCTTCTTGTTGATGGGGCCGCCGATGTTTCCCATATAGATTACGGAGTCGTAGGGCTGCTCTGCGGCGGCGCCGAGGAAAGGATTGCGGCTGTTCATCGCCGAACTGTTTCCCTCAACGGAGAACTGTCCGTGGTATTTGTCGGTGCCGGGCTTGGTGAAGATTTCGATTCGCCCGTAGCCCAGCTTGTCGTATTCGGCCGAGAATGGATTCTGATTGATGCGAATTTCGCGAATCGATGATTTCGGCGGAAGCTGTCCTCCGGTAAACCCATCGATGTAGAGCTGGCCGCCATTGGGACCGGCTGACGGTCCTGCGAGCGCTTCGAGGTCCGATTGCAATTCGTCAGGATCGTCGGGAAGAGCTTCCAGATCTTTACCGCTCAGCACGATCGCACTCGCGTTATTCGAGGGGTTGACGTCGAGCTGCGGACCTTCTTCCTGCACGTTGACTTTTTCCTGCTCCACGTTGATGTCGAGCATAACGTTGAACTGCGCGACCTGGCCCGCTGCTACGTCTACATCGTTCTGCACAAAAACGGCGAATCCTTGCGCATTCGCGGTGACTGTGTATTTGCCCGGCGCGAGATTTCCGATTTCGTAATTGCCGCCGCGGTTGGTGGTGGCCGAATGGGTTTGGCCGCCGGATACCAGCACTGCCACCGCGGCGTTCGGAACCACCGCGCCTGAGGGATCGGTTACTTGGCCGCGCAAAGTTCCAGTCGGTGTTGATGACTGGGCCGGCGACTGTGCCCACGCCGGCGCGGAAGGTCCGATAAGCGTCGCGGAAATCAGAATTGCCGAAATCACGTTTGCCGAGATCAAGACTGATAAGTACTTCAACACACACCCTATTCTTTCCAGGCAGATCACATTCATTGAGAACATTGAGTGAGATCTGTTCACTGCTGCGTGGCTTCTTCTCCACCAGACGCGTTTAGCGACCACGGTGAAAGCAGCGTGGATGCGCTTTGATTTGGCGACGCCGTCAGGATGGCGTCCACTCCCGCCAGCAGCGTGATCGCTGTTACTGCGCCCGCGCCCGAATCGGTCCCCTCGGTCGAGACGATCATCACGGCATCGCCCTTTTGGAGGTCCGCCAGCGCGCTGTTGGGCAAACGGCTCAGCATGCGTTGCAAATCCGGAGGACCATTTCCGCCCGGCCCGCCGCCCGGCACGTTCGCCGCTTGCGCTTCTGCAGACTTCGATGTCCGGGCCCTAGCCGCTCCCAGCGCACTGTCTTGGTCTTTTATACTTTGGCCGTTACCGCCCGGTTGATCTCCGTTCCCGCCCGCTGTGCCTTTCAATCGCATCGCGATGCGTTGCGCCATCTCCGCCGGCAGCTTCTTCATCTGCGAGTCGGGTGACACTTTCACGACCACTGCGCTCTTGCTGATCGCATCCTGCACCGTTATCGTATTGCTGGCTGCGTCGATCGCCTTGATGGTTCCCGCGATATTCCGAAATGCGCCGGAGACAATTTCCTCCGCACTCACTTCGCTGCCATCCGGGTTGCGAGTTCCGCGTGCGCGCAATTGATCTCCCGCCTTGATGTCAGTGACGGGCGTCGGTTTGGCATCGTCGAACTTCACCGAGCCGGAAGAGTAGCGGCGCAGGATCGTGTCCTTCGTAATGTGGACGGCGATAATCCGGTTCGCGCCTATTCCGCTGGATGAAATTGTGATCGTGCCGGTCGCCGTGTCAACGCTAGTGACAAGACCGCCCACGCCTCGCTTCTGCCAATCGTCGCGGTCGTGCTGTTGCTTGGCCGCCACATCGGCCTGCTTCATGACAATCACGGCTAGCGCAACGATCGTGTGCTTGTCGCCATCCGTCGATGCCTGCCCGCGAACCAACACGCGATCTCCCGTCTGCAAATCTTGCGGCTGCATAGCGGTCGCGTTCTTCAGATCCTTTTCTCCTGGCGGCACGCGCAGGATCTTCGTCGAGCCCGTCAGCTTCGCAATGATGTCGCCCTCGCCACCGGATTCCGCCGCGACCGTGATCGAATCCGCCTGAATGCTCTTGATTGTTCCCACGGCCTTGACGATTTGCGCGTCTCCCGAACTGCCAGCTGGCTTGCCCTGCGCGCGAAGGTAGCCCGGCGCCGCTAGCGTCAGAGTGAGCGACGCCGTTAGCAGGCACGTCGTGAAAAGAAACACACCCGGCGGGCTTTGGCAGAAACATCGCATGACGTAACTCTAGCATTGCCAAACTCAGCAGATTTAGCCTTTACGAAGTTTTACCTGCGTTGACGTTGCTTTTACAGGGTCGCTGGCAACTGCAACTCTGTTGCCGCGCATCCAGTCATTAGTAACCAACGATGGCAAAGAGTTCATCTTCATCAAAGCGCGCATCCTTGTGGACGCCGGTTACCTATGCGGTGATCGCCGCGTTGGTCGCCCTTCCTCAAGTCGGCCCGTCGATGCGGGCTCAGGATGCCGCTGCCACTATCGCCGTCGACGTCAAAGTAGTCACGCTGCCGGTCACCGTTCGCGATAAACATGGCAAGATCGTCCGCGACCTCACCAAAGACGATTTCACGCTTCAGGAAGACGGCCGTCCGCAGACTATCCGCTATTTTTCTCAGGAAGCGAATCTTCCGCTCACGCTGGGTCTGCTGGTTGACACCAGCCGCAGTCAAACCAACGTCCTCGACGCGGAGCGGAACGCGAGCCGCAGTTTTCTCGATCAGATGCTCGTGCGAGAAAAGGACAAAGCCTTCCTCATTCACTTCGACCGTGAAGTAGAACTGCTGCAGGATCTGACTTCATCCCGGGAAAAGTTGCAAGCGGCGCTCGAATTGCTGAAGACGCCATCGGACCGCGAGCGATCGAACGACCCCAATGACTCCCCTGATTCTCGCTCAGGTTCGGGATCGGGCTCCCATCATGGCGGCGGCACCCAGCTTTACGACGCGGTGTTTCTGGCGTCGAACGAATTAATGAAAAAGCAGCAGGGCCGGAAGGCTCTCATCATTCTGTCGGACGGTGTCGACCGCGGCAGCAAGACCTACTTGGAAAGCGCGATCGAGTCTGCCCAACGTGCCGACACCGTCGTCTACTCCATCTATTTCGCGGATTCTCACCACGAAGACCGTAACGAGGGACAGAGGCGAGGCGGCGGAATGGGCCGGGGGGGCGGCGGTTGGCCCGGAGGAGGTGGGGGCTGGCCCGGTGGCGGAGGCGGATATCCGGGCGGCGGTGGAGGTCGCGGTGGTCCCGGCGGAGGACAACGTCATCCGCAAGAACCGCGCGCCGACGGCAAGAAAATTCTTGAGCGGATTTCCAAAGAAACCGGCGGACGTTTCTTTGAAGTCTCTAAGAAGGAATCCGTCGGCGAGATCTACAGCAGTATTGTCGAGGAACTACGAACCCAGTACAGCATGGACTATACACCCGACAAAGACAGCGCAGCCTCCGGGTATCATCACGTCATATTGGCGGTGAAGCGCAAAGACCTTACCGTGCAGACGAGAGAGGGATATTACGCAGATCGGTAGTACGTGGAGCGCGTGAGTCAGACGGTGGAGCGACGGGCGTTCGCCCGTCCAGTTTCGAGGTGGCCGGGCGGGGACGCCCGGCTCTCCACCGGCTTCGTGTGAAAAATTATTTTGCGGCTAGTTCATCGCGCAGCGCCTGACCCAGCGCGGCCTGCCGATCGGCGCTTAACTTGGCTCCGCCTGAGGTCAGATACAGGACGTCAATCGCCATCTGCCCCTCGGTCTCGATCAGCGCAATTTCGATATTGCACTCATGCTTCGAGACCAGCGAGCACATCCGATAAAGCAGTCCCGGACGATCCTGCGTCAGAACCTGAACCAGCGTGCTGTGCGCCGAGCAGCTATCGTCGAATTCAATCTGCGTCGAGATCTTGACCTTCGTGGCGTCCGCCTTCTCCGATTTCAAGCGATCGCGCAGCAAGCCCGCCACGTCGGTTTCTCCTTTGACTACGGCGGCGATACTTTTTTTCAAACGCTCCCATTCCTGCAGATTCATCTCCAGAGTTCGAAAGCGATCGGTGAAATAGAAAGTGTCCACCACCATGCCGGCGGCATTCGAAAATGCGTTCGCTTTCACAATGTTCATTCCCCACGCGGCCAGCGCGCCGGAAACGGAGGCGAACAGGAAGGGCCGGTCGGTGGTGATCAACGTCAGCTCATACCAGTGCCGGACTTGCTTCAAATTTAATTGGACGTTTGACTGGACGCGGTCCTGCCCCAGCCGGGCCGCCATTTCAGCATGCGCCAGAACGTCGGTTGCGCCATGGATTCGCAGATACCGTTGCGGCAATCCTTCCAGAAAAACATTGATCTTTTTCCCCGCCACCGGCGCCAGCGACCGCAGATGCGCCAGATCTCCTCCCTCATTGCCGATGTGCACGCGCTCATCGGCGCTACGGCTCAAATAATTCGCGCACGCAATATACAGTTGCCATAAGTTGTCCGCTTTCCACGGCGTCATCGCCTCAGGATTCACGGCTTTGATATCGGCATAAGTCAGCAGACACAGCATCTTCAGCCGCTCGGGAGCGCCAACTTTTTCCGCGAACGACTTCACATTCGCTGGATCGAAGACGTCCCGCCGCATCGCCGCCGACATTTCCAGATGGTTCGCCACCAGAAATCGCACCGTCTCGCGATCCAGTGAATCAAGATCCAGCCGGTCCGTGCAACTGTCGGTGAGTTGCAGGCTGCCCTCAACATGATTCTCGGCTGGCCCGGCCTTGCCGGAATCATGCAGCAGCAAGGCCAGATAAAGCAGTTCCGGCTGTTCGACTTCGCTCTGCAGCTCCGCAAAGCGCTGGTCCCATTCCGATTTCGATTCTTTCAGGCGATGCAGGTTTTCGATCGCCAGAAACGAGTGCTCATCCACCGTGTAACGGTGGTAAAAATCGCGTACCACCAGCGCCTCAATTCCCTTCAATTCCGGCAGCAGGAGCGCCAGCAGGCGCAGCGCATTCATTGCGCGCAGAGCGTCGGCCGCATGCGGTTGCACGAGCGTTTCCTGCAGATAGAGCCACAACTCGGCGCCGCGCGGAGGCGTTGCCGCGAGCGCCGGCAGCGCCTGCTCGACTTTATATTCCGTGGTTGTGCTGAGTTTCAGGCCATGTTCCGCCATGAAATGAAAAAGCCGCAACAGCATTTCCGGATCCCGTAGCCCGGCCGGTTGCTGCAAAAATATCAGTCCATCCACAACTGAAAAATCGTCGCTCGCGACCCGCGACCGCCAGCCCTGAAATTGCCGGTACAACGAGGACCATGCTGCCGGAATCTCCTCCAGCAATTGCGCGCAGACCCGGTGGACTCCGCGCACGTGGCCGAAGTAGACGCGCATCCAGTCCGCTGCGTTCGTGATTTCCGCATCGTTCATATCAAAGCTGGCGCCGATCTTTCTTGCCGCCGCTTCGTCCTGCGCCTCCCAGGTGAGAGCGTTATCGTGACGCCCGTGCCGGAAGTGCAGAAAGCAACGCACCGACATTTGGAAATCCAACGCCGCGTCCAGCGCCCTGCGAGAAGAAACCGGCAGCAGCGAGTTCGTGTCCGGCCACACCTTCAATTTTTCCATCGCGGAAATCAGCGCCAGCCAGTTGGCGACGTTGTAGTCGCGCAAACCGCCGGGCCCATCCTTCACGTTCGGTTCCAGATGAAAGACGGTGTTGCCAAATTTATGATGGCGCGCGCGTGTAATCTCGCCCAGGTTCTGGATCAGGTTCTGACACTCGCGCCCGACCAGACGAGGCACAACTTTATCGTGCAGCCGTGAGAAAAGCTCGCGATCGCCCGCCAGGTACCGGCAGTCGAGCAGAGAGATGGCAAACTCAACATTGTTCGGATCCAATCGTTCACACTCGGCCAAACTTCGCGTCGCTGGACTGAGCTTCAGCCGCAGGTCCCATAACTCCTGCGAAAAACGCCGGATGGGATCTTTGAATTCACTCTCCGAGCTACTCCCGGCGTGCAGAAACAGCAGATCAATATCGGAGTGGGGGAAAAGCCAGCCGCGCCCGAATCCGCCGGTGGCCACCAGCGCGAAATTCTTAGGGCCGTCAGGATCGGCGGGGCGAGAGCCGACGATGATCTCGTTCCAGAGCCGCTGAACAATCGAATCGACCAGCGCCGTTCGTCTGGCAACCGCCGTGCGCCCTTCGCCGGTGACAGAAAATTCCTGCTCGATGGCAGCGGATTCCCGCACGTACAGGTCCGATAACTCACTACGGACAGTGGCCACGGTGGTCATTTCGTTGACACCCTCCCTGAACTGTCAAGCTTCTGCTCCAGCCTTTATTCCGCTCCGCTCATAAACCAGCAAAGAAGGGGGATGTCGGTCTCCGCCGTCTCGAGAACTCGATCAATCGCTTGGCCCGATCAAACAACCTCATCATAACGATAGTCCGGAGCCGCGCATTGCGGAAATCAAATCTATTTATGTTCGTCATTGGAAATCCTTATGTGCATTCGGGCTTCTCGCCCGGCTGCCGGGCGGGGGCGCCCGGCGCTCCACAACTCCGCGAGGGGAAGCTGCTGTCCAATTGACGCGGGGGGGCTTTCTGGGGTTGGATGGAAGCTACGTGGCACTTGCGCCTCCCATTCTCGATGCTGAGTCCCGGCGGTTTAACCGTCAAGACGCGGCATGGCTCGCGATCTGGCTCGTGTTCCTTGCCGGACTGGCCGCGCTCCCTCCGCGACTGGAATGGCACAAGCAAGTCATTCTCCTCGCCATCGGAATTGTGCAGGTGCTGGAGACAAAGATTATCTCCGCCTTTCCGAAACGCGGAGTCTTCTACGTCATCCTCCTGAAGATTTTGTTGGCCACCGTTCTTATCGATCACACTGGCGAAGTCGGAATCAACAGCAGTTACTATCCTATTTATTATCTTCCGGTCGTCACCGCGGCGCTCTACTGCGGCCCGTGGCTCACGCTGCTCTGGACACTGCTTGCGTCCGCGGCCTACTGTTCGTATCTCTATCCAGCGATGGAGGAATACGAATTGACTCCTGAGGCGTTACCCTACCTCGCGCTGCGCATCATGTTTTTCTTTCTCGCCGCCATGGTCGTCAACCGCTTCGCGCAGCAGAGCCAGCAACAAACGCGGTTGTATCGTGAACTTGCCGAACGCCTGGCCGAAACCAATCGCCGCCTGGAACAGGCTCAGGCCGAAGCGCGACGTTCCGAACGCCTGGCCGCTCTTGGCCAGCTCTCCGCGGGACTAGCGCATGAAATTCGCAATCCCCTCGGAGTCATTAAGGGCTCGGCCGAAATGTTGACCCAGAAATTGCAGGCATCCGACGCGCTGGCTCGTGAGTTAGCCGGGTACATCTCGACCGAGGTCAACCGGCTCAGTGATCTCGTCACCGAGTTTTTGGACTTCGCTCGTCCTCTGCATGCCGAACCGCATCCCGCAGACCTGATCGCTCTTCTTGATCGCGTCCTGCAAATTGTCGCGGACCGCTTTGCTGGCAAACAGTCTTCTGGCACACAAGAGACGCGCAAAGCGGTGCGCGTCGAACGCCACTACGCGAGCGGGCTGCCACTGGTTCCGCTCGACGAAAGCTTGTGCGAGCAAGCCTTCCTCAATCTTGTGCAGAACGCCTACGAGGCCATGCAGGACGGAGACCGCGCGGGAACGTTGCGCGTTGACGTACAACCCGCAGTTCAGAACGATCGGGAAGGCGTGGAGCTTCGCCTGGCTGATACAGGCCCCGGCGTTCCCGAAGAACTGCGCGAAGAGATTTTCAACCCGTTTGTGACTACGAAGAAAACCGGAGTGGGGCT
>Ga0193751_1000489_pt1 | contig 30880 bp, 25 predicted proteins | sample L1c2metaG_FD_143050 | JGI IMG/M metagenome (GOLD analysis project Ga0193751, IMG submission 143050) | Soil microbial communities from a riparian zone of the East river system, Colorado, United States - L1c2 | ecosystem: Environmental > Terrestrial > Soil > Riparian zone | place: USA: East River... | reverse complement strand
GGTTGAAATAGGGATCGCCGAAGCCGATTAGCTTGTCGCGCGCTGGCGAGCCGCGCGGCAGCCGCCGCAACGTCACAATCGCCGAGGCCGAGGGCACGACCGTCACCGCATGGGTGCGCGTCAGCCAGGCGACATTGCGATAGCCCGAGAACAACGGCCGCGCGGCGGCATCGATCTGCGCCGGAGCGGTCGGCAACAGACTAAGCGGCAATTCACCGAGTGCGCCGTTGGTCACGACGATCAGGCTCTTGGCCGGCCGCCAGGCCGGCTCGACCGCCTTTAGCAGCAAGGTGTAAAGCTCGTAGCCCAGCTCCAGATCGAAGGCCGGAATTTCCGACACCATCGTGACCTGCGGCTCGAGCGCTTGACGCAGCCGGCGCACCTTTGCCTCAAGGTCGAGCGCGGTCGCCGGCACGCCGGCAAATGCGACGTCGCCGTCCTTCGGCACGGCCCAGACGAAGCTCGCGTTCTGTCCGAAATAATAGGACAGCAAGGTCTCACCCGGCCGCAGCGCATTTCTTATGTCATCGACGCTGGGCGGCTTCGGATCGATCAGATCGGCATAGGAGGGGAAACGCCGTTTGATGTCTTGCTGGGCGGTCTTGCGATCGGCGCGCAGCTTCTCGATGGCGGCCGTGATCGCGCGCACCATCTGGTCGTCGCGCTGATCCGAGGGCAAAGCCAACAGGTTATTCAGCGTGCCGAGCGCGGCGCCGATTTGCTTGGCAAGGTTCTGCTCGTTACGTGCGAGATCGGCCAGGGCCGGATCCTTGGCGACCATGCGCGCGCTCGCATCGGCCAGCGCCTTTTGCACGGCATGGCCGCGTATCGCGTCGGCGAGCCCGAACGTCTCGACCGCGACATCGTTCGATTTGGCTGCGCTGCGCGCCAGCACGCCGATATAGGATTCGACGATCCGTTGCAGCCGCGCGCTGCGCGCGGCGACCACCGTCGGATCGTCGTCCTCGACATTGTCGCGCGCCGCCATCAGCACCGGAATGGCGACCTTGAATTCGCGGATCGCCTCAGCGTCGCGCCCGGCGCGGCCATAGCCGATCGCCAGCGTGCCGTGCGCCGCGGCGGTGTCGAAACTGTTGGCGCCGGTGCGCGTAGTTTGCTGCTTGACCAGTGCGCTGGCGGCGGCGATGCCGGCCTCGACCTGGCCCGACGCGTACAACGCAGCGATGCGAGACCCGTTCAGTTCGAGCACTTCGCGCTGCTGCGCCGGCCATTGCGCCATCGCTTTGTCGAGCTGCGCATAGATTTCGGAAGCCTCCTTCATCTTCCGCTGCAGCACCAGAACATTGCCGAGGCTGGAAAGGATCGCGGCGCTCTGCGGCGCCTCGTCGGCGACGCCGATCGTGCGCTGCACTTCGAGCGCCGAGCGGCCAAGTCTTTCGGCTTCCTTGTACCGGCCCTGCTCGACCAGGATGCCGGCAAGCCCGACGATAAAATTCGGGGTCGTGGGATTGTACTTGCCTTGCGCTTTGAGAATGCCGAGCAGCGCACGCCGCCCGTCCGCTTCGGCGGCGCTCAGCTTGCCCTGCCGCTCCTCATTGCGGGCAATCGACAGCAAATAACCATCCGCGATCTGCAGGACCTGTTCACGCGGCGGCACTGGCGGATCGTAGCGCGCGAGGTCCTTGAGTACGGCGCGCTCGAAAGCCTCGGCGCGCCGATAGGTCGCCTCGGCTAGCGCATATTGGCCGCGCGCCTCAAAGATGAGGCCGCGGGCGGCATCGGCGTCCGCTTCCCAGCCATGGCCATAGATGGGATAGCTTGCGCGCCATTTCGGATTGGGGCTGCCACGCGCCTCTTGGACCATGGCCTCAGCGCGATTGACGTAAGCATTGGCCTGATTGACGTCGCCGATCGAGACCAGGATCTGCGCTATGAACCGCAGTGAAGAAATGATGGTGCCGCGGCGGCCGGGCACGTTGCCTTCCCCGACCTGCACTTGCAGAATCGCGATCGCGTCTTTTGGATCGCCGGTCGCTTTATATTGCTGCGCGACCAATCGGCGCGTGCGCGCCAAGAACCGCAAATCCATTCCATGCTTGGCGATTTCGAGCGCTTGCAAGCCGTCGGCAAGCGCTTCCTTGTTGCGCGCGAGCAAGGCGCGCGCCGCAGCGCGATCAAACAAAAATTGCGCCAGCTTGGGGCCCGCCATATTACCCGCAGGCGTCGTGTCCGCTGTCGCTTTGCGTTTGGTGATCTGCGCCTCGTCCGGCTTCTCGCTGTCGAGGATGGCGGTGATATCGGCGATCGTTCGCGGCGGCGCTACGAACGAGGCGCGAATTTCGAGCGCTGCGTCCGGTGCCGCTGCGGCCGCATCCTTTGGCGCTGACGGCGCGGCAACGCCGGCGGCCTGTTTCTGCTCGGCCGCCAGAACGCAGGGGCGAACAAACACCGCGCCGCAAGCGTGGCGTGCCTTTTCCAACTCGTCGCCGATCGCCTGGCGCGGATTGCCGACCTTGCCGCGGACGCAAGCGCGCAGCTCCTCCATATGCGCCTGCCGGCACATTTCGATGAATTGCTCGTGGCTGGCAGCGCGCGCCGGCTGCAGCAGCGCAACGGTGGCGAATGCAGCGCCGAACGTGATCGCGAGCCCAAGCCCAAGCAAGGCCCTCAGTGCACAGGATAGGATGAGGCGGTCGGGCATGCCGGTTCCCTGAAAAGGGGCACTTTAGAACCGCAGGCCGAGTTTAGATGGCGTTCGCTCGAGCAGCAAGATCGCTGTCTGCACTACGTCCCGACCTTAAGCTCCGCCACCAGCCCGCGGAGCGCCGCGATCACGCTCAACGGCACGATGCGCCCGGTGCGCGGATTCTCCGATGGGATTCCCTCGATCGCCATCGAGAACCGCGCGGTGTCGGCGTCAACCTCGATGCGATGGGTGTTGCGGCTGAGCGCCGGATCGGCCCAGATTTCGAGCCGCGTCTTGTCCGGCCCGATGCCGGCGAGGCTCAACGCGGCGGCGACATTGACATTGGCGGGGAAGCCGCGCGCGCCGTCGCGTGCGCTGCCGTCGAAGATTTTCAGCGGCGCCTTGAGGTCCTTGAGCGAGATACCGCGCTCGACGAGGTATGGCGCGCCCTCGAGCCCGCTCGGCGGCTTGCGCGTGATCATGGTGACCGAGTGGATGGTGCCCTCCGCCGCCGCGCGCACGGCGTCGAGGCCGACGAGCGCGCCGGTCGGCGCCAGAATGCGTGCGCCGGCCGCTTTCGCGCGCTCGACCAGATCCCAGTTCTGCAGAAGCTGGCCGACGCTGAGCGGCATGAAGATCTTACCCCGCTCGATCACTGACAGGGCGACGGAGCGGAACAGCAGCGGCGGCAGACATTCGACCACCACGTCGCACTGGTCTGCCAAGGCTTCGGCGGCGACGATCGGAATGCGCTCGCCGACGCCCGGCAGATTACGCCGCGCCTTGTCGCGGTCGCGCACGGCGACGGCGGCAAGGACGAGGCCGGGAATGCCGGCATCGAGACGGCGCGCCACGCCGAGGCCGACCGCGCCCAGGCCGGCTATTCCAACCTTTAATGCAGTATGCGGCACTATCGTCTCCTGAGGCTGGCAGACGGGCGCCTGGGCGGATAAAGTCGGCGCCCTAAATTCTCCTAAGCGCGTGTTTTATGACGCGCAACAGGAGCATCCACTCAGGCCGCCCGATACCCGCAAGACGCCAGCATGACCGAAAGCAACAAACGAGTTTTCATGACCAATATCAATCCGAGCACGTTTACGACCCGCCCGGAAATCGAAGGGACGTTCGGGGTCGTGACCTCGACGCATTGGATCGCCACCGCCGTCGGCATGGCGATTCTGGAAAAGGGCGGCAATGCGTTCGACGCCGGCGTCGCGGCGGCGTTCACGCTGCAAGTGGTCGAACCGCATTTGAACGGGCCCGGCGGCGATGTGCCGGCGATCGTCCATGACGTGCGGCGCGGCAAGACCGAAGTGATCTGCGGGCAAGGCGTGGCGCCCGCCGGGGCCACCATCGCGCATTATCGCAGCGAGGGACTCGATCTTGTTCCCGGCACCGGGCTCCTCGCTGCAGTGGTGCCCGGCACGTTCGAGACCTGGATGCTGCTCTTACGCGATTTTGGCACGATGTCGCTTGCCGAGGTGCTGGCGCCGGCGATCGGTTATGCGCAGCACGGCTATCCGCTGCTCGAACGCGCCAATGCCACGATCGCCACCGTTGCTGACATGTTTCGCGACCATTGGCCGACTTCGGCAGCGGTCTATTTGCCGAACAACGAAGTGCCGACCGCCGGATCGCTGTTCACCAACACGACGCTCGCGGCGACCTACCGCCGCATTATCAAAGAGGCGGAAAGCGCCGGCGCCGATCGCGTCGCGCAGATCGAGCGCGCGCGCCGATCCTGGAGTCATGGTTTTGTCGCCGAGGCGATCGACCGGTTCTGCCGCACGCAAGCGGTCATGGACAGCAGCGGCCAACGGCATCGCGGCGTGCTCACCGCCGACGACATGGCGCGCTGGACGCCGCATATCGAAGCGCCGCTGACCTACAATTACGGGCACTACACCGTATGCAAGACCGGTCCATGGGGCCAGGGTCCGGTGACGCTGCAGCAGCTCGCGCTGCTCAAAGGTTTCGAGCTTGACGGACTCGATCCGACCGGTCCCGATTTCATTCATCGGATCGTCGAGGCGTCGAAGCTTGCTTATGCCGACCGCGAGGCGTTCTACGGCGATCCTGATTTCGTCGAGGTGCCGATGCCGACGCTGTTGTCGGACGCCTACAATTTCGAACGGCGCAAGCTGATCGGCGAGACCGCCTCGCGCGAATTGCGCCCGGGCTCGATCGAAGGTTTCGGCGCGGTGGTGAAGCTGCGCCGCGCGCCGGCGGAGCTCGCTGCCGGCGTGGGCGAACCGACCGTCGGCCGGATGGGGACAAGCCGCGGCGACACCGTCCATTTCGATATCGTCGATCAGGCCGGCAACATGATTTCGGCGACGCCGTCGGGCGGCTGGCTGCATTCCTCGCCGGTTATTCCCGAACTCGGCTTCTGCCTCGGCACTCGCGCCCAGATGTTCTGGCTGGAAGAGGGCCATCCGGCGGCACTGGCGCCCGGCAAGCGGCCGCGCACCACGCTCTCCCCGACGCTCGCGCTGCGCGACGGCGAGCCGTATCTCGCCTGGGGCTCGCCCGGCGGCGACGGCCAAGATCAATGGATCACGCAAATGTTCTTGCGCCACGTCCATTGCGGCATGAATTTGCAAGAGGCGATCGACGCGCTGGCGTGGCACTCCGAACATTTTCCCAGCTCGTTCTGGCCGCGCACCGCGCGCCCCGGCGTGCTGGTGCTCGAAGGCCGCGTACCGAAAAAGACGATCGCCGAACTGGAGCGCCGCGGCCACATCGTCGAGAACGGTCCGGATTGGTCCGAAGGCCGGCTCACCGCCGCCTCGCGCGTCGGGCCGCGCCGCCGTGCGGCGGCCAACGCACGCGGCATGCAGGGCTATGCCGCCGGGCGATGACCGCCAATCTCTCGCTTTAAGCCGCCACCATGCTCAAGAACGCTTCAACTTCGCTGCGCAGCTTGGTGGTGGCGTGTTCGACCTGTTCGGTGGCGGCCAGCACGGTCTGCGCCGAGCCGCGCGTCTGCGTGACGCCGCCGGCAACCTCGCCGAGCGCGGCGACGATCGCTTTGGCGCCGTTCGCGGCGCTGGCGACGTTATGCGAGATTTCTCCGGTCGCCAGCTCCTGCTGCTCGACGGAAATGGCCACCGCGCTGGTGTAAGTATTAATGTCCTGCATGCGCCGGGTAATTTCGCGGATCGCCGAGACCGCCTTGCCGCTCGACGCCTGCACCGAAAGAATTTCATGGGTGATTTCTTCGGTCGCCTTGGCGGTCTGCACCGCGAGCGATTTCACTTCCGAAGCCACCACGGCAAAGCCGCGGCCCGCCTCGCCGGCGCGCGCCGCTTCGATCGTGGCATTGAGCGCCAACAGATTGGTCTGACCGGCGATGTCCTGAATGAGCTTCACCACGTCGCCGATCTTTTGCGCCACATGCGCGAGCGCGGCGATGTCGTCATTGGTGGCGCTGGCGTCGGCCGCCGCGGCGCGCACCACCTGATTGGTCTGCCCGAGCTGGCGGCTGATCTCCTTGATCGAAAGTGAAAGCTCCGCCGCGGCGGTGGCCGCGGTTTCCACGTTTGCGGAGGCGGCGTTCGAGCCGTGCACCGCACCTTCCGCGCGGTGCAAGGTATGGTCAGAAGTCGTCAGCAACAATTTTGCCGCCGTTTTCATCGCGGCGGCACTTTGACTGACGGTGTCGAGGACATTTTCGACGCGCGCGCGAAATGAGCTGATCGCCACATCGACCGCGCGGCGGCGTTGCTCGCGCTGGCGCAGCGAGTCACGCTCTTTCTCGGCGAGCAGCTGCTCGGTGACGTCGGTATGCGTGGCGACCCAGGCGCCGCCGCGCATCGGACGGCTGACCAGCGCGATGACGCGGCCGTCCTTGAGCTCGATGGTCTTGGTTTCGGTCCGGCCTTCGGCCGCCTGGCGCACACAATCGGCGACGTAGTGATCCGGATCGCCGTTGAAATTCCCGACGGCGAGCCGATGCATCAACAGATCGCGCAATGGCGTCCCCGGCCGCGCATGCTCGGGCTGCAGATCATACATTTCGATGTAGACCTGGTTGCACAGCACGAGTCGCGCCGCGCTGTCGAACATGCACAGACCCTGGGTCATGTTGTTAAGGGCTGCGCGGAACAACCGCGTCTGTTTTCGGCGCCGGTGATTGACCAACAATCCTTCGACCGCCGCCAGGCCGAACGCGAACGGCAATGCGAATAGCAACGCCGCCACCGGCGGCGATGCTTCCGTGAGCACGGCGACGACCCAGGATGTTCCACACAGCACGAAAATGGCAATGCCAAACGCGAGGCCGACAACGCCCGCAATGACGACGAGCGGCCAGTTACGGCTCAACTTCGGAAGATTTGGAGCGCCGACCATTGCGTCTCTTTTGTTTGAGCATGATCTTTTCCGAAAACCGGTTACCACTTTTCGGGATCATGCTTCAGCAGCAAAACTTAGACGCGGACCGGTTGTTTTAGCGTTAAGCGACGCAGCACGATGTGCTTAACAAATGCTCAACAGTAATACGGCTCAGCGGCTCGCCGGAATAACCGGCAGCAGCAGATAGGAATCCATGTCGCCGCCGGCATGAACCGTATTCGTGCCGATATTGTAATCGGCGTGATAGTGCATGTAGTGGCTGCTGCCGACGCCGTCGCGCGGCTGGATATCCAGCCGAATTCGATGATTCTTCTTAAACACCATCGAGGTCGGCCAGATCTCCACTTCAACGCGAACCACCTCGCCCGGCGTCAAATAAAGCCGGCGGACGTGGCGATGATACGGGCGATACGGGCGCGAAAGCTCGGGATCGAGCTCGCGGTGCGATACGCGCAACCAACCTTTTGCTACCGGCACCGGCAGGCCCTGCTGACCGATTTCCATGACTTCGCTGCCGTCGGGCGCGAAATTGCGCAGCGTCAGAAATAAATCCATGTCTTCGGTGGAGCTCGACACCCACAGCACGGCGGCGAGCGGGCCGGTGATTTCGGTGTCGGCGGCAAGCGGCGGCGTCTCGAGTGAAATCCCCATACCGGGCTTGATGCCGCTGCCCATCACCTGCGATGAGGCCGCCGAGGTCGAGCCCATCGAGCCCAGGCTCGACGCGGCATAGGTCCGCGACGCTGCGTTGGTTGGCTTGGTCATGGTGAGCGTACCGGTTACGCCGGCGCGATCTTCCGCCGGCCGCGACAGATCGAGATAGAATTTGGTCCAGCGCGTGCGGGCGAGCGGCCATTCATGTTCGCTGCGCCATTCGAAGGCGTTGCCGCCCTGGCGAATGGCAAGCTTAACCGGCGGCTCTTTCATGACGCCGTTGTCGACGCCCTTGAGCCAATAATCGAAGAAGCGAATCTGATCGCGGCGTCCGTCCTCGGTATAGAACGGATGCACGTGCGAGCCGAGGTGGATGCGCAGCTTCTTGTGCGGGGTTGCCGCGCGCATGAACGCCTCGGTATTGCCGCGCAAATGCAGGCCCATGCCGGACCAATTGCCGACGCTGAACATCGGCACATCGATCTTGTCCCATTGTGCCTGCGAGCCGCAGAACGCGCCGCTATCGAGGTTGTTGCGCAACCAGAAATGCAGCGTGTTGATGTGCCAGCCGTCGGCAAGCTCTCGCGAAGCGCGGCCGAGCAAATGATGCAGCATATGCGCGGTGTACCAATTGGTCATGAACAGGTTCAGTATGCCGCCGTGATAAAGCGCGTCGCGGTAAAGATCGGCAAAGCCTTCCCACGGGATGAGCGCCTTCAATGAGGGCGGCCTTAAGTTGGCGACGAACCACTGATTGATGGCGAAATAGGAAATGCCGAGGAGGCCGATATTGCCGTTGCACCATGGCTGCGCCGCCGCCCATTCGATCGCATCGTAGAAATCGATCGCTTCGGCGAGCGACCACGGATCGTATTGGCCCGGCGACTTGCCGGTGCCGCGGCTGTCGACGCGAACGGCCGCGTAGCCGCGCGGCACCCACCATTGCGGATTGATGGTCTCCCAGTTCATCCATTCGTTGGGCGGCTCTTCGAGCGTCTCCGGCACCACCCAGAGCTTATCTTTCTGGTACGGCCCGAGGTTGAGAATGGCGGGAAATTTGCCGGCGTCTTGCGGGCGGAACACATCGGCCTTCAGGCGAACGCTGTCGCGCATCGGCACGTCAACGTCTTTTTCGACGACGACGGCGTAATTAGGATGCACGGTTGGGTCGTTTGTCATGTGGAGTTACGTGGCGTCGGTGCGCGGATCTGAACGGGTTGTGGCTGCTGCGAGCAAAAAAATTGCAATCGGCGACAATTACTCCGTCTCGATCTTCACTTCGCCGGTGATCTTGCGCCAGGTCTCGATCTGTTGCGCCAGCCAGACTTTGGCATCGGCAAGCGACCCATTCGGCACAATATTGAAGGTCTGTTTCTTGAACGCCGAACTTGCCTCCGGCGTCTGCAGCGACGCAATCGTCGCATCGAAAATCGCCTGCAAAATTTGTTTCGGCGTACCGGCCGGCGCGAATAAGGCCTGCCAGGCGATCGTGCCGACGCCCGGGAAACCAGCCTCCTGCATGGTCGGCAAATCGGGATAGTCCGGGAGCCGCGCGTGGTTGATGAGCGCGAGTGGGCGGAAATTTCCCGCCTTCACCTGGGATGTTGAGCTCGCGACATTAAGGAAGGCGACCTGGGTCGAGCCGGTCAGCATGTCGTTGATGACGCCGGACGCTCCCGATTTATTGGGAACGGCGATCATGTCGAGGCCACCGGCGCGCTTGGCGAAATAGGCCATGTCGTAATGTGGATAGCTGCCGGGACCGACGGTGCCGTAGCGAACCTTGCCGGGATTCTCCTTCGCATAATCGATCAGGCCAGGCAGGCTGCTGACATTGAAATCCTTGGTCGTGGCGACGAGGAAAGCCGGTATGTCGACCACATTCGTGATCGGCACCACATCCCTGGCGTAATCGATCTTGAATTTCTCCGCATAGATGATCGGCGTGATGGCGTTGGTCGAGACATTGCCGATCATCAGCGTGTAGCCGTCGGCAGGCGAGCGCACCATGTCCTCACTCGCGATGATGCCGAACGCGCCCGGCTTGCTCTCGACATAGAACGATTGCCCGAGCCGCTTGCTCATTTGGTCGGCGAGGATGCGCGCCACGATGTCGGTCGCGCCGCCAGGCGCATAGGGCACGATGATTTTGACTGGCTTCGACGGATATTTGTCTGCCGTTTGCGCCAGCGCGGCACCAGGGCTCAGGCACATTGCGGCCAGGCACAGTATCGTCGTCACTAGAATCACCGCGCGTTTCATGACGCTCTCCGCTGGTGTGCCATTTCGATGGAGCGACAGCCTATTCCTCGCCGTCCGCTGCAATGCCGTGCAGGCCGTGCGACGCGTCCTTCACGGTAAAGAACACGACGTCGCTATCGGCCGAAGCTTTGCCGGAATGCACGACATTGGCAGGAACATAGATCACCGAACCAGGCTTGGCTTCCACGGACTTGCCGCCGATGGTGGCGTGGAAGACGCCCTGCAGAATATAAATCCATTGTTCGTTGGGATGCGAATGCGGCTCGGCGCCGGTACCAGCCGGCATGCGCATCAGTCCGACGATCATGCGATCGCCCTCGACACAGGAGCCGTTTGCGGTCGAATAATCGGGACCGCCCAGGATGTGATTGACACGAGCAAGATCGAACACGTATTCGCCGGGAGCGGCGCGCTTGGCGCCGGGCGTGCGCGGTCGCGGCAGAGCGGATGATTCAGTCATTGCAGAACTCCCGCCAGAACTCCTGTGCGCCAATCGTAAACGAGGGCCCTTGCGGAAAACAGGGCGATTTCCGTTCGGCGATTTCCGTTCACGCTTCCGACACTTTTTTGCTTACATGCTCGCAGGACGGGGGGCATTTTGCATGATCCGGCTATTTGACGCGGCCCGTCTTTGCGGGCTTGCACTCGGCGCGGCGGCTTTATTCGGCTGCACCGGCAATAATCCGCCGGAAGGCCAACCAAGTTTCTACCAGGACCTCGCCGGGCCGACGGCCGCACTCGATGCCGGCGCGGCGCAATCGATGATTTCCGGCTATCGCCGCAACAACGGCCTCGGCACTGTTACGATCGACCCCGAACTGATGCGGCTCGCCAATGAGCAAGCCAGCGCCATGGCGGCGCGCGGCGCACTCGATCACGGTGCCGGCGCGCCGTTTAAGGAGCGCATCCGCAAGTCGCGGTTCGATGCCACCGTCGCCGTCGAAAACATTGGCGCCGGCTATCATACGCTGGCCGAGGCTTTTTCCGGCTGGCGCGATTCGCCGCCGCATCGCGCCAATATGCTCAATGCGAATGTAACGCATATGGGCATCGCCGCGGTCTATTCGCCGAAGTCCAAGTATAAAGTGTTCTGGGCTTTGATCTTGGCGGCGCCGGACGAGCGCCGTAGTTGACGCCAAGGTTAAGAGCACGGCTGCTAAGAGCACGGCTGCGAAGAGCACGGCTGAAAGATATTGTCTGACGTCATGACCGGGCAAACGGAATCCTTGGTCACCCGCGGCACGCGGGTTCGCGTACGCCGCGCCGGCTCCGGCAAGCCGGTGCTTTTCCTCCACGGCGCCGGCGGCTGGCCGGCCTGGCTGCCGTTCTTCGAACGCCTGTCGCGACGCTTCGCACTCATGGTTCCGGAACATCCGAGCTTCGGCGCCTCGGACGATCCGCACTGGCTGCGCGATGTTGCGGATCTGGCGATGTACTATCTCGACCTGCTCGATAGCGCCTATTCGTCGCCCGTTCATGTCATCGGGCATTCGCTCGGCGGCTGGACCGCGGCGGAGGCGGCGATCCGCAATACGCGCCGCATCGCCAGCTTGACGCTTCTCGCCCCCGCCGGCATCCGCGTCAAAGGAACTCCGCCCGGCGACAATTTCATCTGGTCGCCCGAGGAAGCGATTCGCAACCGCTACTACAATCAAAGCTTTGCCGACGCGTTGTTGCAGGCGCCGCCGCCTGACGAGGCGCAACTCGATATCGACCTGCAAAACCGGGTCGCTGCGGTTAAATTCGGCTGGGAGCCGCGCTGGTTCAACCCGGCCCTGGAAAAATGGCTGCATCGCATCGCGGTGCCGACGCATGTCGTGTGGGGCGTTCAAGACAAAATTCTGCCGAGCGCCTATGCGGCGCTATGGAGCGAGCGCGTCGCCGGCGCACAAATCACGATGATCGAGGCGTGCGGCCACAGTCCCCATATCGAGCAATGCGACCTCGTCACAGAAAAAGTCATCGCGTTGCTTGATCGGGCATAGGGTCAAACCTTGGCATGAAGTTCACCTGCTTTCATCTGATGCCGTATCGGCCACTCGATCTCGAAGCCGCGGCCAAACACCGCTCGGCTTGGGTGGTTTTGCCCAACAGCTTCTACGACCCGAAGAAAGGCGCCGCGGAATACGATTCTTATCTCGACCAGCTTGCGTCTGCCGAAAAGCTCGGCTTCGATGTCATCGGCGTCAACGAGCATCATCAGACCGCTTACGGCATGATGCCGGCGCCGAACCTGATCGCCAGCGCGCTGATCCAACGCACCAAGACGATCAAGATCGCCATCCTCGGCCGCGCGCTGCCGATCGTCGGCAACCCGATCAACATTGCCGAAGAGTTTGCGATGCTCGACGTCTTGTCAAAGGGTCGCATCATTGCCGGATTCGTCCGGGGGATTGGCGCCGAATATCACTCGACCGGCGTCAACCCGGCATTCTCGCACGAGCGATTTCACGAAGCGCATGATCTGATCATCAAGGCCTGGACCACGGTCGGACCGTTCGAGTTCGAGGGCAATCATTTCCGCAATCGCTATGTCAACTTGTGGCCGCGGCCTTATCAGACGCCACATCCGCCAGTGTGGATTCCGTCGATGGGCTCGCGCGAGACCATCGATTGGGCCTCGGCGCCGGAGCGCAAATATCCGTTTCTGGTCACGTTCAGCTCCGAGGCCGCCGTAGTGCGCTATCTCAATATGTACCGCGATACGGCGCAGGGGCATGGTTATACCGCTGAAGGCAGCCAGCTCGGTTGGGCCGTGCCGCTCTATGTCGCCGATACCGACGCGCGCGCCCGCGAGGAAGCCAAGGCCGGCATCGAAACGCTGTTCAATAATTTTTTGCCGATGCCGTGGGAAATGCTGCTGCCGCCCGGCTACACGTCGAATGCGTCGCTGAAAGCCACGATGAAAATCCGCACCGCGCTCGGCTCCCGCGCCCGCAATCAGACCATCGACGAGTTGATGGCGAACGGCACCGCGGTGATCGGCAGCCCGCGCACCGCCTTGGAAAAGATCGAGCGCGTGCGCGAGCAAACCGGCTTGGAAAATCTGATCGTGATGCCGCAGTTCGGCGTGATGCCGGATGAGTTCGCCAAGCGCAACATGGAGCTGTTTGCCAGCGAGGTGATGCCGAAGCTGCGGTGAATAATTTAAGCGTCCATCTCCGCTGCGCTTGCCGCCGCCTCTTTCGCCGTCGCGACCATCTCGAACATTTCCGCGCCGTAAGTCCGGCGCGCCTCGTCGAGTAGCGGCGCCACCGCTTCACGAAATTGCGCATGCTGGTCGGCGCTTAAAGCGTTGATTTCGCAACCGGCAGCTAGGATCGCCGCGCGCGCTTCGCGATCCTCCTCGATGGCGAGCTCGCGTTGGAATGCGATCGCCTTGGTGACTGCCTCGCCCATCGCGCTTTGCATATCGAGCGGCCAGGCGTCGAATTGCGTGCGGTTAAGGAAGATCGGCCGCGAAATATAGAAATGGTTGGTAACCGTGTGGAAATGATGAAACTTGTGCACGCCATAGGTCACGGTGTTGGCGAATGGATTCTCCTGCGCGTCGATGGCGCCGGCCTTGATCGCGGCGATCGCTTCGGTCAAGTCGCAGCGCAGCGGAATGGCGCCAAGGAGTTCGAAGGTTCTGGCCTGCACCTCGCTCGGCAATACGCGGATGCGCATGCCGGCAAGGTCTGCCGGCGTGCGGATCGTGCGCAGACGATTGGAGATGTGACGAAAGCCGTTTTCGAAATAGCCGAGGATGCGGTAATTCACGCGTGCTTCGATCTTGTGGGCCAGATAGCGGCCGAGCTCGCCATCGATAGCGGCGCGCGCCTGGTCGCGGCGCTCGAACAGAAACGGCAGATCGACGAAGCCTAGGTCTGGCACGCGGTCGGTTAGATAGCTCGACGACTGATAGCCGAGCGTCAGTATCCCGTCTTCGACCAAGCTCAAGATTTCTTCGGCGCGGTAGCCGAAATCCATGATGTTCCAGACGTAGTGGATGCGCACGCGGTCGCCCAGGCGCGCGGCGAGCGTATCGCCGATCAATTTGAACGATCGCGAAAATGATGTGCTTGGCGGGCCATAGCCGCCCATGCGGATTTTGATCGGTTCAGCCATGTCGCGCTTTCATGTCGTGCTTTTTGGATTGCGTGTTTCGGATTGCGCGAAAGCTACGCGGCAAATGTGCGCGAAAGTCAACGATCGCGATGAGTACCAGCTGTCGGGCGTACGTTTGACGGGCGATTGAGGGTTGCGTGGATCACATCTTGGAAAACGCGCTCGCAACAATCTCTGCTGCTTCATCAAGTTTCCAGCAACAGTTTTCGGCTGGTGGTCCACTACGCTTCGGTTCAGGAGTCTCAGTTCCCCACCCGACTCAAAGTCGTAATGCAATTGCAGCTACTTTGTATCAATGGTTCTCACCATCCTATCTGTTGCTGCCGCCATCAGGCGCCGCGAGATGGCGCCAAAGCCCGGTCTCGCGGCAGCCGCAAACTCATCTATAATGGCTCCAGAACCCATTGGAGAATGGGCTTAAGCGTCGTCTCCTGGCGAAGGATATGACGGCAATGCCAGTGACCTACGAAACCTGGCTTGTCCTGCTCTCGATCGTCATGGCGATTCAGGGCGCCTATGTCGGCTTGAGTCTGGCGGTGCAAATCGGCGCCGCCGCCGGCATGCGACGGCGCTTGCTGCTGGCTGGCGCGGCCTTCTCGCTGGCCATCGCCATCTGGACCATGCACTTCGTCGGCATGCTAGCAGCGCGCACGTCGTTTCCGATCGACTATCTGGTATTCCCGACGCTCCTGTCGTTTCTGGTTTGCGTCGTCGTGGTCGGCGCCGCCGTTTATGCCGCCAGCTCCGGGCCGCTCACGCTTCTGCGCTTGACGCTATCCGCGTGCCTGATGGGCGGCGGCATTTTCGCCATGCACTACATCGGCATGAGCGCGCTTTCTGCCAGCGCCTACATGATCCACGATCGCTACTACGTCGCCGCCAGCATGGCGATCGCGATCGCGGCGTCGGGTTTGGCGCTGTGGCTGGCGACCGGCCGCGGCGGACGGCCGCCGCTGATCCTGTCGGCGATCACCCTCGGCGTCGCAGTTTCGGGAATGCACTACACGGCCATGGCAGGCTTGACGCTGTTGCCGTACCCGGGAGCGGCCGCAGGCGCGCCGGCGCTGTCGACCGATCTGCTCGCCATCATTGTCGTCATCGTCGCGTTCTGCGTTTCCGGAATCTTCCTGTTGATCCTGTCGCTTCAGGCCGAAGCAGTAGCCAAGCAGGCGGAAAGGGAGCTTCGACTCGCCATCAATACGATTCCAGCGCTGGTCTGGACTGCTTTGCCTGACGGCTCTGTCGATTTTATCAATCAACGTTGGGAGGAAATCGGCCTCTCCTTGGACGATGTACGAGAATGGAACAAAGTGCTCCATCCGGTCGATCGTATGGGAGACAGGTGGCGCGTCGCCGTGGAAACTGGGACTTCGTTTGAGAACATAGAACGCCTCCGCAGGGCGGACGGGGAATATCGCTGGTTCCTAGGCCGCGCCCAGCCGCTCCGTGACGAACTCGGAAAAATTGTAAAATGGTACGGCGTCTCTACCGACATCGAAGACCAAAAGCGTGCCGAAGATGCGCTTCGTGAGAGCGAGCAGCGATTTCGCGATTACACCGAGTCGGCTTTCGATTGGTACTGGGAAACCGGGCCGGACCACCGTTTCATCAATGTATCCGACCAGCTCAGCCCCCTTGGGATGCCCGTCCGCCGGATCGGCCTGATGCGATGGGAACTCGCTCGCGATGTCGAGGAGGAGCCAGAAAAGTGGCGGCGTCACATGGCGGACCTCGATGCGCACAAGCCATTCCGCGATTTCAGGTACAGAGCCACCAACAGCATTGACGGTTCCGAAGTCTACATTGCCACGAGCGGCAAGCCGCTATTTGATCCGCAAGGACGTTTCCTTGGTTACCGGGGCGTGGGCAGCGACATAACCGCGGCGGTGCGCGCGGCGCAGCTGGAGGAAGCTCTGCAGGAAGCGAAGGTGGTAGGCGACAACATTGCTCATGACCTGCGCACGCCGCTCAGCCGCGTGCGGATACGCCTCGAACGCGGCCGCGAACACGCCTCAACGTTGGAGGAATTACGCGCAGTTGCCGATCAGGCGATCGCTGGTCTCGACCAATCGTTGACCACAGTCACGGCGCTGTTGCGCATCACGGAAATCGAGCATAGGCGCCGGCGCGAAGGGTTTGGCGAGGTCCAACTTGCCCCTCTGATTCGCGAAGTGGGCGATCTCTACGACCCGATCGCGGAGGACAAGGGTGTCGCCCTTTGGGTCGAGGCTCCCGATGGGGCGACTGTGCGCGGCGACCGCGATCTTCTTTTCGAGGCCGTCACCAATCTGGTCGACAACGCCGTTAAATTCACCCCCGAAGGCGGACGCGTGGAGCTCGCATTGCTTCACCAGGAAGGCGAGACCGTAATCCGGGTTAGCGACACCGGCCCCGGCATCCCCGAGATCGAACGAGAAGCGGTGACCCAGCGCTTCTATCGCTCGGACAAAAGTCGAAACACCAAAGGCCTGGGCCTGGGCTTGAGTATGGTCGCCGCGATCGTCAAATTGCACGGATTCCGGTTCACACTTGCGGCTGGCCCGGGTTGCATGGCGGAGATCGGCTGCCTGTCGCATTGAATAGAATTTAGCTTTTGAACGGGAATTTGTTGCTGAAAACTCGTACGTCCACCGCATGATCGGCGGGCGCGGAGGAACCTCAAACAAATTGCACAGCGATGCCGCCGAGGCTGCCGAAATCGGCGTGCAGCGTATCGCCCTTGCGCGCGTGCACGATGCGCGTGAACGAACCGGCGAGCACCAGATGGCCGACTTCGAGCGCGACGCCGTGCTGGCCGAGCTTGTTGGCAAGCCAAGCCACGCCTAGCGCCGGATGGCCGAGCACGCCAGCGGCGACGCCGGTCTCCTCGATCTCCGAATTGCGGTACATGATGCCACCGACCCAGCGCAGATCGATATCGAGCGGACCGACCGGCCGGCCGCCGATCACGATACCGGCCGCGGCGCCATTGTCGGAAACCGTGTCGAAAATCTTGCGCGGGTCCTGCAGCCGCGCATCGACGATCTCGATCGCTGGTACGACATATTCCGTGGCGCGCAGCACATCGGGCAGCCCGATCCCAGGGCCGCGCAACGGCTTGCCGAGCACAAAGGCAAGTTCGATTTCGACACGCGGTACGCAATAATTTTCATGCGGAACGCGGGCGCCGTCAGCGATCATCATGCTGTCGAGGAGATGGCCATAATCGGGCTCGTCGATTTGCGACGAGCGCTGCATGGCCTTGGACGTAAGCCCGACCTTGTGCCCGATGAGCTTGGCGCCGGCCGCGATCTTGCGTCTGGCGACCTCGGAGGAGATCGCATAGGCGTCCTCCATGGTGATGCCGGGCCAGGTCTTTGTCAGCTGAACCGCCTGTTTGCGGTCTTTCTCGGCGGTAACAAGTATATCGGCAGCTTTCCTGCGATCGGCGTCAGACATCATGGCGGCCAAACTCCCCCTTTTTGTTTGAGCATGATCTTTTTTTCCGACCTGCCTTCGCCCGCCGAAGCATCAGACGAAAGTGCAACCGGTTGCCCGGGGCTTCGCGCAGGCGGGAAACCGGTTACCACCCATGGATCAAGTCCGCGGCAAGCTTTTTCGGGATCATGCTTTGGCGGCGAGAGGTTTAGCACAGTTGGCTTGAGAGAAAGCGCGCGCTTATTGGCAGGCGGCGCGCAGCACGACGGTTTCGACCGCACAGTCTGCCGGTTGTTTTTGTCCCTGGAGCCACAGCGAAGCACTGCATTTCTCGGCGGTACGGACATCGAGCGGCTGGCCGTCGGCGAATCCCTTGCCCTTGCAGGCGTTCACCGCGGCACTCGCGCAATCGGCGGCGCCGTTGCCTGCGATCGCGCACGGCGCTTGGATCTCGATCACTTTCGAGGTCGCCGATTTCACTACCGCGTCTGCCGCATTCTTCATCGCTTGCCCAGTTGCTGCAGCGGCATCCTTGGCGGCATCCGCCGACTTTTTATTGAAGTCGTCGAGCTTGGACTGCTGCTCCTTCAGCTTGGCATTGAAGTCAGCAACGGAGTCGTGCCACCAGCGCGCCACCTGATCGAAGAAGCCGCGCTTCTCGGGCGCAGGCGGCGGCAAGGCTGCGCTCGGCGGCGGCGGTTGCGGCGGCAGCGTCACGCCGGCAGACGGAGGAGCAGGCGGTTGCGCGGGCGCCGGTTGTACCGTGGACGGAGTCGTGGTTGGGGCGGAGGGCGTCGGTTGAACATTTTGGGCGAGTGCGATGCCGGCCGTCGCGGCGGTAAGCGTCGCCGCGAGCAAACAGCGGGCCGAAGCGCGCGCCAAAAATGATTGCACGAATGATTGCATAGGTGATCGCGCTGCCGCGCCCGTGCCAGCTGCCGTTGTATTTCTTCTATTGCTATCGCCTGCTGTCACGGCCACCCCGTAATGGCGTGTCACGATTGCCGTCGCTTCCTGGCAATCTAACAAGACTCTTGATGGCCAAATTGGGCCTCAACAAGTCAAAATAACTCACCGACCCGCGCTGGCCAATCATAGAGCAGGGTCCGCCGATCAGCCCTGCTTGTAACCCTACTTGCCGACAATAGAGCAGGAATAGATTTCGTCGAATCGTCGTCCACTCTAGCTTTTTGTTTGAGCATGATCTTTTCCGAAAACCGGTTCCCACTTTTCGGGATCATGCTCCAGAGCGCCGACTTTCCCGCCACCTGATCCAAACAAACCATGCCAATCCGGCGGCCAGCAGGACGACAATGACGACATCAAAGCGGTGAAACAGGCTGCGAAAAGTCGGGTCGCTGTTCCAGCGCGCGCCCAACAACATGCCGATATAGGCCAGGCCAAAACACCAGGGCCACGACCCGAGAAACGTATAGACCTGGAATTTCAGCATCGGCATGCGCGCCAATCCCGCCGGAAAGGCGATGAAGGTCCGCACTACCGGTAACAGCCGGCCGATGAAAACCGTAATGGCGCCGTAGCGCGCAAAAAAATGCTCGGCGCGATCAAGCTCGGCGGCGCTGACCAGGACATACGCGCCCCAGCGCTCGAATGCCTTGCGGCCGCCCTTGGCGGCGACGTAGTAGGCGACCGTCGAACCGACATTGCAGCCGAGTGCGCCCATCGTCGCAGCGCCGATCAGGCTGAACTGGCCGATGGAAACGAGATAGCCGGCGAACGGCATGATGACTTCGGACGGCAGTGGAATGCAGGCCGACTCGATCGCCATGAGGACGACGACGCCGAAATAGCCGGCCGCCGAGATCACAGCGACGATCCAGGCGGCGAGCGTCGAAATAACCTGCTCGAGCATTACGGAAATAATAGCAGGCGCGGAAGCTCAGCGCTGCTTGCGCGCCCGGCGGCCTTCGAGCACGACGATCTTACGCCGTGGAAACTCTTCCGGCAGCTTCTTCGGCATCTTTTCGGCGATGCCAAGGAGCCGCTCGCGCCGGTCCATCTCTTTCCACACATCGTCCGGCTTGATGCCGGAGGCGATCCACAGCACCACGAGGTTATAGATGAGATCGGCGCTTTCCTTGACGACGGCCTGGCGATCGCCGTGCATGGCGTCGATCACGACCTCCACGGCCTCCTCGGCGAGCTTCTTCGCCATCTTGCTGCGGCCCGAGCGCAACAGCCGCGCCGTCCGCGAGGTGGACGGATCGTCGTTACGGCAGGCATAGGCGGCCTGATAGAGCCGGGCAATCGAATCACTCATGGGGCATCAGAATAACGCGATCTTGTCGCGATTGTGTTAATTCCCGCCGCCGCAACAGGTTTTTGGCTTCGGAAGGCAAAAAAGAGCTAAAAAACCTGCTTTACCGGGGTTCAATCTTCCAGGGCTAACAGCCCGGCATTGCCTCCGGCCGCGGCGGTGTTGATGGTCACGACCTGCTCGGCCGCAAAGCGCCGCACATAATCCGGCCCACCGGCTTTGGGTCCGGTCCCTGAAAGTCCTGTACCGCCGAACGGCTGCACGCCGACGACCGCGCCGATCATATTACGGTTGACATAAATATTGCCGTGCGGGAGCCGGCCGGCAATCCGCTCGATGCGAAGATCGATGCGCGATTGGATGCCGAGTGTCAGCGCGGTGCCGTTCGCGGCGATGTCGTCCAACAGCGCGTCCAGCCGCTCCGGCTGCCAGCGCACGACATGCAGCACCGGGCCGAAGACTTCGCGATCAAGCTCGGCGACGCCGTCGAGTTCGACGATGGCGGGCGCGACATAGGTCCCATCCGCCGGCAGACGGCCATGCCGATCCCAACGAAATTTCACTCGATCCGCGCGCTCCTGTTCGCTAAGCCAATCGTCCAGGTTCGCCTTGGCTTCGGCATCGATCACCGGGCCGACATGAGTGCCAATGCGCCGCGGATCGCCGACTTTCAGTTCGCGCGCGGCGCCTGCCAGCATGTCGAGCATTGGCTCGGCGATTTCCTCCTGCAGGCAAAGTAGGCGAAGCGCCGAACAGCGCTGCCCGGCGGAGCGGAACGACGAGGTCAGCACGTCATCGCACACTTGCTCAGGTAGCGCCGTCGCGTCGACGATCATGGCGTTGATGCCACCGGTCTCGGCGATGAGCGGCACGATCGGGCCTGTTTTCTTGGCGAGCGCGCGATTGATGGCCTGCCCCGTCTCGGTCGAACCGGTGAACGCTACGCCGGCGAGGAGCCGGTGCGCGACGAGGCGTGCGCCGATCGCGCCGTCGCCAGGAACCAGATGCAGCGCGCTTTTTGGCACGCCGGCTTCATGGAGGAGCGAAACGGCGAGCGCGGCAATAAGCGGGGTCTGTTCCGCCGGCTTCGCGACCACCGTATTGCCGGCAAGGAGCGCCGCGGCGATCTGGCCGACAAAGATGGCGAGCGGAAAATTCCACGGCGAGATGCAGACGAACACGCCGCGGCCGCGGTAGCGTAATTGGTTGCCTTCGCCGGTCGGCCCGGGCATCGCTTGGGGCGCGAGCGTCGTGCGCGCTTGCGCGGCGTAATAGCGGCAGTAATCGACCGCCTCGCGCAGTTCGGCGACGGCATCGTCCAAGGTCTTGCCAGCTTCGTTCTGCAGTAAGGCCAGCAAGCGGCCGCGATTGCGTTCGAGCCGATCGGCGGCGCGATCGAGAACCGTGGCGCGATATTCGAGCGGCTTTGCCGCCCAGGCGGCGAAGCCATCGGATGCCGCGGCGATGGCGGCGCGGGCGATCGCATCGTCGGCTTCGCGGACGAGGCCGATCGCGCTGCCGTCAATCGGCGAATGCAAGTGCCGGTCGATGCCCGGCAGCGCCACGCCATTGACCAGCGGCGCGGCTTCCGCGTTCGCATTGGCGGCCTCGCGAATTTCGCCGAGCAGCGCCTCGACGCTGGCGCGGTCGCCGAATTCGATGCCGGCGGCGGCACGGCGCTCCGGCTGATAAATGTCGCGCGGCAATGGAATTTTTCGATTGCGCGCTAGCGCGGCCTCGCCAATCCAACTCTGCGGCCGCTGCAGGATGTCGGCCACCGACACGCTGGGATCGGCGGCGGCCGAAACGAAGGAAGAGTTCGCGCCATTCTCCAGCAGCCGGCGCACCAGATAGGCCAGGAGATCGCGATGGCCGCCGACCGGCGCATAGACACGGCAAAGGGTTTGCGGAAATTCCGCAAGCAGCGCCTCGTAGAGCGCTTCGCCCATGCCGTAGAGCCGCTGGAATTCGAATCCGTCGATGCCGCCGGCATCCTCGATGACGCCGGCAACGGTCAAGGCGTTGTGCGTGGCGAATTGCGGAAACAGCCGGTTGCGCGCCGCCAAGAGCCTCTTCACACAGGCCATGTAACAAAGGTCGGTCATCGCCTTGCGGGTGAAGACCGGATAATCCGCCAAGCCGCGCTCCTGGGCGCGTTTGATTTCGGTATCCCAATAGGCGCCCTTGACCAGTCGCACGGTCAGCTTGCGGTTTGTGGCTGCGGCCACTTCCTCGACCCAATCGATCAGCGCCAGAGCGCGCTTTTGATAGGCCTGCACCGCGAGGCCGAAGCCATCCCAGCCGCCGAGCGCGCCATCGCTGAGTGCCGCGGCGATCACCTCAAGGGACAGTTCCAGCCGATCGGCCTCTTCCGCGTCGACGGTGAATTGCAAATCGTGCGCCTTGGCTAGTTCCGCGAGTTCAATGAGCCGCGGCGTCAATTCCTCGCGCACACGCTCGCGCGAGATCGCCTCGTAGCGTGGGTGCAGCGCCGAAAGCTTGACGGAAATTCCCGGCTGGACGCGCGAATGTTTGTTGCCGCCATCGGCGCCGATAGCGGCGATGGCGCCGGCATAAGCCGCGAAATAGTTCTCCGCGTCGGCGCTGGTCCACGCGCCCTCGCCGAGCATATCAAATGAATAGCGCAATTGCGGATGCGCATTCGCGCGCGAAAGCGCCTCTTCAATCGTCCGCCCCATCACGAAGTGCGAAGCCAACAGCCGCATCGCCTGGCGCGTTGCCGCGCGCATCGCCGGAAGCCCGATCCGGCGCACGACATTGTCCAGGATCGTTTCCGGCGTTTCGCCGGGATGAATGACGCGCGCCGCAACCCCAAGTGTCCAAGCCGAGGCGGAGACCAGGAGCGCCGTCGACTTGACGTCGCCGTCGAGCCAGCGGCCGCCGGCGAGCTTGTCTTCGATCAACCGATCCGCAGTGGCCGCATCAGGCACGCGCAGAAGCGCCTCGGCCAGCACCATGAGCGCGAGGCCCTCTTTGGTGGAGAGCGAAAAGGCATGCAGAAAATCCTCGACCCCGCCCAAGCCGCCGATCTTGGCGCGGATCGCCTCAATTAAGCGCCGCGCGCGCGCATCGACCCGGCGTTCTGCGGCCGGCTCGCGCGCCGCATCCGCTAAAAATCTCGCCGCCAGTTCCTCGTCGGGTTGAGCGTATGGCGCCTGGAACGGCGGCAGCGCGGCCGTCACTCCATTCATGCCGGCATTCTAGCCGCTCTGCGGCGAAGCGGGGGAGATTTAGCCGCCGGGGGTGAGCAGCGTCTCGAGCTTGTTGATGCTTCCCGTCCAACCAGCTTCCATGCCGTTGAGGTAGCCGACGGCATAATCGACCACGGCGCGGCCGCGCGTGTGCAACGTCATCGTCGTCTTGCCGCCTTTCTCGGCAAAGGTGACCGTGGTGAGCCCTTCGATAATGGGATTACCCGCCGCATCGACAGCGATGTTGGTAAAGACAAGCCGCTCCGGCGGCACGATTTCGCGAAACTCGCCCATCATCGGATAGATGTTGCCGTCGGGACTGCGCATATGGATGCGGATCGCGCCGCCGACGCGAACATCGATCTCGCAAACCGGATTGGTGAACCCCTTGGGTCCCCACCATTGCGCGAGTTGACCGGCATCCGTCCAAGCCCGGAAGACCGCCGCGCGCGGCGCGTCGAACATGCGCGTGATAGTAATTTCACGTTCAGCCAGCGTCGCCTGCTCTGCAACAGCCATCATCATCTCCTCAAGTTACTGCGCCAAATTGCACCAGCTCAACGCGCGCTGGGACTGGCGAGATAGGCGTCAAGCCGCTCGAACGAGCCGGTCCAGCCGCCACGCATGCTGTCGTGCGCCGCGTCGAAAGTTGCCTGTTCTTCCGCCGAGACATCGAGCGGCGACCAGCGCAGCGTGAGCTTGGTCTTGCCACTCCTCTCGCCGCCTGGCGCGTCTTCGAATATGACCGTTGTAAGCATTTGCAGCGGCCAGGTGGGCGCCATCGGGTGGCGCGTGAGGCCGCCGGCTTCATCGGAAAACGAATGCACCCAGACCAGGCGCTGCGGCGCGACGATTTCGCGATAGACGAATTTCGCCCACGCCACGGTGCCGTTGGCGGCCCGCATCGCACCATGATAGGTGCCGCCGACACGCAGATCCATTTTCGATGCCACGACGACCGAGCCTTTCGGGCCAAACCACTCTTTCATGCTTTCCGGCTCGGTGAAGCACTTCCACAGCACCTCGCGTGGCGCGTCGAACACGCGCGTGATCACGAAATCGGTGCTTTTGGTTTCGGCAAGCATGGAAATCCCCCGTGATTACGTGTTTGACGATATGCTTAGTGTTGCGGAACGAGGATCATCCAGTGCACGCCGAACTTGTCGGCGAGCATGCCGAAACGCGGCGAGAAGAACGTCTTGCCGAGCGGCATCGTCACCTGGCCGCCATCGCCCAGCGCTGCGAACATCTTGTCGGCCTCCGCTTCGTCTTTCGCCGCAATCGACAGCGCGAAGCCGTCGAATTTCGGATGCCCGGTATTGCGGCCATCGGATGTCATGATCGTCGTTTCGCCGACCTGGAACTGGGCGTGCATCACCTTGTCGGCATTGCCCGGCGTGCACATGTTTTTGTCGGGGCTGTCTTTCCAGCGCATCACCATTTTCACGTCGGCGCCGATCGTCTTCTTGTAAAATTCCAGCGCCTCGTCGCAGCGGCCGTCGAAGAACAGATAAGGTTGCACTTGCATGATTTGGCTCCTTTCCTTGCGGCGTAAATGTCTGATGATTGCGCCGACTACGCCAAGGACGAACGGGACCTTGGCATTCCGCCCTTGCACCCGCTAGGCCATTGACGCGACGTAAGCATCTAGCCGAGCCAGCAATCTCACCAGCTCCTGCTCCGTCCAGCCCTCGAACACCGGTGCCAGGTGCTTGCGGCCGGACGCGACCGACGCGAATAAGCGGTCGCATCGCGCCTTCACCATGGCAATGAAAGCTGTGACAGCAGCGAAATGGCCGGCGTATTTCATATTTGCGTTCATGTGACAGTAAAGCAGCAGTTCCAGCATGACCCCTCTCCCTTTCATTGTCCCAAGGACGGACGGCCACGCCCTATTCCGACAACCCGCACGCAAAAAAGCTCGGAACTAGGCTTGCGCCGCCACGTAGTCGGCCAGCCGCGCCATCGTCTGCACCAAGCCTTTATCGGCGCCATATTCCTTGATAACGCGATCGCGTTCCGCGACTGACGGAAAGTCGCCGCGCCAAATTAAGCGCGTGCGGCCGCCGAGATCCTCGAAAATGATGGTCTGCCGGAACTGCACCGGCGCGACGTCGTCGGCTCCGCCGTGGCGGTAAACAATGCGCTCGGGCGGCACGATCTGTTGGAAGGTGATGAGATTCTGATAGTCGCGGCCATCGGGCCCATGCATCACAAAGCGCCAAGTTCCGCCCGGGCGAAAATCGAAACTGTAAGTGGTGGTGGTAAAGCCGTTCGGTCCCCACCATTGCGCGAGGTGCTTTGGATCCGTCCAGCCGGAAAAAAGCAGTTCACGTGGCGCATCGAATTCGCGCGTGCCGATGATCGAACGCGGGTCGCGGTCAAGATCGAGGCTGCTTGTTACGGGCATGTTTTCTGTCCTTCCGCTTCGGTCCTCGATTGTTGCGATCCTTGGTGCGTTCTTTGGCCTGCAGCTTTTCCAGGTAAGCGTCCAACCGGTCGAAGCTCTCGTCGAAAAAGCGGCGGTAGTGCGCGAGCCAATCGTCGATGTCTTTAAGCGCCCGCGGCTCGATGCGGCACGGCCGCCATTGCGCTTCACGGCCGCGGGCAATGAGGCCGGCGCGCTCTAGCACCTTCAGATGTTTAGAGACTGCCGGCAGGCTCATCGCGAACGGCTTGGCCAAGTCAGTGACCGAAGTTTCGCCGACAGCGAGCCGCGCCAGAATGGCGCGTCGGGTGGGGTCCGACAGGGCGGCGAAGGTGGAATCGAGCGACAATTTGACCATCCGGTTAAATAACTAATCGGTTAAATACACCGCAAAACCGTCCCCGTCAAGCGCCCGACGGCAGCTAGGTTTTTGCGCGACGCTGCCTAGAGCAGGATGAAATCTTCGGGATCATGCTGTTTTACTTGAGCATAATCTTTTCCGACCTGCCTGCCGAAGCGGGCTTCGCGAAAGCGGGAAACCGGTTACCACTTTTCGGGATCATGCTGTTTTATTTGAGCATGATCTTTTCCGAAAACCGGTTACCACTTTTCGGGATCATGCTTAGAATTCGGCATGTCCTTCATCCGCATCTATCTGCGTGTCCTTGGCTTACTACGGTCCGATGCGAAGCTTGCGATCGCGCTGGCGCTGGCGAATATCGCGCTTGCCGGCGCGCAGTTCGTCGAGCCGGTACTGTTGGGGCGCATAGTCGATGCGCTCTCGGGTGCGCTGCCTTCTGGCCTGGGGTCCGCCGCACGGATGCTGGCGCCGCTGATCGGCGCCTGGGTGGGATTTGGCCTGTTCATCATTGCCGCCAGCACGCTCGTTGCCTGGTTTGCCGACCGGCTCGCCCACCGTCGGCGCAATATGGTCTTGGCGGATTACTTCGAGCACGTGCTGCAGCTGCCGCTCGCCTATCATTCCGGTGCGCATTCCGGCCGGCAGATTAAGGTGATGCTCAGCGGCACCGACACGCTGTGGTGGCTCTGGGTCTCGTTCTTTCGCGAACATTTCGCCGCATTCGTGTTTATCGCTTTGCTGCTGCCCGCTTCGCTGGCGCTCAACTGGCGGCTTGCGCTGCCGCTGATCGCGCTGTGCCTCGCCTTCGTCGCGCTCACGATGGTGGTCATGAACAAGGCCTTTGCCATGCAGACCGCGGTCGAGCGCCAATACTCCGATGTCGCCGAGACCGCCGCCGACGCGCTCGGCAATGTGGCGCTGGTGCAAAGCTATGCCCGCGTCGAACTCGAGGTCTCCAGCCTTAAGAGCGCGGTGGATTCGCTGCTGCGAGCGCAGATGCCGGTCCTGTCATGGTGGGCGGTTGCGGCCGTGCTGACGCGTGCCGGCACGACGCTCACGCTATTGGTGATTTTGCTGGTCGGAGCGTATCTGAAGCTCGTCGGCCTCGCTTCGGTCGGCCAGATCGTCAGCTTCATGAGCATCGCCGCGCTGCTCATAGCTCGACTCGAACAGGCGGTCAGCTTCTCCAATCGCCTGTTCCTCGACGCACCGAAGCTCGCCGATTTCTTCGGCGTATTCGACACCGTGCCTGCCGTGCGCGACCGACCCGGCGCCATGGACCCAGGCCGCGTGCGCGGCGCGGTCGAGTTCAAAGATGTGTCATTTTCCTATGACGGCAGGCGTGCCGCGGTTGCGCATTTGAGCTTCACCGCATCGCCGGGCGAGCGTATTGCCCTGGTCGGTCCGACCGGCAGCGGCAAATCCGCCGCGCTTGCCCTGTTGCATCGCGCCTTCGATCCGCAATCGGGCGCAATTTTGATCGACGGCCGGGATATTCGCGACCTTACGCTCGGCGGACTGCGCCGCAATATCGGCGTTGTGTTCCAGGAGACGCTGCTATTCAACCGTTCGATCGCCGAGAATTTGCGCGTCGGCAAGCCGGACGCGAGCGAGCAGGAATTACGCGAGGCCGCGGCGCGGGCGCAGGCGCTACAGTTCATCGATGCCAATGAGGAAGGCTTGCAAGCGCGCATCGGCGAGCGCGGGCGACTGCTTTCGGGCGGCGAGCGCCAGCGGCTCGCTATCGCGCGCGCACTGCTCAAGGATCCGCCGATCCTCATTCTCGACGAGGCGACTAGCGCGCTCGATCCTCTAACCGAAAAGCGCGTGAACCTCGCGCTCGACGAAGTAATGCAGGGCCGCACTACCTTTGTGATTGCGCATCGGCTTGCCACCATTCGCAACGCCAGCCGCATTCTGGTTTTTCGCAACGGCGGCATCGCCGAGAGCGGCACGTTTGACGAACTGCAACGCCGCGGCGGCTTCTTTGCCGAACTCGTGCAGGCGCAGTTTACGACTGCGGCTGAGTAGTTTTTGCATGCAGCGCAGGAAGTGAGCTCTCCTGGCCCGGCTGAGCGAGCTCTGAAAAATGCCGGCGCGGCACGTCAGCATTATGCCCGCACCTCAGCGCAGCCGCTCCAGAATGCTCACGTAATTGGCGACCGCGGTGCCGCCCATATTGAAGATGCCGCCGAGCTTGGCGTTTTTCACCTGCATGTCGCCGGCAGTGCCGGTGAGCTGCATGGAAGCGAGCGCGTGCATCGATACGCCGGTGGCGCCGATCGGATGGCCCTTGGCTTTGAGCCCGCCGGATGGATTGATCGGCAGCGCGCCGTCTTTGTTCACCGTGCCTTCGGCAAGGACGCGCGCGCCCTGCCCTTCCGCTGCCAAGCCCATGGCTTCGTATTCGATCAGCTCGGCAATGGTGAAGCAGTCGTGCACCTCGGCGAAGGACAGATCCTTGAGCGCGATGCCGGCCTCTGCCAAAGCACGCTGCCAAGCCACGCTGCAGCCTTCGAATTTCAGCACATCGCGCCGCGACATCGGCAGGAAATCCTGCACGTGCTGCGCGCCGCGGAACACGATGGCTTTGTCGAGCTTCAGCGCGGTTTCGACATCGGCGAGCACCAGCGCAGCGGCGCCGTCGGAAACGAGCGAGCAATCGGTGCGCTTGAGCGGCCCGGCAACGAACGGATTTTTCTCGCTTTCGGCACGGCAGAAGTCATAGCCGAGATCCTTGCGGAGTTGCGCGTAAGGATTGCCAACGCCGTTTTTGTGGTTCTTGGCGGCGATGCGGGCGAGCGCATCCGATTGATCGCCCCAGCGCTGGAAATACAGCGCAGCGATCTTGCCGAAGATGCCGGCGAAGCCGCCGTCGATATCGGCTTCCTCGCGCACATAGGACGCCTTGAGCAGATTGCGTCCGATCTCCGCAGGAGGCGTCGTGGTCATTTGCTCGACGCCGACCACGAGCACGATGCGGGCGGCGCCGGCGGCGATCGCTTTGAGGCCCTGATGCACGGCGGCGGAGCCGGTAGCGCAGGCATTCTCGACCCGGGTGGCGCGCTTGAAGCGCAAATCGGGTGAAGCCTGCAGCACCAATGAAGCGGTGAAATCCTGCGCGGAAAAGCCGGCATTGAAATGGCCGAGCACGATCTCGTCGACGTCCTTGGCGGCAACCGCGGCGTCGGCGAGCGCATCGCCGGCGACCCCAGCGATAAGGCTCTCGACGGTCTCGCCGTTAAGTTTGCCGAACGGGCTATGCGCCCATCCCACGATGCAGGCGGTCATGTTCTCTCCACTGTCGAATTTTAGTCGTTTTTCCCTGGCTCTTTTCCTTGCCCCTTTTCCTGGGCTTAGGACTGCTACTGTCCGGCATCCAGCATCGGAACCGGTTTTAATAATACCGCCATTCGGCTTTGCCTTGGAGGCGGCTTGGGTTACATAATGATCCATCCACGCTTCGTGAAGCTGACGTGAACCGATCACGGCCTCACCGGCCCGATCAAGCGAATGGACCGCAGCAGGTGCAAGATACGAAGTTTTTTCGAGGCTGGCTGCGCGGCTTTTTGTTAGGCGGCCTGGCGTTAAGCACGACTGCAATCGCCGTTGCGCTTGCCATCGCGCCGGCGCGGGCGATGTCATTCATTCTGGTCGACGCCGATAACGGCAAAGTGTTGCGGTCCGAGCACGCGACCTACCCGTGGTATCCCGCTTCCACGACCAAGCTGATGACGCTGTATATGGCGTTAAGCGCCATCCGCGATCAGCGCATCACGCCAGATACGTTGTTCACCGTTTCGCCGAACGCGGATGCGCAGGCGCCGACCAAGATGGGCTTTCCGGTCGGCACGCAGGTGACCGTCGACAACGCCATAAAGACAATGATGGTGAAGTCGGCGAATGACATGGCGGTGGTGCTCGCCGAAGGCATTGGCGGCTCGGTCGAGGCTTTCGGTCAGCAGATGACCGAGACCGCACATCGTCTCGGCATGACGGAATCGAATTTCGTCAACCCCAACGGCCTGCCTGATGACGCGCAGGTCGTCTCTGCCCGCGACCTCGCTATTCTCGCCCGCGCGCTTATTAAAGAATTTCCCCAGTACAGTTCCTATTGGCAGATTCCGGCAATCAAATACGGCCGGCGTATTGTGCGGAATTACAATCCGTTGCTCGGCCGCTATGCGGGCGCCGATGGCATGAAGACCGGCTTCATCTGCTCGTCGGGCTTCAACCTTGTGGCGACTGCCACGCGCAACAACAGGCAGCTGATCGCCGTGGTGCTCGGCGCGCCGACATCGGCCGCCCGCGCACAAAAGGCGGCAGAATTGCTCGAGAGCGGCTTCGCGCGAGGTCCGTTGGCTTGGCTGTTGCCGGCATTCGGCAATGTCAATTCGCTGGTTCCGATCGAGGCCGCGCCGCCTGACCTAAAGGACGACATGTGCGGCCCGCACCGCAAGCGCCACGCCCTTGAGCAGGCCATGGAGGACAGCGATCCCGATGCCGGCGATAACAGCGACAACGCGGCAGCGGAGACAAATCCGCAGCCTTCCGGGCTGTTGTCCGTGCTGCGCGGGCCGCCGAAAAATTTGCTGAGCGAGCCCGGCCCAGTCATCCCCGTCGTGGTCTATACCGGGCCAACCCGCAGCGCCGAGCAGATCGCCGCACTTGCCGCGCTGCCTGGCTATGAAGGCACCAAGAAAAAAGGGAAACATCATAAGGCCGCTGGCGCCAAGACGGCGGAAGCCAAGCAAGACAGCAATAAAGAGAGTAAGAAAGAGAGTAACAAAGAAGGCAAGAAAGACGGCAATAAAGCCGCAACCAAGCCGACGCAGCGTAAGCCGGCGTCCGGCAAGACGACGGGCCTCACCGACCAAAAAGCGACCGCAGTGGCCGCGCCACTGGCGCGATAATCGGCGCTCGACAACTCCGTCCTCTATCGCATCCTCTATCGCATTCTCTATTCCAACTGGCCGGCGTGCTAAAACCGAGCCTTCCTAGTGTCCCAATTCTGAAGTTCGCAAGTGTTTGCGGCGCCTCTGATGCGAACTTCGGAATCAAAGGGACACTAGCAAATTTATGATTCTAGTGTGGTTTTGGATTTGAAGTTCCTATCCGAGCCAGCCGCCTAATCGTAGGAACTTCAAATCCACCA
>Ga0193751_1000488_pt1 | contig 30895 bp, 24 predicted proteins | sample L1c2metaG_FD_143050 | JGI IMG/M metagenome (GOLD analysis project Ga0193751, IMG submission 143050) | Soil microbial communities from a riparian zone of the East river system, Colorado, United States - L1c2 | ecosystem: Environmental > Terrestrial > Soil > Riparian zone | place: USA: East River... | reverse complement strand
GGGGGCATAGGCCTTTGCGAGATTTAACCCAAACTGAAGCGCATCCGTAATTTCATCTCGAAGAGATGACGGGACCCACGGTTGTTCATGGAGTTCGATGAACTGTACGCGACGCATGGCAACTCGGCCTGCAAGGCTGCGGAAACATTCCGGTTGCGTAACAGGATTTCGTATCAGGGATGGTATCAGGCTTTCGTATTTTCACCGGACCGGCTTCGCCGAGGAGCCAAATGGGATCCTCATTATTCCCCGATCTTTTTGCGCGGACTCGTGGCCTTCTTCGAACTAACGCTGAGTAAGTAGCATCTTTCATGAACAGCCTTCCCGACTTCATTCGTCTTACTGGTCTCAAGCTTCACGGGTTTGTGACAAATATCACAGATCGGGTTGGGCATGGTGACCTCCAGGCACAGATGACGTTGTGGATCATCAGATTTGCACAAGAGACCGACGCCCGGAATGGGTACGGCGGAGGGATGTGTAAAAGAACTCCAAAGCCTAGCACGGAGACAGGGCCTTGTACGTTCGCCATCGTACAGTTTGTGCGGATTCACGAAATGAGATTTTCATTGACAATCAGCTCCCGCAGGCTCATGCTTGCGGCCTCTCCCGAAGGCTGTTGCGCGATTCTGCGCAGAAGTTTCGGCACCCAATCAGAGATAGGTACGTAGCCGAACCAGGGCCCTGATTCCGTGGCATAGGAGGTCTCCCATGACCCGCAAAGACACTCACAGCACTAGCGTTCTCCGTGGTATCGCTCCGTTCATCGCAGTCCTGACCGTAATGATCGCTCTCGCCGCCCTGGCGCAAACAAGGGAAGGTCAGTCATCTGGAAAATCCAACGCTATACCCATGCAGGACAGCGCCGTGCCTGCGAACGCGGGATCGCCGGATTCTGGCACGCCCCTTTTCCTGCCCGCGGTCGCATACAACGTGCGCGGGTTCTATACCGGTCCGATTGCGGTCGGTGATCTCAACGGCGACGGAAAACCCGACCTGCTCGTGGGAAGCAGCTCGATCGGTCCTCAGGGTCTTGTAGGTGTGGTTGAGGTTCTACTCGGGGTAGGGGACGGGACCTTCCAAGAGAAGGGATTATATGGAACAGCAGGCGTACATGCTAACGTAGCCGTCGCTGACGTGAACGGTGATGGAAAGCTCGACATGCTCGCTTCCGGATGCGCCTTCAAGGACTGTTTTACCGGCGTAGTAACCGTCCACACGGGAAATGGAGACGGCACCTTCGCAGGCGGCTTCTACGTTTTCGGAACGGGTGGGATGTTTCCCAGTTCGCCGGCGGTCGCCGATTTTAATGGCGATGGCAAGCTCGACTTGGTTGTGGCCAATTGTGGCAACGGGTGCCAGACGGGAACGGGAACGGTGGGTGTTTTGCTAGGTAACGGCGATGCCACTTTCCAGACAGCGGTAACCTACGGCTCAGGCGGGATCGGTCCTCACCAGGTAATAGTGGCGGATGTGAACGGCGACGGCAAACCGGACCTGATAGTACCCAACTCGTGCGTCACCATCGGCAACTGCACGTACGGTCCCGGCTCAGTGGGCGTGCTGCTGGGGAAAGGCGATGGCACCTTCCAGGCAGCAGTAGCTTATGGCTCTGGCGGCGACTACGCCTTCTCCGTTGCGGTCGCCGACGTAAACGGCGACGGCAAGCTCGATGTGCTGGTCGCGAACGCTTACGCCAATACTGGCTGTTGCGAGGCCGGCCCGTTGGGAGTGTTGCTCGGAAACGGCGACGGCACCTTCCAGTCGGTAATCCCCTACAGCTTCGGCGGGCTCGGCCACCTTGCGCTGGCAGACGTGAACGGGGACGGCAAGCTGGACGTAGTAACGGGTTCCGGGATGGTGCTGCTGGGTAACGGCGACGGCACATTTCAGGCACCGGTCTTTTACAACACGAGTGTGGGTGGGATGGTGGTCGCAGACGTCAATGGCGACGGCCCACCTGACGTGATGGTCACAAACCCGTGTTTCAATAGCAACCCCAACTGCCCGCACGGCTCGGTAAGCGTATTTATGAACGATACGGGCCCCCATAGCCCTACAACAACCTCACTGGTCTCAAACGTGAACCCGGCGGCGATCAACCAACAAGTCATCTATACCGCTACCGTGACGAACCAATCCGGCGGACCGCTGACAGGAACAGTAGCGTTTAAGCACGGCACGTCGACGACCACGGTTAAGTTGGTTGGTGGTCAGGCAGTTTACAAAGTAACGTATTCAGGATCAGGAACCCACCCGATCACGGCCACTTACTCCGGCGATGCGGATAATGCCACCAGCACATCCGCCACGCTAATAGAATATGTGGGCCTTGTCCCAACAAAAACAACATTGACTACGTCCGGGTCGCCTTCATTCATCGGGCAGCCTGTGACGTTTACCGCGACGGTGAGCTGGACCTATGGCACTGTCCCCGATGGCGAAGTGGTGACGTTCTTTAATGGCACAACAACGATTGGAACCGGCACCACTGCGAGTGGAGTGGCGAAGTTCACCACCTCCTCGCTAACCGTTGGGACTCACAGCATCAAGGCGACCTATCCCGGGGATGCAGAATTCAAGCCGAGTACTGGGTCGGTGATGCAGGTGGTCGAGAAATATCCGACGACGACGAGCTTAACCTCGAGTCCCAATCCTTCACAATTCGGGCAGGCAGTGACCTTTACCGCACAGGTGACGAGCACTGGTCCGGCGCCGACCGGTAGTGTGAAATTTCTGGACGGAACAACCGGTATTGGACTCGTGACGCTGAGCGGAGGCACAGCCAAAATTACCAAGTCCACGCTCGCTGTCGGTACACACCCGATCACCGCTGAGTACTTGGGGGATGCGTTCTCGGCGAAGAGCACGTCCTCTGTCGTGAACCAGGTGGTGCAATAGGATGCGATGGGCGGGCAACTCGCTTTCGAGTCTTCATTCTGATTGACGGCTGGCTGCCCGCTAGTTTCTCGGACGCAGGATCGAGGCTAGTCGTCTGGAATCGAACATCGTAGAGTGGGGCCGGCCGATTTAGTTCTGCAACGTGACCGCGATTTCTTTCAATCGCTGCGGCGGTTTCGTTTCCGGCGGCTTCTTCTCTTCTTTCCTGGCGAACAGAATCAGAAGCGTGTGGAAATTCCCTTCTAGGTTGACAAAGCACAAACCGTCCAGATCCGCAAGAATGACAATTCAACGTTAAACTAATCAAGTCCCACAGTGACAGGAGGATGACAAGCTTCACGCCGAGGGTTTCGCGAACAGCGAACGACGAATGGCGAACGACCAACGACCAATGACCAGCGACCAGCGACCGACCATCAAATCCCCCCGAGGAACCCGCGACCTTCTCCCGCCCGGCACGGCGCTCTGGAACTTCGTCGAAGCCGCCGTCCGCGACGTGTTCCGCGCCTACAACTTCCACGAGATTCGCACGCCTATCTTCGAGTCCACCGAACTGTTCGCCCGAGGCGTAGGTGAAGAGACCGACATCGTCACGAAAGAAATGTTTACCTGGGAGGATGGCGAGCGCTTCGACGAAGATGCCCTCAGAAAGGATTGGATCTCTCGCGGAGAAGCTGAGAACAAGTTGTACGTGGAAGGGGCGACCCCGGTTAATACGTATCTGAGGCCGCTAGGAATTTTGCTAATTAATCACCGGCCTATGGGACCGGGATACCAACCGGGACCGGACAGACCGGAACTTGTCTGTTTTCGGGCAAAGGCTACTCCAGAAGCAGTCCAACTCTTGTTAAACGCTCGTACCCATATGGGGTCCCCGAGCTTCCTTGGCCAGTACGGAGAGGACGCGCGCTATTCGCAGAGAGCCAAGCTTCGCATAGTCGTACCCTCCGGCACCGCTGACTCTGCGACGTGGATCGACACCAGGGAAGTTGAGGTTGAGCAATTTCAGGCACGAACCCCGGTTTTTAAGTCCTCACAATCCCTCACTCTGCGCCCCGAAAACACCGCGGGCGTGGTCCGCGCCTACATCGAGCACAAACTTTGGGACCGCGGCCTCAACAAGCTCTTCTACATAGGACCGCAATTCCGCCGCGAGCGTCCGCAAAAAGGGCGTTACCGCCAGTTCTATCAAATCGGAGCGGAAGTCATCGGCCCCGCCACCGCCGGCAGCCAATCTCCCGCGAGAGACGCCGAAATTCTCGAACTCCTGGCCACGCTGCTCGAACGAGTAGGCATCACCAACTGGACGCTCGAACTGAACTCCGTTGGCTGTCCCGCCGACCGCGCAAAATTCAACGAAGCTCTGCGCCAGGCGCTCGCACCAGTAGTAGATAAAATGTGCGTCGACTGCCGACGCCGAGCCGTAACCAATCCGCTGAGAGTCTTCGACTGCAAAGTTCCAGAAGACCAGCCCATCATAAAAACCTTACCCACCATCACCCAGTTCCTGGACGAAGCCTGTCGCACTCACTACGACGAAGTAAAAACGATCCTGAACGCCGTCCAGATCCCCTACGTCGAGAATCCCCGCCTGATGCGAGGCCTCGATTACTACACCAGCACGGCGTTTGAATTTACGCACGGCTCGCTGGGTGCGCAGAATGCGATCCTCGGCGGCGGACGATATGACGGGCTATCAGAAGCGCTTGGCGGGCCAGCTGCTCCAGGGATTGGATTTGCTATCGGAGAAGATCGGCTGGTGCTTTCGCTGACCGAGTCGGCGGAGTCGGTTGTGCGGTCTTTCGTCCGCAAGCCCGACGTGTACATCGCTCCGCTCGGCTCCGGGATGAATCGCGAAGCCGCGCGCGTGGCTCGCGAACTGCGGCGGCACGATCTGGTTGTCGATCTCGGCGACGAATCGTTTCGCTTAAAAAAGTCATTCGAGGTGGCCGACAAGATGGAGGCGCGATACATCCTCATCGTCGGGGAGAACGAAGTGGCCGCCGATGCCTTCGCGCTCAAGAATCTCGCCTCCGGCGAACAAGTCACAGTTCCGCGCGCCGAACTGGCGCAACGGATTTTGCGGAAGTAGCTTTTTGGCTTTGACGTCCTCTGTGATCTCTGTGTTCTCTGTGGTCAAGGCGTTTAGATCTCTACCACAGAGGTCACGGGGGAACACAGGGTAAATCTATTTCTCTTGGAGGCGATCATGCGCAGCATTCTTTTACTGTTGGGCACGGTTCTGGTTAGCGTGACCCTAGCTCTTTCTCAAATTCCATCTTCCAAGCCGGTCTCCGCCTTCGACCAGCAACTCATCGATCAGCAGAAGCAGTTCCTGCAGGCGATCCAGACGAAACAGGCAACCGTGGTGGACCGCGCGGTCGCGGACGATTTCCAGGGCATCGCAACGAATGGCGACTTCTACGACAGAAGTGAAGTCGTCGAATCCGCGGAAAAGGGGATGCCTAAGGACACGCGTGCCTACGATTTCCGCGTCTTCAAACTGAACGATGACTCAGCCGTCGTCGCCTACAACCTGATCGTCCCCGGAGAACATCCACGCTATCGCCACATGGCCGACACCTGGGCAAGAATCGACGGCCAATGGAAACTGAAATTCCGCCAGATCACGCCCAACCTCTGGAGCGCTAACGATCTGGATTAGCGCGCAAAGTGGGTTAATGATCCGTTGACTTGCGCGTTCCGGGTGTCTACCATCGGCTGCCGGGGCAAAGATCACTTTGGCTTTCGTGGCAAATTCACTTTCAGGAGGGCGTTCTTTATGAAGCGTACGTCGAAGTGTACACCGGGCCTTTTCATCGCAACTTTCCTCGCTACTCTGCAGCTCGCCGCCATGGCTTCCGCACAAATGAACATGTCAAAGCCTGGCCCCGAGCACAAGAAGCTAGACTACTTCACCGGTAGCTGGTCCTGCGACGGCGACGTGAAGCCTGGGCCCATGGGACCGGGCGGGAAAGTGAGCAATCCCCAGAACGCCGAGTGGATGGAAGGCGGCTACTTTGTCGTCATTCATTCCCAGATGAAGAGTGCTTCCATGGGTAACGGCAGCGGGATCGCCTTCTTGGGGTACGATCCCGACGAAAAGAAATACACCTACAACGAGTTCAACAGTATGGGCGAGTCCGTGGTGTCCAAGGGAACTGTGGACGGCGACGCCTGGACCTGGATCGGCGACATGAAACCAGCCGGGAAAGGCCGCTTCAGCGAGAAGATTCTGTCGCCGACGTCCTACACGTTCAAGTTTGAGATGTCATCCGATGGCAACAACTGGACCCCGGTCATGGAAGGTAAGTGCACGAAGAACAAATAGTACCCAGTACTCAGTATCCAGTACCCAGTAAAACCACCTAGTCCGGCTGGTAATCTCTCGTTCTGGCAACCGGGCACTGGGTACTGACTCTCCGCCATTTATAATCTACGTTTCGTATAATCTTCGTTTCGGCTCACCACGGTAATTTCAGCTAAACGAATTTCAGCTGGACAAGGCGAAAACGTGCTCGATTTTTTAGGCGACCTCAGGCGAACTCATATGTGCGGGGCTCTTCGGCTCTCCGATGCGGGCAAGAAAGTTGTGCTCATGGGATGGGTCAACCGGCGGCGCGACCTGGGCCAGATCATCTTCGTCGATCTCCGCGACCGCTCCGGCGTGACGCAAGTCGTGTTCAACCACGAACTGAATGCATCCGTTCATAAGAAGGCTGAAGCGCTGCGCAACGAGTTTGTGATTGCGGCGATCGGCATGGTAAAGCGGCGCGATACCGACACCATCAATCCCAATATCCCAACCGGAGAAGTCGAATTGGTAGTCGAGGAGTTGCGCATTCTGAACGTGTCGAAGCCGCTACCGTTTCTGCCTTCGGATACGGTGCTCGCGAATGAAGAAATGCGGCTGAAATATCGCTACATCGATTTGCGGCGCGACGCCATGCAGTTCAACATCGAGCTGCGGCACAAAGTGGCGCTCGCGATCCGCGACAATCTCGCTTCGCAGGGCTTCTTCGAGATCGAAACGCCGTTTATGACGCGCTCGACGCCGGAGGGCGCGCGCGATTATCTGGTCCCCAGCCGCGTGCAGCCGGGATCGTTCTACGCTCTGCCGCAATCGCCGCAACTGTTTAAGCAGATCCTGATGATCTCGGGCTTCGATAAATATTTCCAGATCGTGCGCTGCTTCCGCGACGAAGACTTGCGGGCCGACCGCCAGCCCGAATTCACGCAGATCGATCTTGAGATGTCTTATCCACAACCAGAGCGGGTTTGGGAAGTGGTCGAGAGCTTTTTGACTGCGGCGTTCAAGGCAGCGGGGCACGAGATCGCGACGCCCTTTCCGCGAATGGATTTTGACGATGCGATTCGCCAATACGGCATCGACAAGCCCGACCTGCGCGTGCCGGCTTTCACCGATGTGAGCGATTGTTTTGCGGCGGCTGATCTGGAACAACTGGCGATTAATAAGGATCTGCCGGTGATTGCGATCCGCATTCCGCGCGTGGGCGAGCTTTCGCGCAAGGAGCGTGACGACATTAAGCCGCTGTTTGTGGCGAAGGGCGGAGCGCGCGTCTTCGAAGACTTCAAGCGCATTGAGAACAAGTTTCCTGAGGCGGCTGCGAAACTCCGCAACAAAGCCGGCGCGTCGGCGGACGATCTGCTTGTACTGGTGGTGGGCTCGGCAAAGCCAGGCACATCCGGGGACGCGCATCCGGCCAGCAAGCGCAAAGTGACGCCCGCGGAACTGGCGATCTATGCCTCGGCCGGACTGCTGCGGGTGGCGCTGGCGCAGAAATATTCCGACCGGCACAAGCTTTTCCAGAAAGGCGATTTCCGTTTTCTGTGGGTGACGAACTTTCCCATGTTCGAGTGGGATGAAGGCGAGAGGCGATGGAACGCGGCGCATCATCCGTTCACTTCGCCGCACGATGAAGACATGGATAAGCTGGAAACCGATCCAGCCATGGTGCGTGCGCTCGCCTACGACGTGGTGCTGAATGGGACGGAGTTGGGATCGGGCTCGATCCGTATTCACCGGCAGGATGTGCAAAGCAGAATCTTCCGCGCGCTCGGCATGACGGAAGAAGAAGCGCGCTCGCGCTTCGGCTTCTTCCTGGAAGCGCTCGAGTACGGCACGCCCCCTCACGGCGGGATCGCGCTCGGCCTCGACCGCATCGTGATGATTCTGGCAGGAGCGGATAGTTTGCGCGAGGTAATTCCCTTCCCCAAAACCGCCGCCGCGAAAGACCTGATGATGGAAGCGCCAACGCCGGTGGCGGAGGGTCAGTTACGGGAGTTGGGGATTGGGATTGTGGTCAAGAAGTAGGCGGCGGCAGCAGTGAATCCCACTCATCGCAAAGTACTCGATGAGTTGATTGGATAAGAGCAAAGGCTCGATTGACCCGGTCGTCTTGGTTTGAGGACTACTCATTCGCGCGCCATCATAGTCCGAGTCTAGTGAAAAACTCTACGGGTTCAGCACAATCTTGCCGAACATTTGGCTCTTCTCCATGTACTCGTGGGCAGTGCGGATGTCTTTCAACGGGAAGGTATGATCGATGATCGGCTTAAGGCGTCCTGCGAACACGTGGCCGAGTACTTCATGCAGTTCGCTCATCGTCCCCATGTATGACCCAAGCAATGAAAGCTGACGCGAGAACAGAAACCGCAAATCGAGTTCGACCTTCGGTCCTGTGGTCGCGCCGCAGGTCACGAGCGTGCCGCCAGCCTTGAGCGACCGCACGCTCTCCTCCCAGGTGGCATGCCCGACGTGCTCGATGACAATGTCGACTCCCTCGAAGTTGGTAATCCTGCGGACTTCCTCCGAAATCTTTTGCTGGTAATGGTTGATAACGAAATCGGCGCCAAGTTCACGAGCGCGCTCCATCTTGCGCTCGTCGCCCGCGGTAGCGATTGCGCGCGCGTGGAACATCTTTGCGATCTGGATGGCGGCAATGCCCACGCCCGAGTTCGCGCCGAGCACCAGCACGGTTTGGCCGGGGCGGAGGGCGGCGCGTCCGGTGAGCATGTGCCACGCGGTCATAAAGACGAGCGGAACGCTGGCGGCCTCATTGAAATCGAGCGAGTTGGGGATCAGGATGACGTTGACTGCGGGGGCGGCAAACAGTTCACAGTTGCCTCCGTCCACGGCGTTGCCAAGCACGGTGAACTGGCGGCACTGATTCTGCAGGCCGGCAACGCACTTCACGCAGTGATTGCAGAAATACATGGGCGCGACCAGCACGCGCTGTCCGAGCTTGAGGTCAGTGACGTACTCGCCAACTTCGACGATTTCGCCGGCCATGTCGCTGCCGAGGATGTGCGGCAGGTTGACGCCGGGCAAGCCTTTGCGAACCCAGATGTCGAGGTGATTCAGGGAGCATGCCCGCACGCGGATGAGTACTTGGTCTTTACGCGGCTTGGGATCGGGCACGTCCTCGTAGGTGAGGACTTCGGGCCCACCGAACTGATGAATGCGAACGGCTTTCATGGAAGCTCCTGGAGCGTGGCACCGAAATTCGGACGCTTCAAGCTAGCACAAATCGCTTTGCCTTTGCGTAGCGACAGCCGCCCCCGGCTGTCCAGCCGGGCGTAGCTCGACCCCAGCTGACGCCCACGTTTGACCTTGACCGGCTCACCCAACCATAATCAACCTATGGACCTCTACGAAGAGATCGTCCGCTTGCGAAAAGACGGACGGCGCGGGGCAGTAGCGACCATTGTGAATGTGCGCGGATCGATTCCTTCGTTCAAAACGGCAAAGATGCTGGTTCGGGACGATGGCTCCATCGTCGGCACAATCGGCGGCGGTTGCGTTGAGGCCGAGGTGTGGCAGGCCGCGCGCGAAGTGATGGAATCGGAGAAGCCGCGGACCCTGACCTTCGATCTGAATCAGGATCCGAAATACGACACGGGCCTCGTCTGCGGCGGGACGCTCGAGATTTTCGTAGAGCCAGTCTTACCTCCAGCAGACCTTTATATTTTCGGTGCAGGTCACGTAGCGGCAAGCCTTTACAAAGTTGCCGGAATTGCCGGATTTGACATCACTGTAGTGGATGATCGCGCGGCCTACGCGAACCGGGAACGATTCCCCGAGGCACAGCAGGTGATTGCCGAAGATTTCGAGAAGGCCGCCGCTCAGCTCGCGCCCAGCGAGTCTTCGTACATCGTGATCGTCACGCGCGGACACCGCGACGATATGCGCATGCTGCGCTGGGCGGTGCAAACTCCGGCCCGCTATGTTGGGATGATCGGGTCGAAGCGGAAGACGATCACCATCTTCAAAGAGCTGCAAGCCGAAGGTCTGGCGCCGCATTTATTTGACCGAGTTCACGCGCCGGTCGGGCTGGATATTGGTGCAATTACGCCGGAAGAGATTGCGGTATCGATCACCGCGGAGTTGATCGCGAAACGGCGAAAAGTGGAGCGCGACCTGCCGCACATGAGCTGGTTCCATCGGCGGGAGCGGGAGTCTGAGGTCGAGCCGAAGTCCTAGTTCGTGTTGGGACGGGCGCCCTCGCGAGCCTGCCCTGAGCGAAGTCGAAGGGTCCGAACCGAGCGCAAGCTCGGCAGCTGCCGCGGACGCAACATCTCTGGATTCGCTTTTCTCCGCGTCCCCGGCGTCTCGACGTTTAAGATTTCAGCATGCCGAAAGAGATCGAAATTAAATTTCGAATTGACGATTTCCCCGCACTGACCCTGGCGCTGAAGCAAGCCGGCTTCAAGCAGCTCACCCGCTCTACCCACGAAATGAATTCACTCTACGACCTGCCCGGCCAGAAGCTGCGCAAGCGGGGCGAACTTCTGCGGCTCCGCAAATATGGCGAGACCTGGGTGCTGACGCACAAGGCGAAAGGTAAGGCTGGTCACCATAAAGTGCGGGTTGAGCTGGAAACCCGTGTCGAGAACGGCGTGCAGATGGATGCCATTCTGCGCGCGCTTGGGTTCGCGCCGACGTTTCGCTATGAAAAATATCGCGCGGAGTGGAGCGACGGCACGGGCCACGTGGTGCTCGATGAATCTCCGATTGGAAACTTCGGCGAGATCGAAGGACCGTCGCGCTGGATCGACCGCACAGCGCGCGCTCTCGGGATCACGAACGCACATTACATCACGCAAACTTACGCGGAGCTGTTCTTCGCGTGGAAACGTGCGACGGGCAGCAAAGCTACAGAGATGACATTTCGCGCTCTCCGCAAGAAACCAAACGGCGTTTAGCCGCAGAGACGTCGAGAGTAAATGGGGAGGATTCACCAGGCCTTGTCATCCCGACCCTAAGCGCAGCCGATGGGGAGGGATCTGCATCTTGCGGCGAAATGCAGATCCCTCGCTTCGCTCGGGATGACAATTCATGAAAGTTGGGAGGCGAGAGAGACTTACGAATTTGCGCCGCAGCACTTCTTGTATTTCTTGCCGCTCCCGCAAGGGCAGGGATCGTTACGTCCAACTTTTGCTCCCGAGCGCACGACTTGCTGGACCTGCAAGTCGCCAGCGCCGGCCATACGCGCCTGTTCCAATTCTTTCTTTTTCTTACGCTGGAAGGCCTCTTCGATATCGTCCACGGAAGTGGCGACCTGGCGCGGCGGGCGTCCGTTACCGCCTCGACCGCCGGTGATGATCGAAGGTACGCCGGCTTCGGGCCCCTGCCCCGACAGGTCGGTTGGACCGCCTCCACCGCCACCCGGCCTCGCTCCCTGGTCCGGCGGCCGTTCCATGATCTGCATCAGGTACAGGTAGCGAACCGTTTCTTCCTGAAAGCGCTGCATCATCTCTTCAAACATGTCGTAGGACTCGCGCTTGTACTCGACCAGCGGATCATGCTGCCCGTAGCCGCGCAGGTTGATGCCCTCTTTCAGGTGGTCCATCGAGAGCAGGTGATCTTTCCACTGCCCGTCGATCACGCTCAGCATGATCATCCGCTCGTGATAGCGCATGGCCTCAGCGCCAATGAGAGCCTCTTTTGCGTCATACCGCTCTTTCAGTTTGTCGAAGATGGCGTCGCCCAGTTCCTGGCGATTCATCTGTTCAGGCTTGAGGCCTTCGGCATAAATGTCGACGCCGAAGCGGGTGAAGATCGCGTCTTTCAGAGCCTTGAGGTCCCAGTTGTCAACGTGTTCTTTCGGCGGACAGTGCCGTTCGAGGATGTCGCCGAGAATCGCGGAGACGTAGTCTTCAATGATCAGGTCTTTCTGGTCGAGGCCCTCCAGCAGACGGCGGCGCAGTCCGTAGACCGCTGTGCGCTGCTTGTTCATGACGTCGTCGTATTCGAGCAGATGTTTGCGGGCCTCGAAGTTCTGGCCTTCGACGGCTTTCTGCGCGGCTTCGATCCGGCGCGTGATCATGCGCGATTCGATGGGTATACCTTCTTCCATGCCGAGGCGTTGCAGCAGGTTAGAAACCCACTCCTTGGCAAAGATCCGCATCAGGTCGTCTTCGAGCGAAAGATAGAAGCGCGAAGAGCCGGGATCCCCCTGGCGGCCGGCGCGCCCGCGAAGCTGATTATCAATGCGGCGCGCTTCGTGGCGTTCGGTGCCGAAGATGTGCAACCCGCCTGCCTCGATCACTTCCTGGTGTTCGCGGTCCGTGTCGTTCTTGTAGCGAGTAAAGATCTCGTTCCATTGATCGGTCGGGACCGCGTACTCATTGCCGGCGTAGTACCAAACCGTGCGATTCGGATCGTCGACATCGGCTTCAATCTTGCCTTGCGCGGCGCGGATCGGCTGCGCGATTCCCTTCTTCACGCATTCCTGCTTGGCCATGAATTCGGCATTACCACCGAGCAGAATGTCGGTGCCGCGGCCCGCCATGTTGGTGGCGATGGTGACCATGCCTTTGCGTCCGGCCTGCGCGACAATTTCCGCTTCGCGCTCGTGATACTTCGCATTCAGGACGACGTGCTTGATTCCCTTCTTCTTAAGCAACTCCGAGAGCCGCTCGGACTTTTCGATCGAGGTCGTGCCCACCAGCACAGGCTGATTGCTGTCGTGCAGCCTCTGAATTTCGTCAGCAGCCGCGAAATATTTTTCTTTCTCGGTGCGGTAAACGATGTCCGGATTCTCTTTGCGCAGCAGCGTGCGATTGGTCGGAATAACAATCACTTCGAGCCTGTAGATCTTGTCGAATTCCGGCGCTTCGGTTTCCGCAGTACCCGTCATGCCCGCCAGCTTTTTATACATGCGGAAATAATTTTGGAAGGTGATGGTGGCGAGGGTTTGATTCTCGCGCTCGATCTTCACATTCTCCTTGGCTTCAATCGCCTGGTGCAGCCCGTCGGACCAGCGCCGGCCCGGCATCAGGCGCCCGGTGAATTCGTCCACGATCAGCACTTCGCCGTCTTTGACCACGTATTCGACGTCTTTCTTGTAAAGTGCGTGCGCTTTGACCGCGGTCTCAACGTGATGCTTCAGCGCCCAGTTTTCCGGGTCGGCAATGTTGCCGATGCCCAGCAGCTTTTCGACTTTTTCCCAGCCTTCGTCAGAAACCGTAATGTTGCGGTGTTTTTCGTCGACCACATAGTCCCCAGTCATGATTTTGGGCTCGCCCGGCTGCGTGTCCACTTCTTCGCCCTTTTCGAGCTTGGGGATAATGCGATTCACCTTGTAGTACTTGTCGGTGGACTCTTCGCTCGCGCCCGAAATGATGAGCGGCGTCCGGGCTTCATCAATCAGGATGGAATCGACTTCGTCGACAATCGCGAAGTTGTGCATTCGCTGCACGCAATCGCGCAGATCGAACTTCATGTTGTCGCGCAGATAATCGAAACCGAATTCGTTGTTAGTGCCGTAGGTCACATCAGCGGCATAGGCGGCGCGGCGCTCGGCATCGTCGAGGTCGTGGACGATCACGCCAACACTAAGACCAAGAAAGCCGTAGAGCTTGCCCATCCATTCGGAGTCGCGCTTGGCCAGATAATCATTAACGGTAACCACGTGCACGCCGCGTCCACTGAGCGCGTTCAGATACACGGGGAGCGTGGCCACCAGCGTCTTACCCTCGCCGGTTTTCATCTCAGCGATGGTGCCTTCGTGCAGAACCATGCCGCCGATCAGCTGCACGTCGAAGTGCCGCATGTTGAGCACGCGCCGCCCAGCTTCGCGGACAACGGCAAATGCCTCTTCCAGCAGCTCGTCGAGAACCGCCTTGAGCACCTCGCTGCGCTGCGCTTCGATTTCCTTCTGACGATCGGTATCCGGAAGATCAGTATCCGGGCGCTCGGGATCGGCAGCCGGCTCGTCGGCAATCGAGCTGAGACGCTCCTGAATACGGGCACGAAATTCGGCAGTCTTAGCGCGAAGTTCGTCGTCAGAAAGCTTCTGCATCTCCGGTTCGAGCGCATTGATGGCCGCAACGCGGGGCTGCAGCCGCTTGACCTCGCGCTCGTTCTTCGTCCCGAAAACCTTGCCTAACAAAGTGTTGATCAAACGGAAGCCCTTCGAAGGACACGCGTCCTAAGGTATGAGTAAAAGCCTAGCACATTAGATGCGGGAGGGATGGAGAAGGACGGACCACTCGAAACAGACCGCGGAGTGGCTCGTGTTTCGTATCAGGGCGTCGCTTTAGCGATGCCGCAAATCTTTCGAAATCAGACACCCCTTTAGGAGCTTAGCAAGAGAACAATCGGCTCTTCCGCAGTCGCTTCAGTCCTTCACGGATTTGCGGGCCTTCCTTTTCCTCGGCTCCCCCTGCGGGAGCTTCCACCTGCCCTCCCCGAAGTCGTCCAGCCACTGCCGGACTTCTTCCTCCAGCGTAGTGCCTTTCGCTTTCGCGATCTGTTCTGCCCTGTCGAGCAGGTCAGAGTCCGCACTAAATGTAATCTTCTGCATCGCCATCGCATTTCTCCCCCAAGTTCAAGATCGGCGCAGTTCCTAGTTTTCCCCAGCTGTCTTTAGTATATTCACCTCCGAGATGCCCGCCTTCTACCAGCGGTTCCAGGAATCGGCCCTGAAGTTCCCCGGCAACGTTGCCCTTGAGATTCAGCGGCCGCAGACGGTTGAGCGCGTCACTTTTGCGGAACTGACCCGCATGTCGGAGAGCGTGGCGAACTGGCTCTCGACTCGTGTGCCACGGGACGCGCGTGTGGCGATTCTTGCAGCGAACCATCCGCGGTGGGTGGCGGCATATTTGGGGATCATCGCCGCCGGAAGAACGGCGGTTCCGCTCGACACGGCTTTCCACGCTGACCAGGTGAAGAAACTGCTGATCGACAGTGGAACATCCCTGTTGTTCTGCGATGTGAAACATCTTCCGGTGGCGGCGGAAGCGGTCGAGGGACTCAACGTAACTTTGGTGATGACTTCGGCGGCGGCTGAATCGAATCCCACTCAAATTAAAGTTAGCGCGCCCAGCCTCGCCGCCGATCTCGATTCCATCTTCGCCGCCGGCCCCGGCGACTTTCAGCCCCTCGTCCCCGCTGAGAGCGACCTGGCGGCGCTGCTCTATACCTCGGGCACGACCGCCGATCCGAAGGGCGTGATGCTCACCCATGCCAACCTCGTCGGTGAGGCGAATTCGGTGCTCGCGATAATCAAGGTTGGTCCGGAGGATGCGCTGCTCGGAATTCTCCCGATGTTTCATGTCCTCGCTCAGATGGCGAACCTTTTTCTGCCTTTGTTCAATGGAGTGCGCGTCGTTTATCTGGAGACGCTGAACACAACCGAATTGCTGCGCGCTTTGCAGGAACGCGACATCACCGTGTTTTGCGTTGTGCCTCAGTTTTTCTACCTGATTCACGAGCGCATTTTCAAAGAGCTGAAGAAACGCGGCAAGTTCACGCTGCGGCTCGTGCGCACGCTGATGGCATTCAACCGCGGCCTGCGCCGAATCCGAGTCAACGCGGGCAAACTCTTCTTCGGAAAGATTCACGCGACTCTCGGCGCTCACATGCGCTATCTCATAACCGGCGGCTCGCGATTCGATCCCGCCATCGCCCGCGATTTTTATTCCTTTGGCATCGACGTTCTGAACGCGTACGGCCTGACCGAAACCACCGGCGGCGCTTTCATCACCCCCCCGGGACACGTTGTATTTGGCTCCGTCGGACGGCCTTTTCCCGGGGTCGAAGCAAAAATCGTGGACCCGAAGCCGGTAGAAGAAGGCGCGCCGCCAGCGGGCGAGATTGCGATCCGCGGCGCGATCGTCATGAAGGGATATTGGAATCGCCCGGAGGCTACGGCCGAGGTGCTTCGCGACGGCTGGCTCTATACCGGCGATCTGGGCTATTTCGATTCCGGCGGCAATCTTTTCATCACCGGGCGGCGCAAGGAAGTCATCGTCCTCGCCAATGGAAAAAATGTTTATCCTGAGGAAATCGAGGCGCACTACCTCCAGGCACCATACGTGAAAGAGATTTGCGTGATGGCGCTGGAGGCGCGCCCGGGAGATCCAACGTCGGAGCGGCTGCATGCCGTGGTCGTGCCCAACTTTGAACTGCTGCGCGAGCGCAAGATCGTCAACTCGAAAGAAGTGATTCGCATCGATATTGAAGCGCTCTCCCACAAGATCGCTTCCACCAAGCGTCTTGGAAGTTATGACATCTGGCAGGAAGAGCTGCCCCGCACGACGACGCGTAAGTTGAAGCGCTTCCAGATTGAAAAGAAAGTTCGCGAGCTTGAGCAAAAGGGCGTCGGCGATTCGGACGTTGGCGCGGAAGATGTTGGCACCGAGAAAGAAAAGCCGCTAACCGTCGACGACCAGCAGTGGCTGGAGCGGGATGATGTGAAGCGCGCCCTCGCCATCGTGCAGGAGTCTTCGCGCAACCAGCTCGACGCGATTCGTCCCACCCACAATCTGGAGCTTGATTTGGGACTCGACTCCATGCAGCGTATTGAATTGCTGACAGCACTCGAGCAGCAGCTGGGCGGCGAAGTGCCCGAGTCGCAGCTGGCGGAAATTTATTCGGTGCGTGACCTGATCGATGCCATTCTTGCGAGCGCGGGGCGGGGCGAGGGCCAAGCCAGAGCCGCCGAACCAGCCTGGTCCACAATCCTGAGCGAACCGACGACCGATCCCGATGTACTGGCACTGGCCAACCTCAATATCTTCGCTGACGTCCCTTTCTTTCTGCTGGGGCGGCTGATTTATCTATTCGCGCTTGATCGCCTTCACCTCAAAATGCGCGGCCTCGAAAATCTGCCCGAAAAAGGCCCGTTCCTGCTCTGTTCGAATCACCAGAGCTACGTCGATCCCCTGGTGATGGCGGGGATGCTGCCCTGGCGGCTGTTTCGCTACGCCTTTGCGCTCGGCACCAGCGACATTTTCGGCAAAGGATTCATGCGGCAACTGGCGCGATGGATTCGCACGGTGGTCCTCGATCCGGACGCGAACCTGATTCCCGCCATGCGCGCTGGATTCTTTGGCCTCAGCAATGGACGCATTCTTGTGCTTTATCCCGAGGGCGAGCGCACTAACGACGGTAATCCGACCGTCTTCCGCAAGGGCGCGGCGATTCTCTCGATTCACGCGCAAGCTCCGATTGTTCCGGTTGCGATCGAGGGCTTCTATGAGTTCTGGCCACGGCACAAGAAGTTTCCGAAGGTCGCCAATCTGCAACTGGTATTCGGCAGGCCAATTCAACCTCCGCCTGTGAGTGAGGCGAGCGAAGCCGCGTATGAACGGCTGACGTCCGAGTTGAAATCCACAGTGGTGGCGATGTGGCGGGAATTGCGGGAAAAAGAATTGCGAGGAAAAGACCCGCGCGGGCCGGAAGAGAATTCGGAGTCCGAATCGAAGTCCGAATCGAAGACTTCAGCGCCGGCGGAAACTACACTTCATTAGCTTTATACACGCGCTTATGCTCCCGCGCCCTTAGCTTGCGCGCCCAGGATTTTTGTTAAGGCCTCCACAACGCCGACGTGGAACTTCTGGCCCGCTCCGGCCACAATCTCCTGCTCGGCCTGGGAAGGCGACAGAACCTTGCCGTCAGCGCCGCTGATCAACCTCTGATACGCATCCGCTACGGCCAGAATGTGAGCCTCGACTGGGACATTGACCGAACGCGCTCCCTGCTCCTGCACAATCTGCTGCGCGACGATGATGGGAATCACCCGCCGCAGCGTGTTTCCCGTGGCTTGGGCGCGCGCATCGGTCTTCCGAGGCTTGCGGAAACTCGCCACCACTTCGTCGCGGCTCATATCGGCGGCCTTGTATAGAATGTCGTTCGTGATGCCGAGCTTGCTCAGATCCCGCAGCAACACCGCAGACCGCAGCAACTCGACACGATCCGATCCCAGGCCCATCGCCTCCGCCATTCTTGTCGACGCCTCCACCACCCGCTGGTTTTCACCGACGCCGAGCTTCTCGTTGGCCATGAAGTGCTGCAAAACCAGCAGCAACCCGCTGAAACTCTCCCGGATGTCGGTGGTCATCGCCTGCTTGCGCTCGTAGAGTGTACCCATCACGTAGCCGGTAACCGCTAAGACTCCTGCCCAAATCGCAAAGTTGAAGAGCCGTTCCCCAGGCAACGAAAGCACCCGGTGTCCGGGCATCATGTTGTTGAGGAAGTCCAGAAGGCCAACCAGGAAAACGCAGGCGAAGGCGGTGAGAGTCGCGTGCCTGCGTCCGAAGTGATACGCCGAGTACAAAGTCGGCAGAAAGTAAAAGCAGAGCGCCATAGGCAGCGACTGCGCGAAGAATTGCACCGTCGCTGCAATCAGGAACAGCGACATCAGCAGGATACTTTCCTTGGCAATTTTACTCATCTTGATTTCCCGATCGTCCAGCTTGGTTGGCGCGAGCAAGGAACCGCCTGCTGCCATGTTGGAACACTTGAGTATCCGAGGAAAGTTACCGGGGTAATGAGCTTCTTTTCATAGTGGCACGGCGGGAATCCAGGCTGTCAGCGGTCAGCCTTCAGCCATCAGTAAACCCGGTCGTGGAGAGACGGGCGTCCTCGCCCGTCCGGCTAACCTATCCAGGTTGTCATCTTGAGCGGAGCGAGGACTTCACCCGGTCAGTTGTGGTGGAAACTCCTCTTGGGGCCGGGGGCGGTGCGGTCAGGCATGGGGTCCTTCGACTCCGCTAGAGTCTCGCTTCGCGGGACTCTTGCTCCGCTCAGGATCACACGGGAAATGTAGTGTGGCGACTTGAACGATCGCGGTGCCTTCACTTTGCCCGAGGATGCGTCTGATCGTAGACGTTCATCACGTGCTTGACGGAGAGCTGCGTGTACCGTTGTGTAGTCGCCAGGCGCTCATGCCCAAGCAGTTCCTGGATGGCGCGCAGGTCCGCTCCCTCTTCCAGCATGTGCGTGCCAAAGGCGTGACGCAGAGTATGCGGATGAACCTCAGGCGACAGTCCCTTGGCAACCGCGATTCGCTTGATAATGCGGCCTACGCTGCGCGTGGTGAGACGTCCGCCGCGCTGGTTAACTAGAAGCGCGGGCATGCCTCTCGCCGGCAGCGTGTTCTTCGGAGTGCTATTCAGAGTGTTGTTCAAGGTCGCGAGCAGTTGTTGCCGCCACGGCAGGTACACGGATAGCGCCGCGAGAGCCGATCCTCCGAAGGGGACGTAGCGTTCCTTCTTCCCTTTGCCGCGAATCAGAATGGCTTCGTTGCTCAGGCTGATGTCATCGAGATTGATGCCGACCAGTTCCGAGTTGCGAATGCCGCAGCCGTAGAGCAGTTCGAGCATCAGACGATCGCGCTCGGGAAATGATGCGATCTCCGGCATTTTGCCGTCGAGCACAAAATTCATTTCCTCAATCGTCGGGACGCGCGGCAGTTTCTTCGGCAGCCGTGGCGTCGAAACCAGCTTCGCCGGATTCTGCTCGACCACGCCTTCCTGCGCCAGCCAGCGATAAAGCGACCGCACGGCGGCCAGCGCGCGGGCAACGGAGGTCTTGCTCAGTCCTTTGTCGTAGAGATGCGAGAGGAAGCCGCGGATCGCGATGTGGTTGATCGACTTCCAATCGCGCGACCCGATTCTCGGACCTATATAAGCGGCAAAGTTGTCGAGGTCTCCGGTGTAAGCTTTGATCGTGTGCGTTGAGGCGTTGCGCTCCCGCAGATGGCGCAGGAAGTCGTCGGTCGCGCGTTCGACGATGGTGCGCGAGTTGTTGCGGTCTATCATTTCTTAATTCTCAGTTCCTGACTGATGAATTATTTCTTCATGTGCTTGGTGGTTAAAAACGAATGCGATAACCACTAAGGACACGAAGGTTCACGAAGGAAACCCTTGCGGCCCATTTGAGCATCGATAGTCATCCATTTCTCACTTTGGCTCGCGGATGATGCTTCGCATATACGCTCTTCAGCCGGTCGAGCGCGACGTGCGTATAAATCTGAGTGGTCGAAATGTCGGCGTGGCCGAGGATGGTCTGCACTGTCCTTAGATCGGCCCCATTCTCCACCATATGCGTCGCGCAGGAGTGGCGCAGCATGTGCGGACTGACGTGCCGTCCTGGAGAAAGACCCGAAGCGAGACCCGCCTTCCCGACCAACTGCCAGACGCGCTGACGGGTCAGGCGGCGGCCTCCCGCGCCCAGGAACAAAAGCGGCGAACTTCTTTTTTTAGCCAACACTTCCCTGCCGCTTTTCAGGTAACGCTGCAACGCCTGCTGGGCCGGCACTCCGAGCGGGACCATGCGCTCTTTGTCGCCCTTGCCGCGCACCAGGATGTATCCCATTTCAAGCTTCAGGTCTTCGAGACGCGCGTCGGCGACTTCGGACACGCGCACGCCCCCGGCATAAAGAAGTTCCAGCATGGCGTGATCGCGAAGCGCAAGCGCCTGTCCGCGCGCCGTGTCATTTCGCGGCGGCGTTTCGACCAGCGTTGTTCCGCCAAGCATCGCCCCGACTTCGTCGCGGCTCAGCGCCTTGGGCAGCACCTTCCACTGCTTCGGCAAGTCGATGTTCAGGGTCGGATCCTTGTCGATTTTTCCGTCGAGCAGCAAATGCCGGTAAAGATGCCGGATGGCCGAAAGCTTCCTTCCCACCGAGCGCCCGTCGAGTTGGTTGGAAAATAATTCCTGGATGTAGGCGCGCACATCTTCGCGCCGCGCTCCGGTTAAATTCTGCTTCCGCTTTTCCAGAAACTCCGCGAATTGCGCCAGGTCGCTGGTGTAAGCGGCAATTGTCAACTTCGCGGACCCGTGCTCCACTCGCAGATAGTCGAGGAAGGAGTGAAGCGTTCGGGTGTTGGCATCCGAGGCCATGGAATCAGTATGGGATGCCAAGCAGAACCAGCAAAGTAACGAGCAGGATGCGGGGGGCTTCGATTGCTGGCTTCATAGCATGACGGGCGTGGACGCCCGTCGCTCCACCAACTATTTCTGGCCGACTGCTTGCAGCATATCCACCGCATAGAGCACACCCTCGGGCGTCTCTTCGTGCTTGAAGTAGGCGAAGACATCGCGACCGGCGGCGCGATGCTCCTGGATGCGGGCGACCATCGCCTGGCGTTCTTCGGCGGTGTAACTGGGTTTGCGGTAACGGTAGTAGGCATAGTCCGCGGTGACCACGTCGGGAGTGTTGCGCTCTTCCGTTTCGGCTACACATAGCGCGATGTTGCGTTCGCGCAGTGTGTCCCATGTTGCGTCAACGAACCATGATTCGTGGCGAAACTCAAATGCCGCGCGCACACTTCGCGGCAAGCTTTTGAGAAACTCGGAAAGCACGGCTTGATCCGCCTTGAAATTTGGCGGGAGTTGGAAGAGCAGCGGGCCGAGGCGGCGGGCGCGCTCTAGAGCTTCCATCGTACCGAGAAAACGCATTAGAAATTCTTCCGCGCTCTTCAGTCGCTTGATGTGCGTGAGCACCTGGTGCGCCTTAATGGTGAAGCGAAAATGTTCCGGCGTTTCGGCGATCCAGTTCTGGACAGCCGTCTCTTTTACCAACTGGCGGAAGGTGTAATTGACTTCGACGGCATTCAGTTTCGATGCGTAGAAGTTCAGAAATTTCTTTTGCGCAAGTTTCTCCGGATAGAAAGCGGGCTTCCATGTCGGATAAGCCCATCCGGAGGTGCCAACGTAGAGATGCGCCATATGGTTCGCTTTTTCTCGCGGCGGCGGCCAAGCGCGAGCGGGGATTATACCTTGCGCCGCTTTGCCGGCGCTGACTTTGCTTTCGTCTTCGCCGTCTTCTTCGGCCTCTTTTTCTCTGCGCGCGGCGGCGGCGCTTCGGCCTGGGCAGCGATGCTGGTGTCTTCTTTCTGTTTCTCCTCCGATTCCGCCGCCAGCCCCGCCAACTGCGGCAGCTTCTGTTTCAATTTCTGCACGGGCTCGAACAGGTCGCCCATCTTCTCTACCCGCGCGAGCACGTCCTTCGCCTCGAACACCAACCGCCCCGCATCTTTTTTCTTCAGCGCCTGTTCGACTTCTTCCCAGGTAACGGGCGCGGATACTGTCGGATGCTCGCGCGCGCGCAATGAGTACACCGAGATCGTCGTCTTGTGCTGATCGTTCTGGCTCCAGTCGACGAATACTTTGTTGGTGCGCACCGCCTTTTTCATGTCCGAGACAACCAGCTCGGGATGCTCGTGTTCGAGCAGTCGCGCCAGTGCATTCGCGAATGACTTCGTCTTCTCGTATGTCGTTTTCGTGTTCAGGGGAACGTAAATCTGAAGCCCCTTCGATCCTGACGTCTTAGGGAAACTCTGCAATCCGAAGTGATCGAAGATTTCGCGCACCCAGAGGCCAACCTGCGCGCATTGAATGATATTTGCGGGCGGTCCAGGATCGAGATCGAAGACGATCATGGTGGGCGTTGCAATGTCGGCGGCCAGCGAGAGCGACGGATGCAGTTCAATCGACGCCAGGTTCGCGATCCACACCAACGTCGGAAGATCGTTAGCGAGAAGAAAATTAATGGTTCGTTTGTTACTCTCGCTCCACACGGGCGCGGTCTTCACCCAGTCGGGCCGATGCATGGGGGCGTTTTTTTCGAAAAAATATTCCTGGTCGACTCCCCCGGGATATCGCTTCATGGTGAGCGGCCGTCCGGCGAGATGCGGCACCAGCACGGGCGCAATGCGCACGTAATAATCCACGACCTGGCCCTTAGTGAACCCGGTGGCGGGATAGAGGACCTTGTCAAGGTTCGTGAGACTCAGCTTGCGGCCCTGCACTTCGACGATGGTGGGAGTAGACATGGAGTTCAATGAATCGAAAGTGCACTGGCTTCATCGCGGACAGGCGAGGCGCCCGTCTCTCCACCATAATGATTCATAACGCCGTCTAGTATAGTGTCCCGCATACACAAACAGGAGTTCAGATGCCAGCTTCGCGTCGCGAGTTTGTTTTCGGTATGGGCGCCATCGGAGCGTTCACATTGTTCTCCCGCAACGTGTTTTCGATTGACCGCACCGAGCCCGAACTTATTCTTTACAACGGAAACTTTTGGACGGTTAATCCGCGTCAGCCGCGAGCGCAAGCCGTGGCCATTTCCGGCGGAAGATTTCTTGCGATCGGATCGAATGACGAAGTGTTGGCGCTTGCCGCCGGCAATGCGAAGAAAATTGACCTGGGCGGAAAGACGGTGCTGCCCGGCTTCATCGACGCGCACTCGCATCCTGCGGAGGCTGGTCTTTCTCACCTGCGCATGGTCGATTGCGATCTGCGCTCCATCGCCGACATTCTGAAGGCACTGCGTGAACGAGCATCGAAAACGCCTCCCGGAGAATGGGTGTTGGGCTTCAAGTACGACGACACAAAGACTGCCGAAGGCCGGCCTCTGACGCGCGAGGAGTTAGACGCTGCCGTTCCCAATCATCCCGTGTACGTCCAGCATCGGGGCGGGCATACGGCGTGGGTCAACTCGCCGGCGATCAAGCTGGCAAAGATTGATGACCACACTCCCGATCCTGCGGGCGGCAAGTATGATCGCGATCCCACGACGGGCCATCTGACCGGGCACGTGCGCGAGACTGGCCGGGAGACCTTCGACAAAATCATCCCTTCGAACTTCACGCGCGACGACCATCGCGAGGGCGTGCGCCTGATCACGCAAATGATGACCCGCACCGGGGTCACTTCGGTGACCGACGCCATGGGTACCCCGGAGGATTTGCGCGCCTACCAGGATGCCCGCGAAGCCGGACAGCTGAAGATGCGCGTGTATTGCCACATCTATCAGGCGTTCATGGACCAGATGCTGGCGGCCGGAGTGAAAACGGGGCTGGGCGACGAGTGGGTGAAAGTCGGCGCGCAGAAGATGATCTGCGACGGGTCGATCTCTGAGCGGACGGCGCGGCTTTCTCAGCCTTACATCGGACGTCCGGACGATTTCGGAATTCTGGTCACACCGGAAGAAGAACTCTACCAGCAGTCGCGCAAAGCACACGCCGCGGGATGGCAACTCGGAACCCATGCGAATGGCGATGTCGGTATCGACATCACATTGCGAGTGTACGAGCGTCTGCAGAAGGAACTGCCGCGTAAGGACGCCCGTTACCGGTTGGAGCACTGTACGGTCGTCAATGATTCGCTGATCGCGCGGATCAAGGCGCTGGGCGCGATTCCAACTCCTTTTTCAACCTACGCGTACTATCACGGCGAGAAGATGAAGGAGTACGGGGCGGATCGCGTGAACCATATGTTCGCGCTGCGCAGTTTCATCGATGCCGGAATCCGGCCAACGCAGGCGTCGGATTATCCTCCGGGACCGTTTGAACCGATGATGGCGTTGCAGTCAGAAGTAACGCGCACCGATGCCAAGGGCAATGTCTGGGGACCGCAGCAAAAGATCACGCTGGAAGAAGCGATTCGCGTGGGAACCATGAATGGCGCCTACGCTTCGTTCGAAGAAAACTTGAAGGGTTCGATCGAGCCGGGCAAGCTGGCCGACCTCGTAGTACTGGGGCGTGACGTATTCAAGGAAGACCCCTATAGCATTATCAGCATTCCCATCGAACGCACGATGGTGGATGGACGGTGGGTGTGGGAGAGCTGAAGATTGCCCGCGTGATTCGGAGGATTGCTTGACTACGCGCCAACGTTGGATCTCCTTCGCTGAAGTTCTTGCCGGTGCCTTGATAGTGGTCGGCCACAACGTCTATCACGTCGTGCCCAACGAGGTCCCAATCCTGTTCGTGGTCGGCTGGATCTCACTGCGAGTTAGAGATGGCGGATGGAAGGCCGTGGGCCTGAGAAAACCCGATTCGTGGGCAAAGACTGTGTTGTGGGCCCTCTTGGCCGCGGCCCTGATCGTTGTGCTCTCCGACGTGGTAGTCGGTCCGATTGCGGAAAAATTTCTGGGCACCCAGCATGCCTCCAAGGCTCTTGAGACTTCGACTCCGAACCTGCTTTCGACGCTGCGAATGCTGGCGTCGATCTGGACTTTCGCTGCTTTCGGCGAAGAGATGGGATACCGGGGCTACCTGATGACACGCGCCGCCGATGTGGGCAACCGTTCGACCATCGCCTACTTTGCAGCCCTAATTGTCGTCAGTATTCTCTTTGGATATGGACACTATTACAAAGGACCAGCGGGAGTCATCGCATCCACCAGCTCAGGCCTGGTTCTTGGAACCGCTTACCTTCTTTCACGGCGTAACTTGTGGATTGCGATTCTCGCGCACGGTTTCCGAGACACCTTTGTTGTCGTGTTGGCGCTGATGGGTTGGGCGAACTAGCTGGCAGCAAAGCCTCTCCTCTGAACTGTGATCCGAAACTCTTAACACCGGATCCGTATTTCCAGTATTATCGAAATATGCCTAGTGCTCTGAGCAAGTCCCGAGCGAACAGCGGACGCGTAGCCCGCTACGCCGACATGTTTTCGGCCATGGGCACCGAACCGCGCCTGCGGATCATGCAATTGCTGCTCTCCGCGCATCCTGAGGGGTTGGTGGTCAGCGAAATTCAGGACGAGCTCGAGATCCCCGGCTCCACGCTTTCTCACCATCTCGACAAGCTCAAGAATGAAGAGCTCGTTCAAGTCGAGCGCAAGGGCACGTTTCTGCACTACACCGCCAACACGGAAGCGCTGCGAGAAATTCTGCAATTTCTTTATGCTGAGTGCTGCACCCGCAACAAGGCGCTTAAGCCGCAAGACCTCGTCCAATTCTGTAAATAGGAGAAGCCACCATGCCCGATGCCAGTGTCGATATCGCCGATATCAACATTAAGGAAGTCGTAAAAGAGAAATATGGACAAGCGGCCTTGCGCGTTACTAGCGGCGGCAGCAATTGTTGCGGAGCGGCGCCGGCCAATGGACTCTCCTGCGATCCGATCACCTCGAATCTCTACGATGAGTCGCAAGCCCGGCAGATTCCCGAAGAAGCAATGCTGGCTTCGCTCGGATGCGGCAACCCGACCGCTCTTGCGAGGCTTAACCCCGGCGAAACCGTGCTTGATCTGGGCTCGGGCGGCGGCATTGACGTGTTGCTTTCCGCGCGGCGCGTTGGCCCGAGCGGCAAAGCTTACGGTCTCGACATGACCGACGAAATGCTGGCGCTGGCAAACGAAAACAAGCTCAAGGCCGGCGCGGCGAACGTGGAATTTCTGAAAGGCGAGATCGAGAGCATCCCCCTGCCCGACAACACGGTCGATGTCATCATTTCCAACTGCGTGATCAATCTTTCGGCGGACAAGGACCGCGTGCTGCGCGAGGCATTCCGCGTGCTGAAACCGGGCGGACGGTTTGCGGTCTCTGACGTTGTCACGCGCGGCGAAATCGCCCGCGAGGTCCGTCAGAGTGTGCTGGCGTGGGTCGGTTGCATCGCCGGAGCTCTGGAAGAAAACGAATATCGCGGCAAGTTATCCGCCGCCGGGTTTGAGCAAATCGAGATTGAGCCCACGCGAATCTATCGCGTCGAGGACGCTCGCGAGTTCCTCTCCTCATCAGGCATTGACGTGGATGCGATCGCGGCACAGGTCGATGAGAAATTTATGAGTGCGTTTGTGCGCGCGGTGAAACCGAAACGGATGCAGGAGACGTGCTGCGGCCCGACGTGCTGTAACTGACTCTACCTCTGGTCTCGGGCCCGTCGTGAAAACAGGGAGCAGTGCATGAAGTGACACCTTCTAAGAATTTGTCATCCCGAGCGGAGCGAGGGATCTGCATCTTGGGGCGAACTGCAGATCCCTCGCTCCGCTCGGGATGACAATTCATTAAGAGAAGGCAAATCGGAGATTGGATGGAAGATCACTACAACGTTCTCTTTCTGTGCACGGGCAACTCGGCGCGTTCCATCATGGCCGAAGCGATCCTCAACCACAAAGGAAAGCCAGTCTTCACCGGCTACAGCGCTGGAAGTTATCCCTCGGGGACGGTGCATCCCGAAGCGCTGAAGCAGCTTGAGCTGGCTGGCATTTCCACAACCGGCCTGCGCAGCAAGAGCTGGGACGAATTCTCGCGGCCCGGCACTCCTGAGATGCACTTCGTCTTCACGGTCTGCGACAACGCCGCCAAAGAAACCTGCCCAGTCTGGCCGGGACAGCCCATGACCGCGCACTGGGGAGTGCCCGATCCGGCCGCGGTTCACGGAGACTCCGCCGAAATCGAACGCGCCTTCCGCCAAGCGTTTTTCATGCTTGACTGGCGCATCAGTCTCTTTCTCGCGCTGCCGCTGGCGTCGCTGGATCGCCTTGCGCTGAAAAAAGAAGTGGATCGCATCGGGCGGCAATGGGGCGCAGCCGGCCGCAACATCCCATTAACCACGAAGGACACTAAGTAGCACGAAGGAAATACCGCGAAGGAAACCCTTGGGGGATTCAACCCTTTGTGTGACTTCGTGTCCTTGGTGGTTGATGAATTTTGCCCGCGCTCGTTTGACAATCTTCCCTGCCTCCACGTAACTTCGAATTTTTGGTCCTTAGTCGTTGCTCAATCGTGGAGGCTGGATGAAATCCCGCTTAACTGTTATACAAACAATTGTTGTCTGTTTCGTGCTGTGCTCAATCGCGCTCGGCCAGGATCTGGCTTCGTTCGAGAAGCGCACCACAGTGAAGAAGCTCGCCAATGGACTTACCATCATCATCTGCGAGCGGCCGGAGGCGCCGGTCTTTTCGTTCTTCACGCACGTGGATGCGGGCTCCGTGCAAGATCCCATGGGCAAGACGGGGCTGGCGCACATGTTCGAACACATGGCGTTCAAGGGAACGGATACGATTGGCACCCGCGATTATGCCGGCGAAAAAGCTGCGCTCGCAAAAGTTGAAGAGGCCTATGCCGCCTACATTGCCGAACGCGACAAGCCGGTGGACCGCGACGAAAAGAAGCTGGCGCAGCTCGAGCAAGCCTGGAAGGACGCGATTGCGGCCGCCGACAAGTTCTCCGCGGCTTATAACAATGAGTTCGGCAAAATCGTCGAAGGCGAAGGCGGCGAGGGCATGAATGCCTTCACCGATCTCGATGAAACCGGCTACCACTACTCGTTCCCCATCAACCGGCTGGAATTGTGGGCCTATCTCGAATCGGAACGCTTTCTGCATCCCGTGATGCGGCAATTTTACAAAGAGCGCAATGTGGTGATCGAAGAGCGCCGCATGCGGACCGATAGCAATCCCGTCGGGCGGCTGCTCGAGCAATTCACGGAAGAGGCATTCGCGGCCCATCCTTATCACCGGCCGACGATCGGCTGGATCTCGGACCTGAATTCTTTTTCGGCGACCGACGCGCAGAAGTTCTTCGATAAATACTACGTGCCCTCGAACATGGTTGTCACCGTCGTGGGAGACGTAAAAGTTGCGCAAGCGATGCCGATTGTCGAGAAATATTTCTCGCGAATTCCGGCGCGTCCCAAGCCCGATACGGCGACGACCACCGAACCGCCGCAGAATTCCGAGCGCAGCGTCGTGCTGCACGAGCAGTCGCAGCCGCTCTATCTCGAAGGCTATCATCGCCCCGATTACCGCAGCCCGGATGACCAGGTCTATGACGCGATCGCCGACCTGATGTCGAATGGACGCACCTCGCGCCTCTACCGGGCGCTGGTCCGCGACAAGCAGATCGCGTCGGACTCGGCCGGATTTACCGGACTGCCGGGAAATAAGTATCCGCACCTGTTTGCGTTTTATGCGTTCCCAATCCCCGGCCACAAGCCGCAGGAGATGGCAGCTGCGATTCATGCGGAGATTGAGCGGCTTAAGAAAGAAGACATCTCGGATGAAGAACTGAAAATGATCAAGACGCGCGCGAAGGCAAACCTGATCCGCTCGCTCGGATCGAACGAAGGTCTGGCGTTCGCGCTCGGCCTAAACGAGGCGCGCTATGACGACTGGCGGGAGCTGTTCCGTTCGGTCGACCGGATCGACAAGGTTACGAAGGCGGATATACGGCGAGTTGCGAATCAGACGTTTGTGCCCGATAACCGGACGGTGGGGATTATCGAGTTTGCTGGCGGGCCTCCGGGAGCGGGCGCAGGGCCGCAAGGAGGTGGACAGTGAAGCTGACGCGACCAGCCCCTAAAGGGGCAACCGATTTCGGAGCATTGACGTTATCGCTAAAGCGATACCCTGATACGAAGCCACTGGTCGTCTTTGCTCTCGTCCTGTTCGTCTTTATTTGCTTCTTCAGCGGCGGCGTGCAACTGTGGGCGCAGGCGCATGAGACTTCGCAGCAAACCTGGCAGCAGATACCGATTGCCAAGTTGCCAGAGTTTCATCCGCCGCAGCCGAAGCGCATCGAGTTGCCGAATGGCATGGTGGTTTTTCTTCAGGAAGACCACGAGTTGCCGACCATCGACGGCACCGCTCGCATTCGTGGCGGCGAGCGCTCGGTTCCTGCGAACAAGACGGGGCTGACCGATGTCTATGGCGAAGTGTGGCGCACCGGCGGCACCAAGACTCAGACCGGCGATCAGCTGGACGACTATCTGGAGCAACGCGCCGCCAGGGTCGAAACCGGCGGAGGCGTCGACTCGACAACCGTGAGCTGGTCGTGTCTGAAAGAAGATTTCGACGACGTCTTTCGCGCGTTTGAGGAGGTGCTGAAGAGTCCGGAGTTCCGCGCCGAGAAAATTGGAATTGCGCAGAAGGGGTTGTACGACGCTATCTCGCGGCGCAATGACGATCCCGGGCAAATTGCGGGACGCGAGGCGGCGAAGCTGGTTTATGGCGCAAACAATCCGTATGCGCGGGTGCCGGAGTATGCAACCGTGGCGGCAATCACGCGTCAGGATCTGGTCGAGTGGCACGGCAAGTACGTGCATCCGAACAACATCATCCTCGGCGTAGTCGGCGACTTCGATTCGGCGAAGATGGAGGCTCGTCTGCGCGAGGCTTTTGCGTCATGGCCCAAGGGTCAGGCAGCGACCGATCCAGAGATCAAGCCAGAACCCGCCAAACCGGGATATTACGAAGTCGACAAAACCGACGTGAATCAAAGCAACATTCATATGGTTGCGGTGGGCATCACGCGCAGGAATCCCGATTATTTCGCGACCTCTGTGTTCAACGAAGCTTTCGGGGGAGGATTTTCGTCGCGCCTGTTTGGCGACATTCGAACCACAAAAGGACTCGCCTATGCAGTGGGCGGCGGAGTGGCTGCGGGCTGGGATCATCCCGGGATGCTGCGGATGATGGTTAGTACCAAGAGCAAGACCACGATCGAATCCATCCAGGCGCTCGATGAGGAGATCGCCGACCTCGGCAAGCGTCCCATTAACGACGAAGAAATCAAACGCGCCAAGGATTCCATTCTGAATTCTTTTGTCTTCCGTTTCGATTCGCCGGCGAAGGTTTTGCAGGAAAAAATGGCTTATGAGTTTTATGGCTATCCGCTGGATTTTCTGGAGAACTTTCAGAGAGGGATCGAAAAAGTTACGAAGGAAGACGTGGCGCGGGTTGCGGCGAAGTACATCCACCGCGAGCAGATGTCGGTGCTCGTGGTCGGCAACGTCAACGAATTCGACAAGCCCCTGTCATCGCTCGGGACGGTTAACAAATTGGATATTGCGATTCCGCCACCGCCGCCGGGGCTGGTTCCGGAACAGGGTGAGCATCCGTAGGAGCGCAAGTTCGCGCCGCATAAAGACACGGCAAGGACTCGGAGGTACCAGCAGAGGGGGACCGGGCGGGCGGACTGCGTCGGGATAACCGTTCTGGAAGGCCTGC
>Ga0193751_1000487_pt1 | contig 30905 bp, 19 predicted proteins | sample L1c2metaG_FD_143050 | JGI IMG/M metagenome (GOLD analysis project Ga0193751, IMG submission 143050) | Soil microbial communities from a riparian zone of the East river system, Colorado, United States - L1c2 | ecosystem: Environmental > Terrestrial > Soil > Riparian zone | place: USA: East River... | reverse complement strand
TCCCACGGATGCGGTTGAAGCTGCTTCAGACTGATCGCGATGCGCCGCTTGTCCGAGTCGATCTTGATGATCACGGCTTCGATCTGCTGGCCCGTGGAGAGCACGTCCGATGGCTTGTTTACGCGACGCCATGAAATTTCGCCGACATGAAGCAGGGCATCCGCGCCGCCGATGTCGACGAACGCGCCGTAATCAGTCAGGCTGCGAACCTCGCCCTGCACGGTGTCGCCCTCTTTGAGTTCCGAGAAGCGGCGCTGCTTGCCGGCGCGTTCTTCGTCTTCCGCAATGGCGCGGCGATCGACCACCACGTCTTCCTCGGCGACGTCGAGCTTGATAATGCGGCAACGGATTTCCTGCTCGACCAGCTTCTCCATTTCGGACGCGTCGCGGGTTCCACTGCGCGAGGCGGGCATGAAGGCTCGCACTCCCACATCCACGCTCAGGCCGCCCTTGACCACGCCCGTCACAGTGCCAATGATTGTCGACTTCTCTTCGAAAGCTTTCTCCAGTGACGCCCAGTCAGTTGGACGCTCGACTTTGCCGCGAGTCAGTTCGTAATAGCCTTCCGGATCGCGGCCCTTGACGGTGACCTGCACTTTGTCGCCGGGTTGCGGCAGCTTGTCGGCCGGAAACGCAGTGAGGGGCAGCACGCCTTCCGTTTTGAATCCGATATCGAGGATGATGGAGTCGGCGGTCACGGCGATCACAGTGCCTTCGCGTCTCTGATTCCCGGCTTCGCCCTTGCGGGAATGGCTCTGTTCGTACTCAGAAAAAATGTCCTTGAATGATTCGCCCGGGGATGATTCGGTCGGCTCGGCGGCTGGCGTTGATTCCTGAGCGCCCGGGTTGGACGTGCTTGCTTCGGACGTGTTTGGATGGGACGTGTTTGCTTCGGAAATTCTTGGATTGGACATGAGGGGGTTACAACCCGGCAGCGTGATCCCGCCCTAGGATAACACCGCTGAGGGCTGAGCCGGAGGCTGGGGAGAGGGAGCCGGGGAGGGATTTCAAACTTCCGGTGTAAACTATTTTTCGTTTCCAAAGTCTAAAGAGCTGAGACGAGATCGGTCTGCGGCTGAGATTAGTTCGGAGGTTAGGATGCGGTTGGAATTTGTGGTTTTGTTCCTTGTGCTCGCGCTGGTGACGAGCGGTTCGGCGCAGACCAAATCGGCGCCAAAAACAGAGATTGATATTCCGTATGAGCGCTTCGTGCTCGACAACGGCCTGACCGTGATCGTGCACGAGGATCACAAGGCGCCGATCGTGGCGATCAATACCTGGTACCACGTGGGCTCGAAGAATGAAAAACCGGGGAAGACCGGGTTCGCACATCTGTTCGAGCACCTGATGTTTGGCGGCAGCGAGCACGCGCCGGGACGGTACATCGACGGCATGGAAAGAATTGGCGCGACGGATTTGAACGGCACCACCAATCCGGACCGCACAAATTATTTCGAGAATGTCCCCACCTCGGCGGTGGATTTTACGCTGTGGATGGAATCGGATCGCATGGGGCACCTGCTGGGCGCGCTCGACCAGAAGACGCTTGATTTGCAACGGGGCGTGGTGCAGAACGAGAAGCGCCAGGGCGAGAACCAGCCGTACGGAGTGACCCGGCAACTGCTCACGCAAAATACTTATCCGGCGGGGCATCCATATTCGTGGACGACGATCGGAGACATGGCGGACCTGGATGCGGCGTCGATGAAGGACGTGCAGGAGTGGTTCAAGACGTATTACGGGCCGTCGAATGTGGTTTTGGTATTGGCGGGCGACATCGATGCGAAGACCGCGCGAGAAAAAGTCGAGAAATATTTTGGCGACATTCCGTCGGGGCCGCCGGTGGCGCACCAGCAAGTGTGGGTCGCAAAGATGACAGGGACGCACCGCCAGGTGGTGCAGGACCGCGTGCCGCAAGCGCGAATCTACAAGGTGTGGAACATTTCGGAATATGGCAGCACGGAAGGCGACTATCTGGACCTGGTAAGCGATTGCCTGAGTTCCGGGAAATCGTCGCGGTTCTACAAGCGCCTGGTGTACGAGGACCAGATCGCGACCGATGCCGTAGCTTTCACCGACTTAAAAGAAATTGGCGGTCAGTTCTACGTCCGGGCGACAGCGCGGCCGGGACAGAGCATTGCGCAAGTGGAGAAGGAAGTGGATGAAGAACTGGCGCGATTTCTGAAAAATGGACCGACGCCCGAGGAGATGCAGCGCGTCAAGGCTCAGTACCAGGCGAACTTTGTCCGCGGGATCGAGCGGATTGGAGGGTTCGGCGGAAAATCCGACCGGCTGGCGCAGAGCCAGGTGTTTCGTGGAAGCCCGGACGCCTACAAGATCTCGCTCAAACGCGTGCAAGAGGCGACGGCGGAAGATCTGAGGGCGGCGGCGCAGCGGTGGCTATCGGACGGCGTGTACATCCTCGAGGTGAATTCGTTTCCCGACTACAAGACCGCGTCCGCGGGCGCGGATCGCAGCAAGGCGCCGGATACAGGCACGCCGCCCGAGTTGAAGCTGCCGAAGCTGCAGCGGGCGACGCTGTCGAATGGATTGAGAGTAATCCTGGCGGAGCGTCACGAAGTTCCATTGGTAAATTTCACGCTGGCAGCCGACGCCGGATTCGCCTCCGACGCATCGGCGACGCCTGGGACTGCGAACCTCGCGATGCAGGTGCTGACCGACGGGACGCGCACGCGCAACGCGCTGCAAATCAGCGACGAACTGGAAACGCTCGGCGCCACATTGCGCGGATCTTCAAACCTTGATTTATCATTCGTTTCCCTTTCCGCGTTGACTTCGAAACTCGACCCCTCGCTCGACCTGTTTGCGGACGTGGTTTTGCATCCGTCGTATCCAGAGACCGAAGTGAACCGCGAGCAGAAACTGGTGCTCGCTGGAATTGACCGTGAACAAAACACTCCTGCGACGCTGGCTTTGCGGGTATTGCCGGCGCTGTTGTACGGACCGGGGCACCCTTACGGGAATCCTTTGACCGGCTCTGGGACCAAAGAAAGCGTAGGGAAACTTACGAGAGAAGATCTCGTGAAGTTTCATGACACCTGGCTGCGTCCCAACAACTCGACGCTAATCGTCGTGGGCGACACGACGTTAAAGGATGTGACGCCGAAGCTGGAAAAGCTTTTTGCGGGATGGAAGAGCGGCAGCGTTCCGGCCAAAGACGTGAAGGCCGTTCCCGTTGCATCGAAGTCCGCCGTGTATCTGATCGACAAACCCGGCGCGCTGCAATCGGTGATCATTGCGGGAGTGGTGGCGCCGCCGCGGGGGAATCCGCAGGAAATCGCGATTGAAGCGATGAATAACAGTCTGGGCGGAATGTTTGGCGCGCGTCTGAATATGAATCTGCGGGAAGACAAGCACTGGTCGTACGGAGCGCGCACCGTTCTTCGCGACGCCCGTTCGCAGCGGCCGTTTTACGCGGTCGCACCCGTGCAAACCGACAAGACGAAGGAAGCGCTGGTGGAGATGAACAAGGAGTTCCGGGGAATCGTGGGCGACCATCCCGTCAGCGCCGACGAACTCGCGAAAATTCAGGCAAACGAAACGCTGAAGCTTCCGGGGTCGCGCGAGACACTGGACGCCCTGGGACAGTCAATCGTGGACCTGGTGCAATTCGGCCTTCCCGACGATTATTACGACACTTACGCCGGGAAAGTCCGCGCGCTCAAAACGAGTGATGTAAACCAGGCCGCAAAAGAAGTGGTGCGCCCGGACAACCTGACCTGGATCGTTGTGGGCGATCGGGCAAAGATTGAATCCGGCGTGCGAGAGCTGAACCTCGGCGAGTTCCATCTGATGGACACCGACGGGAAAGTGCAGTAACGGTTTGAACTTGGATGGATCCTCGCGCTGCAAGCCGCAGGATTGTGCAACCTAACTGACGGCCTTTCGGTGGAACTGCCGGAGCCCTGCTGTCAGCAGCAGCGCGTCAAAGAACGTCAACGCTGCCAACACAACCGGCACCGAGAGGTGCGGGAACTGGGGTACGAGCGTGCCCCGCAGGCCTTCACTCGCGTAAACGAGGGGATTCACCAGGACGATTTTCTGCAGGATCGGAAAGTGATCTAACGCGCTCCAAGGGTAATAGGCACAGCCAAAAAAGATCATCGGGGTCAAGACCATGCTGAACATGAGACCGATGTGAGTCTGATTGATGCTGCAGCCAAGAGCAAGGCCGCCACAGGCCGAGAAGAGCGCCACGAGCAGCGTAACGCAGGCAAAGCTTAGCGGAGAACGCATATTCAATTCCACGCCCGGACGCAGCAGCAGCCACGCTGCCGGGATGACCACCAGTCCGGCAAGCAGTGCTTGCAGCGTGCCAAAAATTACTTTCTCTATGGCCAGCCAGGAGATTTCAATCGGCGCCAGCAGGCGGTCTTCGATCTCGCGAGTAAACTGAAATTCAGAGATTAGCGGCATCGCGACAGCCCAAACGCCGGTGAACACCATGCTGATCGCCATGATCCCGGGCAAGAGCAGGCTCTTGTAGGCGGCGGGCATGTAGCCGCTCGTCACCATCACCCGGCCGAAGATAAACACGAACATCATCGGCTGCAAGAAAGTCTGCAGCAGCAAAGGAACGAAGTTGCGGCGAGCGACGTGAGCATCGCGCGCCAGCAGGGCTAGAAAAGTCTTCCAGTTCATTCGCGCAAGCTCCTTCCGGTGTGGTGCAGGAAGAGATTCTCCAGGCTGGGTTCCGAGATATGGACGTCGCACAATTCGACAGAGGCGCCGGAGGCAAGATTCGCAATCTCGGAAACCAGCGAGCCTCCGCGGTCAGCGTATACGTCGGCGGAGTTGTCGTCGTTCGCATGACTGCTCGGGCGCACCTCGGTCACACCCGCCAAGGTCTGAAGACGCTGCAGCAATTCTTCGGAGTGACGGCCGAAGCGCAACCGCAGCAGAAAGCCACCGGGAACCGAAGCCTTTAACTCCCCGGGAGTGCCCAGGGCGATCATGCGTCCATGATCGATGATGGCCAGACGCTGGCACAAGGCGTCAGCCTCTTCCATGTTGTGCGTGGTCAGCAGGATGGTTTTGCCTCGCTGGTTGTATTCGCGGATGATTTCCCAAAGAAGCAATCGGGTTTGCGGGTCCAGGCCGGCACTCGGCTCGTCCAGGAAAAGTATCTGGGGGTCGTGCATCATGGCGCGCGCGATGGAGAGACGTTGCATCATGCCGCCGGAGAATCCGCGAACCATCTGATCGGACCGGTCACGGAGTTTGAAGCGATCGAGCAGCGCTTCCGCACGCTCGGCTCGTTCCCGTGAATCCAGGCCGAAATAGTCGCCGTGGAAGAGCAGAATTTCACGAGCGGTGAGAGAAAAATCAAGGTTAGGACGCTGCGCCACCACTCCAATCAGCCGCTTGACCGCGACCTGATCCTTCCAGACATCATGCTCGCCAATCCAAGCCTGGCCGCCCGTCGGCCGCACGCGGGTAGTGAGGATTCCTACGGTCGTCGACTTGCCCGCGCCGTTCGGTCCCAGCAGACCGAAGATCTCTCCCGGTGAGACCTCAAGAGAGAGGCCGTCGAGAGCAACGATCTGCGGCTTGGGCTGTTTGTTCCCCTTGCCGCGGGCGGTACTGAAAGCGAAAGTGCCGCCGGCGGCGAGAGGCGGCGGTGACGTATATATCTTACGTAAATCGCGGGTCCGAATGCCAGCCAGCATGACGAAATCCTTCGATGCGTCTTCGAATCTTAGTACGAGAGATAAAACCAGAGGGCTGCGACGATTGTCAATTCTTGGCGGCCGTCTTTATTGCTATTGCTGGTGCGCCCTGAAACTATTCTTTCACATTGCAATTCCCCTTGCTTTTACAGCCTCGCTTGGCGGATTCTTGTGCGCGTTGTCGGCGGGAGGCTAAGGGAGAAGTCATGCATTGGGCTCAGATCTATGACCCTTTTGGTCGGTGGTGGCTTTCGACCTTGGTTGCAGCGCTGCCGATTCTGGTCCTCTTTGGACTGCTCGCCGGTCTCAAGGTGAAGCCTCACTTGTGTGCCATTGCCGGAGCATTCACGGCGGCGATCGTGGCGGTCGTGTTTTTTGGAATGCCGGTGACGCTTGCGGCCATGAGTTTCGGGTACGGTGTTGCCTTCGGACTGTTGAAGATAGCCTGGATCGTGCTCGCCGCGGTTTTTCTGTATGACATCTCGGTTGCAACCGGCCAGTTCGAGATCATGAAGGAATCGGTCGCCGGCATCACTCCAGACCGGCGCCTTCAGGTGTTGCTGGTGGCGTTCTGCTTCGGCGCATTCATCGAGGGCGCCGCCGGGTTTGGAGCGCCCGTGGCCATCGCCGGAGCTTTCATGATTGGGCTCGGCTTCCGGCCCTTCCACGCGGCGGCACTGAATCTGATTGCCAACACGGCCCCGGTGGCTTGGGGAGCAATCGGCACTCCCGTGCATACACTGGCGGCGGTGTGCGGCCTGCCGGAATCCGATCTCAACGCGATGATCGGCCGCATCCTTCCCTTCACCGCGGTCATCGTGCCGTTCTGGCTTGTAAGAACAATGGTGGGATGGAGCGAAACATTCGAAGTGCTCCCCGCCATTCTGGTGGTAGGTCTCTCCTTCGGATTCACCCAGTACTTCTGGTCGAACCACGTGGACAGCAATCTGGTGGACATCGCCGCTGGCGCGGTCTCGATCGTCGCGACTGTGGCCTTCCTCCATTTTTGGAAGCCGAAAAAAATCTGGCGCTTCGACTACGATAAAAAGGAAACACCACTTCCGCCGCCGCCCGGACAAATCGCAGACCAGGCCGGAGGGGAATGGGCCGCGAAGGAGTTCGACGGCTTTGGCAGTGATGACAAAGTCCGGCCTTATCCCGTCGGCCAGGTGTTGAAAGCCTGGATGCCGTTCGCCATCCTGTCACTCTTCGTTCTTCTTTGGGGTCTGCCTTCGATCAAGCTTGCGATAAATCAGGCGACCACACCGGCTTTTAAGGTAGTGCTCCCTGACGGAAAAGTCCGGCCCGGCCCACCCGGCTGGGATGTTCCGCTTCTGAACAACGCGGTCTATCGCGCGGCTCCCGTGGTCAGCAAGCCGACCCCGGAGGCAGCGCGGTATGACTTCAACTGGCTTTCCGCAACCGGCACGGGATGCTTCCTCGCAGCGATCCTGTCCGGACTGCTACTCGGCATGAGCCCGGGTCGACTGGCGAGAACTTTCTGGCGCACTCTGGTTCGTATGCGACTCGCCGTAATCGCGATTTCCTTCATGCTCGGGCTGGGTTACGTGACACGCTATTCGGGGCTGGATGCGGTCCTGGGCCTCGCCTTCACCCGAACGGGTTGGGCCTATCCTTTCTTCGGTACTTTTCTTGGCTGGCTCGGTGTTGCGCTGACCGGAAGTGACACTTCGTCGAACACGTTGTTCGGGAGTTTGCAGCGAATCACTTCTCAGCAACTCGGCATCGATCCGGTTCTCATGTGCGCGGCCAACAGTGCCGGTGGAGTGATGGGCAAAATGGTGGACGCGCAGTCGATCACGATCGCCACCGCCGCCACCGAGCAAGTCGGGAACGAAGGCGCGATATTCCGATTTGTGGTGTGGCATTCCGTTGCTCTGGGAGCCGTTGTCGGAATCATCGTAATGCTGTACGCCTATGTGTTTTCCAACGCTGTCCCTCATGGGCTGACATTTGTGAAGTGAGGGAGGCAGGCCCGCCTGTAACCGTGGTTGGAAATCCGGAGCTCAAGCAAGTTATTGAAGGTACTGGTGGCGGCGGTAGGACTCGAACCTACGACCTACGGATTATGAGACCGTCGCTCTAGCCACCTGAGCTACGCCGCCACGTTGTAAACAAAATACTTGTACTAGATTTTCATCGCGCTGCCCATTATCACTTTCGACCATGACGTTACCGTGCACTTGAATGGCGAGGATATTCGGGCGCTGTACTTTCCGGCGGGGCATACTGACGGCGACTCCATCATCTTGTTCCCCAATCGAATATTGTACACATGGGAGCCGATTTCGGGACATATGGCTTCCCCTTCATCGACATAGACGCCGGCGGCAACATCAACGGCATGATTAACGCTCTGGAAACGGTCATCGCCCAGCTTCAGCCGGATGTGAAAGTGATTTCAGGACATGGTCACATTAGCAGCATGGACGACATGCGAGTTCTTCTGAAGACGCTGAAAGAAACTCGCGCTGGCTGTGGGAGGCGACGTGCGTACGGTTGCCGTCGGCGATCAAGCGATTGCGCCTTGGGCGATCTCGTGTGGGCGCTGCTTTGCTTCCCTCTCCGCCACTGTTTCAAACACTTACCAGTTGTCTGGTTTTGGGTCTGCAATCTCAGTCGCCGGCCCATGTGGTAACTGCTGGAACTCGCGGTAAGCGCCAAATCGGGCGAGGCGATCTTCTCCCAGGACCTCAGGAATCGGATCGCAGGCTTCTCTCAGCTTTTCACAGACTTGCAGCCACATTCCGGTGCGGGTGTAGGTTTGGTGTACCTTCTGGAATGGAACGGACAAGAGTAATTGCCGGGCGTCTTGAATTTCGTCCTTGTCGATCAGAAGCTGTACCTTTCGTTCGATGATCCATTCGTCCTTCAACGCCCCTACCTTTTTGAGCCACTGCTCACGCTCAGCAAGCGTTTGCGTCCCCAGGGCGCGCAGTATTCTGTCCCGTTCGACCACCACCTGCGGGTGCAACTGAAGCCAGGGTTCCTGAATCGCTTCCAAGGCTGCCGCCGCTTTCCTGGCATCACCTTTCGCCTGGTAGAGCCGAGCTAACAGTGCTTCCGCCACGCCGATCTTAGAGGCTGAGAGTACGCGGATCGCATTTTCTGTCTGTCCTCTGCCGGCCAGCCAGGCCCCATAGTGAAATCTCCACAACTCGGTGTTTGCGTCACGGGTATTTTGGATGGCCCATTCGAAAGCAGGGGCGAGGTTTTCCATGCCGGACGGGGCCCAGCGGTTCTGATCGATCGCCGGAGGCTCGGGCAAGCTGCCTTTCTTCGCGTAAGCATGCAACAGCTCATTCCATACCCTGACCTCGTCGAGTCTTGCCCATTCAAACAGGGGAATATCGCTCACCGCCCTTAGATGATTTTCGGGAACCTTCAAGCCATAGATGTCCAGCGGCTTGTCAGTCGGTATCCAATATTCGACATGCCATCGCGTTTTCTTTGGCGGTAGTTCGAGTTTGATGGACTGATCGCCGATCGGCCCTCCCTGAATCTCAATATATGGCTGCGGTGACGCTGTGCTGAGCATGGCCCACGCGCGGTCATCGCCGACGCCATAGCTCCACAATTTCATTCCTGGCGAAATGGCTTCATCTGCGACGTGATAAAGACCGGTACCCAGGGAAGGTGTGTAGGCCCCGAAAGCATTCGCGTCACGACTCTTCCAGAAATAACCTGTCATTTCCTTAATGTCGGATTCGCGTTTGGGTCCTTGCCTTTGCCAATCAATGGTGTCCATTCGTGAAGCATGGGATAGGACTTCGCCCTTGGGGAAATGAAATTCGGTATCAGGGGCTGATGGCAGAGCCGCGTTGGACCATGACATCCATGGGTATGCTGATGTGCCGGGATTGCGGAACAATACGCGCTCCGTCAAGAACGCGTCCTGCGGCCCTAGTGAGTATTCTACGGACCACTGCATTCCGAAGCGCAGCTCACGCTCACCGCACGTAACATAGACTCGGTCCTTGGCGCGGTCGATTCTATAGAGGACTCTTTCGTTCTGGGTGGGAGAATGGGAGATCGGGAAACTCACTTCAATTCCACCCGCCACAAAATAGAATCGAGGCAAGATCCGTGTCGGACGTATGACTTGGGGAGCATACAAGACCTCCTTACCCGATCCTTTGTGAACCATGGAGGTGACTTTTCCGCCGATGTCGGGAGAGATCGTAACTTTGACGTTTCTGTTTTCCAGCACAATGAAGGTGTATTTCTGGGGGACTGGCCGGTTGGCGGTTTCGCAGTAGCTGACGTAAGGATAGACCCCGTTGGGATCCAGAGCGGTGGGGACCGGCCCGCACGCTGTCAGCGGATGCGTGAGGACATAATCTTTGTATCGAAACGAGACAGCTTTGTCCGGCGGTTCGGTTGCCAGGCACGACACTACGAGAATATTCGCAAGCAGGGAGATTCGCAGAGCGAGTCCTGCCATATGTGCATGCGGTGATGGTCTGTACATTGGGATCGCTCCAGCGCGACAAGTTTTTACCCCCGATGCGGGCGAACTGGTCGCCAGACTCCTTTGGCTCCGAGATGTTGGCGGTGAACGTAGCCTTTAGAATATTCAGCCAACTCCCGATGGTCGGCAAGCGGGAAGTTGGGAACTCCGGCCCACGACACCAAGACATCAACCAGCAATCTGTGGGATCTTCGATCAAAGCTATCTTGCCGGCATCATCCTCGCCACAAGACTCCCGATGACCTGTGGCTCATGCTCGCCAGAGGAGCCTTCAAGCGTGTAAGAGCGCTCGAAGGCATTGGGGCCAGCAATCTTCATTTCCCACCGGTCATTCGCCTGCGAGCCGATGATCGAAACACGCCAATCTCCGGGCCGATCCGCAAGGGCATGTTCAATGATGGCCACAATCTCCGACCGCACCGCAGGCACGCAGCCCGTGTGATGCATCTCCACCGAAACTGCCATACCGCAAAAATATCACCGCGCCTCCCGCTCCCACAAACCCTGCGCCACCCGTGACGCCCGTATCGATCGGATTCGCCGCTTAGGCAACGGTGTCATGTATTAATGTATGCAAGGCAGAGATGATAGTGTCGTTCGGGATACGGAGGTCACCCATGTCACTGCGCAACGGCTTGCGCCTGCTCGCCATAGTCATTCTGACTGTCGGGCTCGCGGACGCCCAAACCATTCCGCCCGCAACTGCGAAGCGTATCGACGAGATCGTCGCGAAGGCGATTACGGAACAACAAATCCCGGCTATTTCCGTCGCCATCGCCCTAAACGGGCAGATGCAGTACCAGAAAGCCTTCGGCAAAGCCGATCTCGAGAACAACGTCTCGGCTACTCCCGAAACCCTCTTCCGAACGGGCTCGATTGCCAAGCCGATGACCGCCGTCGCGGCAATGCGACTTGTCGAGGATGGCAAACTCGACCTCGACGCACCTATTCAAAAATATTGCCCTGCGTTCCCGCAGAAGCCTTGGACGATCACGGCCCGGGAGGTGCTTGGCCACATCTCGGGCGTCCGCCATTACAAGGAGGGTGAGATGGATAATACTCATCATTACCCCAAGCTCTCTGACGGGTTCGCCATCTTCGCCAACGATCCTTTGCTCTTCGAGCCGGAAACGAATTACCAGTATTCCACCTACGGCTTCTCTGTCATCGGGTGCGCATTGGAAGGCGCGGCAGGCAGATCGTATCCAGAAATCATGCAGCATGTAGTCTTCGCTCCCGCGCATATGACACGCACCTTTCCAGATGATGTTTTCGAGATCGTCCCGCACCGCGCCCGCGGATACTCCAAGCGGAACGCGCAGGTTATTAACGCTGGGCTCATGGACAGTAGCTATAAAATCCCCGGCGGCGGCTACGTTTCCACCCCAGGCGACCTTGTCACTCTTGCGGACGCCCTGCTTGCGGGAGAGCTGGTGAAGCCCGGCACCCTCAAACTCATGTGGACGTCGCAGAAACTCCGCGCTGGCAAGAATACGGGTTACGGGATGGGCTGGGGCCTGGGACAGTTTGAGGGTGAGGACATCGCCGCCCATGCCGGCGGCCAGCAGGGCGCCAGTTCCAGCCTGACGATCTATCCTAAGCGCAAAATGGTGGTTGCGGTCATGATCAACATGGATGAAGCCGACGCCACTCAAATCGATCATCAAATCAGCGCCGTGCTGCTGAAGGATGTCTTCGGCGTCGAGTCAGATTCCCAAAGGTGAGGCAGCAGGCCGCCGGCTGAGCTGCAGATTCCGGATTATTCAGAGGCTTCCCGAGCGAAATTGCTCCACAAGACGATCGCTGGAGCGGAGGGCGAAGGCAAGAATCGAGAGCGTGGTTGTCTTGTCAGTACAGTTCAGGAAAACGCTGGCGTCGCACACGTACAAGTTAGCAACGTCGTGGGTCTGGCCAAAGCGATTGGTGACAAACTTCGTGGCGTCATTGCCCATGCGGCATGTGCCGGTTTCGTGCAAGCTGTAACCGGGCATTTCGGGTTCATCGGCAGCGTTTTCCAAAACTCCACCGGCGGCATGCAACACCTCGGCGCTGATCTGTTTCGCATGCTCAAACATCTGCAACTCGTTATTTCCCCATTGGAAGTGAATACGGGCCTTTGGAACTCCAAACGAATCTTTCGCTTCCGGGTCGATATCCACAAAGTTTTTGTCGGAGGGCAAAGTCGGGGCCTGCACGGTCAAACTGACTGGCGCCGGATAGCGGCGCTTGATTTCCCGCTTGAAAAAAGATCCGAAACCTTCGATTTGATCGTGGTACGACGGGAACTCCGAACAACCCCCTTCTGGATAGACGGAATAGCCACGGATAAATTTCTCTTCGTGCGCGTGTTTTAGGTTCTGCCAGCGGGGCATCCATGCAATCGAATTAGCGCTAACATTGTCTGGGAAGCTGGGCTGCCCCAAAAGCTGCGGCAGGTAGCCACGCGCCGTGGTCGCATACAGGTGGTCACACAGGTTGCGCCCTAGTTGGCCGCTGGAATTGGCAATACCTGTTGGCCAGTGCCGTGATTTTGAGTTCAACATGATCCGGGCGCTTTCGATACATGATGCCGCCACCACTAGGGCGCGTCCTTGGACCTCATGTTCCTGCCGCGATTCGCGATCGATGTATGCCACGCCCGAGGCCTGGCCGTTGGGATCAACCAGGATGTTCTTGACCACAGCATTCGTTCGCAGTTCCAGGTTCCCGCTAGCCTCAGCTACTGGAAGCAAAAACCACGGCGAGGAGAAGAAGGCACCAACTTCACAGCCAAACGTACAGTCTCCACAATAATGGCACGCGGGATGCCCCTCATGCGCTTCGGTGAGCTGCGCGATTCGATCCGGTAAATAGGGCACACCAACTTTTTCACAACCCTTCTGAAGAATCACGTCGAGACATCGGAAATTAAACGGTGGCAGGTAAATTCCGTCGGGATTGCTGGGACGGTTCTGCACCGTGCTGGCCACGCCGATCATTTTTTCCACGCGAGTGTAGTAAGGCGCCATCTCGTCATAAGTGACCGGCCAGTCTGCGTCATATCCGTCTAGCGAGGCAGCCTTGAAGTCGACATCACCGAAGCGCGCCGAACTACGACCCCAAAAATTGGTCTTTCCTCCTACAGCGGAGCAACGCGGCCACATCCACTTCGTGCCCGGCGCGGTGGTATATGCGATGTCGTGTTCCCAGGCGCCTGGGTTGTACTCCGAGTCGAGGAAGTCGGGCATGTCCTTCATGCGTGTCTTGGGGTCGCCGAAGCCTCGATACTTCATTTCCCAAGACATGCGGTGGTTTCGAAAATCTTTTTCCGGATCAAGCCGTCGCCCGGAATTCAGCGCACAGACTTTCAGACCAGCCTCGCACAGGGTTTTGATCGCCATGCCGCCCCCGGCGCCGGTTCCGATCACAATCACGTCGTAAGTCTGTTTTGGCATAAGCTTCTTATGATTTCGAAGGCGCAGTATCAAGATGACGATGTTCGGGATCATCCTTGTGGGGGCAAGCGGGAGACTCAGCGTAGAACTTCAAGCCGGGGAAATCCAACTCCTTCAAGCCAATTTCACTGGTGTAAAAACCCATCACGGTGTATTCGCGTATTAGACCGAAGAATTTGCGGCCATGTTCTTCACCCGGCCGGAATTTCTTCTTGTAAGCAAGCGATTCAAGCAGAGTGGCCTGCTGGTCCGGATTGAGGCTCAGGAACGCCTTACCGGAATTGTTTTGGCTGTGAGAGTTGAGCCAACTCAGACCGGTGCGGAAGCCCTGTTGCAGATTAGGATCGCGCGACACCATTAGGTCGATGAACTCTGAGGCTCCCGCTTCGCGCGCGCCGGAGGTGTTGTCAGTGGGGATAATAATATCGGTGAGGCGTTCGATCATCGCATATTCAGGAGCAGTAAAGAACAGTGGCTGATACACTGCGGGCTTGATTTGCGCTAGCGCGCTGCGGATGTGTCCGCATGCAAAGCTCCACTTACTAAAGCCAGGGAAGGTCGCAGCTCCCGCCGCCAGCGTAAGGATACGCAGGATTTCACGACGTTCTATGCTTTGGCCGGCCATCTTTGTCCTTCATCTCTTCGTTTCTTGCAACAGGTTACACGGGCGTGCTCCATCAAACCGGAGCCTCAGCGGAATCTTTCTTGAGACTGATCGTGGCATTCCCGATTAGCGGCATAGCCCAGAAGCCGACGCTGAGAACAAAGCCAAATGTGACGTAAAGAAAAGCGCAGCCGGCGCGCAGCCCAAGATGGTCGCCGATGCTCCCGATAATTACTGGAACCACGGCCCCGCCCACGACGGCGGTGCTCAAAATACCGGAGAAAGAACCGTGGTGCTCAGCGACCGAATTGAGCGCCAGCGAAATAACAATTGGCCACATCACCGAAGTGAACAGGCCGATCGCGGGGAAAGCAGTCACCGACACATTTGCCGGTCCAAACAAAGCCACGGAGAGACAGAAGAGCGCGCCGACACCCGCGCCGATCAATATCTTGCGGCTATCAAATATCTTCAGCAGCAACATGCCAACGGAACAGCCCGCCGTTAGCAGCCCCCAAAACCAGGAAACCGCAGTTGCGCCCGTGGTATGAGGATCGAAACCATGATACTGGTAAAGAAATTTTGAAATCCAGTCCGCGGTGCCTTGCTCGCAGCCAACATAGGCGAACATGGCGATAAAGTACATCCAGACCACTCGCTGTCGCGCCAGACTGCGATACATTTCCCACGATCCCGCACTCTCTTCGTCAGTATGTTGAACACGTGGAAACCCGAAAAGAGATATAACCACGACCATCAGCAATGCGGAAGCCGCGAAAATCCAATACATCGAAGCCCACGGCAGGCCAGGTGGGGTTAGCCTTCGTAGAACCCGAAGAAAAACATTCTGCCCGGACGCAGCACCATTCAGGTTGAGTACGAGATAAGAATAAATTCGCGGACTAATGAAGGATGCGCTGCCGAAAACCAGTTGTGCCAGAGTTGAATTGAAAGCATAGTGTTCTTCACCGCCCGCCACACGCAGCAAAGGATTCACCGCTACTTGCAGCGTGGCCATCCCGGCCCCGATCACGAACAATGAGACGATGGCAACGCGATATTGTGGAAACAGCGCGAAGCTCAGCGATCCCAGCGCGCCCACCAGGAACGCCAGAATCATGACCGGTTTTTCGGTAAATCGTTCCACCAGAAAACCTGCGGGAATCGACATCACTCCATAGGCAATGAAGAAAGCGAAGGCCAGAAATCCGGCGGCGGTCAGGCTTACGTGAAAGCTGCTGATGATGTCCGGCACAATCGGCCCAAGAATATTGGTCAATAAGGACATCACGAAGAACGTGAGGAAAACCAGACCGACCATGTAGCGATTTCTTGCCATTAGTGTTCCTTAAGGCCTTGGCCGGGGTCTGCCGGCGGCGGGGTGGTCAGGAAGCAAGTGGTACTCCATGCTGGATGCCATCATGCCAGACCCTTGCGGCGCCGATGAGATTGCTATCTTCTCCGAGCGAAGCCAGGGCGAGCTCGGTCTTCTCGAATGGGACAAAACGGCAACCGCGGGAAATCAATTTGCGAATGCCGTCGAGAAACAGGGGCGCGCTCTTCATCAAGCTGCCACTTAAGACAATCACGTCAGGTGTGAACAGATTGATGAGGTTGGCCAGACCAAGCCCCAGGTAGTAGGCCTCCCGCTCCACCGCCTGGCGAGCCAGAGCATCGTCCTGCCGCGCGAGCTGGCAGATGCGCTTGGCGGTGAGATGTTCGCGATGCGGATAATCGGCCGGCGCATTCGCATCCAGCCATGCCACCATCGCTGGTCCCGCAGCCAGCGATTCCCAGCAGCCCCGGAAGCCGCAAGAACAAAGCGGCCCAGCGGGATCGATGACCTGGTGGCCAAGTTCGGGATGAGCTCCATCCACACCGCGATAAAGGCGCCCGTCGAAGACAATTCCTCCACCAATCCCGGTTCCCAGGGTCACATAGATGAGCCGCGACTTGTTTTTTCCGGCGCCCCAACCTGCCTCGGCGAGAGCGGCGGCATCGGCGTCGTTTTCCAAGGCAACCTGAACGCGGAACATGCGAGCCAGGTCTTCCACTGGATTCTGTCCGCGCCACCCCGGTAGAAAATCAACTTCGCCAAACTTTCCCGTGAACGGGTCTACCGGACCAGTGGATCCAATTCCTATGCCGGTGATTTCAACACCGGCAATCTGTGCCGTTTCTCGCAGCAGGCCGCCGATCGTGGACAAGCCGTTCGCGTAGGAAGCAGTATCGGTGGGCGACTCCTTCCGAGCCAATACTTGCCCGCTCTCTGTCACTATGCCGACTGCTATTTTTGTTCCGCCGATGTCAACGGCACCTATCATGAGATATCTCAAAACCGCGATTACGTTTCCACTTTTGGCACTCCCACTTTCTGGTGCGACAGACCCCATTCGTCTTCGACGATGTAAGAACAGAGACGAAAAGAATCACAGTCCACGTCTGAAAGCCGCGCCAGTCGCTCGGCCGCGAGCTGTGCCGGGATGACATCGATCAGAAATTGCCACTCGGGTGGAACTCCAGGCAGGCGGAAGACGAGTTCTCCGGCGTCGTCCGGAAGGTCCTGGCCGATGAGCATGACAGAAGCGCCCAACCGCGTCAGATCTCGCGCCACCGCCAGGTCCTGACCGCGCATGTTCCGCCCATCGATCCAAATGCCGAAACGTACACCCGCACCAACCATCTCTTGGGGGCCATGTCGGAAGCCGCCCGTCCCCATCGCCGTGGCCGGAGATTTGACGCCTTCCTCCCACAGAAGTCTGGCCTCATGACAGCTTCCCAGGCTCGAACCGCGCGCCAGAAAGTAACAAGCGCTACCCGGCAAAAACCAGGCTGAGTCCTCAATCTGATCCTGCCAACTCGCGACGGATCGAGCCGTCTCAGCGACCGCGCGTGACAGTGAGGCTGCGAGCGCGTCATCAAAAAAACCAACTGTGACGCTGGCTAGAGCACCGGTCGCCGCCGCTAACGTGGAATAGGTGTTGACCGAGATGCCATGATCAAGCTTGGCCGCAACCACTATCGGGATTTGCGCTTCCTGTGCGAGCGGGCCGTCCTCCGAATTCGTTACACCGATCACAACGGTGCCGCTTTTACGGGCTTTGGCCAGCAGACGCACGATCTCAACGCTGCGACCGGTACGAGAGATGGCGATGATCACAGCGTCGGATGGAATCGTGGCAAACTGCAAGAGTTCGGAGGCGTCCTGTACATACACCGGACGGCCTCCCATCGAGAACAAGGGCCCTCCCGTTAACGCGGCGTGCCAACTACTCCCGATTCCGGTCAGATAGACATGGCGCGCACCCCGAATCGCAGCCGCTGCCTCCGCCAGTCGACGGCGCCCGGTTCCACATAGATAGTCAATCGTGCTCTGAAGTTCGAGAGGCTGGCGGAGGATATCTTGCAGGAAGTGGGTCATGCGTCAGGCCCATTTCGCTCAAAGAAGCCGGCTTCTGCAACCGCTTTCATGGTTCTCCTTTTTAACACGCCTCGCTCACTTGTCAAGCTTTTTGCCGCCGCCACGGCACTGGCGCGCGGTATTTCGCCCATGACATTCGCCGTTGAAGCATGATAGGTTCAACCGCAGGATGACTGCCGGTTTCGGAAAGCGACGTCGCAGTACACCCGAATCGTCCGCATGCTTCACCATCTTCCCCGCATTCAGGAATTCTGTTTCCGCGGAAAGGAGAGTTGATGAGCCACACCATGCGGGAGGTGGCTAAGCAAGCTGGCGTCTCGCCTGCCACGGTGTCCCGCGTGCTCAACAAGACCCAGTACATTGCTCCCGAGACCGAACAGCGTGTTCTCGCGGTGGTGCGCCAGCTCAACTACCACAAGAACGTGCATGCGAGGCGGCTGGCCACCGGCCAGAGCGATCTGTTCGGACTGGTGATTTCGGAAATAGCCAATCCATATTTTCCCGAGATCATCCGTGGCTTCCAGGCCTCCGCCTGGGACCGGGGATTCGATGTTCTGCTATTTAATACCGAATATCAACAAGTTCGCACCGAATCGGTCATCCGGAAACTGATCGAAAGCGATGTCCGCGGAGTTGCGATCATGACTTCGTCTTTGGACAAGAGGGCAACCGCGGAACTGACCGCTTCTGGGGTTGGCGTGGTGTTCTGCAACCTCGGCCCCCCGGAACGTCTGATCAGCAACATATCGATCGACTACCAAAGTGGAATCTCACAGGCCATTGAACACGTGGTTAAACTTGGTCATCGCCGGGCGGCGGTCATGGCCGGACCGGGTAATAATCGCACCGCAATCACTATCAAGCAAGCGCTCGTCACGGGATTGAATGAACGAAAGATGAATCCGTTCCCGGTCATCGAGTGCAACTATCGCGTCGACTCCGGAGCATCGGCCGTGCGCGCCATTCTTGCTCGGCCAGAGATTCCCACCGTGATTTTTTGCGGAAGCGACCTGATCGCCATGGGAGCGATGAAGACACTCGAAGAAGAAGGCGTCCAGGTCCCCGAAGATGTCTCCGTGGTGGGCATCGACGATATTTCTTTCGCTTTCCTGGCGCGCCCTCCGCTGACCACCATCAGCGTTCCCCGCGAACATCTCGGAGTAATTGCATTTGAGGCGCTGGAGAAGGTACTGAAACTGAAACAGCGAAAGGGCACCGACTATTATTTGGGAACGGAGTTAGTCGTGCGCAAGTCTACCGCAGCTGTCCGGCGGCGGAGTCCTCGCATCATAGCCCGGAGTGCGTCTAAATGACTCGACAGATAAGTCGAGTCGAGTATTGTTCTTTCCCAATCTAAGTAAACGGAAACATTCTGATTGGCCCTGGCGTGGTTTTCAGTTGCCAGCTGGGGTGGTGTAGCCGTTTGGCCGCCCACAAGTCCGTACGGGGCGGCGACGGTTGATTGTCCGTGATCGCAAACATACCAGAGGTCCGAAGAATAGCGCGCGACGGTTTGTGGACGCTGTGGATCGACTGCAGAGGCGCCGAGTCAATGTCGCCGCCGTCTGCAACCAGACACCGTTGAATAGCAGGATGGTCAAGATTCATGGCTTTTGTGTCTGGCCTGCGCTGGCTTCAATTAACCGCTGCACCGGTGCGACCACCATGAGCAGTAGGTCAGCTCTGGGAGTTCTTGCGCGGTCAAGTAATGCTAGTTGTTGCGCCCTCCACGGCTCCGGGGAGGCTTCGGACCTATCGAGATAATCGAGCGCAGACAACCCTGCCACTCCGAGGGTGGCAAGGTCTTCGGAAAGGGGCGCGAGTTCATGCAGCAGAAAAGATTGCTCCAGAAGAGGACGCAGTCTTGAATCATTGTCGCGCCAAGTAGCGAGATTTGTCCGAATGTCTCCTTCAGCAGCCCGGTCCGTAAAGCCGCTTCCGATATACGCCTGCACGGAATCCCGAAAATGCCGCGCTTGATTGCTCTCCGGATTAGCTGCATCCACCAGCCGGTTCAGAGGAGCCCGGAAATCCCAGACAGTCTTCAAACTATCCATGCGTGCATAGTCCTTCACCGGTTCAACGACCTCAGCGAGGGTGTGAAGCGCAGCGATATCGTCCGTTCCCGCCATGCGGTGCAACGCGGGAATCAGGGCGGATCTGTGCGTCAGGCCAAGCCATTCGAGACGCCAATCTAATTCACCAAGTCTTTCGTACATCGAGCCCGGATCTTGCACCTCGGGCGGAGACCACAGGCGTTCTGCAATCGCAGCATTACGCGGCCAGATTCTAGAATCGATGTTCTCTGGAGTAACCCACTCCGACCACATGCAAGCCTCGCCGCCAAGGATGCGGCTCTTCTCCTCTGGATTCAGCGAAGCAGCCGCGCCGCTCATTGGGTCCACCGCATAGTGACGCGAAGCCGGCCACATCAAGTCGAGGTAATAACCGAAAGAGAGCAGACCGCTATAGCCTTGCTGGGCAGCGGTTGCCAATGACTGCTGCCCGCGCCAGGACTGCACGACGACAGTCTTGGGTAAATCAGGATGCAGCACCTCATCCCATCCCATCATGATTTTGTGATGTTTGCTCAGGATCTTCTGCAGACGTTGATTGAAGTACGCCTGCAGATCCTGGTTGCTTTTCATCCCATGAGCGTGGATGAAGGCCTGGATTTTCGGATTTGCGTCCCACTGGTGGCCGTTGACCTCGTCTCCGCCAATATGAAAATAATCGTCCGGGAAGAGTTTGGCCATCTCATCAATAAACTTGTCGATGAACTTGTAGGTTTCCTCCCGCGTTGGATCCATGACAGCATCAGCGCCGCCGGGCTCGATCGTATAAGGACCGGGCCCGCTCGCCAGTTCCGGATATCCCGCGAACAGTGAGCGGCTGTGTCCCGGCATCTCGAACTCGGGAACTACACGGATGCCACGATCATGGGCGTAGGCCACGAACTCGCGAATCTCGTCTTGCCTGTAATACAGACCGTCGGATCCCGCTTCCTGCAGCTTGGGGAAACGCTTGCTCTCGACGCGGAAACCTTCGTTGTCATACAGGTGCCAATGCAGGACATTCATCTTCACCGCCTCCATTCCATCGAGGTTGCGCTTGAGCACGTCCAGCGGAATGAAGTGGCGACCAACGTCAATGAGCAGGCCGCGCCAGGCGAACCGGGGCTGATCCTTAATTGTCACGACCGGAACGGCAAATCCGTTTGCGGTGATTTCCACCAGTTGAAGGAAGGTCTGAAGGCCGTGCAGAATGCCCAGAGGATTCGGGGCGGTGAGCTTCGCGCCTGACTGGCTGATTACGAGTTCGTATGATTCATCTTGGCTCCGTTTTTGCGCTTTCTCACTACCGTGAACGGCGTGGATCAGCAGAGTCGGGTTAGCCAAGTTGGTAGGTCTCTGCATGAACATTCCTGTTTGACGGGAAAGCTCGGCAACGAACCTGACTACTCCACGCTCCAGCCTCGCGTCCCTTATACCCGTGATCGCAACGGAGAAAGATCGATCGACCGGCAGTTGCCCAACTCCAGCTTGCACAGAGGACGGCATGGGCATGAGGTTGAGCCCGTGCTGGGGTTGTGCCACAGCAAGAGATGCAAGCACAAGAGCCGCACTGACGATCAGCAGAATTCGAATCGTGTTCAAGAGCATTCCGAATTTACCCATAGTGTTTCCTCAGAGAATGCTGATTGATTACGTGCGCGTCTACGGGCGGTCGGAGCCCGCAAAACAAGGAAAACGCGTTTTTTTCGGCTTGACTGCCGACACATTTTTGGCATATGCTTCGCGCAATTCCGGCATGAAACCGGTTTCCTGGGCGTATGGCGGACGCGGCGCCGACCCGGGACGGGAGAGCTCCTATGAAATTTAACACTAAATCGCTTTTGTGCTTGACTGATTGGCCTCGCAAAACGAATGTTAAGCGTCTTGCGAACAATCTTTTCTACCTTGCCACCAGCAATTCGCCCAGGAGGGAACCCATGTCGCGTCCGTCCCAGAACGTTACTGTCACTTTTTCCCGTCATTGCCCCAAGATTGCTCTGATCGCGGTTGCGATCGCATGTTTCACCGCCGTACCCCTGCTGGCGCAAGTCACATCCGGCACTATTTCCGGTACTGTGAAAGACTCCAGCGGGGCGTATATCAAAGGTGCGACCGTTACCATCGCCGATCCGTCCAACGGGCTTACCCGGACCGTGACCACGTCGGATAGTGGGGAGTTCTCGGCGCCCGGACTGTATCCGGGAACCTATACCATTACGGTCGAGGCGAAGGGCTTCAAAAAACTTGAGTCTTCAGGATTTGTGCTGAATGCCGCGGACAAGCTCGGCGCGGGCGAGTTGGTACTCGCCGTTGGAGCCGCCACGGATTCGGTCAGCGTCACCGCGGACGCAGGCCAGGTCCAGCTGCAGTCCGATTCGGGCGAACGCTCCGATGTGATCACCGGCAAGCAGATCAATGAAATTGCCCTCAACGGCCGCAATGTACTTGACTATCTGAAGCTCATTCCTGGGATGTCGGGGACGCTCGATGCGCACGCCTCCGGCACGGGTGGGGTGGATGCCTACAATATCAACGGCACGCGCGCCAACCAGCACGAATTCACGATCGACGGGGCCTCGAATGTGGATACGGGCAACAACGGCGGGACCCATGTCACCATCAACACGGATGCGATCGAAGAAGTAAAGGTCTTGACTTCGAACTACCAGGCGGAGTTCGGCAAGGCCGCCGGCGGACAAATTGCTTTGGTCACCAAGGCCGGCACCAACCAGTGGCATGGCAACGGCCGCTTCTTTCACCGCAATGAGAGCTTGAACGCCAATGAATATTTCAACAAACAGGGTCAACTATCGAACGGCAACCCAAACGCTCCTGAAATCTATCGCTACAATTACATCGGCTACCAGGTTGGGGGCCCGATCAAGAAGGACAAGCTATTCGTTTTCTGGAGCCAGGAATTCTACCGGCAACTGGTTCCCCTCGCCCTTGCGCAGTTCTACACTCCGACTGCCCTGGAGCGTCAGGGTGATTTCTCACAGTCTGTAATTCCGTCGCCCGGTCCCAACGGCACGACGGTGCCAGAGCCGGTTGTGATTTCCGGACCAGGGATTACGAATAACAAGATCGATCCGACGCAACTTCCGCCGGCGCAGCAAGCGGTGTTCCAGCAGGTACAGACGATCTTGAATCTGTTCCCGCTGCCGAACGTTCCCGGCTTTGGCTCAACTAATGCGAACTACAACTACTCACAGTCGCTTTCCGGCCTTGCACCCCGACGTGAAGACATCCTTCGCGTCGACTATCAGCTCAACGGTAAGAACCGGCTGTATGGGCGGTGGATTCACAATGCCGAGAACGATACGTCACCGTTCACTCCGTTTCCGGGGCCATTTGGCATCTTTGCTTGTGCGTCTGGGACCACCTTCAAGGGGGGGTGTACGCAGCGCCACCCCGGCTGGAACTTTTCGGCGAACTTGGTCAGCACGATTACACCGACCGTACTTAATGAGTTCTCAATCGGACCTAGCCACACGCTCTCTTTGGCGCAGGGGACCAACGGGAACATTTCGCGTGCGACGAACGGCATCACCATGCAGTTGCTTTTTCCGGTAGGTCAGGACCAAGCCATACCGGATATGAATTTCGGAGGTCTGAATAACGTTAGCTTCCAGGGTTCCTACCTGGGCGCTACTCCATGGAAACAAGCCAATACCACGATCAACGTGAACGACAACCTGTCCTGGGTACGCCACAACCATACATTCAAGACTGGCATTTTCTACCAGCGTAACCGCAAGGACCAGATTGCATGGGGCAACATCAATGGGGAGTTTAGTTTCGGCACCGGTCCCACCAGCGGAGGAACCTGCGCGGTAACGCCCTGCCAACTGGGCGATCCGTTAGCTAGCGCCCTATTGGGAGACTTCGACGGCTTTGACCAATCCACCGCGCGCCCAACCGGCAAGTTTCGCTACAACCAACTCGAATTCTATGTCCAGGACACGTGGAAAGTAACGCCTCGCCTTACCTTCGATTACGGCATGAGGTTCGCGTGGATTCCACCGCAGTTTGACGCTTCTAACCAGATCGCACTCTTCAATCCGGCAGCTTATAACCCGGCCGACGCGGTCACGATTGATCCTTCGAGTGGCAGTATTATCAATGCCGACGGCGGGAATCCGCTCAACGGCGAGCAATATACGAAAAATGGTCAGATCCCGGCCGGCGGCTGGAATAGCCGCGGGATCATGCCGGAACCACGCTTGGGCTTTGCCTATGACCTGCTTGGAACCCACAAGACAATTTTGCGTGGTGGTGTGGGCATGATGCACGATCGCGTTCAAGGCAACCTGATCTTTAACACTGTGTTTAATAACCCGGCGGTCGTGCAGAAACCGTCCGTGGCGGCTAACAACATCGTCAACCTTCCAGGCCTGTCGACATCTTCGGCGGAAAGTCCGGTGCAGGGTGATGGCGGCGTTCTGGGAGCAGCCCGAGACGGGAAGGTGCCGACGGTCTACAGCTTTAGCCTGGGCGTACAGCAGGAAATTGGCCGTGGCACTACGCTGGACATCGCCTACGTGGGCACAATGTCCCGTCACTTAGTGACATCGCGCAACATTAACGCGGTACCGTATGGTGCTTCGTTCCTCAGGGAGAACCAGGATCCAAACTGCTCCCTCTGGAACGGTGGAGGGGTGCCGGCGGTGCAGCCGAATCTCCAGCCACAATATGTGGCGGCGGGCTACGACTTTAATGGATGGTGTGCCTATGGGCATCCGTCATACACCAATGCGTACCTGGTGCCTTTCAAGGGCTACGGGCAGATCCCCTACCTCCGCTGGGACGGCACTTCCAATTACAACTCGCTGCAAGTATCTTTGCAGCGCCGCTTTGGCAAAGGGCTGACCTTCGGCGCGGTTTACACGTGGTCGAAGTCGATGGTCACGGCGAGTTCGGACCAGGACGAGCAGAATCCTGTGAATGCGTTGCTCGATTATCGTGCGGCGTCATGGGACCGCCCTCATGTCTTTGCCGCCAACTACGTCTACGAACTGCCCGGCATCGCCAAACACTTCGACGGGCCGAAATGGCTTTCCTACATCACCGATCACTACCAGTTGAGCGGCGTAACGCAGCTTATGAGCGGAACCCCGGTGGATTTGAACAACGGGTATTCGTTCCCATCGGGTAGCGTGGATGGCTCCAATATGTGGGGGAACATACCGTTCTATTACTCGGCGGATAGAAGCGGGAACCCGGTTCTCCCGTCAGTCGGTCCTCCGGTACGGGGCACGCGTGACACCCTCCGTTACGGCGGAATGCAGAACTGGGACATGTCATTGATGAAGAACATCCCCATCGGAAACAATGAAGCGCGCTATCTCGAGCTCCGCTTGGAGGCATTCAATGCGTTCAACCATACAAACTTCACGGGCCAAAACTACGGCTACAGTGTGAATGGACCGTGGGAATATAGCGACCCTGCCACTCCGCTGTCCATCACGAAGAACGGCAACTTCGGAACGAATCAAAGCACGCCCAACACCGGCCCGGGAGGTTTCCGCGTGGTTCAGCTCGGCGCGAAGTTCTACTTCTAATCTGTTCCTTTCGCTGACGCCCGCGGCTTCGGCCGCGGGCTTTTTTCTTTCCGTGCAACCTGTGTTGAGGGTCCTACTTAATCCCTTCAGTTCGAACGTCATTGATCCAGAAGCTGGCAAACTGTCTATAGTTGCAGCAGGTATGGATCTCTCCGGATGCCGAGACTCCAACTTGAACCTTAGTCAGGTCCTGGGAAGCGGGAAGGACGGCAACCGCCGAGATCAAGTTGGTGTCGTTGTTCGTTTCGTACATTAAATTCCAAGTGGATCCGCTATCCGTGGAATAAAACGCTGCACAGCCCGTGTTCGAACCGTTAATGCCACATGAGAAGTCGAGCACGAGTCTCAGCCGCGTAAAGCTGCCAGCCGCCGCCGGCCAGCCGGATATTCTCCTTCCGAAACACATGGGAGTGTTCCCAGGGCCATTGCCGCTCGTGGTGTCTATCTCGCTGGAGGTGCCGTCACCGGCGCCGTCGTAGGCGTAGGGGATCGACGTGGGCGATGGGACAGTAGCCCCGGAAGGATAACAAGTCACGCCCCATCCGGCGTCAGTGGTCGGGCGCTGCACCGTCACAGAAGACAGCAAGCCATAGGCAACCAACTGCCCGCTGGTGCCTACAAAGACTCTTCCGTTGGCCACGGTGGGTACTGCGAATTTGACAGCTCCGCCGACTTCATCGCGCGGAGGCCTCATGGCGCTGTTGTACAGCTCGGTTGCCAAGTTTGTCGCATCGTAGGCATGCAACACTACGCAGCAGCCGCTTTGCCAACTCCCGCTGTCAAGAACCCACAGGATGCCATTTGACGTACCATTGGACGAAACCGACGGCGTCGGTGTCGAGTAAGCGAAACTCTCCGGAGTCTGCGAGGTGAGTTCCAACAGCGGTGTTGTCGTATAAAGCGAAAAAGCTTTGACATGGTCCGAGTGGCCGTGGTCATCGGCGCTGCCGAAGTACACTCTGCCGTTCCAGTAAGCAGGTGAGCCCCAGACGCCGACCGTCGCGTTCGGAATCTCTTGAACGATGTTGGTGTCGTTATCGTCTGAGCAGCCACTACAGTAATGCCCCATACCGTTACGGTCCACAAGGTAAAGGGCGCCTTCTTTCCCCATCTGGACGAGTAACTGCGTGTGGGTGTACCCGGACGGCTGGTCGGGAAGCAGGAGGACTCCGCCGGAGCCGAGATCCGTGTCCGCGCCCGACGCGTTCAAATCGTCCTGATCGCGTGGCGTGAACCAGTCAGCAACAGCAAATGTCCCTCCGCTTGGGGGAGCAAGCTTGACAATGCTATCTCCGTAATCCACAGGCGATGTATAGTTGGGGCCATACGTCCCGTTTCCTGTTGCAAAGTACAGATTTCCATTCGCGTCCGATGCAACGCCCCCTCCCGACATCCAAACTGCGCCTTGGGATCCGCTTGGGACTGTGTTGAAAGCAGCCTCCTGTGCACGAGTAGCGGCGTTGTAGGACATCACCCAGCCCTCATAGGGCGTCCAGTCGCAATGCGAGCCAAATGCAATTACCACGTGCCCGTTTTCCAAGAGCAGACCGGGACGGTTTAATTGATGCTGGGCGTCAAACCCTGTCGCCGAGATGACAACGGGCCAACCAACCTTCTCCGCGCCGGTGCTCACCGAAAGGGCGTGGAGCCGTTGGACAAACGTTCCGCTCTCCTTCGTCTTGGCCACTACGTAGAGCGTCCCAGAGGTGGTGTCGATCGCCGGCGTACCTGTAACACCGATCTCGGGTGAAATGTTGGGGCAATTATTGATATCGCTATCAGAAACTGTGGTGGCGCCTGATCCCAAGAAACTTTTTTGCCAATACACTGTGCCATTGCCAGCGTCGATGGCGTAAACGCTGTCGTGCTCGGTAGCCACATAGACGATGTCGTGCGTGCTTCCGCCTATGCTGACATTGCTCAGAAACAGAGGCTGCGCATAGACTTGCCCATTCACAGCCACCGCAAATAGCTCCTCGAAAGCACTTGGACCCACGTTCGCAGGGGTGATGCTTACCTCTTGCGTATTTTGCCCAGTGCGTGCGTTGTCGTTGTGGTATGTCGTAACGTTCACTTGAGCATCAGAGAGAATGGCGGACGCTAGGATTAGCAGCGATAGTGGCACGACTTTAAGGAGTTGCCTCATAGGTGATTCTCCCCGAGCGTGAATGCTATCATGGCCGCGGGCTTTTTCCCGGATTCACTTACAATTCCTGCCGAGGTTTGCCGTGATACGAAAGCATAAGTTTGTCGTCATTCTTGTTCTCGGTTCTTTCTCTTTCCTTGCCTGGGCGCAAGCGCCGTCCGCTTTCACTCCTGACATCGAAGCCCGCGCGGAGGCGCTGCTCAAACAACTGTCGCTGGAAGAGAAAATCGATCTCATCGGCGGTGTTGATGACTTCTATATCCGCGGAATCAAGCACATTGGTTTGCCCGCGCTGAAAATGGCCGACGGTCCCTTTGGCGTCCGCAACTATGGCCCCTCCACAACGTTTGGCGGCATTGGTCTGGCTGCATCTTGGGATCCGGACCTTGCCCAGCGCATGGGAGCAGTCATCGGACAGGACGCCCGCGCACGCGGTGTCCACTTCATGCTCGGACCCGGAGTGAATATCTATCGTGCCCCGATGTGCGGCAGAAACTTCGAGTATTTTGGCGAGGACCCATTTCTCGCATCCCGCACCGCTGTCGCTTACATCAAAGGCATGCAGAGCCAGGGAGTAAGCGCGACTATCAAGCACTTTGCAGGCAACAACCAGGAATATGACCGCCACAACATTGATTCCATCATCGATGAGCGCACCCTGCGCGAGATCTATCTGCCCACCTTCGAGGCGGCGGTCAAAGAAGCGCATGTGGGTGCGATCATGGATTCCTACAACCTGACCAACGGAATCCACATGTCGCAGAACGGATACTTGAACATCGACGTCGCCAAGAAAGAATGGGGCTTCGATGGCATCATCATGTCCGACTGGGATTCCACCTACGACGGCGTCGGCGCCGCCAATGGCGGACTCGATCTTGAGATGCCCTCGGGCAAATTCATGAATCGCAATGCGCTGTTGCCGGCGGTGAAGTCCGGCCAGGTGAGCGAAGCGGCCATAGACGACAAAGTTCGCCGCATCCTGCGGACTGCGATTCGTTTTGGCTGGCTCGATCGTGAGCAAACCGATCTGTCCATCTCGCAACTGAACGCGCTGGGCAGAAAGGTCGCTCTCGAGGCCGCGCGCTCCGGCATGGTGCTGCTAAAAAACGAAGGCGGTCTTCTGCCGCTCGACAAAGCGAAAACCAAGTCTATCGCCATGATCGGACCCGATGCCTATCCTGCGCAGGTAGTGGGCGGAGGCAGCGCGGGTGTGCGTCCTTTCACCGCGGTGAGTTACCTGGAAGGCCTCGCTGGATACCTGGGCGCCAGTGCGACGGTGTATTACGAAAAGGGGATCCCGTCACTCGCCGAGATGGCGGACGCGACCGAGTTCAGCAGCGACCCGGGCGGCAAACAGCGCGGATTGAGCGCGGAGCTTTTCAACAACCCCAACTTGAGCGGAGAGCCTTCTCTGCGCCGCACCGATCAACACATCAACTTCGATCGCGCTGCCGGCGACGGTGTGAACCAGAATGAAGTATCGGCCCGCTGGACCGGATACTTCACGCCCGGCACACCAGGCGAATACCTGGTCTTTGTGCTCGGTGGCGGGGAGGAGGGCGGCTCCCGGTTGTACCTTGACGACAAGCTCGTCATCGATAACTGGGCACGCAGCGATGGCCGGGTCAACCAAGTCCACGTTCCGCTTTCTGCAGAGGCGCACAAGATTCGATTCGAATATTTCGTGCATGGGAGCTATGGCGGCCCGAAGGTCGGCATCATTCGCCCCGATGCAATGGTGAGCGCGGCCGCGAAGACCCTCGCGTCACGCTCCGACGCAGTCGTCGTGGCCGTGGGATTCGATTCCGACAGCGAAAGTGAAGGTGGGGACCGCGGCTTCGAGCTTCCACCCGCGCAGAATGAGCTCATCAAACAACTCGCCGCTGCAAATAAGAACGTCATCGTCGTGGTGACTTCTGGCGGTGCCGTGGATATGGTCCCATGGCTCGATCGGGTGCCCGCGCTCTTCCAGGCATGGTATCCCGGGCAGGAGGGTGGCACCGCCCTGGCCCAGATGTTGTTTGGTGAATACAGTCCATCCGGCAAACTTCCCGTCTCCTTCGAGCGCCGCTGGCAGGACAACGGCGCGCATGACAGCTATTATCCGAGAGGAGCCGAGAAGAAAGTTGTTTATGCGGAGGGCGTATTTCTGGGATATCGACATTTTGAGAAGGCGGGGGTCAAGCCCCTGTTCCCGTTCGGATTCGGGCTCTCGTACACCACGTTCGCCTACAAGAATCTTTCCATCATTCCCGCGCATGCCGCAGGCGATCAGACGGTCAGCGTTAGCTTTGACGTGACCAATACCGGGCATCGTGCCGGCGCCGAGGTTGCCGAAGTGTACGTAGGTGAAACGCACTCCAGTGTCCCACGGCCTGTGAAGGAGCTGAAGGGATTCCAGAAAGTTCGACTGGACGCGGGCGAAAGCCGGCACGTTACCGTCACACTCGACCGCAGGGCCTTCGCATATTACAACGTTGAGAATCATGATTGGACCGTGGACGCGGGAGAATTCAGCGTCTCCGTCGGAAGTTCATCCGAGCAGATTGAGCTGACTGAAAAGATACCGCGTTAAACTAAGTGAGGACTCAACAACAAATCTCGGTCGTTGCCGTGACGTACCGGGTAAAGATTCGGAAACAGAGTTATAAAGCAAGATCGGGCCGCAACGCTCTCAGGAGATTACTTTCATGAAAAAGGATCGGTTCTCGCGCCGTGAGTTCTTACAAACAACCGCCGGAGCGGCAGGCGCTACGCTTGCCGCGAATGCCATACTCCTGAATTCCGAGCCGCTGTTTGCGTCGACTCCGCCGGTGGCTGCGAGTGATCGCGTTCGTTTTGGAATCGTCGGCGTGGGAATGGAAGGCAGCAACCTTCTCACGACAGCGATTCAGCTTCCTGGAGTCGAGTGCGCCGCTGCTTGCGATCTTTACGATGGCCGGCATGAGTTGGCACGGGAAATTGTCGGCAAGCCCATCCCGACCACGCGCCGGTACAAGGAACTGCTCGACAACAAAGAGATTGACGCGATTATCGTAGCGGTGCCGGACCACTGGCACAAGCAGGTCGTGGTTGACGCGGTGGCGGCCGGTAAGGATGTGTATTGCGAGAAGCCGTTTTCGCATACTCCAGCGGATGGCTTGGCTCTGGTCGCAGCCGCAAAGAAGTCGGACCGGATTGTCATGGTGGGCGCACAGCGGACGAGTTCAGTCTTATGCGCCAAAGCGAAGGAGCTCTACGACCAGGGTGCGATCGGCGCGTTGAGCCTGGTGGAAGCGACCTTGGGACGGAATGATCCCACCGGCGCATGGGAATATCCGCCGCCGGCGGACTTGTCTCCCGAAAATCTGGATTGGGATACGTGGCTCGGAACCGCGCCGAAAAAGCCTTTCGACCCGCTCGCCTTTGCGCGTTGGCGCTGTTGGAAGGAATACGGAACCGGGGTTGCGGGTGACTTGCTCGTGCACCTGATTAGCGGAATGCAAGCCGTTCTCGGAATC
>Ga0193751_1000486_pt1 | contig 30931 bp, 31 predicted proteins | sample L1c2metaG_FD_143050 | JGI IMG/M metagenome (GOLD analysis project Ga0193751, IMG submission 143050) | Soil microbial communities from a riparian zone of the East river system, Colorado, United States - L1c2 | ecosystem: Environmental > Terrestrial > Soil > Riparian zone | place: USA: East River... | reverse complement strand
GTCATCGGGATCATCGTGTTCACCATCCTGGTGATCGTCAATTTCGTGGTCATCACCAAGGGCTCCGGCCGCATCGCCGAGGTGGCGGCGCGCTTCAACCTCGATGCCATGCCGGGCAAGCAGATGGCGATCGACGCCGACCTCTCCGCCGGGCTGATCGACGAGAAGGAGGCGCGGCGGCGGCGCAAGCACCTGGAGGACGAGAGCGCGTTCTACGGCGCCATGGACGGCGCCTCGAAATTCGTGCGCGGGGACGCGATCGCCGGCCTGCTGGTCGTCTTCATCAACATCATCGGCGGGATGATCATCGGCATCGTCCAACAGAGCCTGCCGTTCGCCGAGGCGGCGCGCACCTATACGCTGCTCACCGTGGGCGACGGCCTGGTGACGCAAGTGCCGGCACTGATCGTCTCGACCGCCGCCGGCCTGCTGGTCTCCAAGGCCGGTATCTCCGGCGCCGCCGACAAGGCGTTGCTCAAGCAGCTCTCGGGCTACCCCAAGGCGCTCGGCATGTCGTCGGCCGTGATGGCCGTGATGGCGCTGCTGCCCGGCATCCCGATGGTGCCGTTCCTGCTGCTCGGCGGCGGCGCCGGGGCGCTCGCCTACGTGATCGAGAAGCGCACGCGCACGGACGCCGCGGCGCTCGCCCGCAAGGCCGAGGCCGACGTCAAGGCGGCGGCGCCCGCCGACGAGCCGATCGCGTCCGCGCTCAAGATCGACGACCTGAAGATCGAGCTGGGCTACGCCTTGCTGCCGCTGGTCAATTCACCCGACGGCTCCGACCGCCTGACCGAGCAGATCAAGGCGCTGCGCCGCTCGCTCGCCGGCGAAATGGGCTTCGTCATGCCGGCGGTGCGCATCCTCGACAACGTGCAGCTCGAAGCCAACGGCTACGTGATCAAGGTCAAGGAGGTCGAGGCCGGCACCGGAAAAATCTGGCCCGGCCAGTACATGGTGATGGATCCGACCGGCGGCCAAGTGACCTTGCCGGGCATGCACACGGTCGAGCCGACGTTCGGGCTGCCGGCGACTTGGCTCGATCCCATGCTCAAGGAGGAAGCGGCGATCAAGGGCTACACGGTGGTGGACGCCGCGACCGTGCTGTCGACCCATCTCACCGAGGTGCTCAAGGCCAACATGTCCGAGCTTCTGTCCTACGGGGAGGTGCAGAAGCTGATCAAGGAGCTGCCGAAGGAGCAGGGCGAGCTGGTCAAGGACATCGTGCCGTCGCAGATCACCATCTCAGGGATTCAGCGGGTGCTGCAGATCCTGCTGGCCGAGCGCATCTCGATCCGCGATCTGAGCACCATCCTGGAAGGGATCGCCGAGGCCATCGCCTATACGCGCAACCCGACCATGCTGGTCGAGCACGTGCGCGCGCGGCTGGCGCGGCAGATTTGCGCCCAGCACACGTCGCCGTCCGGCTACGTGCCGCTGATCGCGCTGTCGGCCCGGTGGGAACAGGCGTTCGCCGAGTCGATCGTCGGCCAGGGCGAGGAGCGCAACCTCGCCATGCAGCCCTCGAAGCTGTCCGAGTTCATCGCCATGGTGCGCGAGCGGTTCGAGCAGGCGGGGCGCGAGGGCGAAGCGCCGGTGCTGGTGACCTCGCCCGGCATCCGGCCGTTCGTGCGCGGCATCGTCGAGCGGTTCCGCGCCCAGACGCCGGTCCTGTCCCAGTCGGAAATTCACCCACGGGCGCGGCTCAAGACCGTGGGCAGCATCGCGTGAGGCGATTATGAGCCATGATTTCAATGCCTTAACGATGGCGCGGGAACCAAACGCCCGGTTCGGCCGTTGCTGTGGGCGCAAACGGAGGGGGATCCGGGGGCCGGGAAACGGGATCGTTCAATTGCCGCCGCGGCGGCTTGAACCTTTTTCCCGGCTGCGGCGACCAATAGGCGAGATCGGGAGACCCCTATGAACCATTCCCTCGCGACTGCCGACGGCACCACCCACTTGAAGATCGTGGTCGTGGCGCTCGTGGCCGCGATCGTCGTCGTCGCCGTCGGCATCACGGCGCGCGTCACCGCGACAGACACCGAGACCGTGCGCATCCACACCCAGGGCATCGTGGTGAAGGCCGGCACGCCCGCCGCCTACAGCAAGACCGACAGCCCTTCGATTCGCTGATCTGACCTCCCCCAAGCCTTGGAGCGGGATGACGATTCTTCGAATCGCCATCCCGCTCCAATTATCGTCGGAGCATGATCTTTTCCGAAAACCGGTACCCACTTTTCGGGATCATGCTCTTGAGCGGAATGACAAACGTCATTCCGCTCTCATTTTATTGTTGGGCGCGCATTTTTTACGGCGAGGGCGACGAGAAGCTCGGCGGCGTCGCCTGCAGGAGCTTGCCGCTGTAGAGCACCGGCCCGGTCGGCGCGCCGGTCGGCGAGCCCCCTTCGGGCTCGACCGAGACCGCGTAGGTCGCCCGGTTGATGGTGACGGCGTCGTAGTTGGCAAGCTGCCGCCGCTGCGTGAACTCCTCCTTGCCGATCAGGCCGAGGGAGCGCGGCGAGGCGAACCGGTCGGACACCAGCCACAGCTCGTAGCTCTTGCCGGCCTGACGCTCGGCCCCGACGGTGCGGACGGTCAGGGTGCGCCGGTCGAGATCGAACGTGAGCAGGAACGCCGGCGAGGCGGCGTCGCGCTGCAGCACCGCCACGTACTGGGCGGGCTTGGGCGAAGGCACCTCGACGATCTTGACGACCTCGACGGGCTTCTCGACCACGCGCGGCTGCAGCGGCAGCGGCATCAGCTCGGGCCGCATCTCGCGCACCACCACCACGCCGGCGAACGCCGCGGCAAGCGCCGCGATGCCCACCGCGATCCCGCGCCAGCGCCGCGCGCGCCGGGAAAGATCGATGATCTCGGCAGTGGATGCGGCGGCGGCCGGTGCCGGCGCGGCCGGCGGCGCCGGCGCCTGCGGACGCGGCGGCAAGGCCGGCTCGATCGTCGGCGATTCGATTACCGGCGGCTCGACCGGCGCCGGCCCGGCCGGCGGCGGCTCGACGACCGGCGCCACGCTCGCGGACGGCTCGACCGCCGGCGCCGGCTCGGCAAGCGGCGGCGGATCCACCGAAACTTCGGCGACGGGGTCGCCATTCGCCTTGCGCGTCTTGATCCGCTCGAGGATCGCGGGCGGCGGCTCGACCGGCGTCACCAGCACGTTGAGCTCGCCGAGCCGCCGCTCCCAGTCGCGCACCAGGGTGGCAAAAGCCGGCTCGGACTCGATCAGCCGATGCACCTGCGCGCGCTCGGGAGCATCGAGCGTGCCGAGCACGTACTCGGCGGCCAGGACTTCCTTGTCCGGGTTCTCGATCATGATCCGAGGCACTCCCGAATCTGCAGCAGGCTGCGCCGCAGCCAGGTCTTCACCGTATTGAGCGGCGTCTCGAATCTCTCCGCCAACTGCTCGCGGCTCCAGCCGCTGTAATAGGCGAGCAGCACCAGCCGCCGCCGCTCCTCCTCCAAGTCGCCGAGGCAGGCGAGCAGGCGTCGCAACTCGTCCGTCATCTCGTGCCGGGCGAGCGGGCTCGGTTCCTCCGACGCCGCTTCCATGGCCTGCGTTTCCTCCTCGATCGAGGCCTCACCCTTCTTGCGCACGACATCGAGCGCCCGATTGCGCGCGATCGCGACCATCCAGGTGATCGGGGTCGCCCGGCTCGGGTCGAAGTCCCCGGCGCCGCGCCAGATGCGCAGATAGGCATCCTGCATGACCTCGTCGGCGAGGTCGGCCCGTCGCAAGATACGCAGCACGACGCCGTAGAGTTTCGACCGGGTCGCGGCATAGAGGCGGTCGAATGCCGCGTCGTCGCCTGCGGCCACCGCGGCGAGCAGCGCAACCAAATCTGCCGGCGTCATGACCTCGGATTGAGCCCCCGGCATTCCTGCCCCCCAGCCAGCGCCGGCGAGGACCGGCGGCCGGCACAGATTAGCGACTCCGGACCGGCTTGGAAAACGTGCCCGCAGCGAAGATGCCCGTGTCGCGCGCATTATCGCCGGGCCAGGCGGCCCGCGTCGAGTCTCGGCAAGGGGATTTGCAGGTCTTGGCGGATCGCGCTCAGGCGCCGACGCCGTCGCGGTGACGCACCAGCCCGATGCGATCAAGCTCCGCCTGCTCGCGCATGTCGTCGCTGGCGCGCTCGCGCATCTGGTCGCGCTCGTCGAGCAGCTCGACTTTCTTGAGCTCCTCGAACGCCTCGCCCAGCGCCCCGCGCGCGTCTTCCAGCTGACCCTTGAGCTCGTCGGCCGAGCGCTTGAGATTGTCGCGCCGGGTCAAGGCGGCCTTGGCGTAGGTGGGATAGGCGAAATGCGCCGGATCGTGGATTCCGGCGCGCTCCTGCTCGGCGAGGATCTCACGGTCGAGATCGGCGGCCATGCGATCGAACTCGGCAATCATGCCCTCGATCTGCATGACCTTGCGGCGTTTCTCGTCGACCTGAAATTTCTTCAGGCGGATGAGCGTCTCACGCGACTTCATCGACTCGTACTCCCCGAAGCCTCGAAGGCCCTGGTGCCTCGCCCTACCCGAAACGGTGCGGGTAACATTGCACCGCTCTGCACCGTGGTCGATCCTGCCATGACAACGTTAGTTTTCGGTTTCCATATCGTGGAGGATTTGCTCGAGCCAGGCATATCCCTGCGCCAGGCCGGTTGCCTCGTCCTTGCCCTGGGCGAGGAACCGCTCGAACGGCTGATGCAGGCGGATGGCCTCGTCGACCTCCGGGCTCGATCCGGCCCGATAGGCGCCGAGCCGGATCAGTTCCTCCATGTCGGCGTAAGTCGCCATCACCTGGCGGGCGCGATTGATGGCCGCGAGATGGGCCGGGTCGGCCGCCCGCGGCATGGTGCGCGACACCGACTTGAGGATGTTGATCGCCGGATAGCGGCCACGCTCGGCGATGGCGCGCTCCATCACGATGTGGCCGTCGAGCGTGCTGCGCACCGCGTCGGCGACCGGCTCGTTGTGGTCGTCGCCGTCGACCAGGACGCTGAATATGCCGGTGATGGTGCCTTGCTGGCTGCCCGGCCCGGCCCGCTCCAATAGGCGCGGCAGCTCGGTGAACACCGTCGGCGTGTAACCCTTGGCGGTCGGCGGCTCGCCGGCGGAGAGCCCGATCTCGCGCTGCGCCATGGCAAAGCGCGTGACCGAATCCATCAGCACCAGAACGTCCTTGCCCTCGTCGCGGAAATACTCGGCGATGGCGAGCGTGAGGTAGGCGGCCTGGCGCCGCATCAGCGCCGGCTCGTCGGAGGTCGACACCACCACCACCGAACGCGCCAGCCCGGCCGGGCCGAGATCGTCCTGCAGGAACTCCTGCACCTCGCGCCCGCGCTCGCCGACGAGGCCGATCACCGATACGTCGGCCATGACGTTGCGGGCGAGCATCGACAGCAGCACCGACTTGCCGACGCCGGAGCCGGCAAAAATGCCCAGGCGCTGGCCGCGGCAGCAGGTGAGAAACGTGTTGAGGGCGCGCACGCCGAGATCGAGCGGCGCGCCGACCCGGCGGCGCGAGTGGGCGGGCGGCGGGGAATTGCGGAACGGGGTCGGCGACGGACCGGCCGGCAGCGCGCCCTTGCCGTCGATCGGCTCGCCCATGGCGTTGACCACGCGGCCGAGCCACCCGGCCGACGGCCGCACCGATGCGGGCACCGCGGTGACCACGGCGCGGCAACCGCGCCGCACCCCTTCGAGCGCCGCGAACGGCATCAGCAGCGCATTGGCGCCGGTGAACCCGACCACCTCGCAGGGAATGACCGGCCCGGAGCCGGTCTCGATCAGCACCCGGGCGCCGACCGACATGGCCTGGATCGGGCCGGCCACCTCGACCATCAGGCCGCGCACCCCGACCACCCGGCCATAGACCTCGACCCCGTCAAGCTCGGAGATCTGCTCGGCAAGCGCCTTCATGGCCGATAATCCGCTGCTAATTCGTTACCGGAGGATCCGTCCTTAACCCCACATTTACCCGCTTCGTTAATCATTGACGCTCAGTCCTTGGGGCAACCGCGGTCCTCGCCCGGCCAGGACGGAGGGCGAGGCCTCGGAGAGTCGGCTCTGGCCGACTCTTAACGTGACGCATGAACCGGAACGTGGCGAAAAACCCGATCATGTCCAACATTTTACGGCGATTCGTGTCGACTCGCCCAGAGAATGCTTGCACACGCGAATCAGGTTTTGTTAACCATTGGCCGGTAGCGTGCCGAATCAAAGTGCCCAAGGCGTTAACCGGGGCCGCCGCTACGGCGTGCCGACCTGAGCCCCCAGAGCGGCGAGGAAGGGGACTGGCATGCGCGTCTTATTGATCGAGGACGATAGCGCCACGGCGCAATCCATCGAGCTGATGCTCAAATCCGAGAGCTTCAACGTCTACACCACGGACCTCGGCGAAGAAGGCGTCGATCTCGGCAAGCTGTACGACTACGACATCATCCTGCTCGACCTGAACCTGCCCGACATGTCGGGCTTCGAGGTGCTGCGGTCGCTGCGGGTCTCCAAGGTCAAGACCCCGATCCTCATCCTGTCGGGGCTCGCCGGCATCGAGGACAAGGTCAAGGGCCTCGGCTTCGGCGCCGACGACTACATGACCAAGCCGTTCCACAAGGACGAGCTGGTGGCGCGCATCCACGCCATCGTGCGCCGCTCCAAGGGCCACGCCCAGTCGGTGATCCAGACCGGCGACCTCGTGGTCAACCTCGACACCAAGACGGTCGAGGTCTCGGCCCAGCGCGTGCATCTGACCGGCAAGGAATATCAGATGCTGGAGCTGCTCAGCCTGCGCAAGGGCACGACCCTGACCAAGGAAATGTTCCTCAACCACCTGTACGGCGGCATGGACGAGCCGGAGCTCAAGATCATCGACGTGTTCATCTGCAAGCTGCGCAAGAAGCTCGCCAACGCGTCGAGCGGCAAGAACTACATCGAGACCGTGTGGGGCCGCGGCTACGTGCTGCGCGAGCCGACCGAGGACGAGGCGCGCATCCCGGCCTGAGCCGCGCGCCATCGCGAGATGCAAACCCCGCCGCGAGGCGGGGTTTTTGTTTGGCTAGCGCGCCCCCACGGGGCGCCTCAGCTCACCGCCTTGGGCGAAGCGCTTCCGTTACCGCTGCGGGGTTGTGGCCGATCACCCGAAGATAGGCCCGCGCGGCGGTGTCAGGATCTTTGCGGCCCTGCTCCCAATCCCGCAACGTTCCGAGCGGAATGTGAAACCGCGCGGCAAATTCCTTCTGTGACAAGCCGAGCGCCCGGCGAATGACCCGCACCTGCGGCGTTCGACGCATAACAGCCAAACGCTGCGGCGTGAGCGGCTGGGCGTCCGGATCGGCCAGCGCGGCCGCATGGATCTCCGCTTCGGTCATTGCGTCGGCGCGGCTCCAGTCATGGCGTGTTTTCTTCATGGTATCTCCGTCGCTCGAAAGGTTCGGGCAACCTCGCCGAAATGATCCGAATTACGTCGCCGCGCATGGCGTAAGCCACAAACAGCAGGCGGCCCTCCACCATGCCGAGCGTCGCGAAACGCTGCTCGCCCTCGTCCTGTCCGTCATCAACCCAATCGAGAGCAAACGGGTCTTTGAACACGTCGCGCGCGGCCTCGAACGTGACGCCGTGCCTGGCGTAATTCGTGGCGGCCTTGGCGTCGTCCCACTGGAATGCGCCGTCGTTCACAGGTACGGCTTAGCCGTACTTTTGTCAAGCGTCAATGCACACGGGCGACGTGCGGCAAGCTGGCCGGAAATGAGGATTTTCGCCTATTCGTTCTTCAGCGCGCGCCCACGAGCGTCGCCAAGCGCGGCGGCATGGCGGCGACCTTGCGGGCAAGCCCGGCATTGCCGGCCGGATTGAGGGCATAGAGTCCGCGGCGGTCGGGCATCGGCTTGAATGCATCGGTGAGCCCGACCACGGTCTCCGCCGCGCCCAGCACCAGATAACCGTCCGGCGCCGTGATGCGCGAGATGCGGTTGAGCACGTCGACCTTGGTCGGCTGGTCGAAGTAGATGAGAACGTTGCGGCAGAACACTAGGTCGAACGTGCCGAGCTGGGAAAACTCGGACAGCAGATTGAGCACCCGATACTGCACCATGGCGCGGATGTCGGCCGCGATCTGCCACATCTCGCCGGTCTGCGCGAAGTGCTTGACCAGCATCTGGATCGGCAGCCCGCGCTGCACCTCGAACTGGCTGTAGAGCCCGGCCTTGGCCTTCTCCAGCACCTCGGTCGACAGGTCGGTGCCGATGATGTCGATCCGCCAGCCGGCGATCTTGTCCCCCATGTCCTTGAGGCAGATGGCGAGCGAATACGGCTCCTGGCCGGTGGAGGCGGCCGCGCACCAGATGCGGATGCGGCGCTCGCGCGCGCGCGCCGCCAGCAGCGCGGGCATGATCGTGTCGCGGAAATGATCGAACGGAATCTTGTCGCGGAAGAAGAACGACTCGTTGGTCGTCATCGCCTCGACCACGTCGGTGATCAGCGGGCCGCCGCCGTTGCGCAGCTTCGCCACCAGCTCCGCGAGGCTCGCGATTCCCGCCTTGCGGGCGAGCGGCAGCAGCCGGCTTTCCACCAGATATTGCTTGTCGGCGGCGAGCGCGAGGCCGGATCTGTCCTTGAGCAGCTTGCACAGGAACTCGTAGTCGAGGGGGCTCACGTCCGCTCTCCCGCAAACATCCGCAGGAGCTTCGGCCCGATCTGATCGAGCGGCAGAACCGCAGAGCAGACCCCCGCATGGGCGGCCGAGCCGGGCATGCCCCACACCACGCTGGTCGCCTCGTCCTGGGCGATCACGCTGCCGCCGGCGGCGGCGATGTCGGCGGCCCCGTGCGCGCCGTCCGAGCCCATGCCGGTGAGGATCACCGCCATGACGCCGCTGCCGTAGACCTGCGCGGCGGAGGTGAACAGCGGATCGACGGCCGGCCGGCAGAAGTTGACGAGCGGGCCGTCGTCGAGGGCGATGACCGGGGCGCCGTTGCGCGACGCGACCCGCATGTGGCGGCCGCCCGGCGCCACATAGATGGTGCCGACCTGGACCGGCTCGCCGTCGGCGGCCTCGCGCGCCGGCCGCGCCGACGCCCGCGCCAGATGCTCGGCCAGGATGGTGGTGAACATCGGCGGCATGTGCTGGGTGATCAGCATCGGGACGCGGTCGACGACCGGCGCGATGCGCGAGATGACGGCGTTGAGCGCCTGCGGCCCGCCGGTCGAGGAGCCGATCAGCAGGACGCGAGGCAAGATCAGCGAGAATGGGCGCAACCTGATCGGCGCCGCGACGGCGCGCTCGGCCGGCGCGCCGACCGGCCGGATCGGCGAAACCGGAGCCGCCGGCGCGCCGGCCGGCTGCGCCAAGCCGCGGCGGCGCCCGCCGAGGTGGCGGATTTTCTCGATCAGCTCGCGCCGGAACTCGGGCGAGGTCGTGATCCCGCGGTTGGTTTCCGGCTTGGGGACGTAGTCGGCCGCGCCCAGCGCCAGCGCCCGCAGGCTGATCTCGGCGTTCCGCCGCGTGACCGTCGAGGCCATGATGACCACGAGATCGCGCTTCTTCTCCAGCAGGATGGGCAGCGCCGAGATGCCGTCGAGCTCGGGCATCTCCACGTCGAGAACGACGACGTCCGGATTGACCCGCTCGATCTGCGCGACCGCGTCGCGGCCGGTGCGCAGCGAGGCGACGACCGTGAGGCCGGGCTCTTCCTCGATCCAGCGCGAGACCAGGCCGCGCACGACGACAGCGTCGTCGACGATCATCACGCGGATCGGTGCCGGCCCGGCCGGCGCGGCGGCGGACACGGCGGGCGCAGCTGTGGCGGCAACGCTCATGAAACGCGGTACTCGTTACGCGACACGCAACAGAACGAAGGAAACGGACGGGGCCGGACCCGTCAGATCAGTCCCACCTCGTGGAACTTGGCTTCGACGATTTCCTTGTCGAACGGCTTCATGATGTACTCGTTGGCCCCGGCGTGCAGCGCGCGAGCGATGTGCACCACGTCGTTCTCGGTGGTGCAGAACACCACCTTGGGGCCCTCGCCGCCGGGCAGCCGGCGCAGCGCCTTGAGGAACTCGTAGCCGTCCATCACCGGCATGTTCCAGTCGAGCAGCACCGCGTCGGGCAGCTGGCGCTGGCACTGGGCGAGCGCCTGCTGGCCGTCCTCGGCCTCGCTGATCTGAAAGTCGAGCCCTTCGAGAATCCGCCTGGCCACCTTGCGGATGACGCTCGAGTCGTCAACAACCAAACACGTCTTCATATCGTTCCACCCGGTTATTCGGCTTCGCCTTCGCGCCGCCGAGACTCACCCACACTTCGTCGATCCGACCGCCTCAGGCGGCGAGCGAATCGGCACTCATTTCCAGCACCCGGTCGACGTCGAGGATGACCAGGAGCTGCCCGTCTAGCCGATGCACCCCGGCCGACACCCGCGCCAGACGGGCGTCGAGGTTGACCGGATTGGCTTCGCGCGTGTTGTCGGCGAGCTTCATCACCTCGCCGACCGTGTCGATCAGCAGGCCGTAGGACTCGCCCTTGAGCTCGATGCCGACCGCCATGGCCGGGCGGCCATCGGTGCGCGGCGCCATGCCGAGCCGCAGGCGCAGATCCACGGCCGTGACGATGCGCCCGCGCAGATTGAGCACGCCGGCGATTTCCGGCGGCGCCAGCGGAACCCGTGTCAGCCGGTCGGGCATGAACACATCCTGCACCCGCGAGATCGGCAGCCCGAACAGCTGGCCGTCGAGCATCACGGTCACGTACTCGATGACGGTCGCGTGGAACTGGTCGTTTTCGCTTGTCATGGCCGTTCGCTCACGCCGCCGCGACCCACTCGACGGTCGATTCCTTGATCGCCGCGATCAGGCCCGGCCGGTCGAACTTGGCGACGAAGTCGTGGAAGCCGGCCTGGCGCCCGCGCTCGATCGTCGCCGGCGAGGTGATCGCCGACAGGGCGATGATCGGCACCTGGGCGGTGCGCGCGTCGCGCCGCACCGTCTCGGCGAACTCGAAGCCATTCATGCCGGGCATCTCGATGTCGGAGACGATCACGTCGAAGCGTTCGCCCGCCTTCAGCCGCGCCAGCGCCTCGTCGGCCCCCGCCGCGGTGGTGACCTCGTAGCCGGCCGCCTTGAGCACCGGGCCGAGCATGTTGCGGAAGAACTGGGAATCGTCGACCAGCAACAGGTGGCGCGTGAGCGCCTCCGCCTTCATGTCCTTGCGGCGGAACCAGTCCTCGAACGCGAGCGGCAGGAAATAGCCGACATCGACGATCTCGGTGGCGTGGTTCTTGACGATCGCCGAGCCGAGCACGCCCGGCACGCTGCTCATCACCTCGATGTCGAGCTTGTCCTCGACGATGTCGACGATCTCGTCGACCGCGAGCCCCATCGAGCGCCCGCCGTCGGAGAACACCAGCAGCGGCTGGGTGCCCTCGCTGCGGATGCGCACGCTGTCGTCGACCCGCACCAGCGGCATCAGATGGCCGCGATACTGCACGAGATGACGACCGTTGGAGAACTCGATCTTCTTGCAGTCGATCTCCTCGAGGCGGGTGACCAGCGCGAGCGGCACCGCCTTGAGCTCGGGCGAGCCGGCGCGGAACACCAGGAGCGATACCGTGTTGGCGGCCGCCGCGTTGCGCGCTTCCGTCTCCGCCGCGACATCCTCGGTCGGCGACGTCCCGATCGCCTCGGCGATGCCGTTGGGATCGACGATCATGATCACCGATCCGTCGCCCAGGATGGTATTGCCCGAGAACATGGCGATGTGGCGCAGCTTGGTCGACATCGGCTTGACGACGATTTCCTCGGTGTGGAACACGCCGTCGACCACGATGCCGAAGGTCCGGCTGCCGACCTGGGTCACCACGATGAAACCGTCGGCGGCTTCGCTCGCGCCGCCCGCGTCCATGCGCAGCAGCGTCTTGAGATGCACCAGCGGCAACAGCTTGTTGCGCAGCCGCAGCACCGGGGTGTCCTTGATGCGCTCGATGCGGTGCTCGGAATTGCTCTGCGCGCGCACCAGCTCGACGACCGAGAGCTGCGGGATGGCGAACCGCTCGCCGGCCACCTCGACGATCAGCGCCGACACGATGGCGAGCGTGAGCGGGATCTTGATGCTGAAGCTCGAGCCCTCGCCTGGCACCGACTTCACGTCGATGGTGCCGCCGATCTGATCGATGTTGGTGCGCACCACGTCCATGCCGACGCCGCGCCCGGAGACGGACGTCACCTTGGCGGCGGTCGAGAACCCCGGCGCGAAGATGAACTTCTGGATCTGCGCCTCGGTCATCTTCTCGATCTCGGCCTCGGAGGCGAGCCCGTTAGCGGCCGCCTTGGCCTTGATCTGCGCCACGTCGAGGCCGCGCCCGTCGTCGGAGATTTCGATGATGATGTAGCCGCCCTGGTGATAGGCCGAGAGGCGGATCGTTCCCTTTTCCGGCTTGCCCGCCGCCCGGCGCGCTTGCGGCGTCTCCAGCCCATGGTCGGCCGAGTTGCGCACCATGTGGGTGAGCGGGTCCTTGATGAGGTCGAGCACCTGGCGGTCGAGCTCGGTCTCGGCCCCGTGCATCTCCAGCTCGATCTCCTTGCCGAGCTCGGTGGCGAGGTCGCGCACGACCCGCGGCAGCTTCTGCCAGGCGCTGCCGATCGGCTGCATGCGCGTCTTCATGACGCCTTCCTGCAGCTCCGCCGTCACGTTGGAAAGCCGCTGCAGCGGCACCTTGAACTCGGAGTCCTCGTGCCGGCGCACCAGCTCGAGAAGCTGGTTGCGGCTGAGCACCAGCTCGGAAACCATGGTCATGAGGTTTTCGAGCGTCTCGACGTTGACGCGGATCGATTGGCTCGCGACCTTGCTGTCGGGCCTGATCTCTTCGCCCGCCTCTTCCTTGGTCTCGCGCCGCGCGGCCGGCGCGGCGGGCGCAGGTGCAGGCGCGGCTGCGGGACCGGCGGTCTCGCGGAACGCGCGCTCGAGATCGTCGAGCGACACCTCGCCCGGCCGCAGCGGACGTTCCAGCACCTGGTAGATCAGCGAGCCCGACGTGACGGCCGGCTTCGCCGCGACTGCCGCAGCGGCTTGCATCGCCATGCGTTCGAGCTGATCGATCAGGTCGCCGTCGGCGCCCTGCGGCTCCTGCTGGTTGCGCTCGAGGTCGCCGAGGATTTCCTTGATGCGATCGATGGTCGAGAGGACCAGCGTGACCGCCTCGCCGGTGACCGCCATCCCGTCGCGGAACTTGCCCATGAGGGTTTCGGCGGCATGCGCCAGCGTTTCCAGGCGCGGCAGCCCGAGAAACCCGCAGGTCCCCTTGATGGTGTGGACGAGGCGGAAAATGTTGGCGAGAATCTTGGCGTTGTTCGGGTCCTGCTCGAAACGCACGAGCTCGACGTCCACGACATCGAGACTCTCGTTCGTCTCGGTGAGGAACTCGCGCAGCAGGTCGTCCATCGGCAGGCCTTTACGCACGCATACGTGCAAGCATGAAAGAGGCCCGCCCGGGCCCACTCCACCACCCCGCAGTGTGTGGGGAAACCCTTTAAGATTGGTTGCCTGAGCGCCTGCAAACGGCCGGATCGCCGCCGAAAGTACGCCGCCCGACATGGCGCGATTGCGGCGGTTTCGCCGGGCGCTCAGGCGGCGGTGACGACGATCCGGTCGCCGTCCGGCGCCAGCGTCACGCCGAGGCCGCAGCTGCGCGCCAGCAGGCCGGTATAGAACGGCTGGATGGCGTGGGAATCGACCGCGTGCTCGCCGGGATCGCCCGACACCAGCCCGGGGATCGCCTGCGGAATGCGGGAGTTGGGACCGGCCGCACCGATGCGAAAGCCCATGGTCTGCCCGCTGCCGACCGGGTCGACCGTCAAGGTGCCGCCGCGCGGAATGGTCTGGCCGGAGAGCAGCAGCAGGTTGAGCAGCAGCTTGACCCGGTTCTTCGGCAAGAGCTCGCGCGGCAGGTTCCACTCCAGGCGGGTCTTGCCGTCCTCGAGAAAGCCGCGCGCCACTCCCTGGGCGTCGCCGAGATCGATCGCCGCGCCGGCCGAGCCGGCGGCGCCGAACGCCAGCCGGCAGAATTGCAGCCGCGCGGAGGCCTGCTGCGCGCTCTTCTTGATGAGGTCGAGGGCGAACGTCTTGGTCTCCTCGTCCTTGCTCTCCTCGAGCACTTCCAGTCCGTTCACCACCGCGCCGACGGGGCTGATCAGGTCGTGGCAGACGCGCGAGCACAGCAGCGCGGCGAGATCGAGGGCTTCGAGAGTGACGGGGCCGGCCATGACAAGGTCTCCGAACGGGTGACGTCGCCGCCTTGACGCATCGCCGCGACATTTGGAGCGCCGCCGACGTGGCCGCGACCCTGGGCGCGTGTCCGCGGCGGCCGGCCGTGATACACCGCACCGATTCGACCCGCCAACGCAATCACGGACCAAACCGCGTGACCGGCGACCTTCGTATTGACCTGGCCGCGCCCGCTGCCGCATCGCTCGTCGACGACCTCACCGCGATCGCGTCGCAGGCCGCGGCGGCGATCCAGCGGGTCGCCCCGGCGGCGGCGGCGCGGCGCATGAAGGCCGACCGCTCGCCGGTCACCGAGGCCGACGAAGCCGCCGAAGCGCTGATCCTCGACGCGCTGGCGCGGGTCATGCCCGGGGTGCCGGTCGTGTCGGAAGAGGCGGCCGGGCACGGCGCGCATCCCCGGCTCGGCGACTGCTTCATTATGGTCGATCCGCTCGACGGCACCCGCGAGTTCCTCGACGGACGGGACGACTTCACCGTGAACATCGCGGTGGTGGCCGGCGGCGCGCCGGCGATCGGGATCGTCGCCGCGCCGGCGCACGGGCGCATCTGGCGCGGCGCGGCCGGCCGCGGGGGAGAGCGGCTCGACCTGGCGCCAGGTGCCGCCCCGGCTGCCGCCCGCAACGTGACCCGGTTGCGCCCGCGCCCCCGCCCGCCAGGCGGCCTCGTCGCCATGGTGAGCCGCTCGCATCTCGACCCGCGCACCGCGGCGTTCGTCGCCGGCCTGCCGCAGGCCGGGCAAATGGTGTGCGGATCGTCGCTCAAGTTCTGCCGGCTGGCCGAAGGCAGCGCCGACGTCTATCCGCGGCTGGCGCCCACCCGCGAATGGGACATCGCGGCCGGGCACGCGGTGCTGGCGGCAAGCGGCGGGACGGTGACGGCGCCCGACGGTGCGCCGCTTGCCTATGGGCGGACCGCCGAGGACTTCCGCGTGCCGGGGTTCCTGGCCTGGGCCGACCCGACCGCCGCCACGGCGTTGAAGGAATGATGGTCAGGGCACGAGGGTCTGCGCGACCTCCGGCCACTTTTCCTGCGCGGCGGCCAGGAGCCTGTCGGGGGCGGCCGCGAAGGCATCGCGCGTCGCCCGGGTCTGGAACAGGAAGAGCCGCTGCTGTGCCACCAGCCAGACCTGCGGATCGCCCGGCACCGCGACCCCGCGCACGACCCCCAGGAGGTCATAGCCGCCGAAGCGCGGCATGTAGACGTCCGGCCGATCGACGAACGCGGCGCGGTTGCCTTCGTTGCGGGAGCGCCAGACCGCCCCCGGCGAACGACAGCTCAAGCTCCGGCCGGCCGACCATCGGCTTCACGTCGGTGAAAGACGCCACCGGATCGAAACCGTAGAGGGCAAGCCCGGTATGCCGGTCGACAACCAGCCGCTCGGTCGTCGCGGCGCCCGCCGGCCCCGCCTCGAAGCAGGCCGGCATGCCGAGGATCAACCCCAGGCCGAGTGCCGCCGGGCCGATTGCTGACTTCCATCGGCGCCGTGCTGCCGTCATAGTTGACGCCCAGGATCGATTCGGGGGATCGGACGGATGCCGCCCTGGCGGGCGGTCCTACGCCATCCCGGTATGCAATGGGTTAAGCGGGTCTACCCGTCCTCCAGGGAGCTTCCATGCGCGCCGCCTTCCGCACCCTCGGTTTGCTCGTTCTCCTCTTCGGCCTCAACGGCTCGCCAGCCATGGCTCAGCCGGCCCCGGTCCAACCGGTCCCGGCTGCGCCGCCACCGGCCAGCGGCGACACCTTCACGCCCGGCGAGCTCGTCGGCGCCGGCCACCGCTTCTTCGGCGGCGTGTCGCGCGGGCTTGCCACCATCATCGAGAAGGCGGTGAGCCAGTGGGGCCTGCCCAACGGCTACGTGCTCGGTCAGGAAGGCGGCGGCGCCCTGGTGGTCGGCCTGCGCTACGGCGAGGGCGTCCTCTATACGAAGAACGCCGGCGACCTGAAGGTGTACTGGCAGGGCCCGTCGCTCGGCTGGGACGTCGGCGGCGAGGGCGCCCGCACCATGATGCTGATCTACAACCTGCCGGCCACCGGCGCGATCTACCAGCATTTCGCCGGAGTCGACGGATCGGCGTACTTCATCGGCGGGTTCGGCATGACGGTGCTTACCTCGAACCGGATCGTGCTCATCCCGATCCGCTCCGGCGTCGGCGTGCGCCTCGGCGCCAACGTCGGCTATCTCAAGTTCACCGACCACGCGACCTGGAATCCGTTCTGAGACGGTATCGGGCCGCCGGTTCACGCTGAGCGTCGAGGACGCTGGAAGTCGCGCCGGCCGCGTGGCATGGTGCACGCGAAGCAAAAGCGGGATGACTTTTGATGCCGCTCTCGCTTCTTGTTGGAGCATGATCTCTTCCGAAAACCGGTGCCACCTCGGATCGCGTCCGGGGCAGGCTTTTCGGGATCATGCTCCTGCCCATCGGGGCGGAGGCGTTTGTCCATGATCGAGCCGATCATGTATTTCGGGCTCGGCTTTCTGGCCGCCAGCCTCATCGCGCTCATCACCATGCCGTTCGTCCACGGCCGCGCCGAGCGGCTCACCACGCGCCGCCTCGAAGCCGCGATCCCGGTGTCGATAGCGGAAATCCAGGCCGACAAGGACCAGCTGCGCGCCGAGTTCGCCATGTCGACCCGGCGGCTGGAGATGAGCGTCGACCAACTCAAGGGCAAGACCACGAGCCAGCTCGCCGAGCTGGGCAAGAAGGCCGACGCCATCAACCAGCTCAAGGCCGAAGTCGGGGAGAAGACCGCCACCATCTTCGCGCTCGAGGCGCGCGAGAAGACTTTCAAGGATCAGCTGCACGCGACCGAGGACGAGCTTGCGGGCAAGACCGATGCCTTGCATGCGGCCGAACGGGCGCTGGCCGACAAGCAGGCCGAGCTTGCGCGGCTGTCCGGCAATCTCGACGAGCGGGGGGTGACGTCGGACAGCCAGCGGGTGGAGATCGTCGCACTCAAGACCCAGGTCGACACGCTCACCCACCAGGTCTCCGACCTGCAGAAGGCCGTCAAGGAGACCGAGGGGCGGCTCGAGCAGGAGCGCCGCACGGCGGAAGCCGCCGCCAAGGAACTGGCGCTGGAGCGCGGGCAAGTCGAGAAACTCGGCGAGCGCGTCGGCCAGCTGGAGCACCAGCTGGCGGTGCAGACCACCGAGGCGGAGATTCTCGGCCGCCGCGTCGCCGAGCTGGAAATGCGGCTTGCCGAGCAGGCGCGGATGCTGGGCGAGCGCGAACGCGAGCGCGACGTGCTGCGGCTCGACCTCGAAGCCGCGCGGCGGATCGAAGCGGATCTGCGCCAGGAGCTTTCGAGCGTCGATCGCCGCCACGGTGCCGCGGCCGACACCCTCGCCTCGGAGAAGGCGCTGGTCGAGGGCGAGCTCGACCGGGCGCGCGAGGATCGCGCCAAGCTGCAGCGTGAGATCACCGCCATGAAGCGCGAGGCGGAAGCCTCGTGGGCGTCCGAGCGGGTCGAGAACGCGCTGCTGCGCGAGCGCATCAACGACGTGGCGGCGGAAGTCGCCCGTCTCACCTCGGTCCTCGAGGGACCGGGCTCGCGCATCGACACCATCCTGGCCGCGGAAACCACGCAGCCGGCCGCCGTGAACGGCGGATCGCAAGCGGCCGGCGAGGAAGCCCGCGGCAGCCTTGCCGATCGCATTCGCGCGTTGCAGAGCCGCGCGTCGCGGCTCTCGCCGGCGCAGTGACAGCGCCGCGCGCCCATGCGGGCGAGCGTCCCTCACCGCAAAAATGACCGTCGCCGCCGCGCGGTCCGCGGACTGCTCGCGACGGCACTCGCCGCTCTCGCCTTTGCCGCATGGCTCGACGCCGCGCGCGCCGAGGACCCGCAGATCGCCAAGCGGCGCGCCGCCCAGCAGACGGCCTTCACCGACGCGCAGATCACCGAGGGGTTCTTCAAGATCGCGTTCGGCGCCGAGCTTTCCGTCGCCGGCCGGGTCGACCGCATCCGCAAGTATGACGGACCGGTGCGCGTCCATGTCGACAACCGCGCCCGGCCCGATCGCCGGCGGCAGGTCGCCACGGTGGTCGCCGACATCCGCGCGCGCATCGAGCATCTCGACATCGCCGTCACCGACGACCCGCACGCAGCCAATATCGCGGTGACCCTGGTGCGCGACCGCGACCTCGCGCCGACCATCCGCGCCTTCTACGGACGCGACCGCGCCCGCCAGATCGAGCGCTCGCTCGAGCCGCAGTGCCTCTCCGGCTTCCGCAAGGACGAGCAGTACCGCATCCTGCATTCCGACGTCATTCTCGTGGTCGATGTCGGCGACTTCATCTTTTACGACTGCGTCTACGAGGAATTGCTGCAGGCGCTGGGCCCGATCAACGACGATCCGTCGGTGCCGTGGAGCATGTTCAACGACGACGTCCAGATGGGCTTCTTCGGCGTCTACGACCAGTATCTGCTCAACGTCCTGTACGACCCGCGCATCCGCCCCGGCATGACCCGCGACGAGGTGCGCGCCTTGCTGCCGCAGGTGCTGCCGAGCGCCCGCGCCTTCGTGGCGCGGACCAACGCGCTCGCACCGTGACGGCCCGTCCCTCCGACCCCGCCCGATTGCCCAGGATTTGTGCACTGCACAATTGGCGGGCGAATTGCGACCAACTTGGGCAGCAGCCCTTACCGAAAGGTTAACGGCGTGATCCGGCCAAAACTCTAAATACTTGAAAATAAACACTTAATTCATCGACCGCCAACTGGCACACAGCTTGAATATCGATACGGGCGAAGACCTGGCGACGGGTCATCGACAGCGCGCGCGCACGGTCTGAAACCGAGGACCCCTGGGATGGACTACGTCAAGCCGGCGGATGTCGCCAAGGCCATGGCAGAGACGGGCCTCAAGAAATTGGCGCTGCCGCCGCGGGACTTGATGATTCGCGGCGTGCTGTCGGGTGCCATCCTCGGTGTCGCGACGAGCCTCGCCTTCACCGCGGCGGTCTCCACCGGCCAGCCCCTGGTCGGCGCGCTCCTCTTTCCGGTCGGTCTCATCTTCATCGTGCTGCTCGGCCTCGAACTGATCACCGGCAGCTTCGCGCTGGTGCCGCTGCCCTGGCTCGACGGCGGCGCGAACAGCCCGAGCGGCGCGAACGTCCTGACCAATTGGGGATGGGTCTTTCTCGCCAACCTGATCGGCAGCATCGCCTACGGCGCGCTCCTGGCGATCGCGCTGACCGACATGGGGGCGATCGCGCCGACCGGAGTCGCGGCACTCATCATCAAGGTCGCCGAGGCCAAGACCACCGGCTACGCCGCGTTCGGCGCCGCCGGCATGGTCACGGTGTTCGTCAAGGCGATCCTGTGCAACTGGATGGTCTGCCTGGCCGTCGTGCTGGCGATGAGCACCAATTCGACGCTCGGCAAGATCGCCAGCGCCTACATGCCGATCCTGGTGTTCTTTGCCCAGGGTTTCGAGCACTCGGTCGTCAACATGTTCATCATCCCGACCGGCATGATGCTCGGCGCCAAGGTGACCGTCGCGGAGTGGTGGCTGTGGAACCAGATTCCCGTCACCCTCGGTAATTTGGTCGGCGGCTTGGTGTTCACCGGGCTTGCCATCTACACGACCTACAAACCCGCTGCGCCCGCGGACGCAGCCGCGCTGGCCGTGCCCTCGCGCGCGCCGGCCGAATAAAACGAACACGCCATTCATGTCTGGAGAGTTTGCGCCCGAGCAGAAACGTTATCTCGAAGGTTTCGTGTCCGGCCTGCAGGCGGCGCGCGCCGCGCGTGGTCTGCAAACGGGCAACGGCGCCGCCGCTATACCCGGCAGCGGCGGCGCCGAGCCGGTTGGCCCCGATGCGGCCGCCATCAAGGCGCAGGATCGCGTCGTCAGCGCCGGCCGCAAGCTCTCCGACCCGGAAAAATTCAAGCGCGAGCTGCACCCGTTCGACGGCTACGAGCGACTCAAGGCGCAGGCGGCAGGCAACGAGCCGCCCCCGCCGCCGGACAATTTCCGCTGGCGCTTCTACGGGCTGTTCTACGTCGCCCCGGCGCAGAACGCCTACATGTGCCGGCTGCGCATCCCCAACGGCATCCTCACGCATTGGCAGTTCGCCGGCGTCGCCGATCTCGCCGAGCGCTACGGCGGCGGCTACGCCCACGTCACCACCCGGGCCAACCTGCAAATCCGCGAGATCGAGCCGAAGAACGCGGTGGCGATGATCGAGGCGATCCAGGACCTCGGCCTGTGCTCGCGCGGCGCCGGCGCCGACAACATCCGCAACGTCACCGGCACGCCGACCGCCGGCATCGATCCGCAGGAACTCATCGACACGCGCCCGTACGCGCGCGACTGGCACTTCCACATTCTCAACGACCGCTCGCTCTACGGCATCCCGCGCAAGTTCAATGTCGGATTCGACGGCGCCGGCAGGATCCCCGTGCTCGAGGACACCAACGACATCGGCTTCCAGGCGGTCGCGGTGCGGGACGGCTTCGGGGTCGAGCCGGGCGTATGGTTCCGGCTTTGCCTGGGCGGCATCACCGGGCACAAGGATTTCGCCCGCGACACCGGCGTCGTGGTGAAGCCCGCGGAGGCGACGCTGGTCGCCGACGCGGTGGTGCGCGTGTTCATCGACCATGGCGACCGCACCAACCGCCTCAAGGCCCGGCTCAAATACGTGCTCGACGCGTGGGGTTTCGAGAAATTCCTCGCCGCAATAGAAGAGAAGCTCGGCCGCAAGCTGACGCGCGTGCCGGCCGAGGCGACCGCACCCCGCCCCGCGTTCGACCGCACCGCGCACATCGGCGTGCACGCGCAAAAACAGCCGGGCCTCAACTGGATCGGCGTCGCGCTGCCGACCGGCAAGCACACGGCCGAGCAGATGCGCGGGCTTGCCGCCGTCGCGCGCGATTGCGGCGACGGCGATATCCGGCTGACGGTGTGGCAGAACCTGCTGATCTCCGGCGTGCCGGACGATCGCGTCGCGGCCGCACGGGCGGCGCTCGCGGCGCTCGGGCTTGCGACCGAGGCAAGCCCGGTGCGCGCCGGCCTCGTCGCCTGCACCGGCAACAAAGGCTGCAAGTTCGCCCTCGCCGACACCAAGGGCCACGCCGAGGCGATCGCGACCTGGTGCGAGCCGCGCGTCGCGCTCGACCAGCCGGTCAACATCCATCTCACCGGCTGCCACCATTCCTGCGCCCAGCATTTCATCAGCGAGATCGGCCTGATCGCCGCCAAGGTGGAACTCGACGAAAGCGGCGCGGTCGAGGGCTATCACATCCATGTCGGCGGCGGTTTCGGGCCCGACGCGGTGCTCGGCCGCGAGATCTACCGTGACGTCAAGGCCGCGGATGCGCCGGCAACGGTCGAGCGCATGCTCAAGGCCTACATGACCCATCGCGCGTCGCCCGCGGAGACGTTCCTCGCCTTCGCCAACCGCCTCGACCTCGACGCGCTCAAGCGGCTCGTTGGCGCGGAGGCGGCCGCATGAGCCTGCCGACGCGCCCGCCGATCGCGACCCTGATCGCCGAGAACGCGCCGTTCACGCCCGAGCAGCGCGAGTGGCTCAACGGATTCTTCGCCGGGCTGCTGTCGCTCGACGGCGGCGTGACGCCGCTCTCGGCCGAGGACGCCGCGGCGCTGATGCTCTCGGTGCCGCCGGCCGCCAAGGGGCCGCTCGAGGACGGCGACGACGGCGCGGCGCCGTGGCACGACCAGACCATCCCGCTCGCCGACCGCATGACGCTCGCCGACGGCCGCCCGCTGCGCCGGCGCATGATGGCCGCCATGGGCCAGCAGGACTGCGGCCAGTGCGGCTACACCTGCGAGGATTATTCCAACGCGATCTTCCTCAAGAAAGAAGAGCGGCTCAATCTGTGCGTTCCCGGCGGCAAGGACACCGCCCGCACGCTCAAGAAACTCTACGAAGGCCTCGCCGGCGCCGCGCCGGTTGCGCCGGCGGTGATCTCGCCTGCGCCACCGGCACGGGAGAATGCCGCTCCCGCCGCGTCGCGCGATGCGCCGGTCGAGGCGACGTTCCTCTCCCGCACGCTGCTCAACAAGAAGGGCTCGCGCAAGTCGACCTGGCACGTGGAGTTCGATCTCGCCGGCACCGGCCTCACCTACGCGGCCGGCGATACGTTCGGGCTCTTTCCCACCAACGATCCGGCGTTGGTCGACGCGGTCATCGCCGCGATCGACGCGCCGCCGGACTTTCCGATCGCCGGCCGCACCTTGCGCGCCGTGCTCACCGACGGCGTCTCGCTCAATCCGGCGCCCGACATGCTGTTTCAGCTCGTGTCCTATCTGACCGGCGGCGAGCGGCGGCAGAAGGCCAAGGCGCTGGCCGACGGCGGGGACCCGGACGGCGATGCGGCGACGCTCGACGTGCTCGCGGCGATGGAAAAATTCCGCGGCGTGCGGCCCGACCCGGAAGCCTTCGTCGAGGCGCTCGATCCGCTGCAGCCGCGGCTTTATTCCATCTCCTCCTCGCCCAGGGTCGATCCCGACCGCGTCGCGCTCACGGTCGACACGGTGCGCTACCCGGTCGGCGCGCGCACGCGGCTCGGCGTCGCCTCGACCTTCATCGCCAATCGCCTGGCGCCCAACGCCAAGGTCAGGGCCTACGTGCAGAAGGCGCAAGGCTTCGGGCTGCCGGCCGATCCGTCGGTGCCGATCATCATGATCGGCCCGGGCACCGGCATCGCGCCCTTCCGCGCCTTCCTGCACGAGCGCATGGCCGTCAAGGCGCCCGGGCGCAACTGGCTGTTCTTCGGCCATCAGCACAGCCGATACGACTTCTTCTACGAGGACGAGCTTGCCGGCATGAAGGCGGCCGGCGCGCTCACCCGCCTCACCCTCGCGTGGTCGCGCGACAGCGAGGAGAAGATCTACGTGCAGCATCGCATGCGCGAGGTCGGGCGCGACCTGTGGGCCTGGATCGCCGACGGCGCCCACGTCTATGTGTGCGGCGACGCCAAGCACATGGCGAAGGACGTCGAGCGTGCGCTGGTCGACGTGGTGGCGGCGTTCGGGGCGCGCACGACCGACCAGGCGATCGCCTTCGTCACCGACCTCAAGAAGGCCGGCCGCTACCAGGCCGACGTCTATTGAGAGGGGCCATGAACCTGTCGGCGATCCGCTCCGACCCGCAGCCGGCCCGCATGGCGCCGCTGGCGCGGCTGCCGGTGTTCCTCAAGCTCGACGGCCGGCGCGCGGTTGTCGCGGGCGACGGCCCGGCGGCGGCCTGGAAGGCGGAATTGCTGGCGGCCGCGGGCGCGAGCGTCGCGGTCTACGCGCCCGATCCGTGCGCGGAGCTGGCGGCGCTCAACGGCGCCGCGCCGCACGGCGTCATCACGGTTCACCGGCGCCCGTGGACGCCGGCCGATTGCGCCGGCAGCGCCATTGCGGTCGGCGCCTGCGCCGACGACGAGGAAGCCGCGCGCTTCGCGGCGGCGGCGCGCGCCGCCGGCGTGCCGGTCAACGTCGTCGACCGGCCGGCGTTCTGCGACTTCGCGTTCGGGGCGATCGTCAACCGCTCGCCCCTCGTCATCGGCGTTTCGACCGACGGCGCCGCGCCGGTGTTCGCCCAGGCGGTCCGCGCCCGGATCGAGACCCTGATCCCGCAAGGCTTCGCGCGGTGGGCCGCAGCGGCGGCGCAATGGCGCCCGCGCGTGCGCCGGCTGGGCGCGCGCTTCTGGGAAAAATTCGTCGCCCGCGCCGTCGCCCATGCGCACGCGGAACCGGGCGAGGCCGACCTGCGCGCCGCGCTCGCGCAGGCGAAGGGCGAGAGCGCCGCCGGATCGATCGTGCTGGTCGGCGCCGGCCCGGGCGATCCGGAATTGCTGACGTTGCGCGCGGTGCGGGCGCTGCAATCGGCCGACGTCATCCTGTTCGACGGCGGCGTCGATGCCGGCATCCTCGATTTCGCCCGGCGCGAGGCGCGGCGCCTGCTGGTCGGCCCGAGCCGCGACGACGAGCCGGGTCCGGACGATGAGATGGCGACCATGATGGTCGCGCTTGCGCGGGCGGGCCGGCGCGTGGTGCGGCTGTCCGGCGGCGACGCGCCGGGCGTCGCGCGCGCCGAGGCGGAGATCGCCGCGTGCCGCGCCGCCGGCATCGCGGTCGAGGCGGTGCCGGGACTTGCAGACCGCGCCGCTGCTCTTCACCTCTCCCCGGAGGGGAGAGATCCGCCGATGCCAGCGCACCTCACGGACAAATATACCCGGGCCCGCCCGGCGCCTTGAAGCAGCCGACGGACTCGGGGATGACGTGCTTGGGCAGCCACAGGACGACCGTCGGAAAATAGATGGTGAAGCCGATGGTGATGAGAAAGACCACGTAGATCGGCAGCGACGCCCGCAGCGCGTGGGAGAAGCGCACGCCGACGAATTTCGACGCCATCAGCAGCACCAGGCCGTAGGGCGGCGTGATCAGCCCGAACGCCAGGGTGGCGATCAGCACCACGCCCATGTGCACCGCGTTGATGTCGGCCGCCTGGGTGAGCGCAAACACCAGCGGCATGAAGATGATGATGGTGGGGACCGGCTCGATGAAGTCGCCGATGATGGTGAACAGCAGCACCAGCATCAGCATGATGATGTGCGGATCGTTGCCGGCGATGGCGGTGATCCATTCCGCGATCACGATGGCGCCGCGCAGATAGGCGAGCATCCAGCCGAACGCCGACGCCGCCGCGATGGTGATCAGCGGCAGCGAGAAGATCAGGCCCGCCTGGCAGAAATCGTAGGGCAGCCTGGCGAGGTGCTTGCGATTGAGCAAGGGGATCACGACGAGCAGGATCCACGCCACCGCGACCACGCCGGCCTCGGTCGGCGTGAACCAGCCGGTGAGGATGCCGCCGAGCAGGATGACCGGGATCATCAGCGGCAATGACGCATCCTTGGTGGCATGGGCGAGCTGGCCGAACGTGGCGCGCGGGCGCCGCATCCCGGCCGGGCCGAAGAAATAGCAGTAGATCATCAGCCCGAACCCGATCATGAATCCCGGCACCACGCCCGCCATGAACAGCCCGGCGATGGAGACGTTGCCGACCGCGCCGTACACCACCGCGGTGATGCTCGGCGGCACCAGCGCCGCGATCGTCGAGGCGGCGGCGATCAGCGCGGCGATGAAGGGCGGCTCATAACCTTCCCGCTTCATCGGCCCGCCGAGCGCGCGGCTCATCACCGCCACGTCGGCGGTGGTCGAGCCCGACATCTCGGAAAAGAACATGCTGAAGACCGCGACCGTCTGCGACAGGCCGCCGCGAATGTGGCCGACCAGCGCAAGCGACAGGTTCGAGATGCGCACCACGACGTTGGCCGAGCTCATCAGCTCGCCGACCAGGAGAAAGAACGGAATGGCCAGCAAAGCCTCGGAGTCCACGCCGTCGAACATCTTCTGCACGATGGCCGCCAGGGTGACGTCGGTGAACAGCGTCCCGACGATGACCCCGGCCAGAAGCGAGAAGGCGACCGGCACGCCCATATAGCCGAACAGCAGGAACAGGAACGTCATCAACGCAAGGATGAGAGGCGCGCTCAAGGGGCGCCGCCCGCGCGTTCGATCAGCTCGGGCACCTCGTCCTGCACGTCAAACGGCTCCGGCGGGCGGTCGAAACCGTTGCGCCAGCCGTTCAGCAGCTGCTCGACGCTGAACAAGGCGATCAGGGCGCCCGAGATCGGGATCGCCGCGTAAAGCGATGCGATCGGGGTGAGCGACGGCATGCGAAAGCTGCCGAAGCCGCGGAGAAAATTGACGTAGCCGAAATAGACGAGGCACAGCGCGACCGCGAGCACGACCAGCCGCATCACGGTCTCGATCACGAGCCGCGCCCGCCCGTGCAGGGCTTCCGACACGGCGGTGAGGTAGAGATGATCGTTGCGGCGGGTTGCGACCGCGGCGCCGGCGAAGATGCCGTAGATGAAGAACGTCGACGTCACCTCCTGCAGCCACAGCCAGGGACGACCGATGGTCCGCGTCACGATGTCGAACAACACCGAGGTCGAGAAGCCGAGCAAGGTCAGTCCGCAAATCACCATCAACACCGCCTCGAGGCCGTCGAGCGCCGGCCATTTGAGGTGGCGCTGACGCTGCTGGACCAGGCGATGTGCGGCGTTCATGCGGGCACGTTCTCGCGCGGCCTACTGCACGGCCCCGATCGTCTGCTGGACGTTGACCGCGTGCGGCCCGAGCTCCTTGGCGAGCTTGTCGAGGTAGGGGCCCGCGACCTTGACGAAGCCGGACTTGTCGACGTCGCGCACCACCTTGACGCCGATCGAGGTGAGCTTGGTCTCGGACTGATGCTCGAGCTCGAGCGCCTTGGCGGGCTGCACCCGGTTGACCTCGTCGGCGGCGGCCTGCACCCATTGCTTCTGCTCGGGCGTCAGGCTCGCCCACAGCTTATCGCTGATCCACACCAGGCTGTTGTTGGCCTCGTGCTCGGTGATCGAAAGCACCGGCGCCACCTCGTAGTGCTTGTTGACCAGATAGACGTTGACGCCGTTCTCGGCGAAATCGACCACCCCGGTCTGCAGCGAGGTGTAGACGCTGCCGAACGGCATGTGCACGGTCTGCGCGCCGTAGGCCGGGAACATGGTGTCCTCGGTGGCGGTCGCCTGCACGCGCACCTTCTGGCCCTTGACGTCCTCGATCCTGTGCACCTCCTTGCGGCCGTACATGCTGCGCAGCCCGAGCGTGGCGAGGCCGATCACGTGCGCGCCCTGCACGGTGTCCTCGATCATGCCGCGCACCGCCTGCGCCACCTTCGGGTCGGCAATCGCCTTGCGCAGGTGATCTTCCGAGCGGAACAGGAAGTGCAGCGACATGACGCCGGACTGCGGCGACAGGGTCGCGGCGTTCGCCGAGGAGGAGATGCAGAAATCGATGTCGCCCGATTTGATCTGCTGGAGCACCTGCGGCTCCTGGCCGAGCTGCGCGCCGGGATACTGATCGATCAGCATGGTTCCCTTGCTCAGCTCCTTGAGCTTGTCGGCGAAGACGTCGCCGACGATCCCGTAGCCGGTCGTGCGCGGCTGGTCGTAGGCGAACCGGTAGCGCTTCACCTCCTGCGCCGATGCGGCCGTGGTCAAAAGCACCACGCCGATCGCCGCCGCCAATGTCCGCAGGGTCATGCCGTCCTCCCGTTTTCGGCCGTGCCGCCGCGCGGCCGCCGTGCCAATCGAAATCGCTTGATCGGGGAAAGACCCGGACCTTGCGCCGCGCGCGCGACCAACCTCCCCGCGGCCGCTTCTATGAGCGGCGGCCTTGCGGCAAAGCTTCGACTTGGGCGCCGCGATTGTCAACACGCGCACGCCGGGCTCGCGCTGGCGCGAGCCCGGCGTGACGTTGAGGGAAGCGCCGATGCGGCGGCGTTACTGCGTCGCGGGTCCGCCCGGGCGCGGGCGCGGCTGTCCCGGTACTGCCGCCATCGGCGGAGCGGGCGGCGCCAACGGCTTGAACGCCGGTGCCTGCTGCAGCTCGTCCTTACTGAAGTGCATGGCGATCTTCTCGTTGTCGCTCGTGCGCGTCAACTGCAGCGACTTGAACGGCACCGCCACGTTTTTCTCGCCGATGTGCAGGAAGCCGCCGACGCCGACGACGGCGGCGAGGATCGTGCCGTCGCGGTCGACCAGCAGGTCGTTGATGCTGCCGATCGTCTGGTTGGCCGGATCGACCACCTTGGTGCCGATCAGGTTCTTCGATGCGAGCCATTGATCCTTGGTCTGCGCCGCAGTGAAGCCGGGGCTGTCGGTGCCGGACGGCGCCGCCGCCGCGCTTGGCGCGGACGACGTGAGACTTGGGGACTGCGCCAGGGCCGGCGCCAGCAACAGTGCGGCGACAGCGGTGGCGGTCAGCGAACGTGTGAGCGTGGTCATGGTCATTCTCCCGCTTCGATCGTTGAAGAAGGCCAACTATCCAACATGCATAAAACGCAGGCAGCGGATGCAATGTTCCGACGGCGCGGGAGGTCTGCACCGACGGAATGAACCGTGCTGCGATGCAAACGCGATACCTTGCGGCGCGGCCGGAACCCTGCGCCGAACGGATCGTTTTCCTTCCGACAGGGAAAGGCAGGACCCCATGACCAGCACGACATCCCGCACGCCCGAGCCATCCGATCAGCAGGCGAAGAACGAACGCGACCGGTCCGCGAAGAAGGCGAAGCGGCCGGCGCGCGAGAAGGCGCTCGACCAGGCGCTCGAGGATACCTTTCCGGCGTCCGATCCGGTGGCGGCGAGCGAGCCGGCGCCCGCGAAGGATTGACCGCAAAACGCCGTCATTCCGGGCTCGCGCCTTCTGCGCGCCGGGAATGACACCTAATGAATTAATCTCATCCGACCGGCAGCGTGATGAACCGGCTGGTCGCGCCGGACATCAACCGCATCGTCACGGTGCGTTTGCCGCCGCCCCGCGCACGGTCGAGCAGGGTCTTGACCTCTTCGGGCGAATCCACGGCCTTGCCGCCGATCTCGAGAATGACGTCGCCGGTTTCAATTCCATGTCCGGTCGCAGTGGTGTCGAGCACGACGACGCCGCGCTTTCCGGCCCCGCGCACCTTGGCGGCGGGCGCCAGCACCAGGCCGAAATCCCACGGCACGCGGGCGGCCGGCGGGTCGGCGCTCGCGCGGGCCGGCGACGCGGCAGGAAGCTCGCCGAGAGTGAGCGCGACGGTGCGCTCGCTGCCGCCGTGCACGACGCCGAACGTCACATGGGTGCCGGGCGCCAGGTCGCCGATCTTCCGGGAAAGATCGCGGTTGTCCCGGATCGGCGCGGAATTGATCGACGTGATCACGTCGCCGGCGGCAAGCTCCGACTTGGCGGCCGGGCTGCCGGTGTCGATCTGCGCGACCAGCGCGCCTTCCGCCTTCTTGAGGCGCAGGCGTAGGGCGACCTCGGCGGACACCGGGTCGAGCTGGACGCCGGCCCAGCCGCGCGCGACCGCGCCCTTGTCCCTGAGCAGGGCCACGATGGGCTTCACCGCTTGCGCCGGAATCGCGAAGGCGATGCCGATCGATCCGCCGTTCGGCGAGAAGATCGCGGTGTTGACGCCGATCACCCGGCCGTCGACGTCGAAGGTCGGTCCGCCGGAATTGCCCAGGTTCACCGGCGCGTCGATCTGGATGAAGTCGTCATAGGGACCGTTGCCGATATCGCGGCCGCGCGCCGACACGATGCCGGCCGTGACCGTTCCGCCGAGGCCGAACGGGTTGCCGACCGCGAACACCCAATCGCCGACGCGCGGGGGCGCGCCGTCGCCGAACTGCACGTAGGGAAAATCGTTGCGGCCGTCGACCTTGAGGAGGGCGAGATCCGTCTTGGGGTCGGCGCCGACCAGCTTTGCCGTGTAGATGTCGCCGTCGTCGGTGGTGATCTCGATATCCCGGCCGCGCTCGATGACGTGCTCGTTGGTGACGGCATATCCGTCGGCCGAGATGAAGAAGCCGGAACCCTGCGCCTTTCCGGTGCGCTGGTAGCGCGGCGCGCCGTGCCCGTCGGGCGCCGCATTGGGAATGCCGAAGCCGCGGAAGGATCGATTCTGCTGCGCGCCCGGCACGGCCGTCCCGCGGTCGCCGTCGTCCTCGACCTGGACGCGCACAGCGAACACCGCGGGCTTGACCCTCTCGACCACGTCGGCGAACCCGACCGGCCGCACGCCGCGCAAGTCGGCAGCCAGCGCGGGCGTGCTCGATTCAATATCGATACGCGAGCCCACGTAGCCGGCGGCGACGGCAAGCGCCACCACCGCGGCCAGCACAGCGGGTTGCACCGCAGGCGCGGGTGACGGCTTTTCGGCTGGAATGCTGGGCCTCATGCCATTCTCGCCCGCAACCGCTCCCCTGATACCGCAATGAACGCCGGCCCTGCCGTGGTTGCTGCTTTGTGAGTGTGCGGGGCCGCAGCAAAGGAACGCGCGGGCGCGCCGGATAGTTCCGGGGTCCGCAGTCCACGCAAGGCGCAGACGTTTTGTCGAGGAGCGGCGTCAGGCCGCCGGCTTGCTCGCGAGATCGGGCAACTGCGCTCCCGCCGCCTGCCAATCCAGCCACAGGGCTTCGATGTCGACCGCGCGCAGGATATGGCCGCCGCTGGTCAGGATCCAGGCGACACCGGCAGTCGGCGCCGCATCGGTGGCCGCGGCCGCGATGGCGTCGCGCAAGTTGCCGAACAGACGCGGCCGGTCCCACGCCCCCGGACCATCCGGATGCACGTGCGCGGGCCAATATTGCAGGTGCGCCGGGGCGTCGAACTCCCACTCCTCGACGGTCTCCATGGCCTTTTCGGCGGTCATGACGCGATCTCCTGCGCTCGTTCCAGGATGGCGAAAGGGACAATGCCCGCGCGGCGATTTGGTTCCGGCGACGCGGGGCGCACGTGCCCACGCGCGGCGGCGAAGCATCGCCCGAGGCGTGTCGCCCGAAGCGCATCAATTTCCGATCCGTCGTGCCCCGCGAAGGGAGGCATCCGGTAAACGCGGAAATTCGATCGAACCGCCGGTGATTAAAGCGGTTCCCGCTCATATGGAAACATATCCTGCATGCCTGAAGTAGTTGGCGCATTCGCGGGCCCCGAGTTGGGGCACGAACGAGCGGATTGTTCGGTAGAGACCGCGAACGGTTCGCTGTGCGGCCTTGCGCAGGAACGTTTTGAACTTGCTGTAAGGAAGCTCGATGGGATTGAGGTCGGGCGAGTACTT
>Ga0193751_1000485_pt1 | contig 30985 bp, 27 predicted proteins | sample L1c2metaG_FD_143050 | JGI IMG/M metagenome (GOLD analysis project Ga0193751, IMG submission 143050) | Soil microbial communities from a riparian zone of the East river system, Colorado, United States - L1c2 | ecosystem: Environmental > Terrestrial > Soil > Riparian zone | place: USA: East River... | reverse complement strand
GCCCAGCTCGATGGCGACCTGCATCGAATCCGAGCCACGCTGCCTGGACTCTACGAGCTGGCTCTCGGTGGCACGGCGGTGGGCACCGGGATAAACAGCCACCCTGAGTTCGCGGAGCGTGTCGCGAAACGCATCTCGGAGCTGACCGGCATGCCGTTTGTCTCGGCACCGAACAAGTTCGCGGCGCTTGCGGGCCAGGAGGCGACGGTCTTCGCGTCGTCCGGGCTGCGAGTCCTCGCCACGAGCCTCATGAAGATCGCCAACGACATCCGCTGGCTCGGATCGGGCCCGCGGGCGGGTCTCGGCGAGCTGCTCCTGCCGGAGAACGAGCCGGGCTCATCGATCATGCCCGGCAAGGTCAACCCGACCCAGGCCGAGATGCTGACGATGGTCTGCGTCCAGGTCCTGGGCTACGACGTCGCGATCGGGATCGCCGGCTCGCAGGGCAACTTCGAGCTCAACGTCTACAAGCCGATCATCGCCTTCGACCTGCTCCACGGGATCGAACTGCTGGCGGACGGCTGCCGCAGCTTCCGCGAGTTCTGCGTCGAGGGCCTTGAGCCAAACCTTGGCCAGATCGACGACAACGTCCGCCGATCGCTGATGCTCGTGACGGCGCTCACGCCCGAGATCGGCTACGACAAGGCCGCCGAGATCGCCAAGAAGGCCCACCACGAAGCCACGACGCTCCGCGAAGCGGCGCTCGCGCTCGGCTACCTCTCCGAGTCCCGCTTCGACGAGCTCATGCGCCCCGATTCGATGACGAAGCCGGGATGACGCCGGCACGAGCGATGAGGTTCGGTGATTCAGGAACCGCGGACGAAATAGACGTCTGAGTTCAGGCAGTCCGTGGTGTCATCCCCAGGGACAAGGTCGGTGCATCGGGTGTAGACGATATCGAGCCGACCGAGGCTGTCGAACCCCACCTCGAAGAAGTCCCCGAAGTTGAAATCGCCCGCCGGCGCCGTCTCGACCGGGTCAGCGAGGGCATACATCACGGGGCTGCCGAACTTCGGCGAGGTGCCGCCGTAGACGTGCCAGTTGCCGTCGAGGGTCGCGTGGGTCTCGTAGCCGACGCCGATCGTCTTGGCGTCCGCCGCGACGTCGACCCAGCTGTAGCGAATGAGGCCTTCGTTGGCTGGGGTGACGTCCTGCTTCGCCCAGCTGCGTCCGTGATTGGTCGAGTGATAGAGGAGGAGCCTGGAGTCCACCTTGATCTTGGTGCCTGTCGAATCCGTCCCGGTGACCGGATTGTTGAACAGCGCATACAGGGAGCCATCGCTGGCGACCACTACCTGTGGCCAGTTGATGTCGTTCGTGGCGCCGCCGCCGGGCAGGTCGCTGTTGTACGCGTCGATCTTGTAGCGCTTCCAGGTCGCGCCATTGTCGGCCGAGACGTAGGAATACAGCGCGCCCACGGTGAAGCCGGGGTCGCCCGCCGTGTTGACCTCGTCATCGGCGCCGCCATCGTTCGTACAGACCATGTACAGGTACAGCGAGCCGGGGCTGTGATCGGCCGCGGGCCGGCACCAGCCGCTGTCGGGCAGGGTGCAGCCGACTGGATCGAAGGTCGCCCCGCCGTCATGTGAGAGGAAGACCGTGTACCGGCCACCGGGGGGCTGCTGCTGCTGGCCAGGCTGCGGTGGGACGATCGCCGTCCCGGTGCAACCCGCCGCGACGCTTCCGACGTTGTAGGTGTCCTTGTCGCCCTCGTTGCCCGCATACAGGACCGTCGACGCTCCGTGGGCAACGACCCACGGTCGATCGTCGACGGGCATCAGGCTCGGGACGACCGGGCGAGCGATGTCCTGGGTCATCTGGCCTGCCCCGAGACCGCTGATCGTCCACCGCGCGAAGTGGTCATCGACAACCTTCGTGTCGACGAAGAAGAGGTGATTGGCGTCGTCCAGGGCGATGTCGCCCTCGTCGCCGACGTCGAGCTGGTCCGGGGCCGCCGGCAGGTTCGCCAGGCCCGGCAGGTCCACGAAGTTCACGCCATCGGCCGAGGTCCACAACCACGACTCGGCCCGCACGCCGTCAGGGGCGCTCGGGTCCGCCGCGACGGCATCGCAGTGATTCTGCTTGTGGGCCGTGACGAAGATGTTGCCGTACCGGTCGAGGGCGATGCCGGGCTCGTAGCCGCCGCAGGATTCGAAGGTGGGCAGCCTGACGGGCGTGCCGAAGTGGAGTCCAGTGGACTGATGCCCCCCGTGGCTCGACGCTGCGTAGGCCTGAGACTGTGGACCAACAAACACTGCCCCGAGAACGACGACCGCGAAGATCGCGACCCGTCTTCGCCGACCGAGGACGTTCATGGCCTCCCTCGCGCGCTTGGGCGCTCGTACGGTCCCCCGGGCAATTGCGCGTAGTAATGGATCGCGCCCCGAACGGCCACGCGGTACCGGCGCCGGTGTGCCGTTGCAGATCGGAGACAAACTGGTGCACCTCGCTGCCCCGGGCGAGGAGTGAAGTTTGCGAACAGCTAGCGAGGCAGTCGGCCGGTCACTGGACGCAGAACCAGTTGCCCTCGGGGTCGGTCATCTCGATCCAGTACTGGCCGTCGTGGTCGACCACGCGGGTCTTCGTCGCGCCGAAGCCCTCGAACCGCTGGACTGCCGCGTCGACGTTTGAGCGGCGCTTGGTCGCCGGCGTGTCTCCGGTGTTGACGTTGACGTCGAGGTGGACGGCGCCGCGGGGGTCGGGCTCGTCGCGCTCGACGAGGATTCGCGGCTGGACGCCCTCCGGGTCGATCGCCGAATCGATGTCGTTGCCCGTGTCGGGCGGCAGGCTGTTCGCCCGCAGGAAGTCGTCCCAGGTCTCGAAGGGTGGTGGCGGCGGCTCCTCGCCGTAGTCGAGGGCGGCGCGCCAGAACGCGGCGACTCGCTTCGGGTCCTTGGCCGCGAAGACGATCTGCAGCTTGGCCATGCCGACACCATAGCCGCCGCGCGACCTGCGGGCCTGACTCGGGATTGCAACCACTCCCGCGAGGGTCGGCACGCGCGCTTGCCCCGTCAGACAGCTTCAATAGCGCGATGCGCTGGAGGCCGTCGAACCAGACCGAGGTCGAGGACCGCCGCGGAGGCGGTGGCTTCGGAGGGCTCGGTGGCGGCCTGGGCGGTGGCGGGCTCGGCGGTGGCGGCTTCGGCGGGATGCCGATCCGGATGGGCGGCGGAATCGGCGGGTTCCTGCTCCTGCTGCTGTTCCTTTGGCTGTCGGGGACGTTCGGTGGCGGCGGCGGCAGCGGTGGGCTCGGTGGCCTCGGTGGGGCGCCGGACACCGGGGCCGCGCCCTTCACCTCGCTGGATCCCGGCGACAACGAGGCGCAATTCGTGAACGCCGTGACGGTCGACGTCCAGGGCTTCTGGGCCGACCAGTTCCAGGCGGCCGGCAAGACCTACCCCCAGACGGTGCTCGTCCTCTTCACGAACCAGACCCAGAGCGGCTGCGGGGTCGCCTCATCGGCGACCGGCCCGTTCTACTGCCCCGGCGACCAGAAGGTCTACCTCGACCTCGGCTTCTTCGACGAGCTCCAGACGCGGTTCAAGGCGCCCGGCCAGTTCGCCCAGGCGTACGTCATCGCCCACGAGTTCGGGCACCACGTCCAGGACGCGCTCGGGATCATGGACAACGTCAACTCGCAGCAGCAGTCCGACCCGTCGAAGGCGAACGACCTCTCGATCCGCCTCGAGCTCCAGGCCGACTGCCTCGCCGGCGTCTGGGCGCACTCCGTCTGGAACAACCCCGATCAGGCGAACGTGGAATCGATCACCCAGGCGGACGTCACGGACGCCCTCAACGCCGCCGCAGCCGTCGGCGACGACCGCATCCAGGAGCAGGCCACCGGCACGATCGACAAGGAGACCTGGACCCACGGCTCGGCGGCGCAGCGCGACACGTGGTTCACGAACGGCTTCAACGGTGGCACCACGGACAGCTGCGACACCTTCTCGGTCGCGAGCCCCTAGGCGCCTGGCGCCGACCTCGCTGCTGGCCGCCGCCCTACGAGCGGGCCGACCTACTTCGTCTTCGGCGGCAGCGTTCGGGTGAAGGTCAGGGCCTTGTCGAGCCAGCCATCGAGCGCGGCGTCGTCGTCGACGATCGAGGGCGGCATCGTCACGTTGCGGCCTATCGCCTTGCCCGGCATGACTTCGAACGGGTGGGCGCCGGGGATGGCCAGGAGCTCGTCGCGCTCGGGTTCCGACACCCGGATCCACCACTGGCTCGCGAACAGGCCGCTCGCCATGTTGCCGTTGATCCAGGCGCAGGGGTAGCCGAACATCTGGCGACGGGTCACGTCCGGGCCAGCATGGCGATCGAGGGCCGTGTTGAACCGTTCGACCAGCTCCGGTGGCGACTTGTCGAACTTCGGCATCTCGCGCGGCATGGCCCGACGATAGCGCGCTCAGCGGCGAGGCAGCGAGCGCTCGCGACGCGGCGTGAGGTCGGTCAGGTCACGCGGCGCGATCCGCGGCCCGTACCTCGGCGGCACGCGGCCGGACGTCTCCAGCAGGCGGACCACCCGAGCCCGATGGCCCGCCCACGGCGCGAGCAGTTCGAGCATTCGCTCGTCCGTTGCGCGCGGCTCCCGAGCGAGGATCCAGGCAACCACGTTCGGCAGGTGGGCATCGGCGAGGCTCACCGCGTCTGGATCGCCGAGCGCGCGAAGTCGCACCTCCGCGGATGTCCACGGCCCGATGCCCGGGTATGCCCGCATTCGCACATCCAGCTCCGCGGCGCCCAGCCCACCACCGCCCGGCTCGCGCGCCCGTGCGGCGAGCGCCTCCAGGCGTGACGCATCGGCGGCGACCCGCCGGAGCAGCGCACCGCGCCGCGGCTCGATGCCGAGCCCCGGGAACGTCCAGGACGGCAGCGCGGCGACATCGGCGGCCCGCGCCGGCATCAAGAGCCCGAGGTCGCCGGGCGCCGCCACGCCGATCGCGCGGATCAGCCGCCGAAAGCCGCGCCACGCCTCGGTGCCGGTGATCTTCTGTTCGAGAGTCGCCGGGAGGAGCGCCTCAAAGACCGAGCCCGTCCGGCCGAGCCGCAGCTCCGGCCGACGCCGCGCGAGCGCGGCGAGCGCCGGATGGAGTGACGGATCGAACCCCGAGTCGTCGTCATCGAGGCCAACCAGGGCCGCCGCACGCTCGAGGGCTTCCTCGGCGCCGGGGCCCCAGGCCTCGACCTCGAGTCCGTTGCCAGCGCGGCGCAGCACGACCATTGCTGCGCCGGATGCCATCCACGTCGCTCGCGCCACGCCGCCGGCGACCGTGCGCATCGTCGGATCGCCCGTGCCGCGTCGCAGGGGCCCGAGGACCGCCGCGAGGTCGAGCGGCCGATCGATGTCGAGCCGGCGCGACGTCATCCGGCCAGACTGTCACACCTCCGAAACCGCCGCCCGCCGCCCGCCGCTCGACGCGCGCAACGTTCCTGGGGTAGGGTGTAAGGGACGTGCGACCGCATCGTGTCGTCGCGGGTGCCGCCCTCATCGCGGTGCTCGCCTCGGTCGCCGTAACCGGAGCTGGCCTGTCGCGGACCCCGAGTCCTGCGGCCACCATCGACCCGAGCGCCTTCGTGGCGATCGGGAGCTTCCGGGGATCGGCTGGGACGACGACATCCACACGAGACCCCGCGTACGACTCGGCCGGAGCCATCGGTGGCGACGGTCAGCTGTTCGAACCTCCGATCCCGCTCGCGACAGGCGCAGCGCCGGAGAACTTCGCGGTACCCGCCAACAAGCCGGTCGTCGTCGGGGCGTGGCATCACAACCTCGACGAGAGCTGGTACGGCCCCGGCTTCTACGGCCAGCACACCGCCTGCGGCCAGATCCTGAGCACGACCCTGCTCGGCGTCGCCAACCGGACCTTGCCGTGCGGGACGCTCGTGACCTTCCGGAACCCGTCCAACGGCGCCACGATCACCGTCCCGGTCGTCGATCGCGGGCCCTATGTCGCGGGCCGCTACTGGGACCTGACCTACGCCACGTGCAGCGCCATCGGCCACTGCTGGACCGGCCCGCTCGACTGGCGCTATCCGTAGATCGGCGCCGCGGGGGTTGCGCGGATGGCGACTCCGGCCCCATGCGCGTCGGCGTCATACCGGCATCGGGATTCCCGGCCTCAGGTGGGCCCGATAGAAGCCCCGCACTCATGCGCGTCGGCGTCATACGCGTATCGGGATCCCACGGCCTCAGGTGGGCCCGATAGAAGCCCCGCGCTCATGCGCGTCGGCGTCATACCCGTATCGGGATCCCACGGCCTCAGGTGGGCCCGATAGAAGCCCCGCGCTCATGCGCGTCGGCGTCATAACGGCACCGGGGATATGACCGCGACGGGCATGACGAGCTGGACCTCCGCGTGCCGCGCGCTCGAACCGCAAGCTCGAACCGTATGCTGGCCCGGTGGACCGCTGGCGAACGATCATCGAGCCGTTCCGGATCCATTCCGTCGAGCCGGTCCGGCTGACGACCGTCGAGGAGCGTGACGCGGCCCTCGGGGCGGCCGGCTGGAACCTCTTCAACATCCACGCCGAAGATGTCCTCATCGATCTCCTGACAGATTCCGGCACTGGCGCGATGTCGCGCGACCAGTGGGCCGCGATCCAGCACGGCGACGAGAGCTACGCCGGGTCGCCCTCATGGTTCGCGTTCCTCGAGAGCGTCCAGGCGCTGTTCCCGTTCCGCCACGTCATCCCGACCCACCAGGGCCGCGCGGCCGAGAAGATCCTGTTCTCGACGATCGCCGGTCCGGGCCAGATCGTGCCCAACAACACGCACTTCGACACGACCCGCGCGAACGTCGAGGCGACCGGCGCCGAGGCGGTCGATCTCGTCATCCCGGAGGGTCGCGATCCGTCGGCGATCCACCCGTTCAAGGGCAACATGGATGTCGAGGCCCTCGACCGACTGCTCACCGAGCGCCGGGGCGACGTGCCCGTGGTCTTCGTCACCGTGACGAACAACTCGGGCGGCGGCCAGCCGGTCTCGCTCGAGAACCTGCGAGCCGTCCGCGCGGTCTGCGACGCCCATCACGTGCCGCTCTTCCTCGACGCCTGCCGCTTCGCCGAGAACGCCTGGTTCATCAAGCTCCGCGAGCCCGGCCAGGCGGACCGCTCCATCCCCGACATCGTCCGGGAGATGGCGTCGCTCGCCGATGGCATGACGATGTCGGCCAAGAAGGACGGCCTCGCGAACATCGGTGGCTGGCTCGCGATGAACGACGACGCCCTCGCCGAGCGCTGCCGCAACCTCCTGATCCTGACTGAGGGGTTCCCGACCTACGGTGGCCTGGCAGGGCGCGATCTCGAGGCGATCGCCCAGGGCCTGCGCGAGGTCGTGGACGAGGACTACCTGCGCTACCGGATCCGCTCGACGGCCTACCTCGGCGAGGCGCTCGACGGCGCCGGCGTGCCGCTCGTGAAGCCCTTCGGCGGCCACGCGGTATACCTCGACGCCCGCTCGCTGCTGCCGCACATCGATCCGTTGCAGTACCCAGGGCAGGCGCTCGCGGTGGCGCTCTACCGCGAGGGTGGCATCCGGGGCTGCGAGATCGGGACGGTCATGTTCGGGCTCCATCCCGACGGCACGGAATCGGCGGCGCCGATGGACCTCGTCCGCCTCGCGATCCCGCGCCGGACGTATACCCAGAGCCACATCGACTACGTCATCGAGGTCGTGGCGTGGGTGGCCGAGCGCGCCGCGTCCCTCCGAGGGATGCGCATCGTCCACGCGCCGCCGGCGCTACGGCATTTCACCGCCCGCTTCGAGCCGATCCCGGGCTAGGCCCGCCCCGGGCCAGGTCCCGGCTACGTCCCGGGTCAGATCCCCCGGCTACGTGCCGGCCAAGCCCCTCGTCGCGGCAATCGGCTGCGTCTGGACCGGGTCGGTGACGATCGGCATGTCGACGGCGGGCTCGGCCGCGGGCGCCTCCACGGTGTCGAACGACGGATCGGGCTCGTCGACGTAGACCGGCAGGCTGAATCCGAACTCCGCACCGCCCTCGGGCCGTGAGCGGGCCCAGATCCTGCCGCCCATGATCGTGACGAGCTCACGGCAGATGAACAGGCCGATGCCGGCACCGGGCGCAGTGGCCGCCTGGTGCGCAGCCCGGTAATAGAGGCTGAAGAGCTTGTCCGACTCCTCGTCGGCGATGCCCGGCCCGTTGTCCCGGACGAAGACGTTGACCTCGTTCTCGGCGTCGATGATCTCGACGTCGATGGTCGAGCCTGCGCCGCTGTACTTCGCCGAATTGGACAGGAGGTTCCGGACGACCTGCCCGAGGTACTCCTCCTCGGCCGACACCATCTGGACGGGGCTCGGGATGTTCAGCCTGATCGTGAGCTCCGGCCAGAGCTGACGCTCGCGATCGATCAGATCGCGGATGACCCGGTCGAGGAGGACCGGGCGGGCCGGCGCGAACTCCGCGCCACGCTCGATCCGGGCGAGGGCGACGAGGTTCTCGATCATCCGCTGCAGCCGCTCCGATTCCGCGGCGACGCTCACGAGCAGCTCGGTCCGGGTTTCCTCGTCGAGGCGGGCGCCGCGTCCGAGGAGCAGCTGGGTTCCGCCGTAGATCGAGGTCACCGGCGTCCGCAGCTCGTGCGACAGGACGCCCAGGAAGCGATCCCGGATCTGGGCGGCTTCGTGGCGCCAGCTGACGTCCGAGATGACCGCGAACTCGAACGGCTGGCCCTCGAGCTCGAACGGGGTCCGGGCGATCTCCGCCGGAAAGTGGGTACCGTCGAGGCGCCGGCCCGTCGTGTCGGCTCGATAGACCGGCCGCTCGCCGCTGGTGGCCGCTCGGACGTCATGCGGGATCGCGACGAGATCCGCGAGCGCCACGCCCGAGAGCGCCGAGGCCTCGCCTCCGAACAGTTCGCCCGCCTGGCGCGTGGCCCAGACGACCGCCTGGTGCTCGTCGAGCGCCAGGACGGCGTTGGGATCGGCCTCGAGGAGGGCCCGGAAGCGCGCCTCGCTGGCCTTGATCGCAGCCGATTCCTCGAGGGCGCTCCGGGCCTGTCCGAGCGTGATGAGGGACTCCTCGCGATCGACGGCCCGGGCCGTCAGCGAGCCGAGCATCGATAGGAGGGCAACGTCGTCTTCGGCGAAGAGAGCCCGGCCCTCGATGTCCGCCACCAGGTGCTCGCGCTCCGCGTCCGGCCGGAGCGCAACCTCGACCTTGGTGACGACGCCGCCCTTGCTCCGGAACGCCTCGCGAATCCGGGCGGCCAGGGTGGTCGGCGCGGGCCGCTCCCGGCCCACCGGCTTTGTGGCCTCTTCGGCGTCACCGACCGTGGCGAGCGGCAGGCCGTCGGGCGCGGACAGGATCGTCACGCGCCGGGCGCCGAGCATCTCCCGCGCGGACGCGGCGAGGTCGGCCCAGAGCCGCCCCGGTCCCGTGTCCGCGGACGGAGCAACCAGGTTGCGCATGAGGTCGAACGCCATGACCCGGTAGGCCTGGCGCCGCAGCCACGCCGGCGGGACGAAGGCGACGAGATAGCCGAGCCCGGCCAGGAGCGCGATCGACCTCGTGATCACCTGGACGGTCGAGCCGGACCCGCTGCCAGTGGCGGCCGAGACGACCCCGGACAGCAGGATCGCGAAGCCGAACAGGGCGGTTGCCACGGCCGCCGTGGCGAGTCGCACGCGGGCCACGCCCGTACGACGGCGGCTGTCGCCGGCGAGGCGGCCGGCCGCCGCGGCCTGGACCGCGAAGAAGAAGACCACCGCGGCGAGGGTGAGGAGGCGGATCGAGGGGAAGAGGACCACGACGGCCGCGCTCAGGACGCAGCCGGCAAGGACGATCCACGACACGCGATCCGACACGGGCCGGATCTGGTCGACGAGGTGGACGACGAACCAGGGCTGGAGGAAGAGCAGGACGATGAGCGCCGGCCGGACGACGGGCGTCAGGTTCGGGGCGAGGCCGTTGATCAGGGTGAGGAGAAACAGCGCGGCGATCGGCGCGAAGACGGCCGCGACAGCCAGCTCGAGCGGTCCTCGTCGGGTGATCCAGCGCCACAGCGAGACCGCGAAGACGAGGTAGAAGAGGAGTTGGAGAACGATCGTGAACGGATCCACCGACGCGAGCCTCCCATGCGGGGCGCGTGCTCGCAAGCGCTCCGGCGAGCCGGGACATCATCGCCGCTCTCGCTGCCGCGCCGAATTACACGCGTATTACAAGTCGGAGGCGCAAGTCTCCGCGCCGTAAATTCGGGGCGTGGGAGCACATCCGAGCATCCGTGGGGCCGCCTCCGAGCACCTGCTAGGCTCGCCGCCATGTGCAGGAGCATTCGAACCCTTCGCAGCAGCGCCGAGCCGGCGACCACCGGCGAGGTCCACGCCGCCGCCCGCCAGTACGTCCGCAAGGTAAGCGGCTTCCGCGAGCCGTCAGCCCGCAACGAGGCGGCCTTTCAGGCGGCCATCGACGAGATCGCCGCGGTGTCGGAGCGTCTGATCGTGGCGCTCGGCGGCGGGGTCGAGGACGGCCCCGATCGCAAGCCGCACGGCCACGCGCACGTGGATCGCCGTGACGCCGCCGGAATCCCCGAAGCGAGCCGTGCCATCCCCGCTTGACCCGGCTGCGGGTGATGCCGCGCGTGGCCCGGCTGCGCGTGACTCCGCGCCGCTTGGCCCGGCGCTGCCCAACCGCCACGTCACCGGCACCAAGGTCGTCGCCGTTCGCGGGGCGGAGCTCGAGGTTCGGGATGACCTCGTGGTCGGCGAGGAGCCGCTCGAGATTCGCGCCGCCGGGCCGCGCCAGGACCCCATCCAGGTCGCCGTCACGATGCGGACGCCCGGCTACGAGGACGAGCTCGCGATCGGCTTCCTCACCACCGAGGGCCTGACCGCCGGCAACGAGGTCAGCGGCGTGGCCTACGGCGACCCCGGCATCATGGCCGAGCCCGACGATTCCGTGCTCGTCCGCTTCGCCCGGCCGTTCGATGCGACCCGGATTGCGAGGCGGAACTTCGTCGCCACCGCATCGTGCGGGATCTGTGGCAAGGCCTCGATCGACGACATCGCCGGTCGGGCCGAACCCCTCCCGCGCGGCCTGCCGTTCGTGGCGCGCTCGGTGATCCTCGGGATGCCGGACACGCTCCGGACCGCGCAGTCGGCATTCGAGCGGACCGGCGGACTGCACGCCGCCGGGCTCTTCGAGACCGATGGCCGCCTCGTCGCGATCCGCGAGGACGTCGGGCGCCATAACGCGCTCGACAAGCTCATCGGCTCCCGCGTCCGAGCGCGCGAGCTGCCGCTCTGGGATCGCGTGCTGCTCGTGTCAGGCCGGGTGAGCTTCGAGATCGTCCAGAAGGCGGCGATGGCCGGCATCCCGATCGTCTGCGCGGTATCCGCCCCGTCCGACCTCGCCGTGCGCCTGGCCGATCGCCTCGGGATGACCCTGATCGGCTTCCTGCGTGGCGACGGCTTCAACGTCTATAGCCACGACAACCGCATCGACCTGCGCGACCTCCTCGGCTGAGGGACCAGCCACCGCCGGTGAGCTCCTCGACCTCGATCTCTCGACCCGCCTTCGGCCGATCAGGCGGTCGGGCGGTCGGGGCGCTGCGCGGCCGGGGGACGGGCGGCCGGGCCGTCGTCGGCCGAGCCGGGCGAGGCTGGGCCGCGCGATTGCGTGAACTCGAAGCCGAAGCGGCCCTTGATGCAGAGGTGGCCGTCGGTGACCGACGAGTCCATCGGCGAGGTGACCTTCACGATCGTGTTGTCCTGGACGTGGAGGTCGAGCGCGCAGCCGACGCCGCAGTACGGGCAGATCGTCTCGGTGACCGTCTGGGCCGACTCGTCCCAGGTCCCGGCGGCGCGCATGTCGTGCTCGGACTTGAACATGAGCGCGCCGGTGGGGCAGACGCCGATGCAGTTGCCGCAGTAGACGCACGCCGAATCGGGCAGGCCGACGTTCCACTCGGTCGAGATCCGGGCATCGAAGCCGCGCCCCGCGACGGCAATCGCGAACGTGTTCTGGGCGTCGTCGCCGCAGGCCTCGACGCACTTGTAGCAGAGGATGCACTTCGAGTAGTCCCGGACGTAGAGGTCGTTGTCGACCTTCACGGGCTGCCGGACCGTGGCGGCAGCAGCAGCCTCGGACCCCGACGGCTCGTGGTGATGGCCAGGCTCGTGGGCGTCGCGCTCGCCGAGCGACGCGGGCGCCGCGGACGGACCGTAGCGAGTGGGATCCGCGCCGTACCGCTCGAGGTACGCGGCGAAGTCGCCACTCGGCGTCATCGGTCCCGCGAGCGACGTATCCACCGACGACGCGAGGAACTCCAGGACGACCCGGCGCGAGGCCCGCACTCGCTCCGACTCGGTCTGGACGTCCATCCCCGGCTCGACCTTGCGCGAGCACGCCGGCGCGAGGACCCGCGAGCCCGCGACCTCGACCACGCAGACGCGACAGACGTTGACCGGCGTGAGGTTCTCGAGCCAGCACATGGTCGGGACGTCGATGCCCTCGGCTCGACAGGCGTCCAGGATCGTCGAACCGGCGGGAACCGAAACCTCTCGACCGTCGATCTTCAGCGAGATGGCAGGTGGCGCCTCGACGGGCGGCGCTTCCGGAATCCTGGTCGGACGGCCCGCCGGAGTGGTGTAGACCCGGGCGAGGTCCGGCGGCATGACATAAGGGGCGGGGTGGTAGCCGCCCGCCGCAGCGTGCCCGAGATCGGGGTCCGCCGCGAGGCCCGCCCGGGGATTCCGTGGATCGGCGGTCACAGCGCCACCAGCTCGGGCTCCCGGAGCGCGGATTCGATCGCCGACGAGGCCGTTTGGCCGAGGCCGCAGATGCTCGCGTCGCGCATGGCCCGACCGATGTCGGTGAGTAGGGCCAGCTCGTCGGCCCGCGAGCGAGGCTGCCCGCCCGCAGCGGGATCCGCGAGACGCGCGAGGAGCTCCTCCTGGCGAACCGTGCCGACCCGACACGGGACGCACTGGCCGCAGGACTCGTCGCGGAAGAACGCCGCGATCCGGCGGAGCGTGCCGACGAGGTCGGTGGTCTCGTCGAAGACCATGACGACGCCCGAGCCGAGCGTCGCGTTGATCGCGCGGGTGCCCTCGAATGTCAGGGCCGTGTCGAGGGTCTCGGGCCCGACGAAGACGCCCGCGGCGCCCCCGAGGAGGATCGCCCGGATCGATCGCCGCTCCGGCACGCCACCGCCGAGATCGATGAGCTCGCGCAGGGTCGTGCCGAACGGCACCTCGTAGACGCCCGGTCGGGCCACGTGGCCGGAGAGGCAGAAGAGCTTCGGGCCGGTCGAGCCCTCCGTCCCGGTCGCGGCGAATCTCGCTCCCGCGCCGACCCCGTCGGCGTCGCCCAGGATGAGCAGCACGTTCGCGAGCGTCTCGACGTTGTTGATCGCCGTCGGCTTGCCGAACAGCCCGAACTCCACCGGGAACGGCGGCTTGTTGCGGGGCTCGCCCCGCTTGCCCTCGATCGACTCGAAGAGCGCCGTCTCCTCGCCGCAGATGTACGCGCCGGCACCACGCCGGACCTCGATGTCGAACGACCAGCCGCTGCCCGCGACGTCCTCGCCGAGGAACCCGGCCGCCCGGGCGGCCTCGATCGCATGGCCGATCCGCGCCTCCGCGAGCGGGTACTCGCCACGGATGTACAGGTAGCCCCGCGACGCGCCTGTCGCGAGGCCCTCGATCGTCATGGCCTCGATGACGGCGAACGGGTCCAGCTCCATGAGGAGCCGATCCTTGAACGTGCCCGGCTCGGACTCGTCGGCGTTGCATACGACGTAGTGGGGCTGCGCGGGCTGGGTCGCGACGGCGGCCCACTTGCGACCGGTCGGGAAGGCGGCGCCGCCGCGGCCCATGAGCTTCGAGTCGGTGACCTCGCGGATCGTCGCCTCGGCGCCCATCGCCATGGCGTTGGTCAGTGCCGCGTAGCCACCCTGCGCCCGGTAATCGTCGAGGGAGGTCGGATCCACGACCCCAACTCGCGCCAGCAGCCGGAGCCCGGCCGCGGCGGCGGGCGAGCTGAGCTGCGGCACGGAGGCGGCTGCATCGAGGCGGAAGTCCGGGGCGTCGATGGCGCCCTCGAGGTGGCCCAGGACCGCAGCTGCGTCAACCGGCGCCGCCGACTCGCGCCGAGGTTGCTCGCCGGCGATCGTGAACAGCGCCGCAGGGGCCCGCTCGCAGAGGCCGAGGCACGGACTTCGCAGCCAGGTCATGCGGCCCTCGCGCGCCGCCGCGCCCGCCGGACCGAGGGAGCGCGAGACGTCGGCGATCACGTCCTCCGCGCCCGACAGGTGGCAGGCGATGTCGTCGCAGATATGGGCCACGGCGGGGGGCCGGGCGTGGGTCGCGAAGAGGGCGTAGAACGTCGCGACGCCATACGCCTCCGCGGGAGGCACTGACAACCGGCGCGAGACGTAGTTCAGGCCCGGCTGGCTGATCTGTCCGACCCGATCCTGCAGCGCGTGCAGGGCCGGCAGCAGGAGGTCGCGGCGGGATCTCGCTTCGTGCCCGCCGCGGGCCGCGTGCCCCTCCGTCCGAGGATCGCGCCCGCCACCGTGCCAGCCCGAGGTGGCGGGACCCAGGACGGCGTCGACGGCGGCTCGCTCAGCGGGGGAGGCGAGCGGGCCGATGACGTGGAGGTCCACGCTCCGAGTGTACGGCCGTTCCGACGGGGGTCGCCGCCTCCGCGCGTCAGGCGGGGACGGGCGCCTCAAGCTTCTCGATCCGGATCGCGGTGGCCTTGAACTCGGCCGTGCCGGACTTCGGGTCGGTCGCGTCCATCGTGAGCAGATTCGTCGTGACGTCGTCCTGGAAATGCAGGGTCATGAACGTCAGGCCGGGTCGGAGGCCCGGATCGACCCGGACGGGCACCTCGACCTGGCCGCGTCGCGACCGGACCCGGACGCGCTCGCCCTCGGCGAGCCCGAACCGCTCGAGGTCCTCGGGGGAGATGTCGAGCGACTCCCCGCGCCGCAGCGGCGATGTGAAGCCGCCGCTCTGGACGCCGGTGTTGTACGAGTCGAGGCGGCGTCCGGTCGTGAGCCGGATCGGGAACTCGTCCGACAGCGCATCGACGGGCGGGTCGTGCTCGACCGGCACGAACGGCGCTCGCAGCCCCGGCACCGGGTCCTCCTGGAGCCGGGAGTGCAGGAACAGCTCGCCGGGGTGGTTCTCGTCGTAGCACGGCCATTGGATGCCCCCGAGCTCTTCGAGCCGGGCATAGGTCATCCCGCGGTGGACGGGTGAAACCTTCCGAAGCTCGTTCCACGCTGCCTCGGCCGAAGCCTCGCCCCAGTCGAAGCCCATCCGCCGCGCGAGCTCGTAGATGATCCAGAGGTCGTCGCGGGCCTCGCCCGGCGGCTCGAGCGCCTTGCGCACCCGCTGGACGCGCCGCTCCGAGTTCGTGACGGTGCCCTCGGTCTCGGCCCAGGCCGCGGCGGCGGGCAGGACGACGTCGGCGATCTCCGCCGTGGCCGTCATGAAGATGTCCTGCACGACCATGAAGTCGAGGCTCCGGAGCCGCCGCTCGGTCAGCGTCCGATCGGCCTCCGACTGCATCGGGTTCTCGCCGATGACGTACAGGGCGCCGAGCTCGCCCGCCTCCATCGCCTCGAACATGTTCGAGAGGTGCCAGCCGCGCTTCGCCGGGATGTTGCAGCCCCAGACCATCTCGCAGCGCTGCCGGAGGGCATCGTTCTCGACGTACTGGAAGCCTGGGAGGCGGTCCGGCAGGGCGCCCATGTCGCCGCCGCCCTGGACGTTGTTCTGGCCGCGCAGCGGGTTGAGCCCCGAGCCGTACTTGCCGACGTGGCCAGTCAGGAGCGCCAGGTTGATGAGCGCCAGGACGTTGTCGACGGCGTTGTGGTGTTCGGTGATGCCGAGGGTCCAGCAGATCATGGCCCGCTCGGCCGTGGCATACGCGTGGGCCAGCTCGCGGATCGCGTCGGCAGGGACGCCTGTGTCGCGCTCGACGCGCTCCAGCGTGTACGGCTCGACGGTCCGCGAGAAGTCGTCGAAGTGGTCCGTCGCCCGGTCGATGAAGTCGCGGTTCGCGAGGCCGGCGTGGATGATCTCGCGGGCGATCCCGTTCGCGAGCGAGATGTCGGACCCGACGTCGAGGCCCAGCCAGCCATCGGCCCACTCGGCTGACGAGGTCCGGCGCGGGTCGACCGCGTAGAGCCGGGCGCCGTTGCGGACGCCGCGCAGGAGGTGATGGAAGAAGATCGGATGCGTCTCTCGGGCGTTCGAGCCCCAGAGGACGATCAGATTGGTCTCCTCCGCCTCACGGTATGAGCTGGTTCCGCCTCCAGCGCCGAACACGGTCGCCAGACCGGCGACAGATGGGGCGTGTCAGGTGCGGTTGCAGCTGTCGATGTTGTTGCTGCCCAGGACCTGGCGGGAGAGCTTCTGGGCCGCGAAGTTGACCTCGTTGGTCGACTTCGAACAGCTGAAGATCCCGATCGGCGGCCGCTCGGCGCCCGGCCGCGAGGCCAGCGCCCTCCGGAATCCGTCGACGGTCCGATCGAGCGCCTCGTCCCACGTCGCGACGCGGAGCTCGCCGCCCTTCGTATCCCGCACGAGGGGCTGGGTCAGGCGAACGTACGACTTCGGCAAGGGTCCTCCGTGCCTCTGATCCGGTTCACCGCCGGCCGACTGGCCGGTCGCCGGAGTGTATTCCCGGCTCGCGAGGTAGAGCTAGCGACCTCATGGAATCAAGGCAGGCTGACGCGGTACAGCGTGGCGTCCGCGAGCTGTGCGTTGTCGCCCCCCGTTGCCACGAAGCAAGCCGAGCCATCCGGCGCCCACGTCGCGCTTGCGAATGGGGCATAGGGCAGCAGCGGGATGGCCGCAGATCGACCACCGATCTGGACGAGAGCGTTCCCTGCGATCCCTTGCGCGTACGGTGGCGTCACGAACGCCTCGTCAGGACGAGGACCGAATGTCGGCGTTCCGGCTGGAAGGCCTGTCTCGGTGATCGACCCATCGGGGTGCCACAGCGCCGCTGACCCGTTATCGCGCACAAGAACGAGGTTCCCGTCTGGCGTCCAGCCGGCGTGGCCCAGGGGTAGCTCCGTCAGGCGGCCCGACCTCAGGTCCACGATCCCGGTCGCCTGGGTGACACCACCGCCCACCACGAACCGATCGTCGGGCGAGAAGGACCACTCCGCTGGGCCTTGGAAGATGTCATTGGGCGTCGGGACGATCGTGTCGCCGGGATAGCGGCGGACGACGAGCCGAGCACTCATGGAGCTAGCGGCTGCGAGCTTGGCCGCGCCCGAGAATGGATCCCGGCGCACGCTAACGGTTCGAGCGATCAGGCCCGACGCGGCCGCGGTGGAGATATCCACGAAGACGGCGAGCAGGGATGCATCACTGGACCAGACGACCGGCGACCCTTCTATCTCGTCCGCGGAGAACCATGAGGCGTCCGCGGGAGTCGAGGCGGCGGACGAGCCGAAGACGCGGAACCGGGCAGGCGTCGTCTGGGTGTACGGATCGAGGATCGCGATCCGGGAGGTTCCAGACCCGACGATGCCACCGCTCGTCGACGACGCCACCATTTCTGCTGTTCCGGCGAGGGAGTGCACGATCACCGAACCGAACGCGACGGTCGGTGACATCGCGAAGACCGCCAGCGTTGAGGCATCGAGCCACGCGACATCTGAGGCACCGGCGATCGTCGCAAGCTTCGAACCGTCGGCGGCGAACACCTCGGCCGACCCACTGGTGGGTTGTCTCTGGCCGACGGTCACGGCGAACGCCCGACCGTCCGGCGCCCACCGCGCCAAGCTGAACCCGTTCTCCTGTGCAATTTCCTGAACGACCAGACCGCCCGGCTGAGGGGTATTCAGAGCGCTCGACGGTGAGCTCGACGTGGGCGCCGCAGCGCTAGCCGTAATAGAGGCGGCAGCCGTCGGAATGGAAGTGGCGGTCGGAGCGGGCGTGCAGGCAGCGAGCAGGCAGATGACGCACGTTCGCGAGATCCACCCGCGTGGCCGCCGCATGTCGCGCCCTCCGTTCGGCGGTTGTTGCCGTTCGACGGACCTCGAGAGTGGCGGGTGACGGGCGCCCGCGCCGCGCCACTGGGTCGCGATCAGGCAGTCGGTGCCGGGTCCACCGAGATGCGGCCCTGGGAGTTGGCGTAGGCCCAGACGTCGATGTCGGGCGGCTCGATGCCGAGCGAGGTGAGGGCCGTGGCGATCTGGCTCCGGTGGTCGGTGCCGTGCTGCGTGGCCTGCGTCAGGCGGATTCCCAGCGGAGCGTGGCTCTTCGAGCCGTCGTCGCGGTGACGGGTGACGGTGGCGTTCGTGTCGAGGTCCTTTGCCAGGAGCTTCGTCCAGCGCTCGCCGTTTCGGCCCATCTCGGCCCGCATCGCGGGCAGGTCGAGCGATGCCTCGTCGACCTCGGGGACCTCGCCGCCGGTGAGGACGGAGAGGTACGAGGAGTCAGCGCCCACGATGTGCCGGAAGGTGTCGAGGATCGAGCCGTAGGTGCCGGGGACGGTGGTTTCGAGCTGCTCGGGAGTGAGCGGCCGGCTGGCGTCGATCATCATGATCGTCGCCCAGACGTGATGGCCGAACGCGTCCCCCAGTGGCGACAACGTGGTCTCACTGGCCATGTGGCGCCTCCATACGCTCCACGTACGGCGCCCGCCACTCGGGCGCATCGAACGGCGCCGCGTAGTACGTCGTGGACTTCGCGACCTTGCCGTTCCGGACCTCGACGATGGCGATGATGTGCCACGTCTCGCCGTTGCCGTACTGAACCGTCCCCGAGTAGGTGAACGTGTCGCCCGAGCCTTCGATCCGGAGGATGCTGAACGTCGGCGTCATGACGTAGCGATCATCGGCGCCGACGACGCGCCTGCTATTCGAGTCGATCGTCCCGACGCCGCCCGGGTAGTGGTCGACGATGGCACGGGCGTTCGCGCGGCCCCGGATCCGCTCGCCCGACTGCGGCATCTTGTCGACGTAGTCGTCGGCGACGAGCAGCCCCTGGGCGTCGAAGTCCTTCGCCTCGAGCGCCCGGATGAACTGCTCGACGATCGCTCGACTGCTCTGCTCAGCCATCGAACTGGTCCATTGGCCTTGCTCCATCGTTTCGTCGCGGAGCGGCGATTGTAGGCCGCGGGTCGCCCGCAACGCGGCCGTTCGAGGCCGACCGCGAGCGCGCCACTAGGACCAGCGCGGCTGGCCGGCTCGGCGCGAGGCCGGCGCCGGTAGCCGCTCGCGGACCATCTCGATGAACGGCGGCATGGCGGCGTGAAGGACCTCGTTGTCCTCGTCGGTTGCCGCACCGTCGTACGAACGGTGCGCGGCGTGGATGGCGGGGTGCCAGCGCTCCGGCAGGTGCTCGAGACCCCAGCTTCCGGCCGACCGCTTCGAGACGACCGGGCTGCCGGTCTCCAGCGTATAGAGGATTCGGCAGCCGTTCAGGATCCCGTAGGTCGCCTCGTACGGATCGCCGGCGTCGCCCTCCTGGACGTGCCGCTCCAGGTGCTCGAGCTCGCGATCCAGCGCTCGCCGGAGCTCCGCCTTCGTCGGCGGCACGACGAGCGTCTCGGGCAGGCGACCGTGGAGCGGAACGTACTGGCCGGCGAGCCAGTGCGCCCGGTAGACCGGCCAGCTGGTCTCGCGATGACGTCGGTCGAAGGCGCTCGACGGAGGGGCGCTGCGGGCGATCTCGTCGAGGCGCAGGTACGTCGCGTCGAACGCGACGCCCAGGTCGCGAGCGATCGACTGCTGGGCGACTTCGATGCGGCTCGGCCTCGACTCGGGATTCGCCCGCCACCGCTGCGGGTTGCGTTCGGCCCGAACGGCGCCCGAGAGGACCACGCAGATGTCGAGATCGCCCGGGCGTGCGGGGCGGTCGGCGAACGTCGTGCCGCCGTGGAGCCACATCGCGACCAGGTCGTCGCCGAGGATGGCGAGGAGCTCGTCGCGCAGTCGCAGGCCGGCAACGGCCGCCGACCGGGGCAGGTCGTCGATCGAGATGGTCAATTCGTCACGTCACCCGTGGTCCGGCCCGGTGCACGGGTCCGAGTGCCCCAGCAACCTTTGGTTCCGCGTCGCGCGACGCGTCCTCCGATCGCCTGGCGTTCGCGAGTGTCACGGTGAAGCCGGCTCGAGCTGGACGATGGTCGGCACGCCTTGGCAGGAAGTCCCGAATCCGTCTGGAAGCGTGACGTCAACCGATCCTGATCCGACGGTCAGGCGCGCGTGGATCGGACCGGGCGGAGGAGAGGCACACCAGGACGCCCAGCCGAGTCGGAGGTCGGTCGTGCCCGACAGCAGCACGGTCCCTGGATCCGTGCTTGGACCGGACGCGATCACGTGACCCGCCACGTCACGCAACGCGACCGAGGGGTACGCCGGAAGGGCGCAGGCGACCCCGTTGGCGAGTCGGACGTGGAGGAGCACGTAGGTGGTCCCCGCAGCCGGTCCCCAGTCCCCAGCCGTCACGGAGAGTTGGCTCGCCGCGCACGGCGGCCCCGAGGCATCAGGCGCGGCCGTCTGGGGTGACGCGGCGTCGATATCTGTCGGATTGAGCGAGCCTGTCGAGGAGCACCCGGAAAGCCACGCCGCGGCGACGATCGCGCCACTCCAACCCAGCATGCGTTTGCGTGTCGTCATCGCTCGAGGTCAGCGAGTGACACGTGACCCGCTTGCAGCACTCGCTCAGCGTGCGCGGATGTCAATGGTTGGATGAGGCGTCACAGCTACGCCCGCAGCGATGCTGCCCGGCGCTCGCACTCAGCCGCGAGGACGAGCAGACGCTCGACGAGCGTCGATTCGCTCGCGCCCCCGCCCTGGCCCGCCGTAGACGAACTCGCCGATGCCGAGATGGCCTCGACCTCGTCCCGAGTCTCGCCCGCGAACGCAAGGTCATCCCATGCCGCGTCGAGGGTTCGGGAGGCGGCGTAGCTGGTCCAGCGCCGCGACAGCACGGCCGTGTCGACCTCGTCGTGCACATCCTCCGGCCGCATCGTATGCAATGCGATCACGCGGTTGGCCGCGGCCACCAGGTCGGCCGCCGCCAGGCGTGCCCGTTCGAGGGCGGCACCGAAAGACTGATCCATCCTGCATGTCCTCGGCGTCCGAAACTGACGGCTGCCAACGTACACCGTCACGCCGGTCGAGATGAGCGCCCCGCTCGGTCAGCGTTCGCGAATGTCACGTGGTCGGCGGCGAGGCCGGGGCGGTGATCCTCTCATCCCGACCAAACTCACGAGATAGAGTCACTCCATGAGCGGCCGTCTGACGGCACCACCCGGAACGACGCTGGCTCTCGGTCTTGCCCGCGGGCGGGAGACGTGGACTCGGACGAGCGGTGGCGCAGACCCCTGCCAGGTCTTCGCGATCGGGAGCGTAACCAAGACGTTCGTCGCCGCCGCGACGCTGCGACTGCGCGATCGGGGCCTGCTGAACCTCGATGCGCCGCTTGCCGAGTACCTGCCCCAGTGGGCCCGTGGAGTGGCCGCGAACGGTGCCACCGTCCGTCACGCGCTGTGCCATCGAAGTGGGATACCAGAGCACGTCGATCGCGCCTTCGTGGGGCAACTGACGGGCGACCCCACCCGGTCGTGGACGCCCCGCGAGGTCCTTGCGCTCGTTGTCCCGCCGTCGTCGCCGGCGCCCGCCTCGTATGGCTACTCGAACTCGAATTACCTGCTGCTCGGGCTGCTCATCGAGCAGGTCACGGGTCTATCACTTGGCGAGGTGCTGGAACGGGAGCTCATCGGGCCGCTGAACCTCGAGGGCGTCTCCTACCCGACCGGCAACGGTCCGTCATTGCCATCGAGAGCCGTTTCGACCGCGGCTGGCGCAGCCGGCGGAATGGTGGCGACCGCGCACGCGCTTGCGCGCTGGGGCCGACTCCTGTACGGCGGCCACGTCCTGACGGAGGGCTCGCTCGCCGAGATGGTCGACGTCCGCGATGGCGGGTACGGGCTCGGTGTCATGCGGCTTCGAATCGGCCACCGAGTGGGGATCGGTCACGTCGGTGAGATCGTCGGCTTTTCGTCGCTGCTCGCGGCATTCCCGGACGAAGACCTCGCGCTCGCCGTGCTCGCGGACGCCGAAGGAGTGGACGTCCTCGCGATCGCCGCGGCCGCGCTGGAACGCGACGAGATCGCCGAACGGCCCGCGTGAAACATGGCGCTCTTCGCTCGCTCGACGTTGCTGAATGTCACGCGGCGCGATCCCAGAGGCAGTGCGTCGCGGTAACAGCCGAGCGGGCCGATCAGGCTCGGGCGGCGTCGGCTAGCCCGAGCAGGTCCAGGTGATGGTGCGGGACTCGACCATGTTCGAGCCGCTGCCCTGGGCATTCGTGAACGAGGTCGACCCCGAGCCGTCAGCGTTGACGGTGATCGCATCCGATCCGCCGGCGTACAGGTCCGAGCCGATCTTCAGTCCGAGGAACGTCGTGCCTGGATACGAGCCCGGTCCCTTGAACTGGGTCTGACCGATCAGGAGGCTGAAGGTCACGACTTGGCCGCCGATCGAGACCTGGGTCGGACTAGGGCCGGCCCAGCCCCCGACCGGGTTCATGCCGCTCTTCGCGAAGTCGGAACAGGACCCGAAGTCCGTGCCCAGGGAAGTGTCGTCGAACGTGCCCTGGATCGGGGCAAAGCCCGTGAAGTTGATCTGCGCGTGGTAGACGAGTCCGGCGCCGCCACCCCCGGCATTGCCGGTCGCCGCGGGAGCCGGAGGCGGCGTCCCGCTCGAGCCGGTAGAACAGGCAGCCAGACCGGCCGAGAACAGGCCGATTGCCAGAAGGCGACCCGCATTCGTCATGACGCTACCTCCACGCCGCCGCCCCGCCGCCCGTCGGTCCTATGTTCATCGCCCTGTACCGTGCCTTCCGTGGTGTCGCTCGACGTTCCGCGCCTCATCGCATCCTGGTGATGACGAACTCCTCCCGGCAGCCGAGGATCACGTCGGCGGGGGCCTCCGTCGGCTGCCCGACCGCGGCGTCGATGACGTGGCATGTCTGCGCCGCGGGCGCGTCGAACTGGCCGGTAACCTGAACCGACTTGTCGGACGTGAAGTTCGACGGCGTGAGACCCGAGGCCGGATCCCAGTAGGCCGGCAGCGGCGACAGGCCGGCGTCGGGGCTGGCCGTCGGGGAGATGAGGAAGATCCCCGGCAGACAGAACCAACTCGGATCGATCCGCGGCCCGATCCCGCAGTCGGAGATCGCCTTCCCGACGGTCGCCTGGAACGTCAGCGGCGTGTTGCCGAAGCAGGCGAGTCGCGCCGCCGGGTCGAGGGCGACGATCGCCGCGAGATCGGGCGGCGGGTTCACGCAGCCCGCTGCCACCGCAGCGAGGGTCGGAACCCCGGAAGTGGGTGCGGCCTGCGTCGCTGGCGCGGGCGGCGCAAGCGACGCGCCGACGCTGGCGGCTGGCGTGGCCGTGCACGCGGCCATAACGACCGACGCGGCGAGAAGGAGCCATTTCATGGGGGCCATCCTGGGCGCGACGTCGATCCCGATGAAAGGGGAGATCGCCCCGATCTGTGGCCGAGGGACCTATCGCGGCTCCTCGCTCAGCGTAACGTCATGTGAGGGCGACTCCGGGTTCGTGAGCCTCCTCCACGTAACCAACCCGCCAGGCGCTGACACCCGCATCGGCGAGATCTCGCTCGACCGACTCGAGATTGGTTGGAGCGATCGCGGCGAGCAGCCCGCCCGAGGTCTGGGGGTCGTGGGCGAGCACCACCAGCTCCGGGGAGACGTCGAGCCCAACCGTGAGCGCCGGGAGGACGTAGCGGCGGTTGTGGCCGGCGCCGGTCGTCTCGACGCCGGCATGGGCCAGGTCGAGGGCCCCGGAAAGTGCCGGCAGGTCCGCGGCCTCGAAGACGAACCGCGTTCTGGAGGCGCGAGCCATCTCGAGGCCATGCCCCAGAAGGCCGAAGCCCGTGACGTCCGTCGCGGCGCGTACGCCGTGCTCGACGAGGACTGTCGATGCCGCGAGGTTCAGCGTCCGCATCATGTCGATCGCCGCCTCCAGGTCCGCGTCGGAGGTGCGTCCGTGCCGGCGCCCGCTCACGAGCAGGCCGGTCCCGAGCGGCTTCGTGAGCACGAGCACGTCGCCGGGGACCGCGCCTCCTTTGCGCAGGAGCCGATCCGGATGCGCGACGCCCACCACCGCGAGCCCGTACTTCGGCTCGGGGTCGCGGATCGTGTGGCCGCCCGCGAGGATCCCGCCGGCCTCGCGAACCTTCGATGCGGCGCCGTCGAGGATCGCCCGGAACGTGGACATCGGCAGGTCCTCGGGGATCGCGGCCACGGACAGCGCGAACAGCACCCGGCCGCCCATGGCGAAGACGTCGGATAACGCGTTGGCCGCGGCGATCTCGCCGTAGGTGCGCGGGTCGTCGACGATCGGCGGGAAGAAGTCGAGCGTCCCGATCACCGCGAGATCGGGCGCAACGAGGTGGACGGCCGCATCGTCGGGCGGATCGAGGCCGGCAATGAGCCCGGAGGCCACTCCGGTGGTATTCCCACGGGGCGCCGCCGGATCGGTTGTGAGCCCGAGTCCGGCGAGCGCCTCCGACAGCGCATCGGCGCCGAGCTTCGCTGCGCAGCCGCCGCATTCGGTCAGCTCGGTCAGGCGGATCGGCGGCGCGTCGAGCTGGGTCACGCCGCGATCATAGGAGCCGAGGCCGAGGGCATCGGCAGGAGGGTCGATTGGCTCGACGTACCATCGCTCGGGAGTGCGTTCGGGCCGGTGCCCGGCCTCGTCTTCAAAACGAGTGGCGCGGCGCTCGGCGTCGCACGGTGGGTTCGACTCCCATGCGCTCCCGCCACGGAGGCTGAGCCATCGCCACCAGACCGCCAAGCGTGGAACGCGTGCTCGCCGTCCTGCGATCGAGTGCGAACGGCCGGGATCTCGAGGCCGTCCTCGCGGCGGCCCGGTCCGTCATTGCCGAGGAACGCGCGCGGCTGGCATCCGAGAGCGACGCCGTTCCGCGACCGGTGGATGAGCTGGCGGGTCAGGCCCAGCTGTTGCTCGATGCGCTCGAGGGCGACGCGTTGCCGCCATCGGTCATCAACGCGACCGGGGTGCTGATCCACACGAACCTCGGCCGGTCGACCTGGCCGCAGGCGGCGATCAACGCGGCCGTGCTTGCGGCGACCGGTCCGCTGCTCCTCGAGCTGGACCCTGAGTCGGGCCGGCGGGGCCGGCGATATCGCGCGGCGGAGGACGCGCTCATCGCGCTCACCGGCGCCGAGGACGCGTTCGTCACGAACAACAACGCCGCGGCGGTCGCGCTCGCGGTTGGCCTCGCCGGGCGCGGCGGGGGAGTCGTGGTCTCGCGGGGCGAGCTCGTCGAGATCGGCGGTGGCGTCCGGATCCCGGAGATCGTGCGGCGCGCGGGCGCGAAGCTCATCGAGGTCGGGACGACGAACCGAACGCGGGCCGAGGACTTCGAGGGGCCGCTCGCGGAGGGCCGCGCGAAGATCGTGCTCCGCGTCCATCGATCGAACTTCCAGCAGGTGGGCTTCGTCGAAGAAGCGGATCTCGCCTCCGTGGCGGCGCTGGCCCACGGCCACGGCGCGATCGTCGTGGACGACCTCGGGAGTGGGGCCCTGCTGGACACCGCCCGCTTCGGGCTGCCGCACGAGCCGCAACCCGACGAGCGCCTCGCCGCCGGTGCCGACCTCGTGACGTTCAGCGGCGACAAGCTCGTCGGCGGTCCCCAGGCAGGCCTCGTGGTCGGCCGGGGCGACCTCATCGCCCGGCTCCGAACGGACCCGCTGGCGCGGGCGATGCGACCGGACAAGGTGACCCTCGCCGCCGTTGCGGCGACGCTCGCCCTGTATCGCGCCGGTCGCGCGGCGACGGAGATCCCGCTCTGGCGAGCCGTCTCGACGCTCCTTCCCGATCTCCAGGCGCGGGCCAGCACGATCGCCGGCGTCGTCGGCGGGACGGCGATCCCCACGGACGCGACCTTCGGTGGCGGGGCGTTACCCGGGGTCGTGGTGGCGTCATGCGGCGTCGCGCTGTCGGATCGCAAGGCCGATGCGCTGGCGGCCGCGCTCCGGATGGGGCTGCCGGCAGTCGTCGGGCGCATCGAGGCAGGCCGCGTCGTCCTGGACCTGCGAACCGTCGAGCCGGACCGCGATCGCGATCTCGAGGCCGCGGTGCTCCACGCCCGGGAGGCCATCGGCTGAGCCGTGCCGACCGTCGTCATCGGCACGGCCGGGCACATCGATCACGGCAAGACGACGCTGCTCCGAGCGCTCACCGGGATCGACGCCGATCGCCTGCCCGAGGAGCGCGAGCGGGGAATGACGATCGATGTCGGCTTCGCCCACCTCGTGCTCGAGGATGGCAGCGCGCTCGATTTCGTCGATGTCCCCGGGCATGACCGGCTCGTCGGCAACATGCTCGTCGGCGCGGGTGAGATCGACGGGGTCCTGCTGGTCGTCGCGGCCGACGACGGGCCGCGGGCGCAGACGCTCGAGCACCTCGAGCTGCTCGATGCCCTCGGACTGCGGCGGGCCGTCGTGGCAGTCACGAAGGCCGATGTCGCCGGTTCCGAGCGGGTCGGCGCGGTCGCGGCGGCGGCGCGTGAGCTGATCGATCGGACGTCGATGGCGGGTGCCGTGGTGGTGCCGGTGTCCGGGGTGACGGGAGCCGGGCTCGATGAGCTTCGAAGAGCGCTCATCTCGATGCGCGACCAGTTGCTCGCGGACGCGGTTGACGCGGGCGCGGCGCTCATGGAGCCGTTGCGTCTCGCCGTCGACCGAGCGTTCACCGTCAAGGGTCGCGGCGCCGTGGTGACGGGCACGCTCCGCGGCGGCTCCGTCGCTGCCGGCGACCTGTTACGGATCGCGCCGGGCGGCGCAACGGCACGTGTCCGCGAGGTCCAGGTCCATCACGCCCACACGGATCGCGCCGACGGAGGGCGGACGGCGCTCAACGTCGCGGGCGTCGAGATGGACGCGCTGGGACGGGGTGTGGTCCTCACGGCCGGCGTAGGGGTCGAGGTTTCGGATCGGCTGCTGGTCGCCCTCATGCGCGGCACGCACCTCCACTCGGGCGGTGCGGCATCGGCGTGGCCGCCGAAGCCGGCGGCCGTCGCCCGGCTCCACATCTGGACCGAGACCGCGGATGCCACCGTTCGGCCGGTCGGCGGACGATGGACAGCGCTTGGTGAGGGCCGGCTCGCGGCCATCCTGCGACTCTCGAAGCCGATCGCCGTCGCTGGTGGCGCGCACGCGGTGCTTCGAGATCCGGGTTCTGGGCGGCTCGTCGGGGGCGTCACCGTGCTCGAAGCCCGCCCGCCTCGCGGCGTCTCGCGGCGGCGGGTGACGCCCGATCGCCTCATTGCCCTCGATGTCGCCGTCTCGGCAGCGTCGTCTGGTGGCGCGGCGGGCGGCCGCGAATCCGTTGCCGCGGGACTCACCGACTTACACGGTGCCCTCGCCTCGACGTCCCTCGTTCTTGCCGAGGATGTCAGCTCCGCGCTCACGGCGGCGGCGCTGGAGCTCGCGGCGGCCGGCCCGACGCTCGCCGAGATCCGAAGCGCGCTGCTGCGGACCCTTCGCCGGCTCGCAACCATCGAGCGAAGCGCGACCGCGCTTGCCACCGAGGCGGTCGATAGGATCGTCGCCAATCTCCTGGCCAGTGGCGAGATCGTCCGCGACGGCGATCGCGTGCCCCTCGCGACGTCCGATGTCGGCGCGGCCGAGCTCGATGCGCGATCCGCCGCCCTCGAGCGGCTCGAAGCGGCACTCGACGTCGACGCACCGCCCCCGCTTGCCGAGGCCGCACTGAAAGCCGGCGTCCTGCCGGAAGGGATCGTCGCACTGGAGCGCGGTGGCCGGATCGTGCGCGTGGAGGACGATCTCGCGTGGACGGCGTCGCGCTACGCATCGCTTCGGGCTCGGGCACTGGAGATGGCGCGGGCGGCGCCACTCCCGCCCGCGGCCTTCCGCGACGCCATCGGCGGCAATCGCCGGATCGCGCTGGCACTGCTCGAGGACCTCGGGCGGAAGGGACTCCTCCGGCGCACCGATGCGGGCCACGTGCCCGGTCCTCGTTCGAGCTCGGTCGGGCCGACATGACGACCGAGTCTCGGGCAACCGCGCTCCGACCCGGCGTCACGGGGATCGTGCTGGCGGGTGGTCGCTCGAGTCGCTTCGGATCGAACAAGCTCGAAGCGCTGATCGATGGCGTCCGGGTGATCGACCGGACCGTCGCCGCGCTGGCGAGCGTCGTCGACGAGGTGATCGTCGCGGGAACGTCGGCGGAAGCTGCCCCCGGCGACGTCCTCCTCGTGCCCGACCCGCATCTCGCGGGTGGCCCACTCGTAGGCTTGGGAGCGGGCCTCAGCTCAGCAAGGCGAGAGGTCGCCCTCGTGGTCGGCGGCGACATGCCGCTCGTCGAGCCGGCGCTCCTGCGCGCGATGGTCGACCGCCTCGAGGCCGATCCCGCCGCGGACTCCGTGGTGCTGGGCGACGGCGCCGATGTGCGGCCGCTCCCGATGGCAATCCGAGTGGGGGCCGCCCGCACGGCGATCGGGGGGGTCCTGGCTGGTAGCGATCGATCGATGAGGGCGCTGCTGGCCAGGCTGCGCGCCGCCACGATCCCCGAAACGGAGTGGCGGGTCCTCGATCCCGACGGCAACACGCTCCTCGACGTCGACCGTCCAGCCGACCTCGAGCTCGCCCGGACCCGGCTCGCCCGCTAGCGAAGCGAGGATCTCGGATCAGCCGACCGCGGCGGGTCCTTCGGTGCTGGGCTCGGCCTGATGGGCGGACCCGCCGCCACGGATGCCGTACCAGTTCACGAGCGCGCCGAGCACGAGCAGCGTGGCCGACACGATGATCGCGAGGTGGAACGCGTCGGTTGACGCGGCGCGGGCAGCTGCCGCGAGGACCGCATCGGTCCCCGCCGGCGGCGGATTGAGCGGCTGGATCGCCTGGAGCTTCGGGTCATTGGGATCGAGGCCGGGGACCGCGGCGGCGAGCGTGCTGTAGAAGCTCGAGGTGATCGCGATGAACACCGCGGCGATCACGAGCGGCTGGCCGACCCGCGATATCGCGTTGTTGATCGCTGATCCGAGGCCCGCCCGATCGACCGGCACGGACGCCATGAGCACGGTCGTCAGTGGCGCGACCACGAGGGAGATGCCGGCGCCGAAGACCGTGCCGGCCAGAAACGGCCCCAGGATCGTCGAGAGCGGCGGGATGAGCGTCGAGGGGTCGGTGATCGAGGCCTGCCACGGCGTGGCGGTCGAGCCCACGGTCAGCCAGATCAGGGTGCCCGCCGCCATGATCACCGGCCCGCCCACGAGGAATCGCCGCGGCCCGATGCGCGACGCGAGCTCGCCCGCACGGGCCGACAGGAAGATCAGGAAGAACGTGCCCGGCAGGCCGACCAGCGCCGAGGCGAGCGGCGTGTAGCCGAGCGCCCCCTGGAGGAACAGGCTCTGGAGCGCGAACTGGGTGTAGAGCGCGCCATAGATGAGGAACGTCGAGAGGTTGATCGCGCTGAAGCGACGGTTCCGGAAGAGGTCCAGGGGAATGAGCGGGTTGCGCCGCCGAGCCATGAGGAATGGGAAGGCCACGGCGGCGATCGCACCGGCGATCAGGATCCCGATCGCCACCGGGTCCTGCCAGTTCTCCTCGCGGCTTCGAATGGCCCCGAACGAGAGCCCCGCGACCGCGATTCCGACGACCGCCGCACCGAGCCAGTCGAGCGCCCCTTCGCCCTCGCGCCGGCTCTCGGGGACGGCTCGCAGCGTGAGCCAGATCGCCACGAGACCGATCGGCAGGTTGATCAGGAACGCGACCCGCCAGCTGATCGTCGAGATGAGGATCCCGCCCACGATCGGGCCGAGGAGATTCAGCGCCGCGGTCGCCGCGGCCCAGAGCCCGAACGCTCGCCCCCGTGCCGGCCCCTCGAACGTCGCGGTCAGGATCGCCAGCGAGCCCGGCACGAGCAGGGCCCCCGCCACGCCCTGGAGGACGCGCGCCAGGATGAGGATCTCGAGGCTCGGCGCCAGGCCGCACAGGACCGACGAGGCGGTGAACCCCGCCAGGCCGATGAGGAACATCCGCCGCCGGCCATATCGATCGCCCAGTGCTCCCGCGAGCACGAGCAACGCTGATAGCGTCGCCATGTAGCCCGCGACGACGTAGGTCTGGCCCTCGAGGACGCTGACGAACGTGGCCGGGAGCTCCGCGCCGATCCGCTGGAGCGCGACGTTCACGACGGTCCCGTCGAGGAACACCATCGCCGAGCCGGCGATGGTCGCGCCAAGGATCAGACGATGTCGGCGATCCACCGAGGCGAGTGTATTCGGCGCACTCACGCGCCGGCCGAACGGGGTCGTGGCGGCTCGGGCGTCACCCGCGCGCCGCCAGCGTGTGAGCTCCCGGTTCTTGACAAATGCGCGCCAGGTGGGCTTTGGTCACCGGATCGGGACGGGTCGCTCGCGACCGTTACGCCGAATAGGCCTGATTCGTGCTCAGAAGGTCATGGAGCGGGTCCACGTCCCGGGCATATCGCGCGAGCAGACGGCTGCGCGAGTGACGAACGCCCGTACAGCGCACATCTGGCAGAAACTCGCGTCCCGGTTGGGCCGGGCGCGCACACGGCTCTCAGTCTCGCGCCGGACGAGCGACGGCCGCCGATGGCGCCGGCCCGGGATCGCTCAGTCCGGGTGGATCTTCCGGAAGCAGTCGGAGCAGTAGACCGGGCGATCCATCCGCGGCTTGAACGGCACCTGGGCCTGGTTGCCGCACTCGGAGCAGAGGACCGCGAAGTACTCGCGGGTCGGGGCGGAGCGCTCATAGCCGCGCGGGCCACCGAGGTCGGAGGCGGTGTAGCCGCCGTCGCGGGTCGCGCGTCGGCTCGCACGGCAGCTCACGCACCGCTTGGGATCGGACGCGAAGCCCTTCTCGGCGTAGTACTGCTGATCGTCGGCCGAGTGGATGAACGTGGAGCCGCAGTCCACACAGGTGAGGGTCCGATCGACGTAGGTAACGAGG
>Ga0193751_1000484_pt1 | contig 31001 bp, 35 predicted proteins | sample L1c2metaG_FD_143050 | JGI IMG/M metagenome (GOLD analysis project Ga0193751, IMG submission 143050) | Soil microbial communities from a riparian zone of the East river system, Colorado, United States - L1c2 | ecosystem: Environmental > Terrestrial > Soil > Riparian zone | place: USA: East River... | reverse complement strand
CTTCAATCCTTTGCTCTGATCGTAATCAGCACCGCACTATGGAGGAAGCGCCTACACCCTTATCTATTCATCGATTTTTCGGCCGGACCTCTAGGCCAGGGTGATCGCAGACTCGGCCAGTCTAGCGGGTGGGTGGGCGGTCGGGCGATGGATTGATGGCGCAGGGGCTTTGCTCGTCAGCCGGCTCAGAGCCTGTTTGGGTGCGCCATCAGGCTTTCAGCAGCTCCTTGTGCCGCAGCGCCCGCTCCAGCGAGGGCTGCATCTTCATCTCGCGGAACTCGCCGATGGCGAAGTTGAGGTGCACAAGGGCCTCGGCGCGCTGGCCCTCACCCCCGGCCCCTCTCCCAATCCTGGGAGAGGGGAGAGCGCCAGACGGCGACGCCTTGTTTCCCCTTCCCCCAGTATTGGGGGAAGGGGATGAGGGCCCGCCTCGCCCAGCATCAGCTCCGCCAGCTCCAGCCGCGTCAGCGCCAGTTCCGGCCGGAAGCGCACCCGTTCGCAGATCTCGATCGCCTGGTGGTAGTAGCCGAGGGCCTTCTCCGTCTCGCCGAGCAGCGCGGTCGCGCCGCCAAGCTCCGCCTCGGCCCCACCTATTCCCTGTTTCCTATCCCCTGTTCCCTCAGGCGCCTCCTCGCCCAGGTCGAAGACGGTGACGATGTGGGGATGGCTACCGAGGCGGCCCATCGCCTGGGCCTCGCGCGAGATGCGCTCGCGGGCGGTGTCGTCGAGGCCATCGGTCTTGATCAGGGCGAAGGCGACGTCGCGGTCGAGCGTCGTGTCGTGGGCGAGGTAGACGCGCTTCTTGCCGCCCTCGCCCAGGAAGCGCTTGACGATGTAGCGGCCGGAGGCGAAGGAGGCGGGTATCGCAGTTCCTTCCCCTCGCGGGGGGAGGGTTAGGGAGAGGACCCGGGGCGGAGGCGGGGCCGGCTACTGCGTCGGGATGGTTCTTTCGCTCGGGCGCGCCCTCACTCTGACCCTCTCCCCCAGGGAGAGGGGAACCCCGCCCCACCCCTTCTGCAACCGACGCCCGACCTCTCTCAACCTGCGTGGCTGTCGCCAGCCCCCGCTCGGCCGCAGCCAGGTACTGGGGCGCGTCGCCGTTGTCAGGGTCCAGCGCCAAGATCTGCTCGCAGCGGGAGCGAACGAGGGTCCAATCGCTGTCGCGAATTGCGCTCTCCGCCTCGTCGAGAAGCTGGTCGATTTGACGCTGGACGCGCTCGCTCGGCATCCGCTCACCGCTCTGGGCGCCAACTGACTGCGCCGGGTCTCTCTGAAGTCGATGGAAAGTCCGCTCATTCTTTACATCGTCACGAGAGGCTGTCAAATCCAAGAGCGCCTACAATGGCTCACGGCAAAAGGAGGATCCATGCCGCAAATCCTGATCGTCTATACGACGCTGCGCGGCAACACCGGCAAGATGGTGGAACCAGTTGCCGAGGGCGTCCGCTCCGAGGGCGTCGATGCGCGCATCATGCCGGTGGACGAGGTCGCGATGGCCGATATGGTCGCGGCCGAAGGAATCGTGGTCGGCTCACCGGTGCGCTTCGGCGGCGTCGATTGGCAGCTCAAGCGCATGTTCGATGTCGTCACGCACGAGGGCTATCCGGGCCCGCTCGAGGGCAAGGTCGGTGGCGCCTTCACCGCAGGGAGCCGCGCCGGCAGCGGCGTCGAGCTGACGCTGATGAGCATCATCCACATACTCCTGAACCACGGCATGATCGTCCAGGGGGAGCCGTTCGGACCGCACTACGGACCCGTGGCGTTACGCGAGCCGACGGAAGAGGTCATTCATTACTGCCAGACGTGGGGCGCGCGCTGGGCGCGGCTCGTCAAGCGCCTCGGGCCGGCTGCTGATGCGTCAAGCAGTTCGGCTGGAGCGTCTTCCGGCGCTCCGGTTTCGCCCTCACTTTGACCCTCTCCCGCCAGGGAGAGGGGAGACGGGGCGCTCTCCGCGTCGGGCGGCGAATGCCTAAGGAGAAGGAAGGGCCTCGCTTCCTACTGCCCACTGCCCCGAACCTAGTCGGCCGTGGGCGTCAGAGCCTTTCGCGGCGTGTGCGCCGCGAGCCGCAGCAGCTCCGACAGCGGCATCGCGTCCAGTGAGGGCAGCGCAAGATCGGCATGGTCCAGCGAGAGACGGGCCGTGAGCTTGTTGGGGACAGCGACGCAGAAGAGTCCCGCGCGTTTGGCGGCCGTTACGCCGTTCGGCGAGTCCTCGAGCGCGATCGCATCGCCGGCGCCTACGCCCAGCCCATCCAGCGCGGCAAGATAGAGGTCAGGCTCCGGTTTCACCTGAGCGACATCCTCACGGCAGCGCAGGCAGGCAAAGGCATTGCCGAGCCCGAGGCGGTCCAGGTGCTCCGATACCCAACCCCTACTGGAGCTCGAGGCCAGCCCAAGCCGGACACCCAGCGTCTGCGCCGATGAGATGCACTCCTCCACGCCCGGCAGCACTGATTCCAACGCGGTCAGCTCGAGTTTCCGTGCCTGCCGCCGCGCGAAAACCGCGTCGCGATCGATCTGCCGCCCAAGAAGCGTTTCCAGGTATTCGCAAACAACCGGCGCGCTCGAGAATCCGCCCAGCACCGTCTCCCAAATGCGCATCGGGAGGGTGCAGCCGTGCTCCTCGTAGATCTCCTGCCACGATTGAAACGCGGGACCCTCGGTATCGAGGATCAGGCCGTCGAAATCAAAAATGACCGCCGCAAGCGCCGGTCCGGTGTTGTACCTAACCAAGGCCCAGCTCCAAAGACCGTGTTGCCCGTGAGGCTTCGATCATCATCGTATCCGTATTCTTCGGAAACTCTCAGCCACGCTTAACAGGCACTTCACGGCTTTCCAATGACGAAGATCAAGACTCGAAGTAGAGCAATACGGGCAAGGGGATCAACTATGGCGACTTCAAGGCGCAGCAAGGGGCCCGCACGATGGTTCGTGCTGGGGCTGAGCGGTCTGGCGACCGCCGGCTTTCTCAGCGCAATCGTGAGCCGGCCAGGGCAGGACCAAGCGGTTCCCGCGATAAGCGCGACGAGCGCGGTTAGCGAATCTAATTCGGCGCCCGTGGTTACGCAGACATACGCACCATCGCTGGGCAACCCAACCCTGATTCAGACCGCCGTGCAGGCGCCTGCTGGCACGCAGGCTGTCGCGCGGGCGCCGCGCCTTCGCACGCGGGGGTCCTGATCATGGTGACGGCGCTGAGAAGCGAGGTCGTCCGGCGGTTCCGAGCAATGAACACCGAGGTGGAGGTGGTGGTTGTAACGGGCACCGCGAGAGCGACCGCAGCGGCGGAAGCATTTGAGCGAGTCGAAGCCCTCTTCCACGACACGGAATCAAGGCTGAGCCGTTTTCTCCCCAGCAGCGAGCTCTGCGCGCTGAACGCCACCGCTGGGCACGCGTTCGCGGCTTCCCCCGTTCTGTTCGCGGCCGTCTCTGCAGCCATCGATGCTGCCCGCACGACGCTGGGGCTGTTCGATCCGACGATTCTAGACGCACTGGTGGCGGCCGGCTATGACCGCAGCTTCGAGCTTCTACCTCCCGACCGCATGGGGACGCCGACACCGCCCGGTTCCGGCCCCGACTGGAGCGCTATCGCGCTCGATGCTGCCACCCGCACGATCCTTCTGCCGATGGGCTGCAGCATCGATCTCGGAGGGATCGGTAAGGGGTTGACGCTGGATCGGAGCGCTGCGTTGCTGGGCCGCTTCAGGGATTTTGCCATCGATGCGGGTGGCGATATGGTCCTGGCGGGCACGCAGGCTGATGGCTCCCGCTGGGGCGTGGGTGTTCAGGACCCGACGTCGCCCAGCTGCGACCTGACACGGCTGGAATGCACGGATTGTGCCGTCGCCACATCGACGATCGCGCGCAGACACTGGCTCAAAGGAAGCCGCCCACAGCACCATCTCATCGACCCTCGCACCGGTCTGCCGTCCGAGAGCGGCGCCGTGGCGACTACGGTCATCGCCCGGTCGGCTGCACAGGCAGAGACACTGGCGAAAGCCGCGCTTTTGCTCGGCCCCAGCGCCGGAATCCGCTTCCTCGATGGGCAACCGAACGTGGAAGGTCTTGTGGTACTCGAAGGAGGCTACGTCCAGCGCTCCGCCGGTCTCGACGGGCTCTTGCTCGTCGCCTAAGGGATTCACGATGGATCACGCATTCTGGTACCTTTCGCGCGCGGCCGGCTTGACGGCCTATCTGTTGCTCGCGCTCAGCGTCTGCCTCGGCCTGCTGGTGCGCACGCGGATCATGGACTGGCTCGCGGCCCGCTGGCGCTGGTTCGACCTGCACCAGTTCACGGCGCTGCTCGCGCTCGCCTTCGTCCTGCTGCACGTCTTCTCGCTGCTGGGCGACCACTACATCGGCTTCACGATGGACCAGCTTCTAATCCCATTCGCGTCACCCTATCGCACGGTGTCGGTCGCGGGCGGTGTCATCGCGCTCTATCTGATGCTGGTTGTGGTGGCCACCTTTTGGGTGCGGCGTCTGATCGGCTATCGAGCCTGGCGGGCGATTCACTACGTCACCTTTACCCTCTTCATCCTTTCGCTCCTGCACGGCCTCTTCTCGGGCAGCGATACCGGTGAGCTTTGGACGACGGCGCTGTATTGGGGCAGCGGCATGCTCGTCGGGGCACTGACTATCTGGCGCTTCACAACCGTCAGCGAGGCGCGGCAGCCCGCCGCGGCGACTGTAATCGCGCGGTCGCCGCGCACCCGAGAACTCGAGCACACCCTGCGCTGAGCAATCGACCGCCAAGCTCAGCTTGACGGCGCCCGGCACGCCACATAGCATCCGCACAGACCGGCGCAGTACCGGGTTGAGCGGGAGGCATGCCATGGCCGAGATCGACGGCGCTACGATCGTCGCGCGGGCGCTCAAGCAGCAGGGCATCGAGCACGTCTTCGGCGTGATCGGCATCCCGATCAACGATGTCGCGCCCGCTCTTCAGGCGGAGGGCATCCAGTTCTTCGGCATGCATCACGAGCAGGGCGCCGCCTATGCGGCCCAGTGCGCCGGCTATCTGACCCGAAGGCCCGGCGTCTGCCTGACCGTCTCCGGCCCGGGCGCGACGAACACCGTCAGCGCCCTCGCCAACGCCCAGGCAAACGCCTGGCCGATGATCGTCCTCTCCGGCGGATCCGATCTCGCCCGCAAAGGCATGGGCGATTTTGAGGAGATGCCACAAATCGAGGCGACGCTGCCCTACACGAAGTACTCGGTTGTCGCCGCGAGCGCCAAGCGCCTGCCAGTCTGCATCGAGCAGGCGACCCGTGCCGCCCTTTACGGCCGGCCGGGGGCTGCCTACATCGAGCTGCCAGGCGACGTCATCCTGGACCGCATCGACGAGGATGCGATCGAACCGGCGGCAACCGTCCCCCCACCTCCGCAGCCACAGGCCGATCCGGCTCAAATCGAGGCGGCTCTCGCTGCGCTGCGGTCGGCGCAGCGGCCGCTGCTGATCTTCGGCAAAGGCGCGGCTTACGCTCGTGCGGAAGATGAGTTGCGCCTGCTAGTCGACTTAACCGGGCTACCCTGGCTGTCGTCGCCAATGGGTAAGGGGCTGATCCCGGATGACCACCCATTGAGTACGGCGGCCTGCCGCACCTACGCGATCCAGAACGCCGACCTCGTGCTCATGGTGGGGGCCCGGTTCAACTGGATCTTTCACTTCGGCCGGCCGCCGCGCTTCGCTCCGAACCTTCGCGTGATCCACGTGGACATCGCCCCTGAGGAGATCGGCCGTAACGTGCCGGCGGAGATCGTGATCGCCGGCGACGCGAAAGCCGTGCTGGCGCAGCTCAATCGAGCGATCGAGCAGAGCGTGTGGCGATTCTCCGGCAGCGCCTGGGTCGAGAAACTGGACGAGGAGCGACAGAAGAACGTTGCCAAGGCGGAGCCGCTGCTGGACTCAAACGACCTGCCGATGAATTACTACCGCATGCTCCGCGTGATCAGAGACGTGATGCCGCGCGATACCTTCGTGACGACGGAGGGCGCGGCCACGATGGACATCAGCCGCCAGGTACTGAACACCTACGACGCGCGGCACCGGATCGACGCGGGCTCACTTGGCACAATGGGCGTGGGCTTGGGCCAGGCGATCGCCACGCAGCTCGTCAACCCGCGCTCGCGCGTGCTCGCGCTCGAGGGCGACTCGGCCTTTGGGTTCGATGGCATGGAGATTGAGGTCGCCGTCCGCTACCGCCTGCCAATCGTCTTTGTCGTCGTCAACAACAACGGCATCGGCGGCGGACCCGAAGAGCTGGACTACGACCAGCCGCTGCCGCCGGGCTGCTTCGTGCCCAACATCCGCTACGAGAAGATCATGGAAGCCTTGGGCGGACTCGGCTTTTTCGCCGAGACGCCGGAGGAGTTCCACAAAGCGCTCGAGGACGCCTTCGCGTCCAAGCAGCCATGCCTGGTGAACGTCAAGGTTAACCCCGGCGCCCGCCGCCGCGAGCAGCAGTTCGCCTGGTCCGCCCACGCCGGCGCCACGGCGCACGGGTAGGGCGTTTCAATAGCGCCAATCCGCGTTGCCGCTGGCCCCAGCCGCCGCTAGGATGGCGCCAGAACCGGGTCTCGGGCTAGCAGAGGTGCAAAATGCATAAGGCGATCGAGGTGGTTTTCTTTCGCGAAGGAGAGCAGTGGGTAGCGCGAGCGCTCAATGTCGAAGTCTCTTCCTTCGGCGATTCGCTCGACGAGGCACGTGCCGCGATACGTGAGGCCCTCGAGCTCTACTTCGACGGCGAGCAGGCCCTCGAAATTCCCGAAGCATCTGAAATTCACGTCGAAAAAGTGCTTGTCTAGCGGCTATTCGAGCCGCGAGGTGCTACGGAAGCTCCAGCGCGCCGGCTTCGTACGCGTGAGCCAACGGGGAAGCCATCTAAAGGTGCGGGCCGGCTCGCGGTTGGTGATCGTCAGGCATCCGTCGAGAGACATTTCGGCGGGCACGCTCGCATCCATCCTGGTTCAAGCAGGCCTCACCCGACGCGAGTTCGAGAGCCTATAAAGGAGACCCTCATGACCACTGCCCAGCCATTCGACATGCGCCACCGCAGCCGAATCTTGCTTGACGGCCGCGATCGCGCTCCGGCGCGCTCGATGCTCAAGGCGATCGGCTTCTCCGATGAGGACCTCCGCAAGCCGATCATCGGCGTCGCCAACACCTGGATCGAGACCATGCCCTGCAACTACAATCTCCGTCGCCTCGCCGCGCGCGTCAAAGACGGCATCCGCGCCGCGGGCGGCACTCCCATGGAGTACAACACCATCGCGATCAGCGACGGCGTCACCATGGGCACCGAGGGCATGAAAGGCTCGCTCGTCAGCCGCGAGCTCGTGGCCGACTCGGTCGAGTTGGTCGCGCGTTCCCACTACTTCGACGCGCTGGTCGTGCTCGTCGCCTGCGACAAGACGATCCCCGGCGGCGCCATGGGCCTCGCCCGCGTCAACGTCCCCGGGCTTGTGCTCTACGGCGGCACCATCCAGGCAGGCCACTTCGAGGGCCGCGACCTTACGGTCGCTGACGTCTTTGAGGCCGTCGGCGCCAACTCTGCCGGGAAAATGAGCGACGCCACACTGAAGAACATCGAGGACCTCGCCTGCCCGGGCCCGGGCGCGTGCGGCGGCCAGTTCACCGCGAACACGATGGCAACGGCCCTCGAGTTCCTCGGACTGTCGCCACTGAACATGAACTCGGTCCCGGCCACGGACGAGCTCAAAGATGATGTCGGCTACAAGGCCGGTCAGACCGTCATGGACCTGCTCCGGCAGGGCGTGCTCCCAAGCCAGATCCTCACGCGGCAGGCCTTTGAGAGCGCGATTGCGAGCGTCGCGGCAACAGGCGGCTCGACTAACGCCGTGCTGCATCTGATCGCCCTCGCTCGCGAGGTCGATGTGCCACTGACGATCGATGACTTCGACATGATCTCGAACCGTACGCCCCTCATCGCCGACCTCAGGCCGGGTGGGCAGTACACCGCCGTCGATACTTTCAAGGCCGGCGGCATCGGCGTTATCGCCAAGCGCCTAATCGAAGCAGGGATCGTCGCCGGCACCTCGCCGACGGCCGGTGGCCGAACACTCGCGGAAGAGATCGTCGACGTTAAGGAGACACCGGGCCAGGACGTTATCCGTCCGATGAGCAACCCGATTAAGCCGACCGGCGGACTCGTCATTCTCAGGGGCAACGTCGCGCCCGACGGCTGCGTCGTCAAGGTCGCCGGCTACGAGCGCACCTATCACCGCGGTCCGGCGCGTGTCTATGAGTGCGAGGAAGACGCGATGGCCGCCGTGACCGCCAACACGATCGGCGCCGAGGACGTCGTCGTGATCCGCTATGAGGGCCCGCGCGGCGGACCGGGCATGCGCGAGATGCTCGGCGTCACCGGTGCGCTGGTAGGGGCCGGGCTCGGCGACACGGTCGCGCTGCTGACCGACGGCCGCTTCAGTGGCGCGACCCACGGCCTGATGGCCGGCCACGTTGCGCCGGAGGCGGCGCACGGTGGCCCGATCGCCGCTATTCGCGAGGGCGACATGATCGTCTTTGACATCGACAAGCGTCGCCTGGACATGGAGGTCGCGGACGAGGAGATCGCGCGTCGCATGGCCGGCTGGAAGGAGCCCGAGCCGCGCTACAAGAAGGGCGTCATGGCCAAGTACGCCGCGCTCGTCTCCTCCGCCTCCGAGGGCGCCATCACGCGGCCGGTGCTGTTGGTATAGGACGTCGCCGATTGATTCCCACGCCCTGAGCCTCCTGGTACGCGGCATCCACGTCGCGGCGATGGCCGTGCTTGTTGGTGGAGCGGCATTGGTCTTTGCCGTGCTTACGCGGGACGCGGCTGATGGCGACAGCGCAGACGACGCGCACCTTTCGCGCCTCGCCGAAACCTACGAAGTGCTCTTCTGGGTCGCGATCGGCCTCCTCGTCATGACCGGCATTGGCAACCTCGCCGCGTTCGGCCCAAGCTTGCCGTCCGGCGCCTCGCCCTGGGGCCAGAAGCTGCTCGCCAAGCTCGCCCTGGTGGGGCTCCTGATGCTGGCATCCGTGTCGCGCTCCATGCTGGTAGCGACAGTGGCTGCGAGCGGGAGTGCGGTTCCCGTGCGCGAGGCACGCGCCGTCTTGCGGGTAGCGTATGCGCTCACCCTGGGGCTTGGCGTGGCCGTGCTGGCGCTCGCGATGTGGCTCGCCCATGGCTGAGCCTTCACCCGAACGCCGCCTGCTCCCGTGGGCGCTAGGGTCCTTTCACACGAGTTTCTTCGTCCTTGTCCTCATCGTGGTGTTGGTCACGAGTGGCGCGATAGAAGGGTTGCTCAGCGGGCTCAACACCCTCCTGGGCTTCGCCTTCTTCGCGCTGCTGTGGTTCGCGGTGTGGTGGGCGACGCGCCGTGGCCTCCAGGGTCTGGACCTGTCCGACCTGGAGCATGCCGGCATCGCAAGTCTGCTCCGTCGCGCCGTCGGATGGGGTAGTGTAGCTGGTGTCCTCTTCCTAGCCGCTCTAGGGGCACTCCTGCTCGTGATCGGTGGTCTGGATCTCGCACTGCGCCTTGCGCGGGGGAAGGCAGCACCAGCGCCAGATGCGGGGGCCATCGTCCTGCTGGTGGGCATTGGCCTTCCGATCGCGGCAATAGTCGCGTGCGTGATAGGCGGGCTGGTCGGTGGAATCTTAGGATTGCTCGATGCTGCCGCCCTGCTCGGTACCCGAGCGCTGATCCAACTCGCGGTGCGCCGTGGTCAGCGGAGGGACGACGAACCTAGTTGAAGGAGCTGCGTTGGTCATCTACGCGCCTGCGCTCGCCCCCGCACGAGACTGCCGCTCAAGGCGCTCAAGTGTGCCTGGTTCGACGAGGACGGCCATTTCGAGTTCTTTCCGCTCCAGGCGGTGAACGACAAAAGAAGTGACACTTGCCGTAACTGTTACAGGCGCCTAGACTGAATCTATGGACGAGTCGGTTCTCCCTACGCAGGTAGCCAGGGCAATAGCCGCCCAGCGGCGGCGGATCCACGGTGCCTGTGCAGCGTGCGGCAACGGCTTTGAGGGGCTTAAGCAGCGGAAGTACTGCAGCGCAGCCTGTCGCCAGCGCGCCCACACTTGGCGAACCGGCCGGCGGGCCAAATCGATGGCCGAGATTCCCGCCCTCGTCGCACGTCTCGATGCTACCCGCGCCGCGATCATGCGTGGACGCAGCTTCGATACCGACTCCGCTGAGCTCATTCGCGAGTCACGCAAGCAGCGCTCCGCCGAGCTGTGAGCGGCGTCGTTGTCGTCGATGCGAGCCTGGCGGTCACATGGGTTGTCGACGAGCGCTTTACCGAGCAGGCCCGAGACTTACTCATCGAATGGGAGCGCCATGACGTGCAGCGCCTCGTCCCATGCTGGTTCGCATGTGAGGTAGCCAGTGCCCTCTATAGGAGGAAGCGTCGGAGCGAGCTGACTCTCGCGGAGGTGGAGCGGGCTCTCGACGACGTACTGGCTGCCGTTACACCCCAAGCGGATCTGCCGGCCACGGTCGCGAGGGCAGTGGAGCTTGCAGAGCAGTTGAACCAGCCGCGCCCGTACGACGCTCAGTATGCCGCACTGGCGGAATCTGCGGGCTGTGGGTTCTGGACCGCCGACGAGCGCTTTTATAACGCGGCGCGTAGACGCTGCCCATGGGTTCACTGGATCGGCGTCGACCAGGCGACGGTTGATGATAGCTAGGAGAGACCGATGGCACGAGTCGACATCCTTATCCCCACGACATACCCTGATGGACCACCGAAGGCGGCCGACCTTTCGGCGTTCCTCCGCTCGGCGGAAGACCTCGGCTTCGGCGGCCTCTGGGTCATCGACCGGCTCTTTCACCAGACGGCCGTCCTGGATGGCTTCACGACGATGGTCTGGGCTGCCGCCTGCACCAGCCGCGTCCGCCTCGGCTCGGCGGTTTTGCTGATGCCGTTCCGCAATCCGGCCCTGCTCGCCCGTCAAATCGCAACGGTCGACACGCTCTCCGGCGGCCGCGTGACCCTGGGGATATCGCTGGGCGGCCGCGAGAACGAGCACGCGACAGTCGGCGCGACCTTTCGTCAGCGGGCCCGACGGCTGGAAGAGGGCATCGAGGTACTGCGGCAACTCTTTACGGGCGCGGCCGTCAACTTCAAAGGGCGTTTCTACGAACTAGCCGACGCAACGATCAGCCCTCGCCCCACCCAGGGCGCCGGGCTGCCGATTCTGCTCGGGGGCGGCTCGGATGCCGGGCTCGCGCGCGCCGGCAGAATCGGCGACGGCTGGATCGCCGGCGGTGGTGGCACGCCGGAGCAGTTCGCGGCCAACTGGCGGAAGGTACAGGCAGCGGCGCAGGCGTCAGGCCGGCAGACAAGCGGACTCCAGAACGCCAAGCTCTTCTACATGTGGGTTGACGACGACGTAGACCTCGCACGTGCACAGGTGGAGCGCTTTGTTCGCGCCTACTACGGCCCTCGCTACGACATCAACAATGCCGTCTTCGGCCCCGCAGAGGCCTGCGCCGAACGCCTCCGCGCCTTCGCAGCCGCCGGCTGCCAGACGCTGATCCTGGGGCCGGCCGGGCTCGACCCGGCCCAGCTCGAGACGATACAGAAGCGGCTCGTACCACTGTTGGTCCAGTAGAGCTTCCAATGAGCCCCCACCGGGCTGCTGCCTGGAGTAAAGTAGGTTGCGGCGGCGCGGCCCCCGAGTGCCTGCCGCCCTTCAGGTCTTACAGCAAGTTCAGCCGAAGGAGATGGTGATGACAACGACTTCGACCCTAACACTGAAGACGGCGATCGGCGGCTACGGCCATTTTGCGGCGCTCAAGAGTGGGAAAGTGAAGGCGGACGGCGTCGACTTCGAGCAGGTCGAGGTCACCCCGATCATCAACGCCTTCCGCCGCATGTGCCGTCAGAACGAGTTCGACATCAGCGAGATGGCGATCACGACGTACCTGACCGCCAAACGCTATGGCCTGCCGTTCACGGCTATCCCGGTCTTTCCTGTTCGCGCCTTCCACCACGGCGCCGCGGCCTACAACGTGAAGTCAGGTGTCCAGAAGCCGAAGGATCTCGAGGGAAAGAAGGCCGGCGTGCGCGCCTACACCGTCACCACGGGCGTCTGGTGTAGAGGCATCCTCTCCTCCGAGTACGACCTCGACCTCAAGAAAGTCACCTGGGTGCTGGCCGACGAGGAGCACGTCGAGCAGTTCCACAAGGACGCGCCACCGAACGCCAGCTATCAGATCGGCGCCAATCTTGGCGAGATGCTCGCCAAGGGCGAGCTGGCCGGCGGTATCGGCCTCGGTCACTCCGATTCGGAAGACGTCAAGCCACTTGTGCCAAATGCCAACGCTGCCGCGGCCGAGTGGTACAAGAAGACCGGCGTCTATCCGATCAACCATATGGTCGTCGTCAAGGACGAGCTGCTTGCGAAGCACTCCTGGCTGGCGCCGGCCCTGTTCCGCGCCTTCTCTGAGGCAAAGCAGGAGTGGTTGAGCTCGGCATCTTCCGAGGATCTCGCCAAGGCCCGTGGTGGGATCATCGAGGGCGACCCGTATCCGTACGGCATCGCCAAGAACCGCAAGGCGATCGACCTGATCATGCAGTACGCCACCGACCAGCAGATCCTGACGCGGCCGTTCTCGATGGACGCGATCTTCGCCGCCGGAACGCAGAATCTCGAGTAGCACCCGAGAATATGAAAATCACCTACGACCGTGAGGTCGACGCGCTAAGCATTACGTTACGGGATACAACGGTCACGACGCGCGAGCTCGCCGAGGGGATCGCCGCCGAGTATGACGGCGAAGGCACCCTGGTTGGACTCGAAGTCCTCGATGCAGAGAAGCGACTTGGGGGTCGGTCAACTCTGCAACAGGTGATCCTCGAGGGGATCGGGTTGGCTTCTCCCTCGTAGGCCCAAGACGAGACCGCAGAACCGAGCGCAACCCATGATCCTCGTCGCCGGCGGCACTGGCTTCCTTGGCAGCGCGATCGTGCGCGAGTTGGTGGGGCGCGGTGAGAAGGTCGGCGTCCTGAGCCATCGCCCCGAGCAGGCCGCCGCCGGCTTCCCCGGACTGGACGTCGAGGTCCGATCGGGTGACGCACGCGTCGCCGCCTCTCTCAGGAGCGCCGTGGAGGGCATCGAGGGGATCGTTAGCTGTATGCAGTTCCCCAATTTCCCGGTCGAGGACGCCACGCATGGTGAAACCTTTGAGGAGGTCGACGCCCGCGGCAATGAGCGGCTGGTGGCCGCCGCTCAGGCCGCGGGCGTCCGTTCCTATGTCTATCTGTCGGGCGCCGGGGCTGCGTCGGACGGCCGCTACCACTGGCTACGGGCGAAATGGAGAGCGGAAGAGGCGGTTCGAGGCAGCGGCATCCGTCACACGATTCTGCGACCGTCCTGGGTCTATGGGCCAGGCGACAAGTCGCTCAATCGCTTCGCCGGCCTCGCCCGCAGGCTTCCCTTCCTGCCGGTGATCGGCAACGGGCGGCAGCGCATGCAGCCGGTGTTTGTCGACGACGTCGCGCGCCTAACCGTCGATACCATCGCGTCGGATGCGGCGGCGAACAAGCTTATCGAGATCGGCGGCCCCGAGGAGCTGACTATGGATGAGGTGCTCCGAACCATGCTGAACGTTATGGGCATGTCGAAGCCGCTCATGCATGCGCCGGCGTTCGCGCCGCGCGCGGCCGGCGCCGTAATGGAGATGCTGCCACTGCGACAGCGCCCGCTGAGCCGAGATGCCGTCACATTCATCACCATGGATACCGTTGCCGACAACGGCCCGCTGTTGGCTGCTTTCCCCCAGTTCCCGCTCACACCGCTCCGCGAGGGCCTCGCAAGCTATCTGTCTCCAGCCCCCGGAGCGTGACCAATCACTAGCAACAACCGGTGAATCCCCGCTTTTGGGCAACCGTTCTCTTGCTATCCCTCATCGCGCTCGGCAGCCTCTGGGCCCCGCGCCGACTTGCGGTCGGGCAGAGTGGCCCTATCGCCTGGGTGGAGCTTGGGCCCGAGGGCAGCGCCGTTGCGCGGCTTATGACACCCGAGCCATCCTGTCCGTCGATAACCTATGCGACCGGCGACGTTCCGATGCAGCCGCGCGGGGCGCCTTCGCAGGACTACCCTATGCTCGTCTGCGAGGCGGCCGTGCCGCCGGACACCGATTCTGCTTCGGTTAGCGGAATCTCACTGCCCGTGCCGAGCCCCCACCCAGGTCGAATCCTCGTGCTGGGCGACACGGGCTGCCGGCTCAAACTCGAAGTGAGCCATGAGGCGGTTCAAGCCTGCAACGACCAGCGGGCCTGGCCGGTCGAGATGATAGCAGCCAGCGCGACCGCTTGGAAACCAGACCTCATCGTGCACGTTGGCGACTATCTGTACCGGGAAGCGCCCTGCCCGTCCGACAACGAAGGCTGCGCCGGCAGCCCCTGGGGTTACAACTGGGCTTCTTGGAACGCGGACTTCTTCACTCCCGAGGCACCGCTGCTGCGCTCAGCGCCGTGGGTCTTCGTTCGTGGCGACCATGAGCTGTGCGAGCGGGCCGGTGAGGGCTGGTTTCGCCTTCTCGATCCCCGTCCGCTGACGCCCGGCTGCCAGGAATACAGCGAACCGTACGCCGTGCGAACGGGAGGGCTCAACTTGCTGATGTTGGACTCTGCCAACGCAGATGACTACCAGGCTGTTCCCGATGAGGTGACTGCGTACGCCGGGCAGTTCGATCAACTCACGTCGCTCGCGGTCCCGAGCTCCTTGCTGCTGACCCATCGGCCGGTCTGGGCCTTCGGCCACCTCGGAAACAGAGACGGAGTCGAGCAGCTGTTCCGCGACAACCCAACCCTCCAGGCAGCCTCCCAAAACTTTCCAGCCGCCGTCGAACTTGTACTCTTCGGACATATTCATTTGTTCCAGTCGTTGAGCTTCGCTGGTTCACACCCTGCCCAGCTTATTGTGGGCAACGGCGGTACCGCCCTTGACCCCAATATCACATCGCCCCTCAACGGCCTCCAGATAGCGGATGCGACCGTTCAGGGCGGCGCCGTAATCGACGAGTTCGGTTACATGACCCTCGAGCCGGGAGCATCGGGCTGGGTAGGGACGCTGAGGGACGTCGCCGGCAACCCGATATTGGACTGCTCGATCGCGTCCGCGACTGTGCAGTGCTCTCCGGCGGGCACCTAACCGCTACGCGATTGCGCTGAATAGGGGAAGCTGGACGACGGTCTGACTCGGCGGTCTCTCGGAGACCCGCTCCTGCATCACGCCGTATCGCTCCGTCAGCGAGCTCAACTGCTTCTGGACCCGATCCTGATAGCTCGCCGGAGCGTAGCTGCCGGGATACAGGCGCAGGTAGCGGTCCGTCAGCTCTGGATGCTTCCGCTGCAGAAAGTCTTCGTAGTAGTCCTTAACGCCGGGCCCGAGGCGCAGCGTCCCGCCCCAAGCGAAATCCACGCCGGCCTCCGCGCAGGCAGCGACAACGGCCTCCATGTGCGGCACGTCGTCGGTGAGACCAGGCAATATCGGGCTGAGGAATACACCCGTGCGTATGCCCCGTTGATGGAGCGCCTTGAGCGTCTTGATTCGCTTCCAGGGCTTGGCGGTTGTCGGCTCCAGCTCGCGCCAGAGCTTTTCGTCCAATGTGGTGACAGTCATGTGAATGGTGACATCGGCGTGCTGGGCCAGGTCGGATAATAGGTCCAGGTCACGAAGCACGAACGGGGATTTCGTCGTGATTGTGAGTGGGTTGCGGCAGTCGCGGAAGGCCTCGATAATGCCACGCGTTATCTTGTAGCGGACCTCGGCCGGCTGATACGGGTCTGTCGCCGTGCCGATTGCGACCGACTCGTGCCGCCAAGATCGTCGTCGTAACTCCAACCGGACGATCTCTGGCGCGTTGATCTTCGCGAAGATCACTTCTTGGAACTCCTCTGCGCCGTTGAGCCCCAGGTACTCATGCGTCGGGCGGGCGTAGCAGTAGACACAGGCGTGCCGGCAGCCGCGGTACGGGTTGATGCTCCACGCGAAGGGCATGCCGACCACGCGGTTGATGACACTCTTGGCCGTGATTTCGTGGACGGTAAGCGGAGCCATGATGCACCTCCGGCGCGATGCCTTACTGCACCAATTATAGAACACCTGTTCTCTGATTGCGAGTTGACCGATATTAGGCTCGCAGTAGAGGGCAACGGCCAGTTCGGCGATCGTACCCGCGGGCGCCGACGCCTACGTCCTTTCACACGTCGTACACGACTGGGATGAAGCACGGTGCCTCGCGCGGTTGCAAAACTGCCGGCGCGCGATGGCTCCGACAAGCCACCTGCTCATCGTCGAGATGGTATTGCCGGCGGCCAACCAGCCCCACCCCGGAAGGGTTCTCGATCTCGTGATGCTCGCCGTGTGATCGCATTGCACCATCGGCTGAGGCATCAGGTTGCTCAGAAGCCCTACATGCGCCCTTTTGGGCGCTACCCGGCGAACTCTTCCTCCGAGCAGAAGCTACGGGCAGTTTGCAGGTATTGGTCGCGCGTCATCGGAGTCTTGTATTCAGTCATTATCCGCCGCGCCTCGACGGCGCCGTCGGCCAGCAGGTCGATGGCGCTCATGGCCATGAGCTTGGCCGGATTGATGACCGCCTGCTCGTAGTCGACGATCGTGTAGTCTGCGCCGTGGCCGACGCCGGTAGCGCCGGCAACGTGCGGCTGGACCACGGGCATGATCTGCGCCAGGTCGCCCATATCCGTCGAGCCGGTGCCGTGCGCGCGGCGCTCCTCGTAGCAACCTGTGCCCATTAAGTCACGCGCGTTCGACTTGATGATGTCGACGAGGTTCTCGTCATAGAACGACGGCATGTAGCCGGGCAGCGTCGTGATCTGCACCCTGGCGCCGATTGCCAGCGCGCCTGCGCGCAGCGCCCGGTCCACCTTCGCGTTCGCCGCCTGAATCGCCTCGACCGTGCGACCGCGTACAAACGTCTCCATGGTCACGAGGGCAGGCACCGAGCTGACCGAATCGCCACCGCGCGTGATGATCGGGTGAATGCGAACGTACTCGTCCTCGCGAAAGGTCTCGCGCTGCATGGCGATTCCCTGCAGCGCGAGGCTGGCAGCGTTGAGTGCGTTGATGCCGTCGTGCGGACGCCCGCCGGCGTGCGCCGCCCTGCCAATGAAGCTGATGAACTTGGACACGCTGCCGTTGGAGCTGCCGCGGAAGCCGATTTGCCGGCCGTCCAGGTCGCTGGCCGTATGGCAGAGCATCGCCATGTCGACGTCGTCAAAGGCGCCCAGACGAATGAACTCCGGCTTGCCAATCAGAAACTCGAGCCTGTTCTGCTTGCGCAGCCCGTTTCGATACTCGATCTCGATATATTCCTCGGCCGGCACGGCGACCAGCGCGACGCGGCCTGCCAGGACCGGGAGAACCCCGTCTGCGAGCAGTCCGGCTCCGGCGCCCAGCATCGATCCGATCTGGGCATTGTGCCCGCAGGCGTGGGCCCAGCCTGTGTGGGGATTGGCATCGAGATGCCCCGGGACTATGTGCGAGTCCAACTCCCCCATGATCGCAATACACGGCCCGGCCGCCCCGCCCTGCAGCCGCCCCTTGAGACCGGTCATGGCGATCCCGCTCTCGAATGGGACGCCCAATTCCGCGAACTTCCGCGCGACGTGTTCGGCGGTCCCAGTCTCGCGAAAGCCCGGCTCAGGGTTGACGTAGATCGCCCTCGCGACCCCGACGATCTCATCGCGTCGGGCGTCGATCGCCCGGCAGGCGAGCGCCTTCAGCTCCTGACGAGTGCTCACGCCCGCTCCCTAGATCTCAAGCACGGCCAAGAGCGCATCGCGGTCCATCGGCGGGCCGACGACGGCCATGCCGAGGTTGTCGGAGAAGAAAATCCGACGCGCCACACGCTGGATATCCGTGGGCTGCACCGACTGATACTGCTCGACGACCTCGTCGACCGGCTCGATCCGCCCCATCATCAGCAGGCTGTCGCCATTCCGCTGTGCCATCGACATCGGACTCTCGAGGCCAAGCCGGAAGCTGCCGGAGGTGTAGTCGCGGGCCTTCGTCAGCTCCTCCTCACCCACGGGCTCGTCCAAGAGGCGGCGCGTCTCGTGCAGAATGACCTTCGTGGCCTCAATCACGTTCTCGGGGCTGACACCCGCCGATATCGAGAAGGATCCAACGCCGGCATAACGGGAAGTCGATGCGCCAACAGAATAGGCCAGCCCGCGCTTCTCTCGCACCTCTCTAAACAGGCGGGAGCTCATGCCGCGACCAAGCAGATTCGTGAGCACGGTTAGCACGAAGCGATCGGGGTCATCGCGGCTGAGTCCGCGCAGGCCAATTGCGAGATTGCTCTGCGTTATCTCCCGACCCTCAACTATCACGCGTTCCGAGGGCAGTTCCGGCTCGGCCGGGCTGACTGCGGCAATCTCGCCAGGAGTCGCACAACCGAGATACTCAGCGGCCCAAGCCATCACGTCGTCATGCCCCACCCGCCCGGCCACGCTGAGCACCATGTTGTTGGGACGGTACCAGCGCTCGAGGTGCTCGACGAAGTCCGGCCGCTGGATGGTGTCGATGACCTCCGGAGGGCCCGCGATGCTCCAGCCGATCGGCTGGTCGCCGTAGACCGCCCGCGAAAGCAGCTCGCCCACCCACGCGCCCGGCTGGTCGTGGCCGCGCTTGATCTCCTGCTGCACCACCGAACGCTCTTTCTCAATCTCTGCTGGTTCGATAAGGGAATGCTGAACCATATCCGTGAGCACGTCCATTGCGTGGCGGGCTGCGTCGAATGGAACGTGGTTCCAGTAACACGTGGATTCCTTGCCGGTGAAGGCATTGAGCACGCCACCCGAACCCTCGATCGCCTCCGCAATCTGAATCGCATCGGGCATCCTGCTCGTACCCTTGAACAGCATGTGCTCCATGTAGTGCGAGATGCCGTTGACCTGCGGCTGTTCACAGCGCGAGCCCACGCCGACAAAAATATTGACGCTCGCCGATTGCGCGGTGGGCACGTTGGCGGTTACAACCCGCAATCCATTATCGAGGCTGCCGATCTGCCAGTTGTTTCCCATAAATCCCTTTCTACCCGTAGGCAGCCTTCGCACGCTGCACCGCCCTCCGGCACCATTCTAGTTGCAGATAGAGCCGGCGGAGTCGCATCGGCCGTCAGCCCCTTCCCCAGAAATTAGGGGGTTCCCCTATACGGGCGTTCCCGCGCCGGGCCGATGTTCTAACTGATCAGGCGGTGACACGTTCCGCCGCCATCTAGCTCAGAAAGTGGGAGGCTCACATGTACCAGATCTACGCGCTGATCGAGGCTGTACGTTCCCGTTTCGTCTCCGAGGACGAAAGTGGCCAGGGCCTGGCCGAATACGGACTGATTCTCGCCCTGGTCGCTGTCGTAGCGATCGTGGCCCTTACCGGTCTTGGTAAGGCGATTGCGTCCGCGCTCTCCCAGGTGACCAGCTCGCTCTAAGGTATGTCGCATCAAGAGCGCTCACCACGGGAAGGGGGCGTCGCCGTGTCAGCTACGGTACTCACAGCCTATCGCTGGCTGAGCCGGCTCGAATCGTGGGAAGACGGGCAGGGGCTTGTTGAATACACGCTCCTCCTGGCCCTGATTGCGTTCGTTGCGATCGTCTCCCTAACCGGCTTGGGCCAGACGATCGTCACGAAACTCTACACGCTCTCGGGCTCGCTCTGATCGTACGCAGCGGTCAGAAGGGGCGGACCGCCTATGGCGGTCCGCCCCTTCTGACCGCCTCTCGAGCGTCTTGCTCGATGCCGCTAGATCGGTTCCTCATTCGCGGAGATGACGAGCGCTTGCGGGTCGCGAATCGCCGACGTCACCAGCTTGCTCGCCGATGGGTGAGCCGCCCAATACCCGACAATCTCCGGGGTCTCACCCGTCCTGCGATCGTCACCGTCACTCGCAAACGACCCGAAGATGAGGTACCGGTTTGCGCCGCCGAGGAACCGGGAGAGCAGGCTGGCGGCGAACCCCGGTCCGAACTGTTTGCGCAACTGATACACCGCGCCGCGGCTTTCCTCGAATTCCTGCAGCGTCGTCGGGCCCGGTCCGACGATCTCGTCGATCAAGTAAGTGGCCACGGGAGCACTGCTTCCCAGGATCCGGTGGACATTTTCGTATGCCTCGACAGGGCGCGAGGCAGCATATGTCTCATCCGCGGGATGCTCGCGTGTGAACGCCACCAGCGCCGCGCTGCGATCGAAGCTCTTACCCAGGTCGCGGTTCTCCCACTGCACAAGCCGGGTGTAGCGCGCCGGAACCCCAAGCGAATTTAGCAGCGTTGCCCGCAGGAAGCCCGCCTGGCGCTGCAAGATGTCGAAATACGCGGCGGTTTCGTCCTCGTACTGCGCCGCCCTGCCTGCGCGTACCAGGACCTCTTCACGTGTCAGATACATTCCCATACGCTACTACGCTACACTGTCGCAGGTTCGACGGTGGGGGTTGCCGCCTGCGCGATTAGCCGGCCAATCGATGGAGACAGCCGTTGTCGTTGGACGTGGAACAGCAGAAGGCGCTGGCGGCTGGCGAGGCCGCTAAGCTCGTCCAGGACGAACAAATCGTTGGTTTGGGCTCGGGCACGACGGTGGCCCATCTGCTGCAGTCCCTGGCAAGGCGGGTCCATGAAGAGGGGCTACGCTTCACCGGCGTGCCCACGTCCCAAGAAACGGCGCACTCGGCGACAACACTCGGTCTCGCGATCACAGACCTCGAGCAACATCCGCGCCTCGACATCGATATCGACGGTGCTGATGAACTGGATCCTCGGCTCAACCTGATCAAGGGACATGGTGGCGCGCTGCTTCGCGAGAAGATCGTTGCAGCCGCCGCCGGGCGCTTTATCGTCATCGCCGATCAGAGCAAATGTGTCGAGCGGCTCGGTCAACACAAGCCGGTTCCGATCGAAGTCGTCGAGTTTGGCTGGACCGTTACTCGGGCAGCACTGGATCGCATCGGCGCGCAAACGGAGTTGCGCGGAGGGGATCAGCCCTTCCACACCGACAACGGCAACCTAATCCTCGACTCTCGGTTCCCTAGTCACTCCGCGTTGGCTGAGATTGCCGCCCGAGTCAAAGCTCTGCCCGGCGTCGTCGAGCACGGGTTCTTCCTCGGCATGGCATCGAGTGCAATTGTCGGTCGGGCCGATGGCTCCGTGAAGCGGATCGAAAAGGCCGTCTAGCAGACCCCTACGCCGCGGCATCCCAGCGCCGCTAATCCACGCCGTTGCCGGCCTCCCTCTTCAGAGCGTCGATGAAGGCAGACGCCTGACGGCGGTTGAGCGCCTGCGGAAGCGACCCATAGCGCTCGCGACTGCGGCGCTCGATCGCTTCCTGTTCGAGGCCCAAAGACCCGCGCCCAATCGCGTAGATGGCCTTGAGTTGGGGCTCCGTCAGCGGCGGCAGGCTGCGCCCGCTCGGCCTTGAGACGCCATCACTATCGTTGTCTTCCGCTCCGCCGAACGCCGCCGGCGCGACTGATCCTGCGCCTTCGTCAGCGTTTGCCGGAGCAGTAGGCGCCGATGGCCCGTCTCCGTGGGGAGGAGCATGAACCGGTGCATCCACAATTCGCAGGCGATCGCTGCGCCCACGTTGCGTGGCTCGCGCATCCTCGAAGTCAAAGTCCTCGCAGAATTGGGTCCCATACCCAAGCGCCGCCAGCGCCCGTCCGAGCGCTTTTGTCTCAGCCTTCTCGAGGTAATCCTCAAAGCCGGCGGCCGTCTCGTGTCCCCATCCTGTCGCGGATCCGCCGGCTGGTATGGTCACCCGGGCGCGGAAGACCGCCATGCCCTCCTGATGCGAAACCAGTTCGGTTTCGATCGCCGCCTCGGGGTGGTCGGTCCGAAGCCAGAGCAGCCGCCACTTCACCTCGAGATACTCGGCCTCCGTCGTCGTCCAGGCGCCGGCGCCATTGCGCAATCGCCTCGGAAGCCGTGTCAGGTAGCGGCTCGGATCGAAGCTCCTCTGAACTGTTTCTGCGCTCGTACTCATAGCATGGTCTCCTCTCACTCGCGTCTATCAGCGCTACGCCCTAGTACGAAGAACATACGTTCTCATTTCAAGCCTGTTGTCGGTGACGGCGTGATCCTGTAAGACCATGCGCGTTGGTTGATATGTTTTCGCTAGACCGGCCCTCGGGCCAAGATTATGATGAGCCGCGAAAGCCGCCGGAGGACGCCCGGCTTTGTGGCTGGGGTAGCTGGGGCGTCTGTGGGAGCGGCCTATGGGAGCGGCCTGCATGGACGAGGAGAACGCAAACGCATTTCTCACCTTTCTGCTGGTGGAAAAGGGCGCCTCGAGCAACACGATTTCTGCCTACCGAAACGACATCTTTCAGTTCGTCACGTTCTGCGCTACTCGCGGCCAGCACGCAGCGGCCAACGCACGGCAGTCTCGCCGCAACTGGCGCCAGGTGGACAAGCCGCTCATCCTGGCATTCTTGTCAGACCTGCAGGCGAAGGGCTACTCCCCGGCGACGGTGGCCCGGAAGATAGCCGCGGTTAAGTCGTTCTTCAGCTTCCTCACAGCAGAGGGCATCGTCCGATCAGACCCCACTGAAACGCTGTCCTCGCCACGCGTTGGCAAGAGCCTGCCCAAACCGATCAGCCCGGAGCAGGTCGATGAGCTACTTGAGCAGCCGCTGCGACGCGACACGCCCGAGGCGAAGAGGGACAAGGCGATGCTTGAGTTGCTTTACGCCTCAGGCATGCGCGTCAGCGAACTCGTTTCGCTGGACGTCGACAGCGTCTCGCTGACCGCCGACCACGCTTACGTTCGCTGCATGGGCAAGGGCTACAAAGAGCGCACCATCCCCATCCACGAGCACGCAGCCGACGCGATCAAGACGTACCTGCGTGAGGCGAGACCTCGCCTCGTGGGCGCCAACGCGGAGTCCGCCCTATTCGTAAACCGGCGCGGTGAGCGTCTAACGCGCCAGGGATTCTGGCTGATCCTCAAGATCTACGCCCGAGCCGCCAATATCCCTGCGGTTGTCACGCCGCATACATTGCGGCACAGTTGTGCCACCCATATGCTCAAGGGAGGAGCCCCACTGCGGAACGTGCAGGAACTCCTGGGGCATGCGAATATCTCCACTACCCAGGTCTACACGCAACTCACCAACGACCACGTGCGCGAAGTCTACGACCGGGCGCACCCTCGCGCGCACTGATCGCAGCGATTCGCGTCGCGGTCCTGTCCTGTGTCTCGTTCTCGTCATACTTTGCTCGGCGACGCCGGCGGCGTGCTCGCGTACTGCCGGGACACCTGCAGTACCGAGTAGGTCGACGCCGGCCACCCAAGCAGGTTCACCGGCGGGCACCGCCGCGCCGCCCGCAGCAGGCCCGGCGCCGGCCAGACCCGACTCTACGGACGTCCCCCGTGCCGATCCCTTTGCACTCGCCCGCCGCCTCCTCCACATCGAGCCACCCAGCACGGTCAACCAGGCACCACCCGACTACCGTGTCGGCGATCGCACGTCCTTTTGGCTCGAGGAGCCATCCGGCCCAACCGCCTATCAGGTGGACGCAGTGCTGCGCTACCGGGGCGAGCACACGTGGATCTATCTGGAAGAGCGCACGGGGGTCGCGGACGCTGCAATCGCCCACGTCGGTCAGGAGTTCGACACGGATATCTATCCACGAGTCACCGCGGAACTTGGGCCCGCGCTGTTGCCGGGCATCGACGGCGACCCGCGCATCACCATACTGCTGGCCGACCTACACGGGCTGGGCGGCTACTTCACCCAGATCGATAATGAGCCCGCTTCGATCGAGCGGACGAGCAATCAGCGGAAGCTGATCTACATTGACGTCTCAGCCGCGACACCGGGATCTGCATCCTTTGACGGAAACGTCGCCCACGAGTTCCAGCACCTGCTTCATTACGCCCGCAACCCAGATGCCCAGGCATGGATCAACGAGGGGATGTCTGAGCTGGTGCGGTGGCAATTTACCAACTCACTGCTCAACATCCCCGCCTACGAGGGTGCTCCGGACACGCAGCTTAACGATTGGCCAACGCTGGGGGACGGATCTGCGCTTCCGCACTACGGCGCCGCCGAGTCGTTTTTGCGCTACCTCCTACAACATTACGGTGATGTGGATCAGGCGGGCCGGCTCGCCAGCGAGCCCGGCGACGGAATCGCCGAAGTACGCGCCTATCTCGCTGACGGCGGCTACGGAGTCTCTTTTGAGGACGTGTTCGCGGACTGGTTGGCCGCGGACCTCATCAACGATCCGGCCGGTGGCCGGTACAGTCAGGGTGACGCCGGCATCAGCGTGAACCAAGTCCAACCGGTCGCACTTCCGTCCTCGCTCGACGCCACTGTGCACCAATTTGGAGCCCGCTACTACGCGATCTCTCCCTCGGGCCGCGACTTCACGGTAGAGTTCGCCGGGGCCCCGACAGTTGCCGCATTGCCGGCGAAAGCCCCCAACAGCACCGCATTCTGGTGGAGCAGACGCGGCGACTCGATAGACTCGACCCTTTCGCGCCCAGTGGATTTGTCCTCGGTCGATCACGCCACGCTCCGGTTCGCCACCTGGTTCGACATTGAGACTGATTACGACTACGGGTACCTCGAAGTCTCGGCCGATGGCGGCACGACCTGGAACGCTGTCAGGGCCAATCACAGCACGCAAGATAACCCGCTCGGGATAGCTCTCGGCCCCGCCTATACCGGCACCAGTGGCGACGGCGGCTCTCCTGATTGGATAGAGGAGACCGCCGACCTTACTCCGTATGCCGGGAGGACGATCCTGCTGCGTTTCGAGTACGTCACGGACGAAAGCGCCAACCGCGACGGATGGGCGATCGCGAACGTTCGCATTCCAGAGGCCGGCTTTTCGGACTCCTCAGCTACTGACCCCGGCTGGACGCAACGGGGCTTCATACGGGTCGATGGGAACCTGCCGCAGCGCTTTATTGTCCAGGCCGCTCTCAGCATCGCGAGTGGCGGCCATATGGACACGAGGGTGCAGCGCCTCCAGCTCGATGGGAGGAACCGCGGCACGTTGGCCGTCTCGGCAGACGTCCAGAGCGTTGTCCTGATCGTCTCGGGCGCGACCGACATCGTGCGCAGCCCGGCAACCTTTCACCTGGACCTCCGCCCTGGTTGATGCTTTTGCCGTGATAGCATCGCGGTGGCCCGGAGGCGACATTGCGTGACCACCCTCGATGAACCTCAGAAGCACATCGCGCTCAGCAAGGCACTGGCGCTGCCGGCTACACAGCCGGCACTTGCCTGGATCGGCGAGAGCCTCGAGCACTTCGTTGAAGAGCTGATCGTGCTGTCGGAGATCGCGGCGCCGACCTTCGATGAATCGCGGCGTGCCACCTACTTTGCTGAGCGACTGGGGCACCTCGGCATCGACCAGATTAAATACGACGCGGCGGGCAATGTCTTCGCCTGCCTGGATGCATCGAGCCGGGGAGCAGAACAGCGCCCGGGCCTCGCATTCATGGCACACCTCGATACGGTTTTCCCCTCGAGCACAGACGTACACGTGACGAGGAAAAACGGGCGCTTGTACGGGCCCGGAATCGGTGACAACGCGTCGGGCCTGGTTGGTTTGCTTGTCGCGGTGGAGGCGATGCGTCGAATCGGCGTTGAGACCCAGCGCCCGATCTGGGTGGTCGCATCCACCGGCGAGGAGGGGCTCGGCGACCTCAAGGGCGCACGGGCGGCGCTTCAGCATCTTGACGGGCAGATTGAACGCGTCGTCGCCATCGAGGGCGCTCTGCTGGGGAGGGTGACGCACGAGGCCGTGGGCAGTCTGCGTTGGAAGGTGCACTTCAGCGGTCCCGGCGGCCATAGCTGGCACGATTTCGGTCGCGCGAGCGCCATCAATGCGGCTGCAGCAGCGATCACGGAGTTGGGCAGCATCTCGCTCGCGTCCGACCCGAGAACCACCTACAACATCGGTCGGATCGAGGGAGGGATCGGCGTTAACGTCATCGCCGCCGACACGACCATGCTGCTCGACATGCGCTCGACCGATCCCGAAGCCCTGAGCGGACTGGTCAAGCAGGCTGAGGCCCTCATCAGGCGGGCGGCTGAGCACGAAGGCGTTGAGGTCGGGTTCGAGACTGTTGGCGATCGTCCGGCGGGTTCGATTCCACGCAACCACACCCTCGTCGAGACGGGTGCCGCGGTGCTGAGGCACCTGGGCATCGAGCCTCGCTACGAGGCGGCCAGCACCGACGCAAACATACCTCTGAGCCAAGGCATCCCCGCAATAACCGTCGGGATAACCCATGGCGGCGGCATCCACACCGAAGAGGAATGGATCGATATCGCCCCCGCCGTAACCGGCATACGCCAACTCCTACTTCTGGCGCTGGCGCTGACGGGCTAGGCTGCCGCCGGTATTCGGACCGACCCAGTGGAGCCTCGCCATGCAGGTTCTCATCCTCAACAAGCCGGAGATCCACGAGCTCCTCCCCATGGCGGAGTGCATGGACGTGATGGCCGGCGCGTTGAGGGTGCTGGCGCGCGGCGGCGCCGTCCTGCCGCTGCGCTCTGCCATGGCCATTCCCGGTGCAGATGGGACTTCTGGCCTTCTGCTGGCGATGCCGGCCTACCTCTCCTCGATTCCCCCTCCCTCGCCACCGGCGTTGAGGCGGCGCAGAACAGGGGGTCAGGGGGTAGGTCTGCGCGCCGTCGGGCTGAAGGTCCTCACGGTGTACCCCGAAAACTCCGGGACACCGCACGAGCCGCATCAGGGCGCTGTGCTCCTCTTCGACCCCGAACATGGCACTCTGCAGGCCATCCTCGACGCGACTGAGATCACCGCCGTCCGCACGGCGGCGGTCAGCGGCGTTGCGACACAGGTGCTCGCGCGCCCCGATGCCGGGGACCTGGCGCTAATCGGCTCCGGCGTGCAGGCGCGAACCCATCTCGAGGCCATGAGCATCGCGCGGCCGCTGCGCCGCGTCCGCGTCTGGAGCCGAAACCCCGAGCACGCCCGCGCCTTCGTCGAGCGAGAGGCCGCCGGGCGGCCCTTCCCCGTTGAGGCAGCAGCGACGGCAGAAGAGGCAGTCGCCGACGCCGATATCGTATGCACCGTCACATCGGCCACCGAGCCTGTAGTAGAGGGCGAATGGATTGCGCCGGGTGCGCACATTAACGCCGCCGGCGCCTACTCGGCGAGCTCGCGCGAGCTCGACACGGCGGCTGTTGTTCGGTCTCGGCTGTTCGTCGACCGGCGGGAGGCGGCTCACCACGAGGCGGGCGAATTCCTCATTCCAAGGCGGGATGGCGCCATCGGAGACGACCACATCCGGGCGGAGCTCGGTGAGCTGCTCATCGGACAGGCCCCTGGTCGGAGCTCACACGACGACATCACAATCTTCAAGTCTCTCGGCCTGGCGATCGAAGACTTGGCCGCCGCGCATCACGTGTACACGCAAGCGGTCGAACGCGGTATCGGGACGTTCGTGGAGCTCGGGTGACCTAGCCGTGGATCACGACACGGCTGCCGGTATTGAGGAAGCTCCAGAGGAAGTACGCGTCGTCCAACTCCATGCCGACGCAACCGTGGCTGGTCGCCTGGGAGCCAAAGACACTATCCGGTCGCCAGTAGTTGTCATGCAGGGCGTGTCCCTGGTTCGTGAAGTATTGCGTGTACAAAACGTGGCTGAGGTCATACCCGTCCGGATTGTCAGGAGGAATACCAAGCCCGTCCGAGGTCATTCGCTCGTCCTCGACCCGATACATCACGTGGAAGGTGCCCGTAGGCGTCTCGAAGCCCGGCATGCCGGTGGTCACGTAGATCGCTCGCACCGGCGTGGTCCCGTCCATCGCGGTCGTAACCTGCTTGCTGAGGTTGACGTCCACCCAGTGCTCGTGCTGCCCGACATCACCTGGAATGTTGATCGACAGCGAGTCTGCCCGAATCGCCTTTGGCTGCATAACCGGCTGCGACAGCAGCAGCAGCGCAAAACCCAGCGCAAGTGCGCCTGCCAGCCTCCATACGAGATGCCTTGGACTCTGCAGAATCCCGCTTTTCACGGTTTCCTCTCGCTCTCCAGGATAATCGTCACGGGTCCGTCGTTCTCCAGGCCCACGAGCATGTGAGCGCCGAACCTTCCCGACTGTACCGCAACTCCCTGCGCCCGCAGGGTCTCCGCATACTGCTGCACCAAGGGCTCTGCCTCCTCCGGCCGAGCCGCGATGACGAAGCTCGGCCGTCGCCCCCGGCGTGTATCCGCCAACAGTGTGAACTGACTTACAACCAGCGCCGCGCCCGCGCAATCAAGGAGGGACCGATTGAACCGGCCCTCCTCGTCCGAAAAGATGCGTAGCTCAGCGGTCTTCCTCGCCAGCCACGCCGCATCCTCCCGCTGATCTCCCTGAGCGACCCCCAACAGAATCAACAATCCCGGACCGATCTCGGCGATCCTTTCTCCCTCGATCGCTACCCAGGCCCGTTCGACCCGCTGTAGAACGGCCCGCATACGCCGCATTCCGCGGCTGCATTGCCGCCTCAGGGACCGAGTTGCCGAGCGCTATCAATATACGTCAGGATACTTTGGCGCGAAATCGGTCCATATGACAACCCGCGAACATTTCCCTGACGATCGACGACGAAGCTATCGGGCAACCCTTGGAGATGGTACTGCCTCATGACGGAGCCGTCGCTGTCGAGCACTACTGGAGGCAACCCCCCGACCTCGCCGTCAAACTTGCGGACAGCCTCGGGTGGCTCCTGCTCGTTCACCTCCAGCACTGTAAAGCCCTGACCTCGCTGTTCGTCGTAGACCTGGGCGATAGCCGGCATCTCCTGACGGCAGGGCACGCACCAGGTCGCCCAGAAGTTGACCAAGACCACCTGACCGCGTAAGTCACTTAGTCGAATGTTGTGCCCGTTTACATCCGGGAGGATGAAGTTGGGAGCCGGCTGATTGAGTGCGGGCGTGCGCGCATCGAGCGGCCCCACCCCGGATCCTGGCCCGCTGCCCACCGGACGGCGCAGCAGTACGAGCGCGCCGGCAATCAGCGCGATTGCCACCAATCCCAGGACCAGGCGAAGTGCCATATATTCATCATACGGAGCGTCGAGGGCGCCGGAGACTGCCGCGCTGGCACTAACCTGTTACCGAGAAGGTGCATCGCACGGCTACGGTGTATGACGGAGGCCCGCCGCTCCGCGGCGGGCCTCCGCGTTGGTGCGCAGTGTCCAGAGTTTCGGCAGCAGAACGCGCACTTGGCACCTAGCGCGCAACAATGCCGATCGGCGCGATGGTTATCGACGGGCTGGGACCCACGGCATATGACATGACCCACTTGCCGGTCTCGCCGTCGCACACATACTCATGGCCGCCGTAATGGATCGTGTCCCCCTCCTTGTACCACCCGCCTGCAAAAGGGCAATCCAGGCAAAAGCCGTCAGGCACACAATATGGTTCTGCATGGACCTGTGCGCGGAAAGCCGGAACGTTCGTGACGATCAGGGCGAGCATCGAGGCCAGTGCCAGGGTTCGAACGGTCTTGCGGATAGTCATCCTCGTCTCCTCTGCTGCTAAGCGGCTGGGCCCGTGCCCTTGGCCGCTCTGATGACAACCCGAGCCTACGAATCCTCTCCGAGGAAGTCGGCCTGCGCGATGACAGCCTGACCGTAATCGTCATTACACTGCCGCCCGACACGGCTCTACGGAAGAGGCAAAGACGCCGCACAGAGTTGCGCCCCGCTTCCCAGGGCGAGGGAGAAGCGTCATGGACCTCATGGCGGCGAAGGCCCGCCGGAACGGCGGGCCTTCGCATTGGTGATCGCGCTGAGCTCAAGCTTTCCAAAGCGGGACGGGCTCCTGGAAGCTAGCGCGCAACACTGCCGATCGGCGCGATTGTAATTGGGTGGGGCGGACCGACGGCCACCATAATCAATTGGCCGGTATCGCCGTCGCACACGTACCATTGGCCATCCTTCTTGATCTGATCCCCGGCCCTAATCCAAACCGTCCCAACACGGCAATCTAGGCAAAAGCCGTCACCGCAACTTGGTTCTGCCTGAACTTGGACGCCGAGTGCGGGAACGCTCATAACGATTAGGGCGAGCATCGACGCCAGGGCCAGGGTTCGAACGGTCTTGAAGATAGTCATCGTCGTCTCCTTTGCTGCTAAACGGCCGGGCCCGTGCCCTTCGCCGCTCGGATGACAACCCGAGCGTAGGCAGTTACTTCTTGGGAGGACTACATACGAGGTGGCAGCCTGCTTGTTATCTTGAGAACGGTGCCGCGATGCAACCGCAGAACCGGCCACCCGTCAAGGCCGCGTTGCTACACTTCGACCCATGACACCGCGACCTCCCGCCTTCGTTCGGTCCCTGCTGGACCCAAGCAGCTACCCACACGCGCCGGACTCTGTGCAATTCGTCCAGACGCACATCTCGTACGTCTTCCTCGCCGGGGAGTTCGTTTACAAGCTCAAGAAGCCAGTCGATTTCGGCTTTCTCGACTACACGACGCCGGAGCTTCGGCGGCAGGCCTGCGAGGATGAGGTGCGGCTGAACCGCCGGCTAAGCCCCGACATCTATCTTGGGGTCCTTCCCGTCACCGATGAGGCCGGGCGGCTGAGGATCGGCGGCGCAGGCGCTCCTTGCGACTGGGCGGTGCAGATGCGGCGGCTGCCGGCTGAGCGCATGCTCGAGACGCTTATCAGTACCGGCGCCGTGCCTGCCGGTGCGGCGGAGCGTCTGGGCGAGGTGATCGGCCGCTTCCATCTCTCTGCCGATCGGAGCGAGCGGATCACCGCGATCGGTGGTCGCGCCGCAGTTGCCGGCAATTGGCGGGAGAACTTTGAGCAGGCGCGCCGGTTCCGCGGCAGTACCATCGCCGCCGCTGACGACGACCGCATTCAGTCCTACGTCAACGCCTTCCTTCGGCAGGAGTCGGACCTGCTCGCCGAGCGGGACAGCGATGGCCACATCCGAGACCTGCACGGCGACCTGCGCTGCGCCCAGATCTGGGTCCTCGACA